>Ga0302321_100006517_pt1 | contig 10266 bp, 9 predicted proteins | sample Fen_T0_1_FD_202505 | JGI IMG/M metagenome (GOLD analysis project Ga0302321, IMG submission 202505) | Peat permafrost microbial communities from Stordalen Mire near Abisko, Sweden - Fen_T0_1 | ecosystem: Environmental > Terrestrial > Soil > Wetlands > Permafrost | place: Sweden: Abisko... | reverse complement strand
TCGTCGATATGCAGTTTGACGTCAGCGGTCAGGGTCAGCTGGCCATCACGGATGGCCAGGCGCACTCCACGCGCGCTGCCGGAGATCTGCTTGCGCTTGAACTGTACGGTGTCGTCGCTTTCAGCGATCCCCTCCTGGCCGCGGTACACCAGCGTGTCCGTGGACAGCTCCACGCCCAGGCCTGTTACGACCTTGACTGCCCCCTCAAAGCGACCGCTCTGTGCGGTCGGATGGTATTCCCCGCGCGCCGCCTCGATTGTGACCTTGTCGCGTTTGCCGTCCGCGGTATATCCCAGCGTCACCCTTACGGGGCCGGCCTCGGCGCTCCCGTGGAAACGCGTGGTCCCGTCGGGTTCGGTCGTGCGCCAGGCCGCCTCGACACGCTGGGACTCCTGCTCGCCGGTGAAAACCTTGCTCTGCTCGCCCTCGGCTACCTCTCCGCGACCGGTAGGGTGGTGCTTGCGGTCCGGCCCGGTCTTCGGCGCCGGCTGCGTGCGCCAACCCAAGACGACGGCAATCAGGACAGCGACAAGGCCGCCCCCCAGCGCCAGGCGCAGACGACGCGTCCCGCTCATCGCCAACCGCGTCCCAACCTTTCGGCGTGTCCACCTGTGGACCGCATCCGTCCCCCTCGGAGGTATCCTGCGAAAGTAGGGCGACCCGCGACCCTCATTCTACGCTGCGCAGCGCTCCTGCCCGAAATCGCGCGCAGACTCCCGCCAGAGAAACCCGCATGGACGATTCCAGTGCCGGACCTCACAATGCCTCGTACGACGGCCCCCCCCCGGCCTCGGGAGGTACCCAGGTGATGATCTGGTAGGGATCCATGATCTCGCAGGTCTTGCAGTGCAGGCAGTTCGACGCGTGGATCAGCAGACGCGGCTTCCCAGCCTCGTGTTCGGCGACTATTTCGTAGACTCCAGCTGGACAGAAGCGCTGGCAAGGATTGTCATACTCCGCGCGACAGCGTCCAGCGCAGACTTCTGGATCGGCCACCACGAGGTGCGGCGGCTGGTCCTCCTCGTGGTTGGTGCCAGACGCGGCCAGGGCCGTGGCGCGATCGAAGGTGACTTGCCTATCCATCTGCCCCGCGACGCGCGAAGCCGCGTCGCGGGGCTGTTCGAGTTGATTCAGCGGGCGCATCTCGGCGTGGCCGCGCGAGGGCGCCAGCGGATCCACCAGACCGCGGCCCCGGGACAGTGCCTGCAGCGCTGTTTGGGCAAGCCCCAGCACGCGGCCAGACCGGAAGGCCTGGCGAGCATTGCGCGCCTGCCAGAGATCCTGCCGAATGCGCGAGGAGGCCACACGATCGGCGTAAGCCGCCAGCCTCTCGTCCCCACGGCCATCGCCTTGGCTCAGGGCCTCGAGGGCGGTCTCGGCTGCCAGCATGCCTGACTCGATCGCCAGATGCACGCCCTTCAAACGCCGTGTATCCAGAAAGCCCGCGCTCTCCCCAACGAGCAGAAAGCCGTTGCCCCAGAGCTTCGGCACGCTGTACCAGCCGCCCTCGTTGAGCGCCCGCGCGCCGTAGCCCAGGATGCGCCCGCCTTCGAGTACCTTGCGGATACGCGGATGGCTCTTGAAGCGCTGGAACAGAACGTAGGGATCCAGGCGCGGGTCCTGGTAGTCCAGGCCGACGACGAGGCCAACCGATACTTGATCGCCAGCGTGTCCGTAGAGAAAGCCTCCCCCGTAAACACTGCCGTCCAACGGGTAGCCCAGTGTGTGCAGGACCTGGCCAGCCTGCGCCCGGCCCCTCTTGACCTGCCACAGCTCCTTCAAGCCGAGCGCGTAGACCGGAGCCGGTCGCCCTGCCGACAGGTGCAGCGCGTCGTCCAACTGACGGAGCAGGCTCCCGCGCGCGCCCTCTGCAACGACCGTCACGCGCGCACGCACATCCGCGCCGGCCTGAAACGAGGGCTTCGGCCGTCCCTGCCGGTCAAGACCGCTGTCGCCGGTGCGCACACCCATCACGCGGCCGTCTTCGATCAGCGGCGCGGTCGCGGCAAAACCGGCGGCGAGTTGCACACCCTCGACCTCCGCGGCCTCCGCCAGCCACCTCACCAGGCGGTTCACGCTCAAGATCTGTAGACCGCGCTGGCGCAGGTAACGCGGCATCCATGGGCTCACCACAGCGCGCGTCTGCGTGAGCCAGGCGATCTGCTCGCCGGTGCACGGCACGGCAAAACCGGGCAGCTCGCGGCCTGGTAGCAGACGCACCAGCGGCTCCACGTCCACGACAGCGCCTGACACGCAGTGCGCGCCGAACTCGCGCGCCTTCTCGATCACGGTCACGCTCAGATCAGGAAGCTCCGGCCGCCGTTGGCGCAACTCGGCAAGGCAGCGCCGGAAGTGGATAGCAGTGGCCAGTCCGGCCGGTCCGCCGCCCACGACGAGCAGGTCAGTTTCGAGCGTCTCGCGCACGCTCATTCGCCGGCCTCCGGCCTTCCCACAGGACGCTCACGTAGAGCAGCTGCGAGCGGTGGAAGTATCTCCTCGATCTCGCCGACGATGCCGTAGTCTGCTACGCCGAAGATGGGCGCTTCCGGGTCGCGATTGATCGCGACGATAGTGCCCGCGGAGCTGATGCCTGCCAGATGTTGAATCGCACCGCTGATGCCGCAGGCGATGTAGAGGTCAGGCGCGACGGAGCGGCCGGTCTGCCCCACCTGGTGCTGGTGCTCCAACCAACCCAGGTCAACGACCGCCCGCGAGGCGCCTACCGCGGCGCCCAGGGCGTCGGCCAGCTCCTCGATCAGGTGCAGCTTCTCGGCGCTGCCGAACCCCCTGCCGGCCGCTACCACGACGCGCGCTTCTTCGATGTCAGGCCGCGCCGAACCCGACCCTTCGCTGTGCTCGACAGAAAGCACGTTCGCGCGGGCGTCGCGCGCGACCTCGCGTCGCTGTAACGTTGCCCGTCTGCCCGGCTCAGCATGCGGCACACCGAAGATGCCCAACTTCACGGTCGCCAAGCGTGGCAGGCCTGCCCAACTGACACGCTCGACGAAGCGACCGCCGAATACCGTACGTTCGGCAAGCGGCTCACCGCTGGCGGTCGCGCCGAAACTCACGCATCCGGTGGCCAGACCGGTGCCCAGACGAGCCGACAGCCGCGAGGCTACGTCCCGTCCGTAGGCGCTGTCTGGCAGCAGCACGCAGGCCGGCCTGATCTCCGCCACCACGGCGGCGACTGCTCGAACGTGCACCTCTGTCGTGCAGCGTGCGAGGGCGTCGTCTTCAAACAAATAGACGCTGTCCACGCCGTGTGCAGCGAGCGTGTCGATAACGGGGGACACCTCCGCGCCCACAAGCACTGCCGCGATACTGCTCGACGCCGTGGAGCGCAGCTGCTGCGCTGCGCCGAGCACTTCCAGCGCCGCGCGCGGCAGCCGGCCCGCACGACACGAAAGCACGCCGAGGATCCCGCCGCCACTCATCGCAGCTTGCCTGCCTCGCGCAGCAGTCTGACAAGCTCACGCGCTTGCGCGTCCGGATCGCCTGCGATGCGCCGTATAGCCCCGCGCCGGGGCGACGCCACGAGATGCTCGCGGCGCAACTGCGGAGCGAGATCTTCGAGGGAGGTCCCCAGGTCCTTCAGCGCCAATCGCAGGACCGGCTTGCGCTTGGCCTCGAGCACGCCCTTGAGGCTCTTCTGACGCGGCTCGTTCAGCCCCTTTTGTGCAGAGATGACGGCCGGCAGCGTCACGCGCCACTCTTCACGGCCGTCCTCGACTTCGCGCACGACGCGCGCAGACTCACCTTCAACCGTGAGGCCCACCGCCAGAGTGACCTGTGGCCAGTCCAGCAGCTCGGCCAGCAAGCCCGGCATCTGGCCGTGATCCTCTCCAACGCCACGGTGTCCCGCGAGGATCATGTCGAACGGACCTGTCAGGCGGAGGGCCGCGGCCAGCACGCGCGCCGTTGCGAGCGGGTCGAGTGCGGGAAATGCGTCGTCCCAAACGTGTACTGCTTTGTCGACGCCCAGCGCCAGGGCCTCCGTGAGCACCGACGGCGCGTGATCGGGCCCGACGTGCACTGCCACACACTCGCCGCCTAGCGCCGCACGTAGGCGCAAGCCCTCTTCGACGGCATAGCGGTCAAAAGGCGACAACATCCACGTGCAGTCCGCCCCCTGAAGACCGCTTCCGTCATCGAGTGCTGACAGCCGGCCGGTGTCGTCAGGGACCTGCTTCAGGCAGACTGCCACGCGCACTGTTCTCAGCTCCCAGTGGCAGCCAGACCTGCGCCGTGGCCGCAAGCCTGGCTGCTAGCGCACGTTTGTCTAGCCTTCGTGGCGGCGCAGCACCACCGCTGCGTTCGTGCCGCCAAAGCCGAATGAGTTATTGAGAGCGTAGCGGACCTCTGCCTTGCGGGCGTGATTCGGAACGCAGTCGATGTCACATTCCGGATCCTGGTTCTCGACGTTGATCGTCGGCGGGAGCATGCCGTCCCGAATCGCCAGCGCCGTGATCGCCGTCTCGACCGCCCCGGCCGCGCCCAGCAGATGCCCCGTCATCGATTTGGTCGAGCTGACCGCCAGCTTACGTGCATGATCGCCGAATGCGGCCTTTACCGCCGCCACTTCGATGCGATCGCCAGGCGGCGTCGACGTTCCATGCATGTTGACGTAGTCCACCGTCGACGGCTCCACGCCGGCGTCTGCCAGCGCGCGCGCCATCACCCGACGCGCACCGTCCCCGTCTTCGCACGGCGCGGAGATGTGATAAGCGTCCCCGGCCATGCCATAGCCGACGATCTCACAATAGATGTGAGCCCCCCGGCTACGAGCGCGATCCAGCTCTTCCAAGATGAGGATGCCCGAACCCTCGCCCATGACAAAGCCGTCGCGATCCTTGTCGAAAGGTCGCGAGGCGCGCGTGGGATCGTCGTTGCGCGTGGAAAGGGCGCGCATGGCAGCGAACCCGCCCACGGCCAGCGGGGTGATGGCGGCCTCACTCCCGCCAGCGATCATCACGTCGGCGTCGCCGCGCTGGATGAGACGAAAGGCGTCGCCCACCGCGTGAGCGCTCGTCGCACACGCGGTGCAGGTAGCCGAGTTGGGTCCCTTGGCCCCGGTGCGAATCGAGACCCAGCCTGCGGCGAGATTGATGATCACGGCCGGAATGAAGAAGGGGCTGATGCGTCGGGGCCCACCCTCGAGCAGGGTTCTGTACTCACGCTCGATCGTGGCGAAGCCGCCAATCCCACTGCCGATAAGAACGCCCACGCGCTCGGCCTCCGCCGCGCTGAACTCCAGGCGCGCGTCTTTGCTCGCGATGTCGCTGGCCGCGATCGCGAACTGGATGAACCGGTCCATCTTCTTGACGTCCTTCTTGTCCACCCAGACTTGCGGATCAAAGCCCTTCACTTCTCCTGCGATGCGCGCGGCGAACGGAGCAGCGTCGAAGAGGCTGATGGGACCGATGCCCGAGGCGCCAGCTAGTAGTTGCTTCCAGGTTTCCTCGGTTCCGATTGCGAGAGGCGTCACCAAGCCGACACCTGTCACGACGACTCTACGCTGTGCTGACACGTGGACCTTCCTCCTCCATCCCGAGCCTAGACCAGGCCAAGCGGCACTGTCCCCGACGACCTACTTCTTGGCTTTGTCGGCGTTCTTCTCGATGTAGGCGACCGCTTCCTTGACGCGCGTAATCTTCTCGGCTTCCTCGTCGGGGATCTCGAGACCAAACTCCTCCTCGAGGGCCATCACCAACTCGACTGTGTCGAGGCTGTCCGCCCCGAGGTCGTCAACGAAGGACGCCTCCGCAGTCACCAGGTCCTCTTCGACACCCAACTGGTCCACGATGATCTTCTTCACGCGATCGGCAACAGGCTCCATGACTTCTCCTCCATCCCAGGAATGCTCTACCCGTACTCGAGGCGCCAAGCGACGTCGGCCGCGTATCGACGCTGCGCCCCACCTAGTTCCCCTGACTGCGCGCAGCGCCGTCGGTTGCCAATGCGGCAGCCGTCTGCGTCAGACTCGCAGGATCCTCCACGTTCAGCGTCCGCACACCCTTGGCAATTCGTTTGACCAAGCCTGACAGGACCCCTCCCGGCCCGACCTCCACGAAGGTGTCGACTCCCTGCGCCACGAGCAGCTCGATCGACTGCTGCCAGAGTACAGGCGCGGACACCTGCCGCACAAGCCCGTCACGACACGCCTGCGCCGTGCGCACGGCGCAGGCGTCCACGTTATTGACCAGTGGCGTGGTCGGCTCGCGGAGGCTGACGTCCGCCAGGTAGAGCGCCAACCTCTCCTGTGCGGGACGCATCAGTGCGCAGTGGAACGGCGCCGAAACCGGAAGCAGCACCGCGCGCTTGGCCCCAGCCGTGCGGCACAACGCGCTGGCGCGCTCCACAGCGGCCGTATGTCCGGCGATCACGATCTGGCCAGGGGAGTTGACGTTCGCCGGCGCGACGATTTCCCCGTCCGCCGCCTGGGTGCACGCGCGTTCCACCTCTGCGAGATCGAGCCCGAGCACTGCCGCCATGGCGCCGACGCCGACAGGAACGGCCTCTTGCATGTACTGCCCGCGCAGCCGCACCGTTCGAATCGCGTCAGCGAGACTCAAGGCGCCCGCACACACCAGGGCGGAGTATTCGCCCAGACTGTGGCCCGCCACCCAGTCCGGTCGCAGGCCCTCGCGTTCGAGCGCCCGCAGAGCCGCGACGCTTGTGGCCACGAGGGCGGGCTGCGTGTTCGTCGTCAGCTGCAGTTCGTCTTCGGGTCCTTCGAAACACAGGCGGCTAAGGGCAAAGCCGAGCGTCGCGTCGGCCTCGTCGAACACCATGCGCGACTCCGGCCGCGCGTCAGCGAGCAGGCGCCCCATGCCCACGCGCTGGGAGCCCTGTCCGGGAAAGAGGAAGGCCACGCTCATGCGGTCGCCTCGCGCTGGAGGCGCCGGCGCGCCGCAAGCGCGGCCAGCTCGACCTGCAACTCACCGTTTACGCCGCTGGCGAAGAACTCCGCCGCAGCGCGGATGCCCTGCTTGACCGCCGCCCAGGTCGAACGCCCGTGTCCGATATAGCAGCAGCCGCGCACGCCCAAGAGCGGCGCGCCCCCGTGCTCGGCCGGATCCACACGTCGTTGCGCCGCGCGCAAGGCCGGTCCTGCCAGCAACGCGCCGAGACGCGTGCGCCACGAGCGGCGGGTCTCCTCTCTCACCAGTTGGATCATCGCTTCGGCCAGCGTCTCGCTCGCCTTCAGCACGACGTTGCCGGTGAAGCCGTCCATGACGACGACATCCACTCTCTCGTTGAAGATGTCATGGCCTTCGACGTTGCCCATGAAGTTCAGCTGCGAGCCCCGCAAGGCCTCGTGGACCTGCTTGGTGAGGTCGCTGCCTTTGGTCTCTTCCTCGCCCGTGCTCATGAGCCCAACGCGCGGCTGCGCCAGCCCGAACATGCGTCGCATGTAGACGGTGCCCATCACGGCGAACTCCTCGAGTTGGCTGGCGCTGCAGCCCGTGTTGGCACCCACGTCGATCAGCAACGTTCGGCCCCGCGGGGTCGGAACCACCGCTGCGAGGGCAGGACGCCGCACCTCGTCTAGCGTCCCGAGCACGAGCTTCGCTATCGCCCAACACGCCGCGGTGTTCCCTGCCGAGAAGAACGTGTCCGCCTGATTGTCGCGTACGCATTCGAGAGCCATCTGGATCGACGAGCGCCGCTTGAGCGTGGAATGCGTTACGGCCTCACCCATGCCCACGATCTCTTCGGCGTCCGTCATCTCCATCCCTAGCCCGGTGCCTCCCTGCCGCTCAACCTCGGCCTCGACCAGGCGCGCCGGACCGACCATGCGCACCCGCAACCCGAGATCGCGACAAGCAGCGAGCGCGCCGCGCACCACCACGGGCAGACCGAAGTCCCCTCCCGTGGCATCGACCGCGACTCGCACCGCGCTGCTGATGGCCCCCATGACTCCGACTCGCTGCGGCCTGAGCGTCCTAGCCCTCTTCCGCCGCGATAGCCGGCCGTCCCTTGTAGTAACCGCAGTGTGGGCACACACGGTGCGGCAACTTCGGCTCATGGCAGTTCGGGCAGACACTCGTGCCAGGCGCCGTCAGATGATCGTGCGCACGTCGCTTGTCGCGGCGTGCCTTGGAATGTCGACGTTTTGGGTTCGGCATGGGCGATTCACTCCCTCAACAGTCCGTGCCGCTCAGTGCGACACAGGCCGTGACTCTCCTGCTTGCGCTCAGTGTCTCTCCGATCTCTTCACGCTCGCACCGGCGTCCGTGAGAGCGAGTCGTCCGCTGCCGGCTCGGCGTCGCTCCCCACGAGTTGCCCCAGCGGCGCGAGGGGCGAGACTGGTTCGGCCTCTGGACAGGCGCAGGTCGCGTGGTTGCGATTCGCGCCGCAATTGGCGCAAATACCGCGACAGTCCTCCCGGCAAAGCCGCTTCATCGATAAACTCAGTAGCAACTGCTCCCGGACCATCTCGCCCAGGTCGAGTTGCTCGCCTTCGTAGTACGCAACGACCATGTCCCTGTCGCTGAGGCCGACGGCATTTTCGTCTGCGCTCACCGCGGGATCGCGCGGCAGATAGACCAGCTCGATCGGCCCATCCACTGCCAGGTCGTAGGCCTCCAGGCATCGGCCGCACGACAGGCCCAGCCGGGCGTTGACCCGTCCCGTGACCTGCACCAAGCCCTCCTGGCCGAGGGTCATACGCCCCTGCAGACGCCCGCCCTCTGCCAGCGTGAACTCCTCGTTCGCCGCCAGGTGCAGAGAGCCACTGTCTAGGTCCGCGTCCACTTCCAGCCCCTCCGCCGGGATATTGGTTAGATCTATGACGAGCATACGCCCCGCGCTCAAGGCGACGATTGTAGTGTTTCCCACTGATTTGTCAACGTTTAGGTCGACGAACAAGAGACCGGCAGCTCGGCGCCGCCGCCTGTCGCGCTACTCGATCAGGCCGCCGTCGATCACCAGGACATGGCCGGTGATATAGCGTGCCAGGTCCGAAGCCAGGAACAAGACCCCGTTCGCAACATCGTCCGGCTGGCCCACTACCCCGAGCGGCACCCTCTTCAGAATCTCCGCGCGCACCGCTTCGGGCAGCTTCTGAGTCATGGCGGTCTCGATGAAGCCAGGCGCCACGGCATTCACTGTGATGCCGCGCGACGCCACTTCCTTGGCCGCGGTGCGAGTCAGCCCGATCACGCCGGCCTTGCTGGCCGAGTAGTTGGCCTGGCCAGGATTGCCGATCAGCCCCATGACGGACGCGACGTTGACGATGCGTCCGGAGCGCTGCTTGACCATCGTCCCAAGCACTCCGCTCGTGTAGTTGAACGTTCCTTTCAGGTTGATCGCCAGGACCAGGTCGAAGTCCTCCGGCTTCATGCGCAGCAGCAGCGCGTCGCGCGTGATACCGGCGTTGTTCACGAGGATGTCGACGCGGCCAAGCTTCTCGACGACCTCCTTGACGGCAACGGCGACCGCCGCGTGGTCCACCACGTCGACGCGCTGCGCCAAGCTTGCGACCCCGAGGCCGCGGATCTCCTCGGCCGTCTGTGTCGCTGCCTCGAGGTTGACGTCAACCACAGCCACAGCGGCGCCGTGTTTGGCGAGCGTCAGCGCGATGGACTTACCGATTCCCTGCGCCCCACCGGTGACGATCGAGACCTTGCCTGCGAGGTTCATCCCTGCTCCTTCTCCACTGGGTTCCCGGCTTGCCTTATTGCCCTGCGGGTGTGCGACTCGTGCGACGTCTTTCGATTTTAAGCGCTGGAAGGTCGAGCGTCAAACGCGCGGGGCGCGCTGCCCGCGCCCCTGAGCCAAGCGCGCGCGGAGTCGAAAGCGACCGCCGCGTCAGTGAACCAGCTCGCCTCTGCCTGATGCCGGAACCAGGTCATCTGTCGCTTGGCGTAACGCATCGTCTGCGTGACGATCTCCTGCTCGGCCACTGCGATCGACAGCCGGCCTTCGACCACGGCGCGCGCCTGGCGATAGCCGATCGCGTCCAGTGCTCGTGTTGCGCCGTAGCCGTCGGTGACCAGCCTACGAGCCTCTTCGATCAGCCCGGCGCTGAGCATCCCGCGCGTGCGCTCCACGACCCGGGCGCGCAGCACATCGCGGGGCGGCGCCAGACCGACGACGTACGTCGCGTAGCCCGCAAGCGGCTGCTCTTGGTGGCCGTGCTGCGCCGAGAGCGGCCGGCCACTCAGGCGGAAGACCTCGAGCGCGCGCACAACCCGCACGCGATCGCGTACGGCGATGCGCCCTGCCGCCACGGGATCCACGCGCGCGAGTAGCCGGTGC
>Ga0302321_100006516_pt1 | contig 10266 bp, 14 predicted proteins | sample Fen_T0_1_FD_202505 | JGI IMG/M metagenome (GOLD analysis project Ga0302321, IMG submission 202505) | Peat permafrost microbial communities from Stordalen Mire near Abisko, Sweden - Fen_T0_1 | ecosystem: Environmental > Terrestrial > Soil > Wetlands > Permafrost | place: Sweden: Abisko... | reverse complement strand
TCCGTGAATCACTCCAAGCCGAGATCGCTTCGGCAGAGGCCGCACTGGCCGACAAACGTGCTCAACTCGCTGCGCTGGAATCTCAGGGCGCTGCATGGCTCGACCACGAAGTCGAAGTCGTGCGCGCATTCTTCAACGCGATCAAGGCGCACTTCGCCTAGTTAGCGTGCGCTAACCCGGACCACTCCGGGGGAGGACACATGGCAGCCCGGCTCAACAAGCGACATAGCGAAGAGGTTCGCGCTCGCATCCAAGCGAGTCAGTTGATAAACGTCCTGCAAAATCATGCGCTTACGGGCGACGAACTAGCCCCTTCGCGCATCAAGGCGATTGAGATCCTGTTGCGCAAGAGTGTGGCGGATCTGAGTGCAGTGCAGATCGAAGGACCGGGCGAGAACGGCGAACACGAATTGGTGATACGGTGGGGCGGCGCGAAGTAGTCATCCCCTACGAGCCACGCGACCAGTTCAGCCGATTCCATGAGCGCACAGAGCGCTGGGCCTGCATCGTCGCGCATCGGCGAGCAGGGAAGACCGTCGCCTGCATCAACGACCTGATTCGTGGGGCGTTTCAGGACGGCAAGAAAGACGGGCGTTATGCATACATCGCGCCCTACCACTCGCAGGCTAAGTCAATCGCTTGGGACTACCTGCTGAGATACAGCAACCCCGCACGGAAGCAGGCGAACGCCTCTGAGCTGTGGGTTGAGCTGCTGAACGGCGCACGAATCCGCCTGTTCGGTGCTGACAACCCTGACGCGCTGCGGGGCCTATACCTCGATGGCGTGATCCTCGATGAATACGCCGACATGCGCCCTCGGGTGTGGGGCGAGATCATCCGGCCTCTGCTGGCTGACCGCAGGGGCTGGGCAGTGTTCATCGGCACGCCGAAGGGGCACAACGCCTTCTTTGACGTGTACAGGGCAGCACATACGCAGCCTGGCTGGCTCTGTTTCAGTCTCAAGGCGAGTGAGACGCGGCTGATCGACGCGGACGAGCTTCAGGACGCCCGGCGTTCGATGAGCGAGGATCAGTACGAGCAGGAGTTCGAGTGCAGCTTCGAGGCTGCAATCCTCGGCGCGTACTACGGCAAAGAGATGCGGGTGGCTGAAGAGCAGCGTCGCATCTGTGATGTGAGCTACGACCCCTCCCTGCCTGTCCATACGGCGTGGGATTTGGGTTGGTCAGACGATACGAGCATCTGGTTCTATCAGGTATTCCACGGCGAGATCCGCCTGCTGGAATATTACGGGGAGAGCGGGCAGGATATCCGGCACTACGCGGAAGTCATCCACTCAAGGCCCTACGAGTACGGGCTGCACTGGCTGCCGCACGACGCCAGAGCGAAGACGCTCGCATCAGGCGGGAGATCGGTGATCGAGCAGATGGCCGAACACCTCGGCATCGACAAGCTGCGGATTGTCCCGAACCTGAGCGTGCAAGACGGCATCCAGGCGGTGCGGATGATGCTGCCGCGCTGCTGGTGGGACAGGCAGAAGACAGAAGAGGGCGTCGAGAGCCTGAAGCAGTACCAGCGTGAGTTCGATGAAGAGCGCAAGGTCTTCAAAGAGAAGCCGCTGCACGACTGGACCTCGCACGCTGCTGATGCTTTTCGGATGCTGGCTGTGGCCTGGCGCGAGGAAGAGCCGAAGAAATCGCAAGAGCAGGCGCGCTACGCAGTGACGGGCGCGCCTCGCGGCACGGTGCAGATCGCACCTCTGAACGAACTATGGAAAACGGTGCCGAAGGCATCAGACAGGATCTGACATGAGCGTGACGAATCTCCCTGTTGGTGGCTACAAGCAGATCAGTGCCACGGGAAACGTGTGCCCGCTGCCGACGAACCTCGTGGGCATCTTCGTGTCTGCTGCTTCGGCAACCCCGACGATCACCATTTACGACGACGCCTCGACGGGCACGACGACGAAGGTTGTGGACGTGTTCACTCCAGCGGCTGCGACCTACTACCCCATACCTGCGGGGCTGTCCAAGGGGCTGTATGTGGTGATCTCGGGCACTGTGTCTGCGACGTTCATCTTTGCCTGACATGGCTGACACCTGGAAGGTAGAGCCCGGCCACGACGCCGAGTACTACCTGAACCACATCGCGGCTTACGAACGAGAGTTTGAGCCGTGGTACGCCCGCGCCAAGAAGATCGTTGAGCGGTATCGGGACGACAAGCGCAAGTCGGGCAGCGGTGCGCGGTTCAACGTGCTTTGGAGCAATGTCCAGACCCTCAAGGCGGCTACGTTTGCGCGCATGCCCATGCCTGATGTTTCGCGTCGGTTCAAGGACAACGATCCTGTTGGGCGTGTGGCCGCGCTGCTTCTGGAGCGTGCGCTGGAATTTGAGGTGAACCACTACCGCGACTTTGGTGCATCGATCCGTCAATGCGTCTATGACCGCTTCCTCGGTGGCCGTGGGACTGCGTGGGTTCGGTATCAGCCGACGTTCAAGCAAGTGCAGGCGGGTGAGCTTGAGGATGGACCGCTTGTCACTGAGGACGTTGACGCTGAGACGCAGGTTGCCGAGGAACTGGACTACGAGTGCGCGCCCGTTGACTACGTGCATTGGAGAGACTTCGGGCACGCGGTTGCGCGGACGTGGGAAGAAGTCCCGATGGTGTGGCGCAAGGTCTACATGGGCCGCGCCGAACTGGTGGAGCGCTTTGGGGAGTCTGCGAAGACCATCCCGATGGACGCGCAGCCGGAGGAACTGAACAAGGCCCGGGGATCGACGGACACTGACGGCCTTCTGAAGCGTGCCCTGATCTACGAGATTTGGGACAAGGACACCGGCCAGGCGCTGTGGATGTCTCGCACGCAGAAGGACTTCGTGGATTGCCGCGACGATCCGTTGGGCTTGGAGGAGTTCTTCCCGTGCCCGCCGCCGCTGTACGCCACGCTGACGACGGACAACCTGATTCCGCTGCCTGACTACACGCTGTATCAGGACCAAGCGATTGAACTGGACACGCTCTCCGACCGCATTGACGGGCTCATCAAGGCGCTGCAACTCAAGGGCGTGTACGACGCCACCATCCCCGAGCTTGCGCGGCTGTTCACTGAGGGCACGAACGGCGACCTGATCCCCGTGAAGAACTGGGCGGCCTTCGCCGAGAAGCAGGGCCTGAAGGGTGGCATTGACATTGTAGAGATTCTGCCCATCGCACAGGCGCTGGCTGAGGCTTACAAAGCCTTTGAGCAGGTCAAAAATCAGATTTACGAGCTGACGGGGATTTCCGACATCCTGCGCGGCGAGACGATGGCGTCTGAGACGGCCACGGCGCAGAAGATAAAGAACTCATATGCCTCGATGCGTCTGAAGACGTACCAGGACGAGGTGGAGCGGTTCGCGGCGCGGCTGTTCCAACTCAAAGCGCAGATCATCTGCATGCACTTCGACCCGATGACCATCGCGGAACTCGGGGCAGCGGATCAGTTGAGCGACGAGGATAAGCAAGTCGTCCCGATGGCGCTTCAAATGCTGAAGGACTCCAAATCCCGCCATTTCCGCATCGATGTCGAGACAGATTCGATGGTCTTCCAGGACGAGCAGCAGGACAAGGCTGACCGGATGGAGTTCCTCGGCGCTGTGTCTGGATTCTTGGAGAAGTCCGCTCAAGCCGCTCAAGCTGCGCCGCAGATGGTTCCTCTGGCTATTGAAATGCTGAAGTTCGGCGTGCGAGGATTTCGCATCGGCAAGTCGCTGGAAGGGACGATTGACCAGTTCGCCGACCAGATGAAGCAGCAGATGGCTCAGCAGCAAGCCAATCCGCAGCCGCATCCTGATGCCATGAAGGCGCAGGCGGACATGCAGAAGACGCAGATGCAGGTGCAAGCGGATCAGCAGACCGAGCAAATGCGCGTACAAGCCGATCAGCAGAAGATGCAGGCACAACTCCAAGCCGATCAGCAATCGGAAGCGATGCGCGCTCAGCACGAAGCCGCGCTGGCTCAGATGAAGGCGCAGGCCGACGCCGAGCAGAAGGAGCGCGACAGGCAGCACCAAGCATCTCTGGAGCAGATGAAGGCGCAATTCGCCGACCAGCAGGATCAGCGCACGGAAGAGTTCAACCGCTGGAAGGCGCTCCTAGACAACGAGACGAAAGTCACTGTGGCTCAACTCGCGGCCGAAACCTCGCTGAAGACCTCGGCGATGTCTGCCTCGGATGACTCCAAGGAAGTGTCGCCGGATGGGACGAGCAAGCCGACGAGCGGGCTTTCTGCGCTGGTCGAGGCAGTGAATGAACAAATGGCCGCGCTGGTTGAAGGCCAGCAGGCGTCCCACAAAGCGCTAGTCGAGGTGCTCACCAAGCCGAAAAAAGTCGTCCGTGACGGCAGCGGCGCAATCATCGGAGTCCAGTAATGGCAACGTACAACAAGTACACGGCAGCGATTGGCCCGCTGTTCAAGGCGATCAACCTAGCGTCCGATACGTGGAAGATCGCCCTCGCGGCGACGATCAACAGCGCAGACACCTCATTCGTGGCGGGCACGACTGACCTTGCGACGAGTGGTGGCTACACGGCAGGCGGGAACTCTGCCTCTGTGACTTCTGCGAACGTCACGGCGGGCACGCTGAACCTGATTCTCGGCAATCCGACGACGTGGACTGCCTCCGGTGGTGGCTTTACGTTTCGGTACGTGATCCTGTACAACGCGACGAACAACATCCCAGTCGGGTATTGGGACTATGGATCGTCCGTGACGATGAACGGCACGAACGCTGACACCTTCGCTGTGACGCTTGACGGTACGAACGGCGTGTTCTCCGCGACGTAATGGCACGCCTGGCAGACCGCACGCGCGAGACGACTGCGACCACGGGCACGGGCGCGATCACGCTTGCCGGTGCTGTGTCGGGTTATCAGTCGTTCGCCACTGCGTTCGCTTCGTCCTCTGCGCTTGTCGAGTACTGCATTGTCTCGGGCACGCTGTGGGAGGTTGGGCGCGGTGTGTTCGACGGCACCACGGGTCTGACGCGCGACACGGTAACGGCGGGCTCTAGCGGAGCGGGGACGTTCATCACGCTCGCAGGGACTTCGGACGTATTCATCAGCGCAAACGAGGCGTCCATTGATGGCGGCTCACGCGGTCGGTGTTACGCGATGTCGCGTGGCCTGACGATGCTCTAAGGATTCAACATGGCAGGCAATACCGATCCGGTCTTCTCCAAAGCTGGAGACATTCAAGCGGGCAACATCACCGCAGGCGCGATCATCGGCCCGACCGTCAACACGGCGCAGGACGGCTCTGGTTCGTGCTATCCGGTGTGGCAGGCGGATGCGACAAACGGCGGCTTCATCCAGTTCGTTCGCTTCAAGAGCGTGGGTTCTCCCGCTGCGACGGTTGCGCGGATCTACGTTTCCACGGTGACGGGTGCGTTCACGGTGGGAACGTCGTCCACTGTGTCGAACACTACGCTCATCAGCGAAGTCACGCTGCCGGTGGTGACTCTCGCGCAGACTGTGGCCTCGCCTGACATCACGGTGCCGCTGAACTTCGCCCTTCCGGCAGGCTACAGAATTCTGGTGAGCTTCGGCACCTCGACGGGCTCGGCCGGCACGGGCTATGCGGTCACGGGTATCGGGGGCAAGTACTGATGCTCGACCTGCAGCACCTCGACAGCAAGATCGACGTCCAGACGTTTACGCCGAATGCGACGGGGAGCATCGCGTCAGGCCCCTGGCAAACGTGGATCAAACCCCGCGGCAAGCAGTGGGTCTACGTCTACTTCCAGGGCACGGGCGGCGGCGGTGGCGGCGGGTTCACCGGCGCGGCGGGCAGCGCGCGCGGCGGCGGCTCGGGCGGCGGCTCGGGGCCGATTGTTCGCGGCATCGCGCCCGCGTTCCTCCTGCCCGACGTGCTTTTCGCCCAGGTCTGCTACGGAGGCGCTGGCGGCGCTGCCGGCGCGGCGGGCACTGCGGGCCCGGCCTCGATCCTTGCCTGGGCCCCGGGCTCGACCAGCACCAGCAATCAGGTCTGCCAGCTCTCCGGTGGAGGCGCCGGCCAGTCGGGGTCGGCCGCTGCCGGCGGCGCCTCCGCTGCAGCGGGCTCGACCATCATCTCCGGGCCCTTCGCCACGCTGTTCTCCATTGTGGGCGGCGGCGGCCAAGCGAGCGGCGCGGGCGGCGCGCAGACCGGTGCGGTGGGCGGCGCCATCAGCCTGACGGCCAGCCTGGCCCTGGCCGGCTGCGGTGGCGGCGGCACTCCTGTCGCCAACACTGATTTCGCTGGCGGCGGCATCACGGGCGTCGCCGCGACGCCAGTGCCGAGCAACATCAGTGGCGGCGCGGCTGGCGGCGGCAACGGTGCTGACGGCTACCTCGTCCAGATCGGGCCCAACTCGTGGATCTCCATGCCAGGGCTCGGTGGCGGCACCAACGGTGCGGCCGGCACCGGCGGCAAGGGCGGCAACGGGATCAGGGGATCGGGCGGCGGCGGCGGTGGCGCCGGCGTGACGGGCGGCGCCGGCGGCAAGGGCGGCGACGCCCTCCTGATGATCGTGAGCTTCTGATGCCAGCCTTCAACCTCGCCGACTACGAGATCGCGGTGCAGCAGGTGCTCGATGCAAAGGCGAGCACGCTCGGCTACGACTCGTGCCTGTCGGCGTGCTCTTACAAGGATTCGTCGGTGCCACAGTTCGCTGCTGATGCGGCGCGGTTCATTGCGTGGCGGGATGCGTGCTGGGCTCATTGCCTGACGGCTCTTGCAGACGCTGAATCGTCGGGGGTGTGGCCTGAGCTGGGTGATTACCTTCTGACGCTGCCGGGGTTCTGAAATGCTCGGGCTGCGTCCGATTTCAGACGGGCCGATCAGCAGCCTACCAATCGCCGGGGGGCCGGTTGCGTATTCGCTGTCGTGTGCAGCGGGCTCATATTCGGTAACAGGGAAGGCGGCTACTCTCAAGGTATCGCACAGCCTCACGGCGGTTGTCGGGTCTTACGCGGTCACGGGTCAGGCCGCGACCCTGAAGGTTGCGCACTCACTGACGAGCGCGGTCGGCTCGTATACGGTTACCGGCAACGCGGCAACGCTGTTCCACGCTCGGACGATAAGCGAGGCGGCGGGGAGTTATGCGCTCACCGGGAACGCGGCAACGCTGACCTATACGCCGGGTTCGGGGACGGTTCACTATACGCTGTCATGTGCGGTGGGCTCCTATGCGGTGACGGGGCAAGCATCGACGCTGCAGGTAACGCACTCGCTGACAGCGGCGGCGGGCTCGTATGTCCTGACGGGGCAGGCGGCGACTCTGAAGGTCGCGCACAGTCTGAGCGCTGCGGCGGGCGCGTACTCGGTGACGGGGAATGCCTCGACGCTGACGTACACGTCGGGCTCGGGAACGATTGCGTACACGCTGGCATGTGCGGCGGGCTCGTATGTCCTGACGGGCTACTCGGCGCTGTTGCACTACACGCCGCCGATGGCGTTCAACCCGCACGGGGACGCAGACGAGCCGAAGAAGAAGAGAAAGAACCACCGCGAGGAAGTCCGGGCGGCAATTCTGCGGGCGATCAGCGGGCCGGAGCCGGTTGTCGCAGAGATCAAGGAGGCGCTGCCACTTGCTCCAGAGACATACAGCAAGGATCTGAGCGAGGTTCTTGCAATCATCAACGCCATCAAGGCGAAGTACGACGACGAGGAAGAGGCGATTCTTCTACTGCTATGAGAACACGCTACATCCAAGACCCAGTGACGCACGAGCTGATCCCGGCAGACCAATTACAAGCCCCGCCTAGTGCGGGGTTTTTCATTGTTGGCGACATCGCTCCCTATCAGTCACAGGTGACGGGGGAAATGTTCGAAGGTCGCAGGCAACACCGCGAGCACCTGAAGGCGCATGGCGTCGTCGAGGTGGGCAACTCGCTGGATCACGCAATTCCCAAGCCTTACCGCTCGCCCGAAGGCTTGAAAGAAACCATTGCTCGGGCGGCATATGAAAAGCTGAGGTACTGAAATGCCAACCCAAAGCAATTTGATGGGCGCGGGATGCCCTGCCCTTCAAGCGCAGGCTTCCGTTGGCCTGCTCACGACCAACTCCAACGCCCTGACCGCCACGGGCTCCACCCAAGGCACCGCACTCGCGCTGCCGAGTGACTTCAACGTGTTCACCACGGTCGCCGCTTCGACGGGTGCGATCCTGCCCGTCACTGGTCCGCAGTGCAACCAGGCTGACACGTTCATCGTGGTCAACCACGGTGCCAACGCCCTGCTGGTTTATCCGCCGACCGGCGGGAAGATCGCTAACGGCTCGACCAATGCGGGTCTGAGCGTGGGCTCCAATAAGACGGCGTGGTTCCTGAGCCTCGGCTCGGGCAACTTCGCGGCTTCCGTCTCTGCGTGAGCTTTCCAGCTCCTTGTTCGCCACCTTCGGGTGGCTTTTTTTTGGCTGAGCAATGACCACTCTGCGCGACGCACTCACTGACGCCCTCGGCAAGTCTGAAGAAGGCACGCTGACGGCACCCGTCGAAACCCCCATCGAAACCGATGCTCCACAAGAGCAGGCAGAGACTCAATCGGAGCGCGACGAGCGGATCCGAGACGAGAGGGGGCGTTTCGCTGCCAAATCCGAGGAACAGCCTGTAGAGGCTGATCCTGCCCCCACTCGCAAGCCTCCGTCGTCCTGGAAAAAGGACTATTGGGGCCAGTGGGACAAGCTCGCTTCCGACCCCGAGCTGGCAAAACTTCAGGACTACATCGAGCAGCGCGAAGGGGATTTCGCCAAGGGCGTGTCCACCTACAAGTCTCAGTGGGACCAGGCCGCGCCGATCTACGAGGCGGTGCAACCGTTCCTGCCCGAACTCAAGCAGTACGGCATCCAGCCGGGGCAGTGGATTCAGAACCTCGGGACTGCACATCGAACGCTGGCGATGGGAACGCCGGAGCAGAAGCTCCAGATGTTCGCCAAGCTCGCCACGGACTACGGCGTGCCTCTCCAAGCCCTGCAGGGCGGGCAAGATCCGCAGGCAGGGTACGTGACGCAGACAGTAGGCCAGTTGCAGCAGACGGTGCAGCAGATGCTGGCTCAACAGCAGGCGCAGGAACAAGCGCGTCTGCAAAACGAGATCAAGGCGTTCCAAGAGAGCGCCCCCCATTTCGAGGAAGTGAAACCGCTGATGGCTCAACTACTTGAGTCTGGCGTGGCAAGCGACCTCAAAACCGCCTACGACAAGGCAGTCCGACTGAATGACGATGTGTGGAGCAAGGTGCAAGCTGAACAGGCTTCCCACTCCCAGCGTCAGACGGCGATCGCCCACAAGAAGGCGGCGGCAGTTAGCCCAAAGTCATCCGGCCCGACAGGCTCGATGGTGCAGGGTGGTGCCAAAAAGGGCCTGCGAGATGTGCTGTCGGAGCAATTCGACAGCGTGTCAACCGGGCGTTTTTAACGCACCGGAGTCCGCAAAGCGCGCTCAGGCGTCCACCCAAGTTGGTAGACCCTAGCCCTGACCGTCTTGTGGTTGAGACCTAGCTCTCGGCACCAGACGGCGAGGGGCTTGGTAACGCCGTTCAGGGTGGCTGACTTAACGCTCTTGCGGTTGTTACTTTGCATCTCTTGACTGGCCCAACGGCAATTTCTCTTTGAGTAATTCCCTTTGGGATCAATCCGATCCAGCGACGTGCCGGGCGGCTTCGCCCCCATGTCCGCAAGAAAATTTTCAAAGCTACTAGCCCATTCGTCGCAAACAGCGATGCCTGCGCCTCCGTAGCGCTCATAACCACGGCATTCGGGACGGTTACACCGATTGCGCATGTTCACCCATGTTTCATAGGTGGGCGTCTTTGACATGCCGTGGGTTTGGGTTCGCTCTTTGATTCGCAGCGCTTTTGCACAACCGCAAGAGACAACCGCTGCACTCCGTAATTCGTACCCAGGTTGAACCGTGGTCTTGCCGCATGAACAGCGACACAGCCATTTCGCCTGCCCGGTTGCCTCAACGCGGGATAGCACTGTGAGTTGGCCGAACACTTGGCCGGTCAGGTCTATGAGTCGTGGCATTTCGCGGGCTCCTTTGTGAGCCTCAATTCTACATCCATGATTGGAGAATGCAATGGCATTTGCTAATTCGACCATCACGGACATCATCGCCACCACCATCCAATCGCGTTCCGGTGAACTGGCGGATAATGTCCTGCTCAACAACCCCCTTCTGCTCCGTCTCAAGGAGCGCGGCAACGTTCGCCCGTTCGGCGGCGGTAACGTGATCTTGGAAGAGATCGCTTACACCGACTCCACCACGAGCAACACCAACAGCTATTCCGG
>Ga0302321_100006515_pt1 | contig 10266 bp, 9 predicted proteins | sample Fen_T0_1_FD_202505 | JGI IMG/M metagenome (GOLD analysis project Ga0302321, IMG submission 202505) | Peat permafrost microbial communities from Stordalen Mire near Abisko, Sweden - Fen_T0_1 | ecosystem: Environmental > Terrestrial > Soil > Wetlands > Permafrost | place: Sweden: Abisko... | reverse complement strand
CCCGACCTGGCTTAGAGCTTGCCTTTGGTTTCCTGATTTCCGCCGACTTTTTTCGGCATAGTGACGTTACCTGAACTGACTTCAATCCCGGTGGCACTGCCAAACCCTCATGCTAACGACGCAAAGCAGCGCGGATAACCGCTTGCTTGCCTTCGCCTTGACCGCCCGCGATCCCCTGGGCAAGGTCGAGGAGGCAGGCTTCTGGTTGGAGGCCTACCGTCAGAGCATCGATGGCAACCCGGTTCGGGTATTCGACGTGGTTGACCAACTCGACGAAATGGTCCAGCCCAACCGGCTTGAATTGATGCGCGAGTATCTCGAGTCCGGCGGGCGCATGCAGACCTATCGGGAACATCGCATCGCGAATGCAATAGTGCGCTATGCGCGTGAGCTGGCGTCCGGCTACGAGTCTTGCCTGCGTCTGTATCAGAAGGCCGGGTCGGGTGCGGCCGAACTCAAACCCCTGGTTCCGATGATTGCTGCCCGCGCACTGCGGGCACTTACGCTGGATCTGCGTTGGGCGCTGCTGCGCTACACCGCGGTGGATGCGAGCGTGTGGGGCCGCATGGGTGTGTTGTACGCGTTTTCGGACCGCCTGGGATTTTCTACCGCGCTGCTGAAGGTCTATCCAGGCATGACCGGGGATTCGACTGTGCGACGCGAATACCTGCGCGCGTTGGTGCTTGCCGTTTCCGGCATGGGGAATCTGCTGCCGCCCAACCAGGTAGTTGCGGAGCGCATCATCGCCAACGTCGCAGAGTTCTTCCTGCTTCATCGCAAGCCCGCCGCGGGCTGCCATTTCGGTGTTGCCTTGCGTGAGGACAGGCCACCATACAGATTGGGCGATGGCATCGTGCCGGCTCGCGGCGTGCGCTTCTTCGGACCGGGAGATGCGGCCGTGATGCTGGAGGGATTTCTGCGTGAAGCGGTGGATTTGCGCAGGGTTCCCTCAGAGTTGGTCTTGAGCGAGGGATTCGACCCTGCGATGGTTGCGGATGTTCTGCAGCATCTGTCCCGGCATTGGGGTCCCAAGCCGCCGGTCCGATCGGAAGCACGTCAACGCGTGCTCGCCACGATGCACGTCGCACACGGTTTCGACAATGTACTGGATGCAGTCGGTGCCGAGCCGGGCGATCCTCGGCTGGAGGAAGTCACCGAGGCGTGGACCGTCGAGAACGAAAGCAGCGGTGGCTTCGGCGCAGTGCTTCCCGTGCGCGACGCCGACTGGCTGGCCGTCGGGACTCTGGTCGCAGCCAAACCTACCTGGCCGGCGTCCTGGAGTGTGGGTGTGATCCGGCGCGTGTCGGCGAAGAGTCCGACTTTGCGCTCGGTAGGTGTGCAACTGCTGGCGCGTGGCGGCGTAGCGGTGCAACTGTTTCCCCTGTCCGACAACGGATGGGCGCCATCGCTGAGCGGCATCCTCTTGCCTACCGAGACTCAAACCAGCCTGGCCGGTGGTGAAGTGGCGCTGGTACTACTCAAAGGGATGGCGGCGGAACTCACCAGGTGCGAGATGCGTGTTCACGATAAACCCTACGTTCTCGAGCGACGTCGCATCACCGATATCGGCAACGACTTCGAAGTTGCGCGCTTCTCCTTGCGCGCAGCCTGATCCGCCGTACTCGTTGCGGACGAGGTAGTCTTCTCCAATATCCAGCCGGACCGTAGCTCCAGCAGGTTTCTTTGTTGGTGCTACACTCGCGCCGTTCGCTTGCATCTACGCTTATGGAAACTCTCTCAGTGCTCGACCCCAACGCATTGTCTGCATTCGTCGCCCGCAAGTGGGATGACGAAATCACGCCGCGCCTGATCGACTACATCCGTATTCCCTGTAAGTCGCCGCATTTCGACCCGCAATGGGCAACCAACGGCCATATAGATGCCGCCGTGAAGTTAGCCGAGGCTTGGTGTCGGATGCAACCCATCGCTGGAATGAAGCTGGAGATCCTGCGTCTTCCAGGGCGCACGCCGGTCCTGTTCTTCGAGATCCCGGGACAGTCGTCACGCACCGTCCTGCTGTATGGTCATCTCGACAAGCAACCGGAAATGGTAGGTTGGCGTGAAGGGTTCGGCCCGTGGGTTCCGGTAATGGAAGAGGGGAAACTCTTTGGTCGCGGTGGAGCGGACGACGGCTATGCGGTATTCGCGTCGCTGACTGCGATCCTGGCGTTACAGCAGCAAGGTATCGGGCATTCGCGCGTGGTCGGGATCATCGAGTGCTGCGAAGAGAGCGGGAGCTACGACCTTCCTGCTTATCTCGAATCGGTTGCACAGCGGGTCGGGAAAGTAGATTTGGTAGTGGGCCTCGATTCGGGCTGTGGCAATTACGAGCAGCTATGGGTGACCACGTCATTGCGGGGGATGGCCGCCGGAACCTTGAGCGTCGAAGTGTTGACCGAGGGTGTGCACTCCGGTGATGCCAGCGGCGTCGTGCCGTCGTCCTTTCGTATTGCGCGACAACTTCTCGACCGTCTGGAGGATTCCAAGACGGGGCGCATCCTGCCGAAAGAGTTTCACTGCGAGATTCCAGCGGAGCGAATCGAGCAGGCGCGCAAGGCCGGCGAGATTCTGGGGGCTAGCGTATACAAGAAATTCCCCTTTGCCGCCGGCACTCAACCAATGGTCACCGATTTCGGCGAGGCGATTCTCAACCGCACGTGGCGTCCATATCTGGCAGTCGTGGGCGCCGACGGCATGCCGGCGATCAAGGATGCGGGCAACGTGCTGCGACCAAAGACAGCCTTGAAGCTCTCGTTGCGCTTGCCGCCGCTGATCGATGGCGGTCAGGCCACGCGTGATATGAAACGCATCCTCGAAGCCGATCCGCCGCACGGTGCTCGAGTGACCTTCGAGGCCGATCAGGGCGCCAGCGGGTGGAGCGCGCCACCCACAGCCCCATGGCTGAAGGCCGTACTCGAGACTGCCTCGCAGACTTACTATGCGCGGCCTGCAGCGATGATTGGCGAGGGCGGTACGATTCCGTTCATGGCCATGCTGGGCAAGCATTTTCCCGCGGCGCAGTTTCTCATCACTGGCGTGCTCGGTCCAAAGTCGAACGCGCACGGCCCGAACGAGTTCCTTCATGTCCCATACGCCAAGAAACTTACCGCGTGCGTGGCGCAAGTCGTCGCGGCGCATGGAGCACAGTCGTGAACAATTCTCGAGGAACGCCATGAGTTTGCGCAACATCGCCGCATTTGTCTCGCTGGGCGTCGCGGGCTGGCTCGTCATCGCTGCCACCGCACGGGCGCAAGACGCCGTCCCCGCAAACGAAGAGCCGCGCCACCGCGTCAAACTGCAGAACGAATACGTACGGATCATCGACGTCGAGGTCCCAGCTGGTGACGCTACGCTCTACCACACGCACTCCCTGGACTATCCCTATGTGATGGTGACGGACGCTTTCCTGAAGAACGATGTGCCCGGAAAACCGACTGTCGATCTGAAGATTACCCAAGGCCTCATCGGGTATTACCGCGCTTCCCAGGGTGCGTACACGCATCGCTTCGTCAACGCGGGGTCGGGAACCTTTCGCGCCATCGGCATCGAGTTGCTCAAACCCGCGCCGTCGTCGGTGCAGGTCGTCTCTCCACTTGCCGATGCTGCCGGGTACAAGACAGTGCTCGATAACGAACGGGTGCGGGGCTATCTGGTGAGCCTAGAGCCAGGCCAGTCCGTCGGTCCGGTGACGTTGGGCGGGCCGGGCATCCGCGTCGTTCTGACAGGCGGCAAGATCGAGCAGAAGGCCGCAGATGGCAAAGTCGCGACACTCGATCTGGTGCCAGCCCAGTTCGCTTGGCGGGATAGCGCGTCTGCGCAATCGCTCACCAATGTGGGCGGTTCGAAAGTGGAGATCGTGGAGTTCGAGCTGAAGTAATCCTCGGCGTGCGTCTTTTTTGTCGCGCTGCCGGTGAGGCAGCTTCGCCACCGAGGCGATCAGCGTCAAGCTGATATTGTTCGCGCTGTGCGGCCATCCTTCCTGCGTATTACTCTCCTGCTGGGTGCGCTGACTGCTTTTGCGCCCATGTCCATCGACATGTATCTGCCGAGTCTGCCCACACTCTCGCAGGTGTTTGCGGCGGACATCGCCTCGGTGCAACTCACCTTGGCCGCTTTCTTCCTAGGCTTGGCGGTAGGACAAATATTTTATGGGCCGCTTGCCGACCGCTTCGGCCGTAAGGGACCGCTGTATCTGGGCACTGGCCTGTACGTGCTTGCATCGGCCGGTTGCGCATTGGCACCCGATATCTACAGCCTGATCGTACTGCGATTCGCTCAGGCCATTGGTGGCTGCGCTGGAATGGTCATTGCGCGCGCCGTTGTACGCGACTTGTTCGATGCGCAGGAATCCGCGCGCACGTTTTCTTTGATGATGCTGGTAATGGGCGTAGCGCCGATCCTGGCGCCATTGGCGGGAGGCTACCTGCTAGTGTGGCTTGGCTGGCAGTCGATCTTCTGGGTCTTGGCACTGTTCGGATTGCTTTGCCTGATCAGTGTGGTGTTATGGTTGCCGGAGACACGACCTGCGGGCGTGCCTGCGACCCTCGGTGTGCGTTCTGCGCTTGCCGGCTACGGCGGACTCCTGATGAATCGCTCGTTCCTCGGCTACACGTTGGCCGGCGGATTTGCGCAAGCCGGTATGTTTGCGTACATCGCCGGCTCGCCATCGGTCTTCATCGACACTTACCATGTTCCCGCGCAACATTATGGCTGGCTGTTCGGCATGAATGCGTTCGGCCTCATTGCGGCTTCGCAACTCAATCGAAAGTTACTGACGAACCTTGGAGCGGGCCGCGTGCTGGCTCGAATGAACGCGATTACCGCTGGACTCGGCGTGGTACTCCTCGTCGTCGCTGCCACCGGTGCAGGAGGTTTCATCGGAATCCTCCTTCCCCTATTCGGCTATGTCGCGAGCCTCGGGCTCATCTTCCCGAATGCAGCGGCACTTGCGTTGGCGCCGCACGGAGAGCACGCTGGTAGCGCCTCTGCCCTGCTGGGCACAGTGCAGTTCGGCGCGGCGGCGATTGCCAGCATTCTCGTGGGGCTATTGCACGATGGGACGGCGTTGCCGATGGCGGGGGTCATCGCTGGTTGCGGCATACTGGCGTTGGTCGCGCAGCGAGCGTTGGTTCCTATGCAAGCAAGGCAAGGATAGCTATTCGGGGAGATGACGATGAGCCGAGAAACCAAGATATCGCGCCGCCGGTTGCTGCTTGTTGCCGCGAGTGCTCTTCCTGCTGCGGTTGGATTGCTACCGCGAGGCGGTGTCGAGGCCGGGGAGCTGTCACCTACGCGTGCTTGTTCCGACAATGGCGATCCCACACCTCCACAGATGGCGGGGCCCTACTTCAAACCGCGCTCTCCTGAACGCGACTCGTTGTTGACGCCCGGAACCAAAGGCACAAAGATAGTCTTGACTGGCGTGGTGCTATCCACAACCTGCCAACCAGTGCCGGGTACACTGCTGGACTTCTGGCAATGCGACAGCGATGGTAACTACGACACTACCGGTTATACGCTGCGTGGTCATCAGTTCACCGATGCTGACGGTCGCTATCGGCTCGAAACCATCGTTCCAGCCGTCTATCCCGGACGCACGCGTCACATCCACGTACGTGCACAGGCGCCCAATCGGCCTGTGCTTACCACGCAACTCTATTTTCCGGGTGAACCGGGCAACGAAGGCGATTTCCTATTCAGGCGCGATCTGTTGATGGCGATTCAAGAGCAGGGCACGGTCAAGGTTGCGCGATTCGACTTCGTGTTGAAGCTTGGCTAGTGTCCTGTCCCGTTAATTCGCGGCCGAAAACCGGACGAGAATCGGCCTCATGCGGTGTTACGAATCCTCACCAGGTGTTCAACCTGGTTCCGGTTCGCGTCTTGCCTGAGGCCGATTTCGCCGGTTTTCCTACCTACTTCGCACCGGCCACATCGGCACTGGACCAGGCATTTTGGCGCGCAACATTTATCCCACGAATTAACAGGACAGGACACTAGGTCCGATCAACTGCTCGCCGGTTGACCAAATAGATACCTGCGCCTACCAGCGCGACGCCCACAAGCAGCGCAGCGCGCAGCGGTTCCGCCAACAACGCGACCCCGGCGAGCACGCCAAATAGCGGCGTCAAAAACGTGAACACCGAAAGGCGCGCCGCAAGGTAACGCGTGAGCAGCCAGAACCACGCGAGGTAACTCGCGAAGGCCACGACTACGCTTTGGTATGCGATGCTTGCAATGACCAGCGGCGTCAATGCGATGAACCCTGGCTCGCCGAGCAAAATCGAAACGGCCGGCATCGACACACCGGCGAAACCGAGTTGATAGAAGAGGGTTTTGGCCGCGCTGCTCTCGGCCAGTCTGGTCGTGCGAATGACGACAGTGGTGGCGGCCCACAATACCGCGGCGACCACACCGAACGTATCGCCCAACAAGGATCCACGGCCGGACGCGAAGCCGTCTGCGAAGGCCACCGCGACACCTCCGAAGGCGAGCAGAACGCCTGCCCATTGCTGCATACTCAATCGCTCGCTGGGGATGAAGAAGTGCAGCCCCAGAGCGGTCAGGCAGGGCGCCAGATAGACGAAGACCGCCATGCGAGACGCACCGGTATGCGCGAGTCCCGCGAAAATAAACATGAATTCGCCGGCGAACAACGCCCCCGCTACCAATCCGGGCCACAGCGTGCCATCCCGCGCGAACAGGGTGATTCCCCGGAGCTGCGCCCAGACCATGAGCAGAATTGCGGCGATTGCTGAACGCACGCCTCCCTGCATTACCAGCGACATCCCGGGTGCAGCGAGTTTGGCCGCCACATAGTTGAAGCCCCAGCACAGACATAGCAGGGCCATCAGAGAAATTGCTGGTGGGTCGACCGGTTTGCGAATTGCGATGCTGCTGGAGACAGAGGACGTCATGTTGGAGATAGCGTCCTCACGACGCTGAAAAATGGAAACTCTGCGCTACTCAGCCCACAACTTCTTGTACAGTTTCGGATAGAGCCGTTTGATCTTCGCGTCGACTGCGTGTCCGTGTCCGTCGGACCAGGAGTCGAGGTCGCCCGCCAATTCGGCCCGCGGAATGCGTCCCAGCCGTTCATAGAAATCTTCCTCTCCGGTCTTCTCTTCGTATGCCTCTATAGCTGCGTAGAGCAAGTATTCGAACTCGACTTCGGAGTCCTCGTCGACGACGTCGACCAGCGAATCGGGATCAGCCAATGCATTCTCGTATACCTTTCGTCCTTGGCCGATCAGCCACGCGCGGAAGTAGTCGAAGCCGTCCTCCGAACAGCCGCCGTTGATCACGTAGGCGGCACCCCACAAGTCGGCGCGCAGTGCACGGGCGTCCAGCGCGTAGAAAAAACGCTGATAGTCGAGAATGTCCTCGTCGGACAATTCTCCCAGGCTGATCTTGATGAGCTCGAACTGCTCATCGAGGTCGTCCCCGGCATCCGCCTTGGCCTTCTCGATGATCGACCAGAAAGTTTTGTCGTCCATGATCGCGGCCCTCCAGGGTGACTCGGCGCACGATACCAGCATGCGGGGGAAATGTCGCGGGACATCGGTCGCATCTGCCGCGAGGGATTTCGCTGATTGAGGACTGCAATCAAGGAGCAATCGCCTCGCGCGTGGAGTACACTCTCCCCCAGTATGACGTTTGGGCAACCATAAGGAAGCAGCTGTCCGGCTGTTTCCAGCCTCACACTCGGGCCGCAGGGCCTGCTCTTTCGGTACATCCTGTACCCCTCTGCAAAGTAGCCGAAGACTCGCGTGTCGAGCACGCAATAGGCATCGATTCGAGCCCGACATGGCCGCTTCATGCTGCGTGTGTGACATTGCGGGCCTTCAGCCGTTACGAGCCATGTGAACTGCGCCGCACGCGTCGGGGACCGTCCCTAGATGGGAATCGGCTACTGGCGCCGTTCAGTCTACTGGGAGGATCGATCATGAAACGATTCGTCGCGACGTTATTCGCTTTTACCCCTTTGTGGTTTGCCGCTGCTGCGTGGGCCGGACCGGCGGAGGAAGTAGTTCAAATCGCAGGAACACGCCTTCAGGCGTTCCAAGAGGGGAATCTCGACGCCTACGTGGCGGCGTATGCAGACAACGCAGTATTCCACTCGTCGCTCTCGCCGTTTCGCGTGGAAGGGAAAGAGGCGATCCGTACATTTTACGGCGAGCTATTCCAGCTGTACCCCAAGCGCCGGGTTCTGCCACGGCAGCCGATTGTGCGAGCCTACAACGACGATCTGGTCGTTCAAAACGCCTACTCGGTGCTCTTTTTGACCGACCAAAAAGGTCAAGTGACGACCTACGCAACACGCTCCAGCGTCACCTGGGCAAAAATCGGCGGACACTGGCAGATCGTGGATCAGCACACCTCGCGCTTGCCCATGGCGCCCTAGGAGTCGAACGGGAGCAGTGAGTTGGGCAAGGCGTTCTCATAGTCATGGCATTTCGAGGAGGAAGTCATGGATGTCTTGATCTCCTGCGCGGCGTCTGGCCGCCGGCGTGGTCCTCTCGCTCATTTTGTTTGCACCTGCGTACGCTGACAACCCAGACGGCACCTATCGGCTGGTTATGCGCAAACTCCCAAACGGCACGGTGTTGACGCCTCCGGCAGTACAGGGCATGGGTACTTTTAAGAATGGGGTGTATCAGCTGACTCTATTCTGGCGCACGCCGGACGGGAAACCGGCGTCTTTGTCTCGCATCTCGAAATGGGAATGGTCCGAAACCGAGGTTGCCGCTACACCGCTGGTCCTGTTATTTGATGATGGAAGCGGCACGCCGGTGTACGAGTGGGGAGGTGAAACCAAACGGGTTCCGGTCACCCGGCAGGGGACGCGTGTGTCCCATCCTCATCCACTCGATCCGGTCTTCATGGTTTGGGATGGCGATCATGAGACTGCGACCGTCGAGGGTGTACTCGAAGATCATTGGGAAAGGGTCAGGTGAAATGTTCGTCCACGGGCGGGAGCTGCAACTCGTTTGTCAGCTCCCGCTTTCTTGGCCTATCCGCCCAGCGTCATCCCCTCATCCAGCCCAAGCATGATGTTCATGTTCTGAACTGCGGAGCCGGAAGCACCTTTGCCGAGATTGTCCAGCCGCGAAATCAGCACGATCTGCTCAGCGTCGCCGAAGACGAAGATGTCGTTGCGGTTGGTGTCGTTGCTGCCCAACGGGTCGAAGTATCCTTCGGGTAGATTGTTCGCGTCGTCGAACGGCATGACCTTCACGAAGCGCTCGCGAGCGTAGTATTCGGCGAGCAGGCTGTGTAAATCCTTCGCAGACGCCTTCTTTGCGAGTAAGCGGCTCTCCAGGGCAACGGCAACCGCCATCCCTTTGTAGAAATCTCCTACGATCGGGTTGAACAACGGACGGAAGCCAAGGCCGCCGTATTTCTGCATCTCCGGCACGTGCTTGTGGTGCATCGTGAGCGCGTAATGACGTGGCGCACCGATCGGGAAACGTGGCCGACCCTGTGCTTCGTATTCGGCGATCATCTTCTTGCCGCCGCCACTGTATCCAGTGAGGGAATGGCACGTCACCGGATAGTCCTTGGGCAAAACCCCTGCTCCGACGAGCGGGCGGACGAGCAGGATGAAGCCGACCGCGTGACAGCCGACATTGGCGACACGTTTGGCGGTGCGAATCTTCGCGCGCTGCTCCCGGTCCAGTTCGGGCAACCCGTACGTCCACGAGGGATCGGTACGATGTGCCGTGCTTGCATCGATGAGTCGCGCGTTAGGATTCGTCGCCAGTGCGGCGGACTCTTTCGCGGCCGCGTCGGGAAGGCAGAGGAAGGACACATCGGCCTCGTTGAGAAGCCGTCGCCGTTCGCTTGTGTCTTTGCGCTTATCGGGGTCGATCTCGATGAGCGTCACACCAGCGTGACCGAGCAGCCGGTCCCGGATCTGGAGTCCCGTAGTACCTTCCTGGCCGTCGACGAAGACCTTGTACACGCAATCACCTGAGTTGACGAACAATGAGGTCACATTGTACGACGCCGGATCAGCGTCGGTGTCGACGGCCGAATTGGTGTTCGACTTGTGCTCCGGATGGTAGGAGGGGGGCGCAAATCGCCCGCCTTTCCCCGATATAGCGACTACTGGAGGGAGATCGCTCTGCGTCGTCGCGCCGTAAAGCTGCCGACACTGGCAAGGCCGACGAGAAGCATGACCCACGATGCGGGTTCCGGGACTGCCGGCGGCGGATTTGTGGTGAAGGGGGGGATAGTCGAATCCGACGATTGCGTGGTGACCATCAT
>Ga0302321_100006514_pt1 | contig 10267 bp, 3 predicted proteins | sample Fen_T0_1_FD_202505 | JGI IMG/M metagenome (GOLD analysis project Ga0302321, IMG submission 202505) | Peat permafrost microbial communities from Stordalen Mire near Abisko, Sweden - Fen_T0_1 | ecosystem: Environmental > Terrestrial > Soil > Wetlands > Permafrost | place: Sweden: Abisko... | reverse complement strand
GATTTGCATTTCAGGAATTAGTAGACGTCCACCGTATAATAAAGCACCATACATTTCCCATACTGAAAAATCAAAACAGAAAGAATGAGCGACAACCCAGATGTCAGTATGGTCAAAAGTAAATGGGTGCCTATCGTTTATCATGAGCCTAATTACATTCTCATGTGAGACAATGCATCCCTTTGGGTTGCCCGTGGTTCCAGAGGTATAAATAACATAAGCAGTATCTGCAGGCTCGTTAATATTATCTACGCTGCATGTCACTAGTGAAGTCAGATTTGCATGAAGTACTTTCAGATCAATAAAATAGCCAGGATATTCTAGGTTGTTAACCTTACAGTCTTCCCCGTGAATTATGACTGCTTTACAATTACTATCCTGCAGGATGTATTGAATTCTGTTTTTAGGATAGTTAGGATCTATGGGAACATATGCTGCACCTGCTTTAAGAATTCCTAAAATAGAAATGATCGTTAATTCAGATCTGTCTAAAAGGATCCCTACAAATTCCCCTTTTCCTATTTTATATTGATTTCTTAAAACAGTAGCAAGATTTGTCGACCTGTCATTAAGTTCTCGATAGGAAAGATTTAAGTCTTTAAATTGAACCGCGGTCTCTTCAGGAAATTCGGTTGCTCGATCTATGAAATTAGAATGTATGAGCAGCTTATTAGGATAGCTGCAATCACTACGATTATGATCGTTGAAAATTTTATTTATGTCATCCTCTGTAACTAATTCGAATTCGGAAATTAGGCGATTCGGTTTAGAAGTCAGCTGTTCAACCACCTGAATAAAACACTTCATAATTTGACGCGCGCTGGATTCCAAAAAAAGCTCACGATTGTAAACCAAGGTACCAGATAAACCGTCTTCACTGTGATTTACCAGCAAATTAATATCATATTTTCCCCAGCCTAGATTAGTGTCAATGCTAGTCGCTAAAAGATTCTCAGAAACCGGAATGTTTGTAGTGACTTCATCGTAGTGAAACAATACATCAAATAATGCAGTCCTGCTCATGTCGTTTGCAGGGCTCAGTTCCAATACCATTTTTTCAAAAGGCAATTGCTGATTTAAAATCGCACTCTTAGAATTCTCACTAACGTCTTTGTAAAATTTATAGAATGATTCCGTTCCGGAGAATATGCTCTTAATCGGTAATAAATTCGATAATGGACCGATCATTAGATCAGTTCCAGGTTGAACTCGATTTTCAGTAATTATCCCTACTGTAATCTCTCTTTGGCCAGTAATTCGGTGTAAGGCAATCTTAAATAATGCAAGTAAAGGTATATGTGGACTAGCTCCTTCTCGTTTACTGAACTTTAACAGGTCCTGTCTAACAGATTCTGAGAAATTAAAATTAATTCTTCCCTCTTTGTATATATGAATAGCAGCTCTGGGATGGTCAGTCGGCAATTCCAAGACTTCATTCTTCTCAGGAAACTTACTTTTCCAGTAAAACATCATTGATTCTATCACGGCATCACTGAAACTCCATTGCCATTCCGAAAAATCAGAATAGCTCATGGGGTTGTTGTGAGAATCAGGGAGATGTTGCGCTTTCGTTTTATACAAATCGATAATTTCATTTGTAATTAGCTGGATTGATTTTCTGTCGCACAAAGCATGATGCAACACAATTGAAAGAATGTATTCATCGGTATTCAACCGGAATAAAGTGGATCGAACTAAAGGTTCAGATTCAATGTCGAATGACTGCTTTGAATCATCGATGACTCTTTCAATTGCAGACTCTTTCGTTATTGAATCCTTAATGAAGGATAAATCAACCTGCTTAAGACTAAAGTTTGTCTGAGTTGCAATTGACACAAACGGCCGAGCATCATCCGTAACAAACCTGGCTCGAAGTATTTGATGCTTAGCAATAACTTGGTCAATACAACGCGATAGGAGCTCAATTTCAAGTTGGCCTTTAAGGTGCAAAATAAGAGGCACATTGTGATAAGATGGTCCTTTTTTGTAAACACTCCCAGTTTCGAATTTATCGATAAACCACAATCTCTCCTGAAGATAAGAGGCTCGAAATTTTGACATGTGCTTCTAACTTAATTATTACTTATAGACGCAATCTTCAAATCACGTTGAAGTGGTAGGAATTCAACATCCGAATTAAGTGTTATCTCGGATACTCGAATAGTAGGCTTATTCATAACTGCCTCTATCAAGATTAAATAACGCCTTAGTAACCTTTCGACCAAATCTCTATTAAATAGTGACGTGTCGTATCCTATATTAAAGCGAAATTCTCCAGAACTGCGTGTAGCGTACATCGTCAGGTCGCTCTTGTTAGTATTGTGCAAGGTAAAGTACGGCTTTACCTCAATACCTGTGATCGTCGTCGACTTTGTCTCGACGCTACCAAACTCAAGCATATCAAACATTATGTTTGACAGAGGATTCCTTTTCCCTTGTCCGCCAAACCCGAGATCCTTTGTAAGGAGATCAAACGGATAAAGTTGATGATCAAACCCCTGTGTCGTAACTTGCTGCACATTTCGCAAGATGTCATTGAATGAATCGTGTTCAGTGATCATAAGTCTGAAAGCTAATGTGTTCAAATATATTCCAACCTGATTTTCCAAATCTGGATGGAGTCTGTTTGTAGATGGACAAGCTACTATTATGTCTTTCTTCCGACTATACGAAAAGAGAAGGGAAAAATAAGAAGCCAACAGAGTCATAAATAACGTAACTCCATTCTTTTCCGAAAAACGTTCAATACGACTTGTTACGTCCCGGGGAAGCACTGCTGTTACGCGATCGCCCATCATGTTTGTTATAATGCTCGCCTTTCCAGTTGCCAAGTCAAGTGCGGTAATATGGCCTTTAAATTGTTTCACCCAATAACTCTTGAGCTCTTCCATTTTCTTCGCCACCATTTGTTTGTTTTGCCAAGCTGCAAAATCTTTATAATGTATTCTTAGTGGCGTAAGCTTGGCTCCTTTTCCGTTGCAGAAACCTGCATACAAATCAACCAATTCATTTAATATTATTTCAAGCGACCAACCATCAGAGATAATATGGTGAATAGAAAAAAGAAATATGTGCCTATCTTCCGCAATCTTTACTAAACTTGATCGGATAAGCGGCCCGCTCTCAAGATCAAATGATTCCTGAAATTCTTTACGTACGATGTCATTAATAACCCGGTCCTGATCAGTGATATCACTGTAATCCAAGACAGAGATTCTAAAATCAAATTTGTCAATGGCAGTCACGAGTTGTCGAGGCTCGTGATCTATCAGTTTAAAGTTTGTCCGTAGGATTTCGTGGCGCGAGACAAGAGCTTGGAGAGCATCTTTAAATGCAGGTATATTCAAGTCCCCAATTAATTCTAATGCCTCAGTCATATTATAGTTACTGTGGTTCTTTTCAAGCTGACACATTATCCAAATTCCTTTTTGTGCATGTGATAATTCATAGTTGTCCTGCTTTGGTAATGCATAAATAGAAAAGTCAATCTCCGATTGGAGCCCTTCTACTATTTTAGCCAAATCGACAATTGTCGGGTGAATAAGTATGTCACTTATCTTAATAGTCACATTGAATTCACTGAATATTCTTGACGCCATTTGCATGGCTTTAATTGAACTCCCGCCTATCTTAAAAAAATGTGCAATAATCCCTACTTGCTTTAAATTCAATAATTCACACCAAATTTTTTCTAATCTGATTTCAGTGTCGGTCTCTGGTTTTTTATAATCAATGGTATTTGAAATTACGTGCTCAGGTCGAGGCAACGAATTCTTATCAATTTTACCATTTAAATTCAACGGAAAAGAATCAAGCTTTATGAGATAAGTCGGCACTATCCCCTCGTTCAGTTCTTCTTTGAGATGTTCGCGCAAAGCGTCAACCGAAGTTTTCTTCCCGGTGTAATAACATACTAGTTCATTCTGGTTGTCTGAATTTTTATGAGTGATGGTGACGGCATTCTCAATACCGTCCATAGACAATACTGCACGGTCTATTTCGCCCAACTCGACACGTACGCCAGCAACTTTGACCTGATTATCCAGTCTGCCAAGAACCTCAATACTTCTATCCTGAAGATATCTACCAAGATCTCCTGTCTTGTGTACTATATCAACCTCATCTGTGACTAAAGGATTTTGAATGAAGACTTGTTCGTGCAACACCTTATTGTGGGGATATCCTTTTGTCATGTAAGATGTCTTAATAAAAATTTCTCCAATCTCTCCTATTCGACAAAGTCTTTTGCCATTAACTATTCCAACAAATGCTCCGTCAATTGGCTTCCCACAATGTATCGACTGTGTTAGGTTAGCGGGAATCTCCTTTATCCTGTGAAAGGTTTTCGCAAGAGTAGTTTCTGATGTTCCATAAAGGTTTACAAGCTCAACATGTTCTCCAACAGCGTTTCGCCAGAACACTATGTCGCGCGCATAGAGGGTTTCACCAGCCATCAGAATAAACTTGAGTTCTTTAAGTTTAGTCGCCGTCAATGAACCAAGTTCTTTAGTGACCAACCTGAATAACGATGGTACACAATGAATTAATGTAACCCTGCATTGATCTAGCCATCCAATTAAATGAATGGCGTTAGCTTTAATATTTCTTTCAGGAATACAAAGCGTTCCACCAACGGAGAGTGGGACAAATACATCTCGGAGAGAGGCATCGAAAGTGTGCTGGCTAAGCATACTAACTCTGCAACTGTTATCTAAATTAAATTCCTTGATCTCCCATCGTATAAAATGAGTCAACCCTCGGTGGCAACCTAAAATGGCTTTGGCTTCACCAGTTGAGCCTGATGTATAAATAATATAATTTCCATCAATTGCATCAACAGATACCGAATGATCGACATTGTTTAACTCCAAAAAATAGGGCACATATCCATTTTCACTATATTCAAAAATGTCAATTTCGGTTTCACCATTTAGGACAATTAAAAAAGGTAACTGTATTTTAAGTTCTTTAAGCATTCTTTCTAGGTCGCGTTTTGTGTCGGCGTCAGTAATAATGCAGTTACTATTATTTTGAGAAAAAATGTCCATAAGCCTTTTCTTACTGAATCCGAGATCAATCGGCAGATAAATCAATCCAGACTTGAATACCGACAGTAACGTTCTTACAAGCTTCTCCGAGGGGTACATTGCGACATAAACAACTTGTTCTTTTTTTGGGTTGATACTTTTTAATGTGTCGGCAAGTCGTTCTGACCGTTCATTTAATTCCTTGTAGGAATAGGAGTTACCAGGAGATTCTATAGCAATATTATTCGGATACTTGGTCGCTGCTTCTTCGAATAAAATGTGAGTTATTTCTGTAATCATTTTTTTGTTAGTTTTAAAAAATAAATTTTTAGCAGTCTAGTTGACATAGCAATTATCCAGGGGCCATTCCTTGAAATCATTTTTCCAAATTCTGCTCAAATCCTTTTCCAATAACGAGAACAGACTCGGGTCCCTTTCCATAATCTTTCTCATTTCAACTTTCTGCTGATGAAATTCTTTCACCTTACTGCTAAATGGAAGTCTCCCGAAATCATGGTACCGAATTGCGCCGTTGATATCACGCACTGACACTGCCTCGTTTTTATTGTAAATATTTGGCGACCACGGAATATCTATTACACCTTGCTCAAGAGCTTTCAAACTGCCTATCGCAATTGATCCATTTCCTAACTCAATGACAGCTTCCATTATTTGAGCGACCTCTAGTCTCAAAATGTCTTCCTCGACTTTAAGTAAACTTTCATCTACCCGGAGATTTTTAGAATGCGATAGACCCTGCCTGCAAAGAAAAAGAGCCTCGGCGTTATCTTGACGACTGGGAATGCGCAGCGCTTCCACAGGAGTCTTGACCATTATTTTTGTCGCCCTTGCAGCATTTGCTGTCATTGCAGAATTAATAATGAGGTTCTTTGACTTCTCATAGTCTTGGGGAAATGCCGCCATGAACTGGTGGAACACCGTCGTCACTTTGCAGTCGAGATAATGGAATCGAGTCAAGTAGGAGTTGACAGCTTCATTCAACACGCGGATCGCCGCAATGTCCTGCACTCTGTTTCCCTGTTCGGCATATCCAACCGATATACTCTTGACTCCCTGCTGTGCGCTTAGCACCGCTTGGATAATATTGACTACAATTGCTAACGAAGGTTCTATTAACGTGGCTGTTAGTACACCAAAATATTCTCTATTTATTGTCAATCTAAATTTTTCCTCATGCATTGCACATAGTCGATCGATATACTGCCAATAACCGAGCGATTGAATAGGACTCGTCAATTTATCATATGGAAATAAATAACATATGTATCCACCCTCCACTCCGGAAATATTTGCGCTCAAGGCAAGCTCGTAAATAAACCGATGATCCGGCCCTCCGCCCCTAAGCTGAAATGGAGTGCTAACTGAACAAACTAATTTTTCAACTTCTTTAATTTTATAAATTGGAAGAGGAAAACCGTTCAAGATTGATTTTCGTCTCTCCTTACTTATTTCCGATCCCCCCTGAGCTACTTCAAACTTTTTTGAACGCGATGCCGCGTCAAGTTGTACAGAGCTTATGTCGCTTCCTGCCTTTTCAAGATATTTGAGTAGCGATATTTGATCATCGATATTCGCTACCCCCGTTCTAGGTTGAAGCAATGCATTTTTTCCTTTCATGTGATTCTGCCACAGCAGGGTATCCAACGAGATACTTTTTTTATTTTCATATTTGAACTCTCCCGTAAGTATTTCCATTCCTGTTGGCCATTCCCTTAATATGTCCTGCCTGGCAATTTCTAATTCCCTCGGCTGCCATTTCCTGTCAACAACCTTATCATAATCCAGCGTTTTTTGGACGGTATCTTCTCTATGCTCACTACACTCCCTTTTCGGAATTCCATTTCTCAAAATATCTGCATTAATATCAAAAAGGATTTGTTGAAAACTGATTGGTTTGGGATATACATTCGTAAATCCCATCTGAAGAAACTTCTTCTTTATTTTAAAATCCGATTCGCTCACCGAAAGGCTGCCTCCTAGATACCACAGCTTTTCTGAATTATCTTCTAATCGGTATTTTGACAATAGTATGGGAAAATCGTCGAGGTAAAGTTCCGCGTGTCCATTTTTATTCGAAATAAGAATTAGATCAAAGTTTTTAGCTTCCTTAAAAAAATTCATCAATTCGTTTCGTATCCCCAGGCTCTTTACATGAAAGCCTGCTTCAATGAATCCCAATTGAATAAGTCTAATTCCAACCGAATGAGCGTCGTCACCAATTCCACCAATCAGCAGTCTGTACTTTCTAGGCATAAAATAAACTTGAATAAATAATTAAAAAATTTTGCCCTTACTTGAATGAAGGCATTTTAAATAGGTCAAGAAAAATATTGAACGTCAGAACCACTATTAACAAATCATTGTCGAAGGGTAAATTCAGCTCGAAATCTGGCCGTCGGTATTGAGTTTTTAAGTTTTCAACAGCAACGGGATTGAAGTATCCATCTTTCTTAATTTTTTCGAAACTCAACATGTCATTAACCCATTCTATGTCTTGTCTGATGAGATTAGGGCTGCCTGGTGCTACAAAACCAAATTTTTGCCTCTTATGTATCTGCTCCGGGAGATATTTGCCTGCAATTTGTTTGAGAATATATTTCTCAGTCATTCCTTTCAATTTCAGAGACGAAGGAATCTTTCTGGCAAATTCTACTAAGTTTATATCTAGAAACGGATAGCGCCCTTCAACCGAATTAGCATATGTCACTCGATCACAATGGTCAGAAATAAGATGATCAGAAAGTCTCAATTTTAGATCTAGATAAGATCTCTTATGAAACGAATCTCTGTTATTCAATCGCTCTTTATTGATCTCCAAATTCTCAAGGCAGCAGAATTCATGGAACAGATCATTTACCTCTTCGGAATAAAGAGACTGCCTTACAGCCTTGAATTCATATTGATTTTTCTCATAAAAGAATTTTGAATCTCCCCACAGTCGCTCGCGCACTTCATCTTCAAGTAGCTCGCTTAAAGCGGAATCGTCATTGCCTTTTTGAGAGTTATTTATTTCCCTGAATTGATCAAACCTATAGCCAACATAGCCTCCAAAAATCTCGTCAGCACCTTCTCCTGATAGAATTACCTTTACTTTATTCTTGCTAACCAATTGGGACAGCGCTAGAGAACAAGTATTGTATGTCTCTTTCAACGGAGCCTCCGAGTGATAAACAGCCTTGCGCAATGCTTCACTAATTTCAGACCACCCAAATGGAATTTCGTTGTGTTTAGAACCAATATGGTCTGCAACAAGTCTCTGATACAATCTTTCGTCTATACGTCTATTCTCCTTCTCTGGAAAACAGATTGAAAAAGATGGGAATTTACGATTAGGAGACACCGCATTCATCAATGAACCAATCAAAGATGAGTCGAGTCCCCCACTTAAGTAGAAACCCACGGGGACATCAGCATTAAGTCGTAGGCGAACAGATTCGATAAGCCGTTCTTCAACTCCATTTATATAATATGATTCAGGACGTTCTTCGTATGCTACATTCGCTTGCGGGTAGTCAAGATCCCAATATTCTCCAACAGACAGTTTTCCCGATTTCAGGGCCAGATAGTGACCGGGCTTCATGCTTTGAACTCCTTTGAAAAGAGTGTGCGGACTTACCACTCCAGGAAAAGATAAAACCTGATCCAAACCGGTGAGTTCAACCTCTCTGGCCACTTTGGGGTGCTCAATAATTGCCTTGATCTCAGAACCAAAAACTAGAAATTCATCATTAACGACAAAAAAAAGTGGACAAATTCCAAAGTGGTCTCTAGCAAGTAACACAACGTCATTCCGTCGATCATAAAGGCAAAAGGCAAACTGGCCGTTAAGCTTCTTAATAAAATCGATCCCATACTCTGAGTAAAGCGGTAACAGAACCTCGACATCACAATCAGTTTTAAATGTGTAGCCTTTGCTCATCAACGATTTCCGTAATTCTTTATAATTGTATATCTCTCCATTGCAGATTAATGTAGTAGCCCGTTCCTCATCTCGGAAAGGCTGATGGCCACCTGCAATATCTATTATACTAAGTCTCTGAAATCCCAACCCCATCTTTCCATCGATGAAAATTGAGGTCTCGTCCGGTCCTCGGTGTCGAATAACCGAAGTCATTTTCTCCAAAACACTTCTTTCTATCGACACATCTCCGATACGGCTGTAAAATCCGGTTATACCACACATAATTGCTTATTTTGAATTGAACAGGAAGTGTTGGTCAAAAAAAAAATACTCGAAATAATTTTGAAATGTTCGTATCAGATGATGGTCAGTGCGACTTAAAACAGGAGGCAAATCTATTTTGCAGTTGCCTGCATTGTCCTCAGGAAAAGCTCAGTTTCTTCGTCATCTTGATTTTCCGTCAAGGAGATTTCCGAGATGTTTATTTGGGAGTTTTTTGACAGGACACTCATAAGATGGCATAAGTCCTTACCTAATTTTTGGATGGTTGATTTTTCAAACAACTCTTTCTGATACTCAATTTTTAGACTTAGATCATCTTGCGAAATCGAAAAGAAAAAAGTGATCTCGAATTGACTTGACTGGCTGGTGAACGGATAAAATTCAATAGCCAAATCTGAGACCAATTGGTTGTCCGCCTCATTCGCCTCAGCGAACTGAACTAATATATTAAAGGAATTAGAAGAAGCTGGAGAGTCTCGTCTAATGTCTTCAACAATTTTTTCGTAGGGATAATTTTGATACCGATATGCTTCGAATAAAGTGGCCTTAACTCTAGCAATTGTGTTTGAAAAGGTGTCATTGGGATCTATCTCTGTGGAGAGAGGCAATAGGTTTAGAAAAATTCCTATCAGTCCTTCAACATCCGGATGATCTCTCCCTGAAATAGGCGTTCCTACCAGAACGTTATTTACTCCCGAATATTTTTGGAGTAAAATTTTAACGGTTGTGAGAGCAATACACAGGTTACTGACACTATAAAGTGTTGCTGCCTTCTTAAGCCATTGGCCTAAGTCCTTTTCGATAGGAACAAACTGCACCGAACCTTCGAAACTCGGTTGAGCCGGTGGTGGAAAATCCGTCAAAAGTCTTACAGGATTCATCCCTGAGTAAAACTTGGTCTTCCAATACAAAGCGGCCTCCTGCATTTGACGACTATCTGAATTCAGTTCAGAATTTTGCCACACTGAATAATCTTTGTACTGTATTCGCAAATCGGGAAGATTGAGATCCTTTTTATTAGCATAGTGGTCGTAAA
>Ga0302321_100006513_pt1 | contig 10267 bp, 7 predicted proteins | sample Fen_T0_1_FD_202505 | JGI IMG/M metagenome (GOLD analysis project Ga0302321, IMG submission 202505) | Peat permafrost microbial communities from Stordalen Mire near Abisko, Sweden - Fen_T0_1 | ecosystem: Environmental > Terrestrial > Soil > Wetlands > Permafrost | place: Sweden: Abisko... | reverse complement strand
GGCGGCGTCATCACCGACAGCCTGCCCAAGTTCTTTTCGTAAATTTTCTGCGATAACCCGAATGGCCTGCATTTCGGCTTCGACTTCGGCATATTTCTTTTTGCCAATGGTAAGCCCTGCGACCATGGCGACCAACGCCGCGCCCATTGTGCCTGCATAGGCAGCCGCAGAGCCGCCGCCTGGAGTCGGTGTCGGGGCGGCTAATTCTTCAGTGAAAGAGGACCCTTTTCGGGTTGAGTTTGCCGCGACGGCGGGAGGCGGGGAAAATAATCGCGATTCAAGAATCTGCTCCTGAGAGAACTGATCCAGTTGGGTGTACCAGACCGCCGCATCCACCAAAGCTTCCTGCGGAATTAATCCAACAAGTTCGCTGTGATGAATGCCGACGGCGTAGCGTTGGGCTTCGCGTCGAACGAACTCGACCACGCGGGCAATTGGCGTATCGTGGAAGTTGGTGAGGTTCATCGAGACCTGCGCGCGCCCATCCACGAGCAAGCCGAGACCTTTGACATAGCGCAGCCCGCCCGATGACTGGCGCACGGCTTTGGCGATTTTCTTGGCGATGCTGACATCATCGGTGGTGAGATAAATATTGAAGGCGATCAGCGGATTGCGCGCGCCGATAACTGTGGCGCCCGCCTTGGGTAGTTTGCTGGGACCGAAATCGGGCTTGCGGTTTGGGTCTGATTCGATTTCAATTTTGAGACCTTCATATTGTCCCTTGCGGATGTTTTCGAGGTTGGCGCGTTCGGGGCGAGTTGCCGCCGCTTCATACAAATAGACGGGGATGCTGAGTTCTGACCCGACGCGTTGACCCAGCCTGTGGGCAATGGCAATACATTCTTCCATGCTGACATCGCTCAGCGGCACGAAGGGACAGACATCCGTGGCACCAATGCGCGGATGCGCGCCCGTGTGCTGATCGAGATCAATCAACTCGGCGGCGGTCTTGATGGCGCGGAAAGCAGCCTCTTCCACAACTTCAGGCGGACCCGCGAAGGTCAGCACCGTGCGGTTGTGGTCGAGGTCGGAGGAACGGTCAAGCAGGCGCGCGCCTTCAACAGAGGTGATGGCGGCGACGATCTGGTCAATGACTTCGGGACGGCGTGCTTCGGAGAAGTTCGGAATACATTCGATGAGTTGGGTCATGGGACGCTCGATTTTTGATTTACGATTATAGGTCAATTATAAGGGATATAAAGACGCGCAGAAGGATGAGTATTACCAAGAATTATTTCTCGACTTGGACATAAGTTATAATTAGTTTGCTAGGGGTTACAGATTATAGTTATTGGGACGCCAATGAGGCGTAGGCTGATGTTCCGTCAGCCGGGCACGGAAGTGTCTACTAAAGGTATGGGATCGCGAATTTAAGCAATAACAATCTGTAACCCCAACACTCCCCTTAAGACAATCTAAAAGGCCGTTTATTAACCGTGAAAAAACGTGATCTAAAGGTAAAGTTAGAAAAATATTTTCCCACAGGCGGGATTTTTATTTATTTATTACGAAAGTCTGTTGATGCCATATTAGGCGGCCAATTTAAACATGACACCTCTCAACTTGCTGAAAGACTAGAATGGCCAGTGGTCGCTTTAGAAGAATGGGTGAAAAGAATACCCAGTAATTACTGGTATGAAAGTTATAAAATACCTAAAAAAGGTAATCGAGGATTTAGAACAATAGATGCCCCAAACCACGAGCTTAAGGATCTTCAGCGCCGTGTCTATCATAAACTTTTGAAAAGACTCACAATTCATAAAGCCGCAACTGGCTTTGTACCCGAAAAATCCATTGTTGATAATGCTTTACCACACATTAAACAAGAGGTCGTTATCAATTTAGATCTCAAAGATTTTTTCTCCAGCATAAGCTCAAACAGAGTGTATCAGTGCTGGCGATTTCTCGGCTGGGATGTAAAAGCAGCAACAATTCTAACAAATATTTGTTGCTATAAAAAACACTTACCACAAGGTGCGCCTACAAGCCCAGCGCTAAGCAATCTTTGCAATATTATGCTTGATTCACGATTAGAAGGGGGCATAAAAAAAGACAAGGGGCAATATACCAGATACGCAGATGATATTACTATTTCGTTTCCTACTTTCGACAATCGGCACAGCAGTGCGCTGAATCGGGCATTTAGAATTCTAGAATCTGAAGGTTACGAATTAAATATAAAAAAGAGAGTAAGGATTCAAAGACCCCATCAACGTCAATCAACCACAGGATTGATAGTAAACAAAAAAGTGAATTTACCGAGAGAAATGAGGCGAAGAATTCGCGCAATGGAAAACCATTTATCAAAGGGGACAATTTCGGAAAAAGATATTAAACGATTAAGCGGATACAAAGGTCTGCTTAATATGGTGAACAAGAAAAATAATTCCCTCGCATCGATCACCTTAAAATCAATCAATATCGTCCCCGTTTCCATTCTCTTTTTAGCTGCCGATCCATCAGACTCTTCTCGCTTGAGGTTAGGAGGGGAATTTCGAGAAATTGGAGAGCAAATTAGACTAGCTAAACAAAGAGATCACTTTAAACTTGAACTGCCCCAATTAGCACTAAGAGCAAAAGACATTAGTAGAGTTTTACTTGAAACAAAACCAAAAATTGTACATTTTTCTGGTCATGGCATGGCCAAAGGATGGATATGTTTTGAAGATGAGTCAGGAAAAACTCAACCAGTTCCAGTTGATGCACTAGCCTCATTATTCGAGCAATTTGCAACTCATGTTAATTGTGTAATTCTGAACGCTTGTTACTCAGAGACACAAGCCTTAGCAATATCTAAAAATATCGAGTACGTAATTGGCATGAACAACGCAATCGGGGATAAAGCCGCAATCGCTTTTGCGATTGGATTTTATCAAGCATTGGGAGCCGAGTGCACAATTGAAGACGCCTATCGACTTGGATGTGTACAAATCAGCTTACAAGGAATTCCCGAGTACTTAACACCAGTTTTGATAAAAAATAAACAATAATAAAATTTCTCAAGGTTCAATCTCCTGTCTCTACAGGAGATTTTTGTTTACGAGGTCGGATAAATTAGAATAGCCCAATGCTAAAAACTGTAGACTACCCCAGTCAACTTTTCAGAGACAGTCCACAGGCGTTTGGTGGCAACCCTTCGAGGTCTAAACTATAATCAACCCATCGGAGAAACGTAGCAGAGTGAACCCTCTCAAAAAACTTCAGTTCCTATTTATCGCAACCCTATTGCTCGTCGCGTGCAACCTCTTCGCGGTGGAGCCGCCCGGGGTCGGAGAAAAGTCCGAGCGCGGATACGCAGTCTGCGACCCTGTGATCAAGGCGCTGGAACAGTATCAAGCCGATAAAGGCGAATATCCCGAAACGCTCACGGAGCTTGTCCCTGAGTACCTCTCCGAGGTCCCGACGGAAGTCAACAATGAACCGATCTACTACGCCAAAACAGACGAAAGTTTTTCACTCTCGTTTCATTATGTTGGTCCCAGCATGAATACTTGCAAATATACACCCGAAGACAAATGGCTTTGTTCGGGTGCGTTGTAAACAGGTTTATAGACCTAAAAACTGTAAGCCACCCCAGTCAACTTCTCAGAGACAGTCCACAGGCGTTTAGCAAGAGATTCATCGTAAGACTTATTATTGGACTTCACCTTTTGTGGATAGCCGCGCATCCCGCCCGCTGGACCGATGTAGTCACAGCCGTTGACTTCCGCAGCCACAGCCGCAAAGAGAGTCGGCAAAGCGCCCATATCTTGTTTCTGGGCAAACAAGGCATTCCCCATCCTTGACAGCCAGAGCGCAAAAGCAGAGCCTTCCATTTGCGGACCCGCATACTGCAAATTTGTCGCCGCATATCCTGGGTGACAACTCACGCTGATCGCCTTAATGCCAGTCTCAGCGAAACGGCGCTGCAACTCATAAGCAAACAGCAGATTCGCCAGTTTGCTTTGGGCATAGGCTCCCCAGCGGTCATACTTCTTTTCCCATTGCAGGTCTTCAAAGTGAATATCGCCTGAAACATGCACGCCGCTGCTGACGGTCACGACCCGCGCGCCAGGGGTCTTCTTCAACGCAGGCAGGAGCAGACCAGTCAACGCAAAATGTCCCAGATGATTGGTGCCAAACTGCATCTCAAAACCGTCGGCGGTTTTACGCTTAGGCAAAGCCATCACTCCCGCATTATTGATGAGAATGTCCAGCCGATTATTTGTTGCGAGAAACGACTCTGCGAAGGCTCGCACACTTTTCAAGTCGGCGAGATCTAACGCCATCACCACAACCTGTGCCTGGGGGTAAAGTTGATGAATTCGACTCGCCGCCTCTTCGCCTTTGTCCGCGCTGCGAACTGCAAGAATTACCTGGGCATGCCTGCCAGCCAAAGCCTGCGCTGCCTCGTACCCAATTCCGCTGTTCCCGCCCGTCACAATCACCACTTTGCCTTTTTGATCTGGAATATCCTTCTGCGTCCATCGACTAGCCATCTATTATCTCCATTTTATTTTTTGATTGGCGATTTCCATTTTCGATTATCTGGTTTGATATTCATTCAAAACAAAATGGCTCCACCAGCCTTCCTTCCGACGGTTTTCATCAAGATTTCTTACCTGAAATTATAAGCGCAGCCGGGGTCTCCATGCTGTGAGAAGCAATTTTTCCTGCCCCCCAAGTGGCGGAGACAAAGACTCCCTACATGATGGATGCGGCCGGAGCGTCTTTGTTATATGATGAATCCATAATTTATATCTGATTTATCGCAGTCGAGGAGAACTTGATCATGAATATTGAAAAACGTAACATCAAAATGTTTAGCATAATTACCATCTTAGTCCTTACAGCGATACTACTTACCGCATTCGGCGGGTTTATGATGCAACGTCAAACAATGCCTTTGAGAGACGGCGGCATGGGAATCAACAGAGGCGCCAACCCAATGATGCAACCCCAGTCCGCGCAGACAGGTCCAACCGGGCGGCTGGTCATATCCGCGGGCATTCTTTTACTTGTAACTGGTTTCGGAATTCTTGTGTTGATGTTGTGGGTGTGGCGCACTAAAGTACACCAAAATCCCTCCTGATCTTTCCCAAACAAAAGCCGCATCCCTACGAAATCTCCTGCGCCTAACAGGAGATTTCTATTTGATGGATATAAAACAACTCAGGCTGGTCTATAAGCCGCATTCTGTCCAGCGGACACCCTTGCGGGCAGTCCGCCTGTGCAGTCATCTATCTGGGCAGTGCGTTACCGCACTGCTCGGTGCAGCATACCCGGGACTCAAGTGAGACGAGCAGTCTCTTGTCCCTGCTTTGCCTTGCTCCCGGCGGGGGTTGCCTGGCCATCTGCATTACTGCAAATGCCGGTGGTCTCTTACACCACCTTTTCACCATCACCGCCCCCAAAAGGGGGCGGCTGTTTGTTTCTGTGGCCCTATTCCGGCAGGTTGCCCTGCCCCGGATGTTATCCGACGCCGTGCTCTATGGAGTGCGGACTTTCCTCGATCCCGACAATGCGGAACCGCGACTGCCCAACCAACCTGAGTTGATTCGATGATACACGCTGGAGAGATGATAGTCAACCTAAAAAGTCATTGTTTCCTTTGGTTCACTGCCTTGATGTTCCACAAAAGGTGGACATTTCGAGAAAAGACATTAAAATAGAGCCACCATTTACTTCATCCATTCAAAGAGGACATATTGTGAGCAATTGGCCCGGCAAATTTGTGATCGGTCTCACTGGCAACATCGCCACTGGAAAAAGCGTGGTACGCCGCATGTTGGAACATCTGGGCGCTTACACCATTGACGCAGATGCGCTCACCCATCGCGCCTACGCCAAAGGCGCACCGGGTTATCAACAAGTGATTGATAATTTCGGCAAATGGTTGATCAACAAAGATGGCGAGATCGACCGCAGCAAGCTTGGCAATCTTGTCTTCAATAATCCTGAAGCCATGGCACAATTGGAAAACATCGCCCACCCGCTGGTACGTCAGGCAACGGAAATGCTGATAAAACGATCCGTCCAGCCTGTCATCGTAATTGAAGCGATCAAACTGTTGGAAGGCGACCTGCGTAATGTTTGCGATTCCATTTGGGTCACGAATGCCCCGGAAGAAGTCCAAGTGGAAAGATTGATGCGCAAGCGCGGCATGAACCATGCCCAGGCAACAGAACGCATTCACATGCAATCGGCTCAAAGCACAAAAGTAGCGGTTGCGAATATCGTAATTACAAATACTGGTTCTTTTGACGCCTTGTGGAAGCAAGTAGATGCGGCATGGAAAGAGATCGTGCCTGCCAGCGCCAGCGCCGCCGAAGCTGAGACCACCGTCGCCGCAAAACAACAACCGCTTGCCCAAACAGGCGGCGAGTTGGTTGTAAAGCGTGGCAAACCCAAGAATTCCGCCGCCATTGCAGAATTGATCACTCGCTTGAGCAAAGGCGCACGTATCATGACCGCCGATGATGTAATGGAAGATTTCGGCGAAAAAGCATACATGCTCCTGCAACTTGACCAAAAAATTGTCGGACTGGCTGGCTGGCAGGTGGAAAATCTTGTCACACGCACAACCGACATATTCCTTGAAGAACATGTCAATCCGCAAAAAGCACTTGAACTCTTGATCAAAGAAGTGGAGCGCGCTTCAGGCGAACTGCAAAGCGAGGCATCGCTCATCTTCACGGTAAATGAACTTGCCGCCCAGGAACAACTTTGGAAACAGCTTGGTTACGAAAAACGCACACCTGAAACGCTTGGCGTGCAAGCCTGGCAGGATTCTGCAACCGAATCCATCACAACAGGAAACGTACTTCTTTTTAAACAATTGCGCCAGGATCGCGTCTTGCGCCCAATTTAGGGATTAGGTATTAGGTAGCAGGTGGTTAGGCTTGCCTTGTTGCTGACTACCAATCACTAATCCCTAATTACCTATACTGTGACTGAATTCCTCAACAACCTCTTTTTTATATTTCAACGCATTAGTTGGCTGAGCGTAATTGATATTCTGCTCGTCACACTGATCTTCTTTGGCTTGTTGTATTCCCTGCGCGACACACAAGCCATGGCATTACTGCGCGGAATGATCCTGCTGGTCGTGGTAATCATCCTGCTGACCAGCCTGGTGGAACTCCCCGCTTTTTCATGGTTCGCGCGAAATTCCCTGCCCGCATTAATACTTTCCATTCCGGTGATATTCGCACCTGAGATTCGACGGACGTTGGAACGGCTCGGTCGTGCCGGGACCGTTTGGCCTGTTGCCGTCAAATCGGCAGATGTGGCCCTCGAGCAGACCATCCACGCGGTCGTAAGCGCAGCGGCAAGGTTGTCTGCTCGTCAGCATGGTGCGTTGATCATCCTGCAGCGGCTGGATAATCTGGAAGAATATATTCAAACCGGCGTGAAAATGAATGCGCGTGTAACACCTGAAATATTACTGCAAATCTTTTACCCAAACACACCCTTGCACGACGGCGCAGTGATCATTGTTGGACCACTGGTCGCTGCCGCCGCATGTGTGATGCCTCTTTCAGCCAGTGGAATCTTAAACCGCAGCCCTGAACGTCAAATGGGACTGCGCCACCGCGCGGCATTGGGCACCTCTGAAGTTAGTGATGCCATCGCAGTTGTTGTCTCAGAGGAAACTGGCGCGATTTCCATCGCCCATGCTGGTAGAATGTTACGCCGCCTTGACCCGGACCGTTTGGAAAATATCCTGATTGCATTTTTTCGCCCGCGCGGTGAAACACACAAAGCAAATATATTTGAAAGAATGTTCCCGGGTTTATTCACCAAAAAAGAAGACAAATAATGTTCCGTTGGATCTCTGAAAATTACCGTACATTCCTGTGGGCGCTGGCGTTATCTGTTGCTGTCTGGGTAGCCGCAGTTACATCAGCAGACCCGGATGAAACGCGCACGCTTTCGTCTGCCGTGCCGGTACAGATCATTGGGCAGGATCCAAGCCTTGTTATCGGCGGCGAGATTCCAATCGCAGTGGAAGTAACACTGCGCGCGCCACGTTCGGTTTGGGACCTTATCGAAGCAGACTCAAAGACCGTGCAAGCCATATTGGATATTTCAGGCTTAAGCTCCGGGGAGCACAGCCTCGATCTGCAAATACAGATCAACGCGCGACCTGTACAGATCATATCTGTTGCGCCGCGTACCATTACGTTCACGCTGGAGACGCTGGTCTCACAAACTCACAAGATTGACATAACCATCTCTGGGGAAACCGCCATCGGGTATCAGACAGGAGTAGTCAGCCTCGAGCCCAGGGAAGTTGTCATCGCGGGCGCCCAGTCTCAGGTCCAGAGAGTGAAGCGGGCGCGCGTGTCCCTTAATTTAAACGGCATTCGTGAAAAGATCGATCAAACACTGCCGGTTGAAGTTCTTGATGAAAACGGTCAAAAAGTGACCGGCGTTACTGTTTCACCTGATACTGTGCATGTGACCTTGCCTGTGAGTCAGCAAGGCGGATATCGCGATGTGGCTGTGAAAGTGGTCGTGATGGGGCGCGTGGCAAGCGGCTATCATCTGACGGATATTTCGGTGTTCCCGCCTATTGTGACTGTATTTGCAACAGACCCGGAACTGGTTAATGCCTTGCCCGGTGTGGTGGAAACCCAACCGCTGGAATTACAAAGCGCGAAGGAAGATATCAGCACACGTGTGGCGTTGAATTTACCGGAAGGGATTTCCATCGTTGGCGAACAAACTGTATTGATACAGGCTGGTATCTCGCCCATCGAAAGTAGTGTTACACTGGCAGGAGAGAAAGTTGAGATTACCAACCTCGGCGCTGGCTTGAGCGCTCTGGTCTCTCCCGCAACAGTGGATGTGATCGTCTCTGGCCCACTGCCATTGCTGGATACGCTTACCCGCCAGGATGTGCGCGTGACTGTTGATCTGAGCGGCTTGGAAGCCGGCACGCATCAAGTCATTGCCAAAGTGGAAGTATTGATCGCGGATGTGGTTGTCGAATCCATATTACCGAATACAATAGAAGTTGTGATCACTCCCGGCGCCCTGCCCACCGCAACGTCGATGCCTTAATTTGAATTCAAGACCCTAAAGGTTTTTCAAACCTTTAGGGTCTTCAGGAAACCATTAATTATCATGAAACCAATCGTAGCTCTTGTAGGACGACCAAATGTCGGTAAATCAACGCTTTTCAATCGTTTTGCCGGCGAACGCCTGGCCATTGTGGATGACACTGCCGGCACCACACGTGACCGTCTGTTTGGCGAAGCAGAATGGAATGGCCGCACCTTTGCCATTGTTGACACCGGTGGCATTGACCCAACACATGGCGGCAAAGTGCCGCTTTCAATCGACTCTGCAGATTTCATTGACGATATTCGCAAGCAGGCTCAGGTTGCCATTCAAGAAGCAGACGCAGTGCTCTTTGTAAACGATGGCGAATCGGGGATCACAGAACCAGATCGTGAAGTGGCTGAGATTTTGCGTCGTTCACAAAAGAAACTGCCAGATGGCACTTATTGGCCCCCGATCTTTGTGGTGGTAAATAAATGCGAATCAAAGGAACGGCGCGACCAGGCCGCTGAATTCTATGAACTGGGATTAGGCGAGCCCTATCCCATCTCTGCGATTCACGGCACAAGCACAGGCGACATACTCGACGCGCTTGTTGCATCCTTCCCAACTCAGGAAGAGGAAGAGGAAGATGACAGCATCAAGATCGCCATTGTCGGCAAGCCGAATGCAGGCAAATCCAGTTTGCTTAACAAGTTAACCGGCAAAGATCGTGTAATCGTCAGCCCGATCGCCGGCACAACGCGCGATTCAATTGACACAAAACTGGAATTTGGTGGCCTGGATCTAACCTTGATCGACACAGCAGGCATTCGCCGTCGAGGCAGGATCGAACATGGCGTGGAACAATACAGCGTTTTACGCGCTTTCAAATCCATTGAACGCGCAGATGTGGCCTTGCTGATGATTGATGCGACCACAGGCATTACCGCGCAGGATACGCACATCGCAGGTTTCATTCTAGACGAGTGGAAATCGTGTGTTGTACTGGTCAACAAATGGGATGCCATTGAAAAGAACAACGAGACCATGGAAGAGTACACTGCCAAGATCAAGCGGGAACTGAATTTTATGGATTACGTGCCCATCCTGTTTATTTCCTGTAAGAGTGGTCAACGTGTGGAACAGGTGTTGCCGATGGCTTTGCAAGTACAGGAAGAGCGCCTTGCGCGTTTGACCACATCCACGATCAACGAGATCATTCACAGCGCGCAGGATG
>Ga0302321_100006512_pt1 | contig 10268 bp, 5 predicted proteins | sample Fen_T0_1_FD_202505 | JGI IMG/M metagenome (GOLD analysis project Ga0302321, IMG submission 202505) | Peat permafrost microbial communities from Stordalen Mire near Abisko, Sweden - Fen_T0_1 | ecosystem: Environmental > Terrestrial > Soil > Wetlands > Permafrost | place: Sweden: Abisko... | reverse complement strand
ACAACATTCAGGTGCATGTTGCGGTCAAAACCTCTTTCGTTTCGCGGACATTCCCTCCCTTTGCGCTTCTTCGAGTTTTCACGTCAGGATAGGATCAACACCCGAACAATTGGCAGCGCGGCTTTGCCTTACATACCGCGAACGACCCGATTGGTTGTGGCAGGCCAAGCTTGGCGACGAACGGGCGCGCATCGCCGCGGAAAATGATGAATCTCGGGTCAATCAGCCACTCACACTTAGCTGTTAATGTAAGATGTGTGCCTGGCGCGGCACGTTGTCTTCGCCGAAGTCGAGACTCATTCAGGAGGAGACCCGATGGATAACAAGAATCTCAACCGACTCGCTTCTTGTATGGCAGTTCTGGGAGCGCTCGTTATCTCCTGTTCCGACGGCTCGTCGCCACAGGGTCAAGGAAGTGGTGGCTCTCAGGCCGGAGGCAACACCGGCACAACTGGTGCTGGCGGCGCCTCTGTGCCAAACGGCTCTGGGGGCAGCCTTCCCGCAACGGGGGGCAAAGGCGGCGGTGGCGCGCCTGGATCCGGTGGCACCATCGTCGGAACGGGAGGCAAAGGCAGCGGCGGCGCTCCTGGGTCCGGCGGCGCCGTCCCCGGGACAGGCGGCAAGGGCAGCGGCGGGTCTATTCCGGCCGCGGGCGGCAATACGCCCGACGGCGGGCTCGGCTCGGGTGGAATGGTGGTTGGCTCAGGCGGCCGTGCCAGCGGCGGAGCGACCGGGGCTGGAGGCAGCGCACCCATCGACGGGGGCACTGCAGGCAGCACAGGTCTGGCCGGCCCTGCCGTACCGAGCGATGGCTGCGGCAAGGCGACGACCGCCAAGACCGGAAACAACCAAACCATCAGCGTCGGCGGATCCAGCCGGACGTACAACCTCTTCGTCCCTACCAACTACGACAATAGCCATCCTTATCGGTTGATTGTGTCGTACCACTGGCTCAACGGCACCGCGGCCAACGTCTCCGACGGCAGCGGCACGGCAGCAGCTTGGTACGGTCAAAACACCAGCACCACGGGCGGTGGAAGCACGATTTTCGTGGCGCCGATGGGGACAAGCGCCGGCAGCGGCGCCGGCTGGTCCAACTCGGGTGGTGCCGACGTCACGTTCTCGCGCACGTTGATCACCCAGCTCGAGAGCCAGCTTTGCATCGACAAGGCCCGCATCTTCTGCGAGGGCTTCAGCATGGGTGGCTCGATGTCCTATGCCATGGCCAGCGCGGCACCCGATATCATTCGCGCCGTTGCGGTTCACTCAGGTGGAAGCATGAGCGGAAGCACCAATGGGCACAACAAGCCGGTCGCCTACTTCATGACCCATGGCACGAAAGACAGCGTGTGCACCTGGCCGGGGTACGGTTTGCCGCAGCTCCAAGATTTCGCGAAGGTGAACGGATGCAAGACCCCGGACCCGTCATCGAGCGCCAGTGCATTTCAGGCCTTGCTGCCCCAACCCACCAGCAACAAAGGGGTATGCCTCGACTTCACCGGCTGCACGGACGGCTATCCCACGCGATCGTGCCTGTTCGTCGGCGACCACACGCCTTCCCCGGACGGGACAACCGGCTGGGTGCCGAAGGAGACTTGGCTGTTTTTCTCGAAGTTCTAAGTGGGAGGAAGATGACGGGAAGCAAGCCAACCAGCAAGCCAACCTTGCTTCCCATCGTCTTGCCATCGTCTTGCTTCCCGCTGGTGCTCACGCGCCCGAAATCGACACGTCGTCAATGTACATGGTGCCGGACCATACTGCCCAGTGCCCAACCATCGGAGATTTCGGGTGAAGCGATCAAGCAGTCGAACCATCATCATTGGGGCTGGACTGGTGATGGTCGGGGGACTGGCAGCGTGGCAGCTCACCGGACGACGTTCTGACGAACGACCGCCGCTGGCAGAGCCGAGCTCTATCGCGATCGATTACCCGGCCGAAGGATCGGTCTTTCCACCCGAGTTTCCCGCTCCCACGTGGCTGTGGCGGGATGCGAGCGAGCGGGCTGGTTCCTGGGTGATCGACATTGCTTTCTCGGATGGCTCGCCTGCCCTCCGCGCCGAATCCGCTGGCGAGGGAATGCGCGTGGGAGAGAGCGATCCGCGTTGCGTGTCCGCGACCAACAAGCCTCCGGTGCTGACGGCAGAGCAGGCTGCGGCTCACACATGGGTACCGGATGCGGCCACATGGTCGGCCATCAAGGAGCACTCGGTCGCCGGTCCCGCAACGATAGTCATCAGCGGACATCGCCGAGGCGACGCGAAGACCATCCTCTCTCGCGGTCGGGTCTCGATCCAGACCTCCAGGGACCCGGTAGGTGCACCTGTCTTCTACCGCGACGTCCCCCTCATGCCGTCGGAGAACGAGAAGGGCGTGATCAAACCGCTGGCCCCACAGGCCGTTCCGCTGATCGCCTGGAGGCTGCGCAACGTTGCGGACAAGGAAAGCCGGATTCTCATGGAGGGCCTGCACACATGCGCCAACTGCCATTCCTTTTCCGCCGACGGCAAGACCCTTGGGTTGGATATGGATGGCCCCCAGAACGACAAGGGGCTGTACGCAATGGTCAAGGTTCAACCCCAGATGTCGATCCGCAACGAGGATTTGGTGGCGTGGAGCACTTTCAGGGGAAAGCTGGGCAGCAAGCTAAGGGTAGGGTTCATGTCGCAGATCTCGCCCGATGCCGAGTACGTGGTCACCACGGTCAACGATCCTGGCGTCGATCAGACCGACTATCAGCGCCGTAAAGATCCCGTCGATTTGGTGAAGAACTACTATGTCGCCAATTTCAAGGACTACCGCTTTCTGCAGGTCTTCTTTCCCACCCGCGGCGTCTTGGCCTGGTACAGCCGGGAGTCCGGCCATCTGCAATACCTGTCCGGCGCCGACGACACGCACTACGTCCACGCCAATGCGGTGTGGAGTCCTGACGGCAAGTATCTGGTCTTTGCGCGCGCGCCCGCCCAGGACGCCTATCCACCAGGAGCCCCGCCGGCCCAGCACGCCAACGATCCCAACGAGAGGCAGATCAAATACGACCTCTACCGCATACCTTTCCACAACGGAAAAGGTGGGAAGGCCGAGCCGATTGTGGGCGCCTCCGACAACGGCATGAGCAATTCCTTCCCGAAGGTTTCGCCCGACGGTCGCTGGATCGTGTACGTGCAGGCCCGCAACGGGCTGCTCATCCGCCCCGACGGGCAGCTGTTCATCGTACCCTCGACCGGCGGCAAGGCACGTCGGATGAAGTGCAACACGCCGCTGATGAATTCCTGGCACAGTTTCTCGCCAAACGGTCGCTGGCTGGTCTTCTCCTCGAAGAGCCGATCGCCCTACACCCAGATGTTCCTGACCCACATCGACGAAGCGGGCAATGACAGTCCGGCCATCCTGATCGAAAACGCCACCGCGGCGAACCGCGCGGTCAATATCCCCGAATTCGTGAACATTCCCCCTGACGGCATGGTGAAGATCGCAACGCCGGCGGCTGAGTTCGCGCTCCATATGGACCTCGCCGTCGACCTGATGAAGAATCGCCAGTACGCGGCGGCCATACCGGAGTGGAACAAGGCGCTCGAGCTGGAGCCCAAGGATGCGCGCGTTCACAATAGCTTGGGCGTTGCCTTGATCGAAACGGGAAAGGTCGATGAGGCGATGGCGCACTATCGCGAGGCGGTCACCTTGAACCCACAGTTTGCCGAGGCCTACAACAATCTTGCCGAGGCATTGGCTGGCCGCGGTTCGGCCAAAGAAGCCATCGCCAATTTCAAGAAAGCCGTCCAGCTGGATGCCGGGTATACCATCGCCCGCGCGAATCTCGGCATGCTGCTGATCCGCACCGGGCAGACAGATGAGGCGGTGGTTCACCTGAAGAAAGTGGTGGAAGCGACGCCCGATGCGGTCGATGCCCGCAGAAGTCTCGGTCAAGCATTGGCGGACCGGGGAGATCTTCAGGCAGCAAGCATTCAACTGGAAAAGGCGGCGAGCCTGTCGGCCGGGAAAGACCCCTTGACTCTCTATTTTCTAGCCCGCGTCTACGGCGACTTGGGCAGGCTCCCGGAAGCCGCTCAGATCGAAGTCCAAGCGCTTGCGCTCGCTACCCAGCAGAACAACGCACAGCTCATTGATGCCATTACAGCGCATCGAGGGCAGATGCCGCCGCCCCAGCCCAACGCACGCCAAGGTGCTCGGCAATAGGCCCGCCTGGGGACCATGCCGTGGAGGTGTGCGGCCTCTCACGAGCGGCGCGGCTCCCTTGGTTGACGACGGAGGGTGCTTGCCCCCATCATCGCGCGATGATCGCGGTTTCTGTCTCTCAAAGCTCGCCCAGCGTCGCAGAAGGTCCCAATCCTCCAGCCGAAAGCGCCCCGGCGGATGCCGACGAGGTCCCCGCCCTGCCGCCTGACCAACGGCCGGCCAAGCAACCTCGCGGGCTTCCGCCGTCCAAGGCCACGCATGAATTCAACGTTCTCTGCTACACATTGCTCAGTTTCTTCATCCTCAGCTTTGGCGTCTGGGCTGTCTTCGCGTGGATAGACTACGGCAAGCGCTACGCGCCCCTGGCGGAGGGCTTTTATGCCGGGGGAACGCGGTCCATCGAGATCACGCTGGTTCGCGATGACGTAAACAACCTGGACTGTGCCTCCGACCTGACCCTCGATGGCGTCCACTGTGCGTACAAAGCCAACGAGCAGCCCTTTGACCCGAACGCCACACCCGATCCGGTGCGGCTGCGTCCATACAACACCGCCGACAACGTGCTCTTTCTCGGCTCGGGTCTTTGGAGCTCGCCCGGCATGGCCGGTCCGCTCCCCAGCGAGCGCTTTTCCGTGACCTGCAATTACCGAATGGTCAGCGCCATCAAGTCGGTGGCTTTGCGCTGGGCGCCCGGAGGCGCGTTCGCGCCCGTGAAAAGCGCAGTGCCCGCCGGGGTGCTCTCGGACTGCGTGATTCCACGATGACACCAGCCAGGATGATTCGCGGGACGGTCGAGAGCGCCCGCGCGGCCTGGCAGGACGCCGTGGACCGCTGGGATAGCATGGCACGGGCCCAACGCATGACTACCTTGCTGATCGCCTTCATGATCGTAGGCGGCACGATCTTGCGCATGCAAGGGATCGGCTTTCCACCCCGCAACACCTTCGACGAACAGTTCTACGGGCCGACCTCGCATCACTACCTGCTGGGCGTGCCCGACCTGCACGACTACCATCCTCCGCTGGGCAAGCTGCTGGGTTGTATCGGGCTGCTGCTCTTTGGCTACAACTCCGTTGGCTGGCGGTTCATGTACTTGTGTTTCGGCCTGCAGAACATGGTCATCGCGTTCTGGCTTGCGCGCGAGATCTTTGCCAGTCGGCGCGCCGGTTGGCTGGCCGCCGCGTTCGTGGCCGCCGACGGCTTCTTCATCGCCTATTCGCGCACGGCCTTGATCGACCCAATGCTCACGTGCTTCATCTTGTGGAGCGTTCTCGCTGTAGTCACCGCGCGCACGTGGCGTGGGATGGCCGTTGCGGCAGTCTTCATCGGGGCTGCCACGTCGATCAAATGGAGTGCAGCACAGACGCTGGCGCCGGCCATCCTCGCCGTGTTTCTGTTCCGCCGCGTGCCTTGGCAGACGATCTTTCTGTTTGCCTTGGCCCCCATCACGCACGGTCTGCTCTGGATGGCAGGCTTGCGCCTGATGGGCCATGCCAGCGATCCGCGAGCGGTGTGGAACGTCATCGTCACCGGATTGACCAGTCTTCACGCAACGGGAAAGTACGACAATGCTTTGGCGTCGGCCTGGTATACGTGGCCGGTTCTTTACCACCCCATCGTGGTCAAGCTCTCATCGTACGGGGTCACCTCTCGCTACGCCTCCAGCGCCGGCAATCCGATCTTCTGGTTTCCTGCCACGCTGCTCGTGGTGGGGCTACCCTTGACCCGAGGCTTCGCAAGCTTGCGGGCGGGCTGGCATCGCGCCTGGCCGGACCTCTTCGACACGACCTTCACCAAGGCGGTTCTGGTGCTTGCGACCGGCTGGGCCGCCATGCTCATGCTGTTCGTCGTTTCCATGGGCAAGCACTCGTTTTTCTATCACTACCAGCCGTCCTACGGCTTCGCGCTTGTCCTCCTGGCCGGAGTTGCCGCCAAGCTCGAGACCCGCTGGCCCCGTGCCATTGTCGTGTTCGTCGCGCTTGCCGTCGCGATGGGCCTGTACCTGACCCCGGTCTGGGGCGAATTCGCGTTGACGCTTCAAGAGGCGAACCGCCGCCTTATCTTTCTTCCCTGGCGGCCGTAGGATGGCGTGAAACAGAGCAACGGCTAGCCCGGGTGCTGTGAAGGCAGTTCCCTTAGATCGACAATCTGTTTGCCGGCCAACCTGGCCTCCGCAGTCCAAGGCGGGACCATCGTGTCCGTTCGGGAAGCACTTCGCCGGACGCCACTGCCCTGATTGGAATCGGTGGCGTCGACAGCACAGGCTGCTTTCGACGCTGCGAAATTCTGGGAGCCTCTTGCAGTTCCATCGCCCACCTACTCTGACGAACGAACACCGATGGCGGTAACCGCAATCCCCTCTTCAAACGGCAAGTTGCCCGCTTGCGGCCGCCGCGAGTGGCTTTCGGAACAACGCATTCTTCAACGGAGGCGCCGCATGGGCTTCCCGGAACTCGGGAAAGACCATTGCAAAGAACGAGGGCGAGGCCGCACGGGCGAGGGTGGCGCGTGCGGTCGCCGCATCCGCGTCACGGAACGAAAGACGCCACTTTGGAGGCCTCCGCATGGGACTCCCGGTCTCGCACGGAGCCCTTTCCCTACGAAGACACGGCCTCGGATCACCCAGACGGACGGATTTACGCTCCTTTCTGCTCGAAAACGCACTGGCCTAGGAGGCTGGTGGGAGCCGCGACAGGAAGGTTCAGCACGGAGCGCTAAAAAACCACGTCGATCTGGTAACCCTTGTAGTCGGCTCCGCCGCGCGAGTCGCGCAGAACCAGCCACAGGAAGACCGTTCCGGCCTTTGCGGGGGCGGTCCACCGGTTGCTGGTGGACGCGGCGATGTCGCTCGCCGCCACGCCGGTGCGATCGTGTTCGAAGGTCCCATCGGTGATGAACCAAGACATGTGCAGACTCTCTTGCTGCGTGACCAGGCTCTCGCTGCTGGGGTCGTACACGGGAAAGGTTTCGGCCGAGCCGTCGGCGAAGGTCGCTTCGATGGACTGGACCGATCCTGCAGCCACGCTCGGCGGTCCGGCATCGAGTGACAGGCGCGTACCGTCCGCATCGACGAGGTCGGCGTGCGCGATGCGTGGGGCACCGTTGGGCAAGTATTCGTTGTTGTATTGCTGAATCACGAGGGCCGGCGCGCTGGCGAGGTTGCACTGGATGCGCTCGAAGGCGAATCCCGATAGCAACTCGCCGGTGCTGGCGTTCAGCGACACGCGCACAGGCACATAGTAGCCACCGGTGCTGTCAGGGTCGCGGGGACGCACGGCGGGCTTGCCAGCTTCGGCCTGCGGCGCGATGGGGCCGAAAAGCGAGCAGGCCTTGCTGGGGATGGCCGCCGCGAATGCTTGACCAGGGGTGGTGGATGCTGGGTCCGGCGTCTCGGTGCAGGCGCTCGACACGGCATTGCTCACGGACGGTGGCTTGGGCGTCGTGCACACGTCCCAGGCGGCGTTGGCGTCGCTGACGGTTCCGCCGGGCGAGGCCAGCAAGAAGGAATAGCTTACGTTGGCACCTGGTTTGGCTTCTGCGGGATCGCCCAACACGGCCAGCAACGTGTCATCCGTGACCAAGTAGGGTGGCTGTCCCACGCTGGGCTTGCACGCCGCCAGCAGCAGGCACCCTGCAAGGACGATTCGACGGTGTCGGTGTTGCAATGCCATGGTTGGGATCCTGTCTAGAACTCCAAGCGTGCGCCCGCCACGGCTAGGGTGGGCAGGCCCGTGATGTAACTTTTCTGGGTGTAGTCCTGGCTGTAGATGATTTCTTCGGGATTCTTCCGATTGGTCAGGTTTTGAACGTCGATGAAGACGCTCGCTTTCAGGCGCCCCATGACGAAGCCTTTCTCGACGCGCGCATCCAGCTGATAAAAGGCGGGAATGCGAGTCGAGTTTTGGGCGCCGAACGTGGGTTCGTCGTAGCCGGTCAGACTGTTGAGATAGTGGCCGACCACCGGCGTGCGCGGCATTCCCGTGGCGTAGCGAAAGCGCCCGCCCACTTCGAAGCCCCTGCCGAAATCGTAGCTGGCGAGCAGCGCGAGCACGTGGGTCTGGTCCTGGTCGAACAAGCGAAAGGGCAGTCCGGGGTGATCGCGACGTTCGCTGCGCGAATACGAGTAAGTGACCCAGCCGAAGAATCCTCGAAGCAGTTCTTGGCGCAGCAGTACCTGCACGCCCCGCACGCGTCCGCTACCGTCCTGTGTAAGCGCCTGGGCCACCGGCGGCGACGGGTTGGCGCTGCGGGACACCAGATCGTAGAGCTTCTTGTAAAACGCGACCGACTCGAACGTCAGGGTGGGATACAGCTTGACCGAGAATCCCGCGGTCAAGTGAACGGCCCGCGATTGCGTAATCGATGGATTGCCGAAGACAGGCGACATGTCTTCGGGATCCGGGGGTTGACCATACACACCCGCTCCGCTCGTCAGTGTCAAGCGAGGGAGGGCCCGCCAGGCCACCTGCAGCCGGGGGTTGGGAAGATAGCGAACCACTGGCGTATCGATGGGGTTGGCGGGAACGTCGAAGCGCGAATAGCCGACTGGCGTAGCAATCGTACTGAAGGGAAGCCGGTGATCGCCCTCGACCTGGGTCGGTTCGAAGCGCAACCCTGGGGTCAAGGTCCATGGACCCAATTTCCAATCGAGTACGGCATAACTGGCGACACTGAGGACATTGACCTTCCAATGGTCGAGGGCCGTTTCCAGCGATGGACGTTGGCCAAAGACAACGATATCGCCTTCACGCGACGGCTGATTGACCGACCCGTGGCGCGACAGTTGAAGGTTGCGCCCTTGGGTGTCCATACCCACGAGAAGCACTGCGGATGAGCTGACCCGACGACGAAAGCTGGCGCGCACGGCGTACTGCCATGTGTGCGACTCGACTTGCGTGCTTTGGTCGCCGAAGCTTTGCAGGGTCGAGCTGGTGTCGTAGCCCAGAGAGGGCGTCACGCGCACGCTGGAGCCGTCGTCGAACAAGCGGCTGTAGCTGACGAAGAAGCGGCGAAACGCGCTGTCGTCGTCCTCGGCGCGCAGGTCGGCTGGATCGCTGGCCGGAATGGCCCGTCGCAGGTGATCGTCCGAGGCCAGAAAAGTGGCCGTGACTTCCTCGTCCTTACGCAACGACAGCGCCGCACGTGCCTGGTAGTCATCGTAGCGGGGAATGGGAAAGGAATCGCCAATATCGGCGGAAGAGACATGCGCCATCAGACGGTCCAGGTAACTCAGGCGCCCGGCAATGGCGAAGCGCAAGCGCGGGGTGGCCGCCAGCGAGACTTCACCCGACGTATCCAGGATATCACTGGCCACGTAGCCGTGTACGCCCGAGGCCGGGACCTTGGCCAGCTCGATGCGAAGCAGGCCACCCAGGCCGCGTCCGTAGTCGGCGCCGTAGGCGCCCGGGGACAAATCGATGGATTTCACCAGGTCGGAGTTGATGGTCGAGCGCAGACCGCCCATGTGGTACAGCGCGGGGATCTCGACGCCTTCCACGTTCACGCGCGTTTCCTTGGGCGACGATCCCCACACCACCAGCTGCCCTGAACCGAAGCTGGCGCGTCCCACGCCCGGCAGATTCTGGACCACCTTCAGGGTATCGCCTTGCGTGCCGGGCACCTTGCGGGCCTCCTCGGTGCGGATGCGGGTCTCGACGGCTTCCTTCTTGATACGCGCGGCGCGCACGACGACCTCCTCGTCGACGTCGTCTTCCTTTTCTTCGACGAAGTACTTCATGCTTCGCTTCTGCCCGGCACGAATGGTCTCGTCGGTCAGAACGGTGACCAGGCGCGGGTGTCGGATCTCCACCTTGTAGGTGCCGGGGGCCAGATCGGTGAAAGCGAAGGCGCCGGTCTCGTCGGTCTTGGTGCTGAGATCCAAGTTCTTGATCTTGACGACGACATTGGCCAAGGGCTGCTTCTTGAATCGGTCGAGCACCACACCGTCGAAGTTCACCTGGGGACCCACGGCAACCATCTTGGTCACGATGGTGAAGTCGTAGCGGTAGGTGATCTTGACCGGGATGGCCTGGCCGCCGGCCTCGGCGGGCGAAAAGACGAATTGGCGGGCGGCA
>Ga0302321_100006511_pt1 | contig 10268 bp, 9 predicted proteins | sample Fen_T0_1_FD_202505 | JGI IMG/M metagenome (GOLD analysis project Ga0302321, IMG submission 202505) | Peat permafrost microbial communities from Stordalen Mire near Abisko, Sweden - Fen_T0_1 | ecosystem: Environmental > Terrestrial > Soil > Wetlands > Permafrost | place: Sweden: Abisko... | reverse complement strand
GTCCTCGATTGGATTCTATGAAGTGCAGACCGGCCAATCAATCGGGCAGGTGGTTTGCACGTTGCTGCCGCCGAAACTTGGCTGGTTGGAAAATGCGATTTCTTCCCAACTAGGAGTTTCTGTATTAACGGTTGATTACAAAACATGGCTGCGCGCGCGTGGCATCACATTTGCCGATACCGCCGAAAGGCAGGACCTGAATAACCGCTGGCTTGGACTGTTTAGCCTCATGCTCTCCCATAATCATGCTGTCGTTACTTAAAAAGAGCTCCGAGAAGTCCAAGGTCTCGCAACTGCCGGCATGGCATACAAATTTCAGAAACTATGCCGTACTGCCTGATACAAAGCTGGTGCGAACGTCGTTTTTTGTAAATGGACTCTTGGTGTTTGCAGCACTGGGTTTGGTTTTGGCATTTGCCTATCAGGAGTACCGTATGGCCGATCTTCGTCAGCAGGCTGACGTCTGGCAGAAGCAAAATGACCGCAATCGCGCCTCTAGCGCGCAAGCCGTTGCCTTATATAGGAAATTTCAGGCCGAAGAGCGCAAGGTGACCGAGCTTGATACATTTTTGAAGGGACAGAAGCTGGTTTTTTCAGATTTTATGATTCGGCTCAGTCAGACCAAGCCCTCCGGTATCGTTTTTGTGAGTGTGGAATACCGAGAAACAGGGGCGAGCATTAAGGCCTATGCGCAAGGGGTCTCGGGCCAGGCGACCGGCGCGGCTTCCGCCTACGAAAAACTGTTGCGAGAGGATAAAGAAATCGCTCCTCGATTCCGCTCTATTTCGATGACAAATATTACACGCGATACTCAGGCGGGGCGGTTATTTTTCGAGATAATACTAAACTTTAACCAGACGAAGGCCAAATAGGATAATTATGAATTTTGCGGCACTTAAGTCGTATATTAAGAAATATCCCGTTGGCACCGGTGCGGTCGTTGTTGCAGTAATTATGCTAGGGGCCTTCATTTTTCGGTACTTGGAGTACTCTGAAATGCAGAGCAGCTTTGCTACCACTGTCGCTGAAGGCCAAAGACTCGCTGCCAATGTCTCGCATGCTGCCCAGCTCGACGAACAACTTCATGAGCTGGAAGCTGCAAATACTACGATAACTGAAAGGCTGGTGAATCCTTCTGATCTGGCTATCAATCTGCAGTATTTTTATAAATTGGAGGCAGATACGGGTGTGAAGTTGCTTGATACCCATCCCGTGGATGCACGTGCAGGCGCAAAAGTTAGCGCGAAAGGCGCCTACACTCCGGTACAATATGCTGTGTCGCTTCAAGGAAGCTATGCGCGCACGCTGGTCTTTTTGCGCAGGTTGGAGCATGGCGTATTCTTTAGCCGGGTCATTAGCGGCAGTTGCAGCCAATCTCAGTCAGAGCAAGACAAAGGTGGCGGCGATACGGTTATGTCATTGACAGTTGAACTCCTTGGACGCTCATGAAAACTACAGGTACAAAATCTATTTTTATCTTAGTACTGTGCGTTAGTTCTGTGTATGCTCAGGCAGTAGTAACAGCCGATCTTGAGACACCGCAAAAACGTGCTGTATCTGTGGAGTTAGCCGCAAGCATGTTGAAAGCGCCGGCACCCGAAGAAATTCAGGTGCCTGATGGATTGAGGAATCCCTTTGATCCAACAGCGGAAGCTAGGATTGAAACAAAGTCGGGTCGTCCGGGTTCGGATAAAGAGTTGCTCGAACTGCTCGCAGACCAACTTAAGCCGACCGGTGTCATGGGCAGAGATGAAGCCATGGTGCTTCTACTTAAGGGTCAAAAGGGCGTGAAACTCAACGACAAGCTAACGCTTTCCTTTGACGGCGCAGCTTACGACGTCGAAGTTATTGCCATCGACCACTACAATTTTTCGCTTCGATATAACCAAGCGGAAGTCACCCGCCCTATTAAAACAGGAAAAAATCCATGAGAACACGATTGCTTAAAATCACCCTATTGGTGACCGCGTTAGCCCCTATGGCGGGGTTCGTCGCGTTGGCTCAAGAAACGGCAGTGCCGCCTCCGGCATCGAAACCAGAAGCAACACCAGTACAAGCACCAGCGCCCGCGCCTGCTTCTGAAAATAAAGCATTGGTTGCGAAAGGCAAAGACACCCTTTCTGTCGACTTTCCCGATGAGGAAATTCGCAATGTATTGCGCAACGTTGCGGATCTATTCGAGCTCAACCTGGTGATCCCTGAGGCACTACAAGGGAAAACCTCGATCAAGCTCCGTGATGTTTCATGGCGCCAGATCTTCCAGGTAGTATTACAGCCGGTAGGCTATACCTTTGTTGAAGACGGTAATATTATTAAGGTAGTCACTCAGGAGTCGCTCAATCTTGAGCCACTTACGACTGAAGTATTCATCTTGAACTATGCCAAGGCCTCAGAAATCAAGCCGAGCTTGGACTCTCTGGTTGATGCTAAGGTTGGCGGCAAAATCGTGTTTGATGCACGTAGCAACTCACTCGTGATTACCGAGCGTGGTTCCGTTATGCAGAAACTTAAGCCGATCGTACTAAATCTTGACCGCCCAAATGAACAGGTGATGATCGAGTCCAAGTTTATTGAAGTCACTAACGCTGATACGAAGAACATCGGTGTTAATTGGTCCTCACTGGCTAACTATAAAATGGGCGTTGGCAATATTGGACGTACCTATAGCCAAACAGGCTCCCGTGTTTCATCAAATGGTACATCTGAAAAGAACATGGATCCTGGCGTATGGACAGACGCTCAGGGCAAGCTTACTCAGATTCCGGGCACGAACGGGCGATCAATCGTTCCAACCACCACGACCACGTCTACGGCTGTGCCTGTGGGGACTCCCGGTTCTTACACGGTTCCTGGTGCTGCCATCACTGATCCCGTAACGGGAAATGTTACAGGTCATCTTCCCGACACAGCTGCGGTATCAAGTGAAAAATGGAACGAGTTTGGGCTTGGCTCAAGTGTGGATAACCTATTTACCAATAATGTATCTCGTGTCACATCTGCTGTGTTTTCAGCTGATCAATTTAGTGTGATTTTGAGCGCTCTCAAGACACAGAATAATACCAAGCTCGTCTCCAATCCCACGGTCGTGACGCTCAATAATACCGAAGCGACGATCAATATGGGTGATGAAATTCCGATTCCGAATTTTACTTACAATCAGGAACGCGGCGTTTTCGAAATTAGCGGCTTCACCTACAAGCCCGTTGGTGTATTGCTCAAAGTCACGCCTCAGGTGAATTCTGCCGGCTTCATCAAGCTCGCGGTTGAGCCTGAAGTCAGTTCGACCGATCCGACTAAAGACAAGACCTTTGGTACAGCGGTGTTGCCGGTCATTACGACACGCAAAACAAAGACTCAGGTGACGTTGAAAGACGGATTCACTCTTGGCATCGGCGGCATGATCCAAAAGGCTGATTCGAAGGGACAGACCAAGGTTCCGGTTCTCGGCGATATTCCTGGCCTTGGCCGGTTATTCCGCAGTGATTCCAAGAATCTCCAAGCTACCAATTTGGTGATCTTCCTGACGGCCAAGACGATTAAGCCCGATGGTGGCGACGTGAGCGAAGTGTTTGATCCCCGTTTGACGCGCCAGATGGAAATCGAAAAGTCTGATCTCCCTGGCTATCGCGATAGCTCGAATCCTTTCTACACCCCGCCTCCTCCAGAAGCGAAAAAGAAGGGTTGGTTTGGTTCGGACAAGTAAGTAACAAGTTACTTCAAATCTTACAGAGCACGGCTTTATAGGCCGTGCTCTTTTTTTTCTAATGCGGGTCAGAGCGCTTCCGGTAGGCGTACTTTGTTTCACAAGTCGGCTATGTTGTCATCAGCAGCGCGCAAGGCCTGTCCAGGAACGGCCGTGCATAAAGGGTCGTTGGCTCCTGCGTTTTTGATGGTTCTCTATCGAAATCTTCTTGGGCTCACGCTTGCAGCGGTCTTTTTGCATGCACTAGGATCTAGTCATGCCACGAGCTTCTGTACTGCTTCTGTCAGTTGGATTTCGCGGTATCTGTTGGTCGAGTAAATGGTACTTATCTGTGGGGTGGGCTGTTGGTGTGGCGTTGTGCTTGAACGCAACCGTGGCTAAGGGACAAAGCGAAGAAGGCAAATCACCTGCGACCAACTCCAGTGTCAGTTGTCTCGAATGCCATAGCGACCATACGCTCACGATGCGGAAGCAAAAGCGCGACATCCCGCTCTTTGTCGACCAGGCGAAACTCGCGAAATCTGCGCATAGCGCACTCGATTGTATCGATTGCCACGAGGGTTTTGATGCAGAGGCTGTGCCGCATAAGAAGCCGATGTCGCTGGTTAATTGTGCGTCGTGTCACGAGGATTTCGCCAAGAAACATGCATTTCATGCAGGCAGCGTTGGGGCGGCGGCAAAGGCGGTGAACGATGTGGCCTGCACGGCTTGCCACGGTGCGCACGAGGTTTTGCTGGTGCGTTCGCCGGATTTTCCGTTTGCTCCGAAGCGTCAGGCCGAGAGTTGCGGGCAGTGTCACCAGGCGGCGCGCAACCAGTTTATCGATTCCGCGCACGGCAAGGCTCTGACTCGTGGTGCACCGGACGCGCCGGTTTGCCTTTCGTGTCACCAGAAAGTCATAACAAACGCGAACGCCCCGGCGCTGGCTCCGGTTGCGCTCAAGCTCGCGCAAGCTGAGCTTTGCGAATCCTGTCACGTGAAAAAAGCTTCGGTCTCCGGGCAGGCCGTTCGCGGCGAAAATTTCGTCTCGTCGTTTGATCAGAGCGTGCATGGAGCCGCACTCCACGCGGGCAAAGCCGAGGCGGCTAATTGCGTGGATTGCCACGGGGCACACGAGATGAACCGCGCCATCGTGGCTGGCGCAAAAATCAACAAGCAGAACCAACCTGGCACTTGCGCCAAGTGTCACGAAAAGATTGCGGCGGAGTTTGCGAGCAGTGTCCACGCGATCGCTTTGAAAAAGGGCAATCTCGATGCGCCGGTCTGCACCGACTGCCACGGCGAACACGAGATCAAGGCCCACACTGATTCGGCTTCGCCGGTGTTTGCCCGCAATGTCGCCGAACAGGTCTGCGCGAGTTGCCATGCCTCGCTGCGGTTAACGCAGAAGTACGGGCTGTCCTCGAATTCGTTTCAGACTTTTGCTGACAGTTATCATGGCTTGGCGGCGCGTGGAGGTTCGGTCGAGGTGGTAAATTGTGCGAGTTGCCACAGCGTGCATGCGATAAAATCCCACCTCGATCCAACTTCCACGGTTCATAAATCCAATCTCGTGCAGACCTGCGGGCAGTGTCATCCGGGTGCGAATACACGCTTCACCGTGGGTTCGGTGCATGTGAGCCCGGACGCTTCGAACGCGAAGGACAAAAATAGTGTGCTCCTGCGCATCATCGCCGATTTTTATGTTTGGCTGATCGTGTTGGTGGTGGGCGGCATGTCGCTGCACAACTTCCTCGATCTCTTCAAAAAAGTTCGCCGCAAGCTCAAGATCCATCGCGGCCTCATCGAGGAAGAGCATGTGGCGCACCGGCTCTATATTCGCATGACGCTCCACGAGCGGCTGCAGCACGCCGCGCTGGTGATCAGCTTCGTGTTGCTGGTGGTGACTGGTTTTATGTTGCGCTATCCGGAGGCGTGGTGGGTGGTGGCGATCCGCAACCTCAGCGGTCGTGCGTTCGAATTGCGCGGCTGGATTCACCGTTTGGCCGGTGTGGTGATTCTCGTAGCGGGCGTCTGGCATATTTGCTACCTCGCGTTCACCAAGCCCGGTCGTTCGCTCCTGCGCGACCTGCTGCCGCGTTGGCGCGACTTTATCGATCCGTTTAAAGTGCTGAAATATAATCTCGGGCTCGCGAAGACCAAGCCGGAGTTCCCGCGCTTCTGTTACGTTGAAAAAGCCGAATACTGGGCGCTGGTCTGGGGCACGATTTTGATGGGCGTGACCGGCATGGTGCTCTGGTTCGAGAACACGTCGATGGGGCTTTTCACGAAGCTCGGCTTCGATATTTCGCGCACGATCCATTTCTACGAAGCAATTCTCGCGACGCTGGCGATCATCGTCTGGCACTTCTACTTTGTGCTCTTCAACCCCGATATCTATCCGATGAACCTCGCCTGGCTGACCGGGCACATCTCGGAGCGCGATATGTTGGAGGACCACCCGCTGGAGTTGAAGCAGTTGAAGGCCGAAGAAGCGAAAAAAGCTAAGCCGACTCCACCTCCCGTTCCGCCCTCTGCCGGAGATGCGCCGCCCCCGCAGAGTGGTTGATAACTCAATATTAGTTAATCGCTTGGGCGTTTTTTCTCCCAAACGCTTCAGGTAAGCCGATTTTTAGCCGATATTATGCTAAAATATGCATAACAATGGCTTGGATTACCGCACACGCGCCTACTTCTTGGCAAAGGGGTTGCTTGGAACCCAAGACCGGCTAGCGTGACCGTGTTTCCGATGTCGGACCTTTCTACAGAACTGCTCATTCTCTTCCTGCTTTTGCTGGCGAACGGTGTGTTCGCGATGGCGGAGATCGCGGTCGTGTCGGCGCGCAAGGCCTGGCTAAAACAACTCGCCGACAAGGGCAATGTGCGCGCGAAAGCTGCGCTCGCCATCGCGCGAAATCCGTCCCGGTTTCTTTCGGCGGTTCAGGTTGGGATCACGCTGATCGGTGTGCTGGCCGGTGCGTTTGGCGGCACCACGGTCGCTGGCATGCTCACCGGATTTTTGGAGAAATTTAGTTTCCTCGCTCCGCACGCGCATGCCCTTGCGCTCGGACTGGTGGTTGCGGGCATCACGCTTTGCTCGGTCGTCATCGGCGAACTCATCCCAAAACGCCTGGGCCTCGCGAACCCCGAGCGCATCGCCCTCTATCTCGCTCCGGCGATCAACAATCTGGCGCGCGTCGTTTCGCCGGTGATCAGCTTGCTGACCTGGCTCACTGACAGCACCATGAAACTCTTCGGCTTGAAAACCGAGTCGACCGAGAAGCCGGTCTCCGACGAAGAGGTCAACATTCTCATCGAGCAGGGACTCAACGCCGGTGTTTTCAACAAGACTGAAAAGGAAATGGTCGCCGGCGTGCTCGAACTTGACCAACTGCCAGTCACCGCGCTGATGACGCCGCGGCCCAAAATCATTTTCCTGAATTTCGACGATCCCGAAGAAGCCAACTGGCGCAAGATCGTCACGAGCGGGCACTCGTATTTTCCCGTCTATCAGGGCAACCGCGATCAGGTCATCGGCTTCGTTTCGGTGAAAGCACTCTGGGCGCACTCGGCGATCGGTGTGACGACCAGTTTGAAAAACCTAATGGTGCCCGCGCTGATCGTGCCCGAGACGATGACGGCCATCCAGCTGCTCGAAACTTTTAAAAAGTCCAGCCGCCACATCGCGCTCATAAGCGACGAGTTTGGCGCGATCCAGGGCCTGACGACGTTGATCGACGTGCTTGAAGCCATCGTCGGCGATCTGCCGGCTCAGGGTCGGCGCGAAGCGCCCGGAGCGAAACAGCGCGAGGACGGCTCCTGGCTCATCGACGCAACGCTCGCGATCGGCGACGCCAAAAGTATTCTGAAACTCGATACGCTGCCGCACGAGGACGACGCGGACTTCCAGACCGTGGGCGGCTTTGTGGTGACGCAGTTTGGCCGCATCCCCACAGCGGGCGATTACTTCGACCATGCTGGCTGGCGTTTTGAGGTGGTCGATATGGATCGGCATCGCGTGGACAAAGTGCTCGTGGCCAAAACTCCGGTCGCTGCGTTGGAAAAAGCTGCGAGCTGAACGCGCGCCGAATCGCGCGCTGCGTTTTTCGCGACTGCCGCGCTCAAAAACGAAAGAGCAAGTCTTGACGCCGTCACTTGGTTTGCCTCCTCGTAGACCATGCTTCCGCTTTGGGATGATGTCCCGCGCCGCCGCGCCGCAGTCGTCACGAGTATGCTGATCGCGGCCAATCTCGGCGTCTTCATTTACGAGGCCTTGCTCGCGCTCGACAGCGATCATGCGCTGTCCGCTTTTTTGCTGGAGCATGCGCTGGTGCCGCAACGGTTGCTCGCTGGTTACGCGGACAGTCGTCAATGGCTTACGGTGCTGACCTCGATGTTCCTGCATGGCGGCGTCGCACACGTGGTTGGTAACTGTTGGTTTTTGTGGGTCTTTGGGAAAAACGTCGAAGACCGTCTCGGGCCGGTGCGTTATTTTTTGTTTTATCTGCTGGCGGGTGTCGGTGCCGCTGCGTTGCAAACGGCGATGGCTCTGCATTCGACACTGCCGATGCTGGGCGCGAGTGGCGCGATCTCCGGCGTGTTGGGCGCGTATCTGATTTTGTTTCCTACGGCGTGGATTGTAACGCTGGTGCCTTGGGTGGTGCCAGTGGTTCCGCTCCCGGCGTTTGTGCTGTTGATCGTATGGTTCGCGTTGCAGGCGCTCAATGGCGTGGGCTCGCTGGTCAACGACACGGCGGCGCGCGGCGGCGTGGCGTGGTGGGCACATGCCGGAGGTTTTTTAACCGGTCTGGTCGTGACCTTGTGGTTGAAACGCCGTGGTTCCATCAAGCGGCGATAGGGTTGCGCGTTGCCAAGTTGCGCGAGCGATGAAACCATTGGGCAGAATTGTGGTCCATCTGCCCTCCATGAAAAAACTCCAGCTCATTTCCCGCCGTGGCATCGTTGTCGCGGCTTTTCTCGCGGTTGCGGCCTTTCAAGCCGGTTGTGTCACCATCGTAGACAACTCGACACCCGGCGCAGCCGTTTATGTGCGCGGCGAGTTGCAGTCCAATCTCGACCGGCGCTTCGAAGTCGCCGAGCGCGCGGCGTTCAAGGCGATCACCGAACTGCAGTTTTCGAAAATCGAAGAAAAAAAAGATGCGCTGGTGGCGATCATTACCGCGCGCACGGCGGAGGACACCCGAATCACCGTCAAGGTGGAACGCTCCTCGGACACGCTCACCACCGTCCGCATTCGCGCCGGTGTGCTCGGCAACGAAAAGCTCGCGTACACCATCCTCGGCAAAATCAAAGAGGCGCTTTGACGCCAGCTGGTGGTTCGGGCGGCTCAAAAATCGTGACCGCCCACCACGGTCCCGCGTTGTGGCCAAACGCCGCGGACCAAAACCACGCCGAGACATCGGTCCATTCGCGACCACCTAAGTCGACGATGCGTTCGCGCACACGGAGTCGTTCGGTTCCGTGCTGCGCGCTTGATGTGCCCCAGTGTGAACCGTCGGTTGAGGCAAAAATCGGCAAAGGCTTAACGCTATAACCAAGTGCCAGCAGGCAGTCCGACGCGGGATGAAGTTTGCGGGTCGACGTGCGTACCCAGCGCACCACGTAAATGCGCGCACCATCGCTGAAGACCCCAATCTTACCTGGAAAACCGGCGGCAAAACGCGCTTCGCGTTCGCTCGGAGCGATCGGTGCAAGCCCGGTCGGAATCGGTGCCGCCGCCCAACCGGGAAAAGCATCCGCGGAATCGTTGCGGAGAGTGGGCGTTGAGCGCAGCGGTATCCAAACGGCCAGTACGCACAAAAAATAAAAGCAAACGACGGGTTTCATGGCGGCAGTGGTGCCGATGCCGTTCGCCGCAGGGACGATTCGCTGGCGAGAAAGATGGCGATCGCCGCGCAGCCAAAAAGCAAGAGCCCGACACCTTCATGCGCCCACGCAGGCGACGGCCAGAGTTTTGACTCGATGCAAAACAGCGCCGCAGCGCGCAGCACGTTGGCCACAAAAACCGCGAGGCTGGCCTGGCGCAGTAGTCGAAAGGTCTGGCGCACGTCTAGTTTTTGCCAGCAGGCGAGGGACGCCGCGAGAAACAGCCCTGTCCATAACATATGGATACCGCTACACGGCGCATCGACGATCACGGTTTCTCCGGCCCAGTGCAGCGCGGTGCCTTCGGCCAGGACGTGCAGTCCACCGATACGCAGCAGCGGTACACAGAACTCGGTCACGGCGAGCCGCAACGGATAGCCAAGGTAGAACTGTAATGACGCCACCAGCGGCAACGACAGAACCAGGAGTGACCACCAAGCGAGCGGAAAGCCACGTCGACCCACGGCAACGCCAAGTGCCGTCACCGCGAGCACCGCGCGACCGAGTGGCGGCAGAAATGCGTAGCTGGCCACGTAAAGCGCGACGATTCCGCACAGCCACCACGCGATGCCTTGTTCAACTGGTTCGGTCCAGCCTGTGCGCGGCGCGAACAAAATGGCCGCTGCCAGCGCGGCGAGGCCCCACGGTTCGTCCGAGCCGTCGCTCACGCGGGCCGCGTACCAGCGCGCCACCGGCCAGC
>Ga0302321_100006509_pt1 | contig 10269 bp, 8 predicted proteins | sample Fen_T0_1_FD_202505 | JGI IMG/M metagenome (GOLD analysis project Ga0302321, IMG submission 202505) | Peat permafrost microbial communities from Stordalen Mire near Abisko, Sweden - Fen_T0_1 | ecosystem: Environmental > Terrestrial > Soil > Wetlands > Permafrost | place: Sweden: Abisko... | reverse complement strand
GAGCGGACGGTGTAGCGAGCACCTTCCGGATGAGGGGTGAGGGTCTCGATCGTCATGGTCGTGCCTCCCTGGGTTCTGATCCAGGGTCGGCCACGGGGGTGACAGCGGCGTGGCGGCAGTGCCAACTTTGCGGGAAAAGGGTGAAACCAAGCGGTGACGGGCATCCGCGAAGCAGGGAAAGCAATTCTCAGCGATTGGTGTGACGAGAAAAAGGCCGTGACGTCACATCTCAGGAACAATTCATCAGAAGTAAGGAGCCACCAATTTGAGGAAGCCCGCTGCCAACAGGGCACTGATCGGGATGGTGAGAACCCAGGCCACGACTATGTTTCCGGCCACGCCCCATCGAACGGCGCTGGAGTTCATGGTCGCGCCGACACCCATGATGGCTCCGGTGATGCTGTGGGTGGTGCTGACCGGGATGCCGAAGTGGGCAGTGGTGAAGAGAACCGCCGCCGCTGCGGTCTCGGCGGCGAAGCCGTGGATCGGTCGAAGCTTCACGATCTTCGAGCCCATGGTCTTGATGATTTTCCAGCCGCCCGAAGCGGTGCCCAGGGCCATGAAACTGGCACTGCCGATCTTGACCCACAAGGGGATGATGACCTTCAGCTTGGCATCCACGGGCAGATGGAACTTGTAAGCGATCAGGGCGAGGCAGATGATCCCCATGGCTTTCTGGGCGTCGTTCTGGCCATGCGTGAAGGACATGGCGGCAGCGCTGACCAGCTGAGCCTTCCGGAACACGAAATTGACCTTGTGCCCCGGGAAGTGCCGAACGATCCACAGGATGACCAGGATGAGGGCCATGCCTACGAGAAAGCCCATAGCCGGGGAAATGATGATGAAGGCGCCAATCTCCTTGAGCTTGTTGATGTGGAGGGCGCCAAAACCAGCGTGGGCCACGACCGCGCCAGCGAGGCCCCCGAGCAGCGTGTGGCTGGTGCTGGAGGGGATGCCGAACCACCAGGTAAGGAGATCCCAGGTGATGGCTGCCATCAGGGCTGCGGCTATGACGGCAGGCACCACATGCTGGCTTTCCGCGATGCCCTTCGCGATGGTGGTGGCCACTGACGTGCCCGCAAGCGCCCCCGAAAAATTGAGGACCGCGGACATCACCAATGCATATTTGGCAGGCAACACGCCAGTACTGACCACAGTGGCGATGGAATTGGCCGTGTCGTGAAAACCGTTGATGTAGTCAATCCCCCAGGCCAGCAGGACCAGGATGGCGAGGGAGGGGATGAGAAAGACTTCGATCATCGTCGGCTCAGGCGTTCTTCATGACGGTGGAGCCGATCACCTTGGCCACGAGCTCAATCCTGTCGGTGGCATCCTCGATGCGATTGAGAAGTTCCTTCCACTTGATGAGGTCAATGGGGTCCTTGGGGTTTTCAAAGATCTGGGCCAACGCCGCGTGATAGATGGAATCCGCCTTGTTCTCCAAGGTGTGCACCCGCCGGATGCGGTCCCGGATCTCCTTCTGATTCGACATGTTTCGCAGGGATCGAATGAGATGCAGGATTTCGCCGGAGCCCTCGACCATGATCGAACTCATCTCCGTGACGGCTGGCATCACGTGGGAAATGTGGTAGAGGATGAGGCGCTCGCAGACGGCATGGATCGAATCCACCACGTCATCAAGGGCGTGGGCCAACTGCATGATGTCTTCCCGATCAATGGGCGTGACGAAGGTCTGGTTCAAACGGTCCATGATTTCGCGGGTGAGGTCGTCGCCAATGTGCTCAAGGTCCTTCATCTGTCGACGCAACTCAGCGAATCGGACCGGATCCCCTGTCCGGATCTCGAGATCGAAGAGCTGGGAGGCCTGATAGGCATTGCTGGCAGCGGATTCCAGGAGGTCGAAGAAGACCATTTCCCGGGGTTTGAGCCAGCGCATGAGGGCATTCAAGGACATTGGGGTCTCCCACGATCAACCTTCAACTGTACCGGGTCCGGGCGGGTAACTGGAGTGTAAATTCAAGCGCCATGGCTGGGCCCGGGGCGTCTGAGGGTGTATGGTCGGAGGGCATGGACCAGTCAGAATCCCAGCGAAGTGATGGATCGGGGTTGCCGGTCTTTCTTGGGCGGGCACTGATCTGTCTTGTATCAATGCTCTTCCTTGGCTTTGGTCTGGGATTGAGCGCCCATAAGGATATTTCCTTCCTGTGGACGTTGGGATTGCTAGGCACATTGGCTCTGGTGGTCATCCTCATGGCCCGGTGGCAAGTACGAGTGCTGGCGGAGCCCCTGAGCCAGCTTCTAGGAGGGACCCGTCCCAGGGTTATCGAAGACCTTCCCCGCGCGTGGTCGGCGTTGGAGCAAGAAAATGTCGATCTGAAGGAAAGGGCCAGTCGCGAGGATCGGCTCCTGCCGGGCATCATGGCCCGCCTTGAGGAGGGCGTGCTGTTGTTCGGGGCCACCGAGAGGCTGGAACAGTTCAATCCCGCAGCCTTGCGACACCTTGGGATGGGTGCTCCCTTGGTCAAAGGCATGTGGGTTGGGGAAGTATTCCGTGACCAGGAAGGGCTTGATGCAACGCAGAGGGCCTATGGCGGAACTCCGTGCGAGTGGCGGCTCGCGCGGGCAGGCCGGACCCTGCGGGTGAGGGCCATTCCGTTTGCCCCCTTGGGAGCGGTCAGTGGGGTGCTCCTCACCCTGGATGACGTCACCAGCCAGGAGGCCCTGGAAACCACCCGCCAGAAATTCATTTCCAATGTGAGCCATGAGCTGAAGACGCCGGTGACGGCCATCCGGATCGCCGCAGAAAACCTCCAGGAGGAGGACCTGCAGGGCTCGGCGCGGTCCAGCGCCCAATCCATCATGCGGTCTGTGGATCGGCTCACCCTGTTGCTGGGCGATCTCTCGGAGCTGAGCCGGATCGAGAGTGGGGCCCTACATCTGGCGCCGGTCCGACTGGAGCTGGTCGCCTTCCTGGAAACCTTGATGAAGGACCTCCAGCCCCGGGGCGCGGCCTGCGGTGTGGCGCTGGCCCTGGATGTCCAAGCGCCCGAGGGGACTGCGATCCAGGCTGACCCATTGCGGCTGCATCAGGTCCTCGAGAACCTTTTATCCAATGCCCTGAAATTCAGCCCGAAGGGGGGCAAGGTCGATCTGGTGGTGCGCATCACCGACCAGGGACAGATCTGGGAAGTCCACGACCAGGGGCCAGGCATCCCCGAGGCTGAGCAGGGGCGCATTTTCGAGCGCTTCTACCGGGCCCAGGCCGCCAAGGCGAAGCCGGGCACAGGGCTGGGCTTGGCCATCGTCAAGCATCTTTGCCGCTTGATGGGAGGTGAGGTCGCGGTGGAAAGCAAGCTGGGGGAAGGCGCTACTTTCCGCGTGATCCTGCCGCCCCAGGTGGAGCCTCAAGAGCCTGCGGGCCCACCCATCCGATAGCCGACGCCGACCACGGTCTCAATGAATTCGGCGGCCACCTCGCCGATCTTGGCGCGGACCCGGCGGACATGGGCATCGATGGTGCGGCTCTCCCCCAGGTATTCCAATCCCCAGACCTGTTGGAGAATTTTTTCGCGCGTGAGGACACGGCGAGGATTGGCCAGGAAATAGGCCAGCAACTCGAACTCTCGCCGGGTCAGTTCCACAAGCTGCCCGTCCACCCGGGCGGTGTGCATGTCGAGATCCACGGCAATGGGACCGAAGGTCAGCTGGGGTGCGCGTTCGGTGCCTTCGAAGGGGGTGGACCGGCGCAGGATCGCCCGCAACCGGGCGGCCAGTTCCCGGGCCGAAAACGGCTTGGAGATGTAGTCGTCGGCGCCGAGCTCAAGGCCCAGTACCCGGTCGATCTCCTCGCTGCGGGCCGTGACCAGCAGCACGGGCAGAGCGCGCAGGGTGGCGTGCGTGCGGATGGCGCGCAGGACGTCGAGCCCGTCCATGTCGGGCAGGCTGAGATCGAGCAAGGCAGCGTCGAGCTTGGGGCCGGAGGCGTTGAGGGCCAGCAGGGCGTCCCGGCCGGTGCCGACGGGAATGAGGCTGAAGCCTTCCCGGCGCAGGTGCTGTTCCAGGCCGAGGCGGATTTCGGTGTCGTCTTCGAGGAGCAGGATGCGAGGCATGGGGTCCTTTATCACGATTCTGCGGGATGGTCCTGGAGATAGGTGTGCTTCGCGCTGCGGCCCTCGAGGATGAACAACACTTCTTCCGCGATGTTCGTGGCCTGGTCGGCGATGCGTTCCCAGTTCTTGATGACCAGGATGAGGTGGCTGGCCCGCTCGATGCACAGGGGATCCGACATCATGAGGCGAAGCAACTCCCGGTAGATTGAGCCGTAGAGCTCGTCCACGGAATCGTCCGAATGGATCACCGTGCGGGCCAGGCCGGCATCACTGCCGATGAAGGCATCCACGGCCATGCGGACCATCCCCCGCGTTTCCTGGCCCAGGCGTTCCAGCGAGCCGCTGGAGAGGATGGGAGGATGCACGTAGGTCGCCCGCCGGGCGATGTTGCAGCAGTGGTCGCCGATGCGTTCGAGTTCCGGGACGATCTTCAGGCTGGAGGCGATGAGACGGAGATCACCTGCCGCCGGGGACCGCAGCGCCAGCATGTCCACACAGAGCCGGTCGAGTTTCAGTTCCCACTCATCCAGGGTCCGGTCCAGAGTCATGACCTGATCCGCCTTGGTGCGGGACCGTTCGGTGAGGGCTTGGCTGGTCAGATCGATCATCTCCTCAGCCAGGCCGGCCATGGCCAGGATGCCATCCCGCAAATCTCTCAGTTCCTGGTCGAATTGACGCATCAGCCGAACCTCCCTGTGATGTAGTCCTCGGTCATGCGGTGTCCGGGATTGGTGAACATTTTTTCCGTGAGTCCGGTCTCTATCAGCTTACCCATCCAGAAGAAGGCCGTGTGGTCGCTCACACGAGCCGCCTGCTGCATGTTGTGGGTGACGATCACGATGGTGAATTCGCGCTTCAATTCGAGGATCAATTCCTCGACTCGCGCGGTGGCGATGGGATCAAGGGCGGAACAAGGCTCATCCATGAGGATGATCTCGGGGCGGACGGCCAGGGCACGGGCGATGCAGAGCCGTTGCTGCTGGCCGCCGGACAGACCCTGGGCCGAGTCCTTCAGGCGGTCCTTCACTTCCTCCCAGAGGCCGGCGCCCTTGAGGCTGCGCTCCACGGCCTCCTCGAGCACCACCCGGTCACCTTGGCCCTGGATTCGAAGCCCATAGGCCACGTTCTCGAAGATGGACTTGGGGAAGGGATTGGATTTCTGGAACACCATTCCAGCCCGCTTCCGGAGCGCGATCACGTCGGTTCCCGGGGCGTAGATGTCGGTATTCCCCAGCAGGACCCGGCCCTCGATGCGGACATCGTCGATGAGGTCGTTCATGCGATTGAGGCAGCGCAGCAGGGTGCTCTTGCCGCATCCGGAGGGTCCGATGAAGGCCATGACGGAATTGCGCGCCACCTTGAGGTTGACGTCGGACAGGGCCTGCTTGTCGCCGTAGAAAAGGTTCAGCCGCTCGACCTGGAGCATGGTGGGTGCCGACAGGACGGAGGGATCCGTCAGCGGCAGATCAGGCTGGGCGAAGCTCGTGGGGCGCACCCCGGTTGGGGGCGGCGTCTGCAGGAGTGCAGGCTCCGGCAGGGGGCGGGGGTCGTCGATTTCCATGTCGATGGCTCCAGGGTTCATGTTCAAAAGGTGCTCCCCCCCAGACGCTCCCGCAGCTTGCGCCGGAGGTTCAGGGCAAACAGGTTCAGGACGACCACCACCAGCAGGAGGAGGAAGGAGGCCATGAACACCATGGGCTTGGCGGCCTCGGAATTGGGACTCTGGAAGCCCACGTCGTAGATGTGGAAGCCGAGGTGCATGAATTTCCGATCGAGGTGGAAGAAGGGGAAGGTGCCGTCCAGAGGCATGGCTGGGGCGAGCTTCACCACGCCGGTGAGCATCAAGGGAGCGACCTCGCCGGCCCCGCGCGCGATGGCCAGGATGAGACCGGTGAGGATGCCGGGGGTGGCGCTGGGAAGGACCACGTTCCAGAGGGTCTGCCACTTGGTGGCGCCCATGGCGAGGCTGGCTTCCCGCTGCGAACGGGCCACCGCGCCCAGAGCCTCCTCCGTGGCCACGACCACCACCGGCACGGTCAACAAGGCCAGGGTGAGGGAGGCCCAGAGGATGCCGCCGGTGCCATAGGTGGGTGTGGGCAGGCTGTCGGCGAAGAAGAGCTTGTCGATGCTTCCGCCCAGGCCGTAGACGAAGAAGCCGAGTCCGAAGACACCGAAGACGATGGAGGGCACGCCGGCCAGGTTGTTCACGGCCACGCGGACCGCACGGACGAGCCAGCCCTGTTTGGCATATTCGCGGAGATAGAGGGCGGTGATCACACCGAGGGGCACCACCAGCACGGACATCACCAGCACCATCATCACGGTGCCGAAGATGGCAGGGAAGATGCCGCCTTCAGTGTTGGATTCGCGGGGATCGTCCGCCACGAACTCCCACAGGCGGGACAGATACACCCCCAGTTTGTCGAGTGGTCCCATGGTGTTGGCGGGAACCATTCGCACCACGGCCCCAAGGGGCCAATCCTTGACCTGCCCGTCGGCCGTCTGAAGGTTCAGCGTCCAGGCCTTCGCTTCAGTCCGGATTTGTTCCAGGCCGGTTTGAAGCTGGTCGTAGGCGATCTGCAGCTCAGCGACCTGGGCATCCAAGGTCTGAAGGCCGGCCTGGTTGCCTCTGGCCTCGAGCTTTTTGCGCGTCAGCCGCAGTTTTTCAATGCGCCGATTGAGGTCACCGACCTGTCCCTTCTCGATGGACTGGATACGGCGGCGCAGTCGATTGGCCTCCGGAAGGTGGCTGAAGGCTTCGGCCAGGGCGGTGGGGCCGGAGGAGACCTGCTGGCCGTCGTGGCTGAGCGAGACGATCCGGCCGATGAAGGGACCGTACTCCAGGCGCTCGATGAGGAGGGCATCCTTCGGGTATTCGGGCGCACCCAGACCCGCGCTGGGGATCCAGCGGAAGTCCTGACCATAGATGTCCCGGTTGCCGACCCGGAACTGGATTTTTTCGGTTTCCTCACTGCGGGCGGGCTCATGCCCCGTGATCTCACCGAGCACGGGCCCGTCTGGCGTCTGCACCTGGACCAGGGGGCTGGGCCAGAAATAACCCATGCCCTTGGCCACGATGAACCCCACGAGGCTGAGGATCATGGCGAGGCAGAAGGCCAGCAGGGTTCCCGAGAACCATACGAAGATCCCACCCTGTCGGAAGCGTTCAGCCAGGCGGCTCATCAGATGGACTCGTAGCGACGGCGCAGGCGCTGGCGGACCAGCTCGGCGACGGTGTTGAGGATGAAGGTCAGGACGAAGAGCAGGAATGCCGCCAGGAACAGCACTCGATAGAGGGAGCCGTGCAGCGGGGCCTCGGGGATCTCCACGGCGATGTTGGCGCTGAGGGTGCGCATGCCGTTGAAGGGGCTCCAATCCATGATGGGCGTGTTGCCCGTGGCCATGAGCACGATCATCGTTTCACCGATGGCCCGTCCCAGACCCACCATGGTGGCCGAGAAGATGCCCGGGCTGGCGGTGGGCAGGACGATGCGCCAGGCGGTCTGCCAGGGACTGGCCCCGCAGGCGAGACTGGCAGATGTGAGGGATTTGGGCACGCTCGACAGAGCGTCTTCGCTGATGGTGAAGATGATGGGGATGACCGCGAAGCCCATGGCGAAGCCGACCACCAGGCTGTTGCGCTGGTCATAGGTGACGCCCATGGAAGCCTGCAACCAGGTGCGGTAGCTGCCGCCCATGACCACCCGCTCGATCCAGGGGCCAGCCAGGCTGGTGAGCCAGAGGCCCACCAGCAGCACCGGCACCATCCAGAGGACTTCCCGGCCGTTCCCGAAAGCATTGCGGAACGGCAACGGCAGCTTGCCCCAGAAGGGTGCGAGCACCAAGGCCAGGATGAGCACGACGAAGGGATAGACAAAGACTTCGACGGCCATCCGTTCAAGCAGGGGAGCCATGACGAGTCCGGCCAGGAAGCCAAGCACGACCGAGGGCAGGGCCGCCATGATCTCGATGGTGGGCTTGATGGCGTTCTTCAGGCGCGGGGTGGCGAACTGCGAGGTGTAGAGCGCGCCGAGCACCGCCAGGGGAAAAGCGAAGAGCATGGCGTACAGGGTGCCCTTGAGCGTCCCGAAGACGAGTGGAACGAGACTGAACTTGGGCTCGAAATCGTCCGTTCCGCCGGTGCTCTGCCACACATATTCAGGCTTTTCGTAACCCTCGTAGTGCGTCTTCCCCCAGAGGAGACCGAAACTGATTTCGGGATGGGGCGCATCGAGCGACCAGAGGCGCAGGGCACCGGTCGCCGCATGGGCGTGCAGGATCAGGTCGCCCCTGGGTGCCAATGCCGCAACGCCAGGGCCATCGAGCCTGGCTTCGAACATGCGGCGTTCGGTGGTGAGGTGATCCACGACCGCCTCGCTGGAAGTCCAGGCGAGGAACCGCTTGTCCCGGAGGCTGGACTGGAACCCAAGGACAGGACCGCCCAGGCGAGGGAAGGCATGAAAAGCCTGGAGCTGGAATACCTCATTCACACGCACTCGCTGATATGCGGCCAGCTTGCCGCCAACCCCGCCGACCAGCAGGCTGGACTGACCCAGCGCGAACCCGAGTGCTTGAACCGGCTCGCCGAATTCGGAAGAAGAGCGGGTATCGCCAGTCTCGGGATCGAGGTCGAGCAGGCGTCCCTCGCGGGTGCCTACGAACAGGTTCCTTCCGTCCGAACTCCAGACGGCGGCGGTGGCGTGCAGGGCGGGATCCCGGAAGATGGGTTTCCAGGCCAGCGCCGCAGAGGTGGCCTCCAGAGAGGTCTCTGCCCACAGAAGCCCATCCTTGGATAGGGCCACGATTCTCAGCGTGGACCCACCACCCAAACCACCGGCCTCCATCATCCGGAAGTGGAGGATTTGGTCCGGGACGCTCTCCAGTGGAAGCCCGCCCTGCCAATGCGGTTCCAGGATCCATTGCGCGGGATCGTTCTCGCCAGCCTGTTTGGCCCAGGCCATGTGGGTGAGGAAGAGCCGACCATCGGCCCCAACCACGAGGGATTCGCCCCGCGGGTTGAGGGCTGTGAAGGTGCGCCATGGAAGGGGTGGGCCATCGCCCGGAACAGGCAGGGGTGTACCTTGCGGGAAACGCAGGGCTTTCAGGCCCTCCGTCGGAGATACGAGCACCACGGCCTTCCCGGATTCATCCAGCCAGGCGCCACCCGAGCGGGGGGCCGGGAGGGTCCCGATCGATTTGGACTGCGGCGGCAGGAAGAGGGGGACGGATTCCTTCAAGATGAACAGGAGCATGGCCACCACGGCACCGATGATCAGCAGGCCGCCACCGGAGATGGTGAAGGCCATGATTCGATCCACGCGTTTGGCACGGGCCTGGTGGGAAGGGATGCTGGGCATGTCGTCTCGTCTGGGTCGGAGAAGGGTCCTGATCCATAAACGGGCGTGCCGGAGGATCACCCCGGCACGCTCGCGTTGAAGGCTGCTACTTCAGCTTGGTGACTTCTTCGATTTCCATCTTGGCGGTGAGGGGCAGGAAGCCGTCCTTCACCACAATCTCCTGGCCTTCCTTGCTGAGCACGAACTTCAGGAATTCGCGGGTGAGCGGATCCACGGGCTTCTTGGGATCCTTGTTGATGTAGACGTAGAGGAAGCGGGCCAGTGGGTATTTCCCGCTCAGGGCGTTCTCGTAGGAGGCAGCAAAGGCAGCTCCACCATTCTTCTTTTCGTCGGACAAGGGCACGGCGCGGACGCCCGAAGTGGCGTAGCCGATGCCGCTATAACCGATGGCGAAGCGGTCGGAACCCACGCTCTGGACCACGGAGGAAGAACCAGGCTGTTCCTTCACGGTGTCCTTGTAATCCCCCTTGAAGAGGGCGTGCTCCTTGAAGTAGCCGTAGGTGCCGCTGGCGCTGTTGCGGCCGTAGAGGCTGAGTGTGCGACCGGCGGCATCGCCCGTCAGGCCGAGGTCGCCCCAGGTCTTGATGTCCTTCTCCAGACCGCCCTTGCGCGTCTTCGAAAAGATGGCATCTACCTGCTGCAGGCTGAGGGTCTTGATGGGATTGCCCTTGTTCACGAACACAGCCAGGGTGTCGATGGCCACGGCCACTTTGGTGGGTTTGTAGCCGAACTTCTTCTCGAACTTATCGATCTCTTCGTTCTTCATCTCCCGGCTCATGGGGCCGAGCTGACTGGTGCTCTCGATGAGGGCCGGAGGCGCGGTGGTGGAACCCTTGCCTTCC
>Ga0302321_100006508_pt1 | contig 10270 bp, 8 predicted proteins | sample Fen_T0_1_FD_202505 | JGI IMG/M metagenome (GOLD analysis project Ga0302321, IMG submission 202505) | Peat permafrost microbial communities from Stordalen Mire near Abisko, Sweden - Fen_T0_1 | ecosystem: Environmental > Terrestrial > Soil > Wetlands > Permafrost | place: Sweden: Abisko... | reverse complement strand
GCATCGAGTGCGCGCGTGGCTCTGCGCCTCCGCTCGCTTCGCTCGATTTCGTTGCTGAAGGATGAGGCACGTTGATTGCTCAAGCGGAGGCATGTCTGCCAATCCCTGCACCGCACGCTGATCGGCACGCTTCCGGCTGTCGCGAGCCGCGTGCATCGCGGCATCCCCGTGCACGGAACCCGCCAAAAGAATCCGGTGTAGGCGAGCGCGCAAGCGCCGCACACACGTCAACGAATCGTCGCCAATGGCCATCCCTTGGCTCTCGGGCGACCGTGAATTGACAAGAATCAGTCGTCGCGACGAAACTGGCCTGGTGTCGGAAGCCGAGCTTGCGGGGGTGGGGAGCGGACGGGGCGGACAAAGAGCCTCCCTGCGCTGTCTTGCACTCGCGCTGCTGCTGCTCGTCGGCTTCGGGCGCACAGCCGAGGCACGGGCCGCCGCCCACTTTCGCATTGCGCCGGCTCCGACCTGGCCAACGACGAGTGAACCCGCCCGTGCGATGCCGCCGCCGCTCGGCGACGCCGCGGAGGCGAGTGGCGAGCACGTTCAGCTATTCGCTCACGAAGTCCGCGCTGCCGCCCGGATGGATGCGTTCTGGCACTTGACCCGTCGCATCACCGGTCAGGCTGGGCTTCAAGCAAACTCGCAGCTCAACGTCGAATTCGATCCGAGCTATCAGACGCTGGTCTTTCACTACGTCGTGATATTGCGTGCGGATCAGCGCATCAATGCGCTCAAGGCTAACGCAATCAAGCTCGCTCAGCGCCAATCAGGACTCGAATCCCAGATCTTCGATTCCCGCGAATCGGCCATCATTTTTCTAGAGGATCTACGCGTCGGCGACGTAGTGGATTACGCATACTCCCTGGAAGGCTCCGACCCGACGCTCGCTGGTCGTGTCGACGATTCATTTCTGCTCGGGCTGTCGGTCCCAGTCGACCACTTGGTCGCGCGATTGCTGACGGACAAGGATCGTGAGCTGAGCGTATCGCTCCACGGCCCTGCACTCGCTGACGGGGCCGCGTTCACCCCGCGCATCAACCACGATGCGACCGACTACCGATGGGATCTGTGGGCGACCAAGCCCTATCCGAGCGAAGCGGATGTCCCCAAGGCCTTCGACGCATTCCCGTTCGCCACCCTCTCCCAGTTCAAGAGCTGGCGCGATGTCGCGATCTGGGGAAAGCGCTTCTTCCCGCTCGCGGCGCCACTCGGCGGCCCCGCCCAGGCGTGGGTGGCGCAACGCAAGAACCCGCAAAATGCAGCCGACTTCGCGCTTGAGACCGCTCGTTTCGTGCAAGACGAAATTCGATACGTGGGCATGGAAGTCGGCATGGCCCGCCGCCAGGCCAGCGACCCGAGTCTCACCTTCGAGCGCCGGTATGGAGACTGCAAGGACAAGACTTTGCTTCTCGTGGCGTTACTCCGGGCAGGGGGCGTCGAGGCAATGCCCGCGCTGGTGAGCTCCACCCGCGGCGCGCTCATGGACGAAAGCGCCGCCAGCGGGTCGGTATTCGACCACGCGATCGTGCGCCTGACCATTGCGGGCAGACACTTGTTCATCGACCCAACCAACGCGATGCAAGGCGGAGGCATCGAGCGCTTTCAATACTCGACATTTGGGCGAGCACTGGTATTGAGCGAGGCGTCGAACAGCCTGGAGGCGCTGCCGTTGGAGCCGGCAACGGAGCCGACGCTATCGATTCTCGATCGGTTGCATTTGAACCTACCAAGCTCGCCCGCCGAGGCCACGCTCGATACGGTGCGCACGTACCGCGGCTGGATGGCGGACAACATGCGAGCTCAGTTGCGGGCGATTTCGGCCGAGCAGAGGAGCAAAACGTACCTGGCGATCTACCAGCCAGATTATCCCGATATCCACGAGCTCGGTCCCATCGAACAGAGCGACGACCGTATTCACGATCTGCTCAAGGTGACCGCGCACTTCGCTATTCCTTCAATCTGGACTGCAAGGCAGGCAGGCCGCACCGACGTAGTCGTGTCGGCGCGCGCTCTGCACTGGTTGCTCCCGCGTCCCAGCTCGAACGCGCGAGCTGTCCCACTCGGAACGTCATTCCCGGCGTTCGGGCGACAGGTGATCGAGATCGATCTACCATTCGACCTACCACAACTGAGCTCGAAGCCGGAGCGGCTCCGCACGAGCTCGACGAGCTTCAGCTTCGAATCTTCGTACGCCAATCGTCGCCTCACCTACCGGTATGACATTGCCGTTCGAGCGCCAGCAGTCGCTCTCGCAGAGATGCAGGCGCAAACGCGCATGGCCGACCAGGCTCTAACGTTGATGCAACGCACGGTGCTCTACCGGGAGGCATTGGCAGAGAATGGCTGGCACACGGTCAACTGGCTGATGGCACTCCTGGCACTGTTCGTATTTTCGGGTTCGGTTGTGCTCTCTTGGCGGGCGTTTCGCGCACAAAAGAGCATCGCCAACACTCGCCGTGAACGCGGTCCACCCCTGCCGCTGGGGGGCGTTCTCTGGCTCTTGGCAATGGGTGTCCTGAGCTTGCCGGTAGCCACCGCCATCGGTTGCGTTCAGGACTTGAGGATCCTGCTCTCCCTACCCCGGTGGCAAGCGATGACGACACCGGGGCTCGAAACCTATCGGCCCGGCCTGGCGGCACTGTTGCTCGCGGGCCTGGCGTTTCGCCTGACGGCGTTCAGCTACTCCTTTACGGTCGCCGGCACACTGCTCAAGAAACGACGTTCGTTTCCCTGGCACTTCACGGTCCTCACCGTCGCCTGGGCGATCTTCTCGATTGCGGAGACGATCGCCGCCTCTTCCATCAGTAACGAATCGGCCAGCGCGGCATTCCCCACCGAGGCCACCCGCGCGATCGTGTCCAGTGTCATTTGGATCTCGTACCTGCGTAGCTCGCGCCGCGTGGCCCGCACGTTTACCAACGGCCGGCGCAAACCTGCCAAGAGATCACGCCGCACGGAGCACGAGCTCACAAGAGGAGTAGAGCCCGCGGACTCCGATGAAGGCAGCGGCGGCGACGCGAAATGCTGAGCCCGAGCAAGCCCAAACCGAGCAGCAACGTGGCCACGCCCCGCTCCGTGCCGAGCACGCGGATGCTGCACCCGCCATCAGCCTTGTGGCCGTCCGTCTTGGTCACGGTCGAGGCGCCCGCGCTGCCCGAAGCGCCCGCGCTGCCCGAAGCGCCCGCGCTGCCCGAGGCGCCCGCCTGACACTTGAGGCAGTCGTAGGTCGTCACTTGGCCAGATGGACTGCCCTTGGTGCAGGTCGCCGCCGTGCACACGCCGTCTTTGTCGTAAGTCTCGCCGGCGTTGTGACAGGGAGCATTCGCTGTCCGGCAGGTGTCCGGCGGCGGAATATCTGCCCGCGCCCCGGCCGTCACGAACAGACCCGCGGCGCAGAGCAACCCCGCAATACTTTTCATCATCGCGTGCATGGCGTTCCTCGGTGGACTCGGCTTCGGAATTGTCGACCCCCGACGCGAGCTTGAATTGACAAGATTCATATTTTTTTCGGTAGAGGGCAATTTTGCCCCAATATCGAGTATTTCACGACGCGGAGCAAACGCTTCCGCGGACAATCCTGGCAGGGCTACGGCAAGGCGGGGCGGCGACGATTGCGGCGCAACGCGCGAACGTCCCCCTCAGGGGACGGTGGTTTCGCAGCGCGCAGCGGCGCGAGCCTTGCTTCTGCGCGAACGCCTACGCGCCCGAGTACGGCAAGCAGCCCCGCAGGTACCCGAGCACCGCCTCGATACGAGGCATCCCGCGCTGCTCGACGCGGTAGAGCGCATGGCTGGTCACTGGGGCGAGCCGCGCACGCGGCAGAATTTGCTTCAAAGAGCCGTCCCGAAGCGCGTCTCCGACCACGAAGTCCGGCAGAATCGCAAGCCCGAGCCCGGCAAGCACGGCCGCGTGCACTCCCAGCAGCGTGGACACTCGCAGACTCGGCGGGACGATGACGCGGGTCCCCTCGGCCTCTTCTGCGAAGTGCCACTCACCGCTCGCATCAGGCCCGAGCACGGCGACGTGTCCGGCCAGCGCGGGCACGCTCTTGGGCACGCCATGACGGCGCAGATACGCAGGAGACCCCACCAAATGTCGCTCGAAGCTGGCCAGCAGTTGCGCAACGAGCCCGGCGGAGTCGGGCAGCGCCATTCCCGCTCGCACCGCGATGTCCACGCCCTCGCTCACTAGTTCCACCGAGCGATCTTCCAGCCGCAACTCGAGCTGGAGCGCCGAGTGCTTGTGCAGGAAGGCCGTTAGACCTGGCACGATGCGTAGCACACCCAGCGTGACAGACGCCGATAGCACCATCGGCCCGCGCACTTCACGACCAGGCCGCACGCTCTCGAGCGCGGCGTCGGCCTCGCGCACCAAGCGCGTGGCATGCTCGAGGAAGCGGCGCCCTTCTTCGGTGAGCCGCAGGTTGCGCGTCGTACGCACGAGTAGCTTCACGCCCAGCTCGGCTTCCAACGTTTGCACCTGACGGCTGATGGCAGGCAATGACAGCCCGAGGCCACGTGCCGCCGCGGACAGCGAGCCCGCCTCCACGATGCGAACGAGGCTGCGGGCACGAGAGAGCAGGTCCATTTCTGCCCGATCGTGCGCATTCTTCAGCTTTTTGCAACATCGACTTGAGCCCAAGCCAGCTAGTGCGGGCCCCGGGCAACCCCTACCTTCTAGCCCATGAACGGCACGCCCCGTGGCCTGCCGGGAAAGCGAAGATCATGGAAAAGCTGAAGAACAAGAGTGCATTGATCACGGGCGGCACCACGGGCATCGGCTTGGCGGTAGCCAAGCTGTTCGCCGCCGAGGGCGCCCAAGTATTCGTCACCGGCACCAACCCGAGCAGCTTGGAGGCCGCGCGCACCGAGCTGAAAGGCGTCGCCGAGGTGATCGCCGCTGACGCAGGCTCGACCACGGACACGCAGGCGTTGGCGCAGCGCTTCACGCGCGGGCTGGATGTGCTGGTGCTCAACGCCGGCATCGCCAAGTTCGCGGCGATCAACGCCATGGACGAGCGAACCTTCGATCAAACCTTTCGGGGCAACGTGCAGGGCCCCTGGCTGGCGCTCAAGTACCTCGGACCGCTCCTGCGAAGTTCAGGTGCCGCCGTGGTCGTCAGCTCGGTCAACAACCAACTCGGCATGGCGGGCAGCAGCGCCTACGCGGCGTCCAAGGCAGCCGTACGCTCGCTCGTGCGCGTCGCCGCGGCCGAGCTCGCGGCTCAAGGCGTGCGTGTGAACGCAGTCAGCCCCGGCCCCATTGAGACACCTCTCTACGGCAAGCTCGGCTTCTCGGCGGAAACGCTGGACGGCATGACCCAGGGACTCATCGCTCGAATTCCACTCGGCCGCTTCGGTTCAGCCGAGGAGGTCGCCAACGCCACACTGTTCCTCGCGTCCAGCGACTCGTCGTACATGACCGGCGAAGAGATCGTGCTCGACGGCGGCATGACCCGCATCTGAGTCGGGGCGCCGCGCGGACTGTGCGGCGCACGCATGACGGCTCGGCGCCGGCTCCGTTTCGAAGAGGGCTCACGGGGGCGGTGGCGGTGGGATGTGACCCAAGCAGAACTCGGGGTAGGCGCGAGGCGGCGCCGTGCACGTGCCGGAGCAATACTCGGTCTCACATTGAAAGCCGTGCTCACAGGCGTCGCCGGCGTGGAGCAATGGCTCGCAGCGGAGTGTATCCATTCCGCAATACGTACCCGCGCTACAGTCGAAGCTGCCCATGCATGCCTCACCCGCGGCTCCTTGCGGGACACAAATGTTTGCTGCGGAGCAAACCAACCCGTCGGCCACGTAGCAGGCCGGCAAATCGGTCGGGCACGGCTGCCCAAACGCGCACAGCGTCGCGCAAAGGCCTCCATCGGTGCAGGTCGAGCCGCAGGCTTCGCCTGCTTTGCCATGCGGGCCGGTTATCGGAGGGGGGGCCAGCACGCAGACGCCCGTGCGGTCGGGATCCGGATATTCCGAATTGGATTGGACCGGGTAGTCGCACAGCGTTCGGGCCGTATCGCTCGTGGCGCAACCTTCGTGAGGACTGCACGTGCCTCCCAATGGCACGCTCCCGACGAACACTTGCTTGCAGTCTGCCGACTTGTAGTCGCCTTTGGAGGAGCAACCGAGGAGGGGCGTCTCGATGCCGTCCAAGCAGCGCGTACCCGCGGCAGGATCGTAGTGCGCGCCAGGAAAGTATTCGAAGTTGAAGAACTGCACGATGTTGTTGCCGTTCAACGCCTCGCACCCGGCCTCGTCGAACGGGTAGCTGAGCTCGCTGCAGCACGCGCTCACTTTTGCGCAAAACCGCTGTACTGCCTGAGCTTCGAATTGCGTGAGCAGTGAAAGCTCAGCGCTCGAGTCGCTCTCCGCTGAGCTCCGACAACCGCTGGCAGCGAGCACCGAGCACGCTGCCAGCAGCCCCAAAAACAAACCTTTGAGAAACCGCATCTGACCTACCCAATCCTCCCTGCAAAGCGTACCCGTCTCGCCGTAATCCGCGTACTTTCGCGCTCGGCGCGAAGCCCGCAACCGCTCCGACGCAAGAAGCGCACAGCGAGTTGTGAAATGCCGGCACGCTGCTGCGCGATTCACCGAAAATTAAGACGCTTGCTCCGTCGAACGAGGCATTTGCAATGGCTCAGGCCCCGCTTTTGGCTGCACCAGCTCGCACTATGCAACCCGCGTGCCCGCCGCTTCCGTGCCTCGTCGTGGGTCAACGTCATCGGAAGCCAGCGCGAAGCGACCAGGCCCCGATGGCAGCGTAGAGGTTTGACGGTCGCTTCGATGTCGTCGCCCCGCCCGACGCTAGCTTTCGAGCTCGGAGGTCGGCAGGCCCGCGCGCGCGCGCTGCGCGAGTGCCTCGGCGAACAGCTCGTAGGCGATGATTTGTGTTGCCTGGGCAAGGTTCACGCTCGGTTGGTCGGCGGCCATCGGGATCCGTACGTGGAGCGTTGCCCAGGCGTGCTCGGCCTCAGAGAGGCCAGTTTTCTCGTTGCCGAACAGCAACGCGATCTTGCCGCCAGCGGCCGCGTGCTCCACCGCGCGTGCGGCCATCTCTCGCGGTTGGATCACGCCAGAAAAGCCACGCCGTGCGGTGGTGGCGATCACGAGTGAAACGTCCGAGACCGCGCTCGCCACGTCGTCGCAGCGGCGCGCGTCGGTCAGCACGTCCCAGGATTTCACCGCCATCTTGAAGGCCATTTCGTGCTCCGGGACAGCGAGTCGCCCGGGCTTGATCAGGGTCAGCTGCAAAAAGCCCATGGTCTTGATGGCGCGCGCAGCGGCGCCCACGTTCTCGGGGTAATGCGGGCGAACCAGCACGAACTGCGTTGCCGCGTGAATCGGCAACTGTAGCTTGGGCTTGGGAATATCGAGCGGTTTGTCGAAGCTCATGGTTGATGCTGGTGCTGTGACCGTGCGCAGCGGAAGCCGATGGATGGGCGCCGCTCGCTCGGCAAGAATGCGCCCCGCGCCGCTCCGCGCAGCCAGGCCAGGGGTGACTCATAGCTGCCGCCGCGGACGACCCGCGCGCTCGTGGCCGTGGCAGCGTCCGGCCCGGTCGGATCGCTGACCGTTGTCTCGGGATATTGAACCGCGTAGCGGTCGTACACCCATTCGGCGGCATTGCCGGCCAAGTCCAGGAAGCCCTCGGGCGTTCGACCCGCGTTAAATGAGCCTACCGGGGCGAGCTCCGCGAAACCGTCGGCCGTGTCGGTGACGTCGACGCCGAGACGACCATGATTGGCGAGGTGCTCATTGGCGAACTGTCCCCAGGGAAAGCGTCGACCGAACGGGCCGCGAGCGGCGCGCTCGAATTCGGCCTCCGTTGGCAGCCGCGCCCCGCGGAATTCGCAGAAGTTTTGCGCGTCATCCCAGGTGACGAGCGTGACCGGGTAGTTGGGCTCCTTGAAGCGCCGAGCCCCTCGATCGTACGGCGGCTCTTTGCAGCGGCCGACCCGCACGCACGACTGGTAGTCAGCCACCGTCACTTCTCTGCGATCGAGGAAATACCCAGACAAGCGCACCCGATGCTGCGAGAGCTCATCCGAGAAGCTGCGCTCGTCGCAGCTCGCCGCGAGCGGCTCGTGTTCGCAGAGCACGAGCGAATCGACGATCTCGGCGGAGGTCGAGCCCATGAGAAACTCCGAGCTCGGTACACGGATCATCTGGGAGCTTCGCGCCCGGAGCACTGACAGGCCGCGGCTCAGCGCAGACTCCGCTGGCTGAACAGAGCTCGGCCAGGGCACCCAGACCGAGCCCGGTGAGCCTGCCGCCTGCGTTTCGGGAGCAGTAAGCAGCAAAGCCGAGCACAGCATCGCTACGCCGAGAGCCAGGCGTTCGCACCAGCGAAAGCGTGGCTGCCGCGTCACAGCGCCGTGCCACGGCCCGCGCCTGCGCCTGCGCCCGCGTCCGGAGCCGTCGGCGCCCCGCCATTTGCGGGCATGCCGCGGTTCTTCTCCGACCCGGCGTCGCGCACTCCCTCACGCCGGACGGGATTCGGCTTCGGTTTGGCGCGCGCGGGTTCGGCCGTGGCTTCGCGCGGAGGGGGCGGAGGCGCCGGCGCATCCACGTGTTCGACCCGCGAGCTCGGGCTCTGCTCGCTCTCGCGCAGGCCGAGGCTCAGCTGGAAACCCGCGATGCCGAGCAATGCGCCCACCGCTGCTCCCCCGATCACCAGGCGCGCCGTACGGCTTTCTTGGGGCGAGGGCGCCTGCGTGCGGTGCCGGACGTCAGGCAGGGTCGCCAGCACTTGGCGCGGGCTCTGCCAGAGGGCCTCTGCGAGCGCTGCCCCGAGCGCACGCGCATCTTCGAAACGCGCCTCGGGATTTTTGGCGAGTCCGCGCGCTAGTACGTCGTCGACATGGGGGTCGAGCCCCGAGATCTCGGCGATTCGCGGCGGCTCGTCGTTCGTGATGCGTGTGGCGACGGCGATGGCATCCTCGCCGGGGAACGCGCGCCGCCCACTGACGGCCTCATAGAGCGTAGCGGCGAGCGAGAATTGATCGCTCAGCGGTGAAAACCTACCAGTTTCGATGCACTCGGGGGCGCTATAGGCGGGCGTGCCCAAGAGACCGCCATCGCGCGTGAGCGTCGAATCAGGAACTCGGGCGATGCCAAAGTCGGCGATCTTGGCCCCGGTTGGCGTGAGGATGATGTTCTCGGGCTTGATGTCGCGGTGCAGCACGCCCGCGGCATGAGCCGTGGTCAAGGCATCACCAACCTCTCGCGCGAGGCGGGCGGCGGCCTCTGGCCCCAGCGCGCCGCGCAGCAAGCGTTCTTTGAGCGTCGGCCCTTCGGCGTATTCGAATACCAAGCACAGGCCGAGCGCCGGATCTTCGCCCATGTCGTGCAAAGCCACGATATTGGGGTGACTCACTCGCGCCGAAGCGCGGGCCTCCTGGCGCATGCGGTGGAGCAGCGCTTCGTGCTGTTCGGGAGGGATGTTCAGGTCGTCGCGGAGCAGCTTGATGGCGACGCTGCGATCGAGCACCGGGTCATGGGCCAAGAGCACGCGCCCCATCGCGCCCCGCCCAAGTAGACGCTCGATTCGGTAGCGACCGATCTGGGCCGGTAGGCCTTGCTCCGAGAACTCCATTGCGGGCAGCGTGGATCTATCCCCGGCCCGCCGCGGGCTTCAACCGCGGAAATCCGTACTGGCCTTGCCAGCGCACGATTGGGGGCGGGGCGGGCGGCGCCGGGCGGGGCGGAAGCCCGGGTCAGCGCAAAGTTCTAGTATCCGGGCTTGTCCCGCAACGCCACGTCCGCGTGCCGGCCCCCTGCCCGCCCGGGCGCTCGATCGCGGCGCAGAATCGATCTCGAGCGCCGCTCCCGGAGCATCGCGCCGAGCTGCGACCCGCCGAACGCCGGCGCTCCACGGTTTCCAATTCAGTCGCGCGCGCTGGCTGTCACGGTCACGCGTCGGTCTCGCACGCTCACGTCGACGAGCATCGCCGCCTCGTGAGCGATTCGCGCCAAGCCGAGCATCGGTCGCGGCATCCCGCCGCTCACCGAGCGTCGCATTTCCTCGAGGAAGGTCGCCTCGGCGTTGGCGCGTACGCGCGCAACGTGATCGCTCAGCATTTGGACCCGCGCGCCGATCGCGTCGTTCGAAACCCGAACGATGATCTGCGAGCGCGCCTCGACGAGCTCGGTAGTGACGTCCCCGCTCACCGAGCCGTAGTTCAGACCATTGGCGAGCAACTCGTAGGCCGCCAGGCTCAAGCGTTGCGCGATGAGCGGTCTGGCCCGACTCGCCGCGTACGCGG
>Ga0302321_100006506_pt1 | contig 10271 bp, 8 predicted proteins | sample Fen_T0_1_FD_202505 | JGI IMG/M metagenome (GOLD analysis project Ga0302321, IMG submission 202505) | Peat permafrost microbial communities from Stordalen Mire near Abisko, Sweden - Fen_T0_1 | ecosystem: Environmental > Terrestrial > Soil > Wetlands > Permafrost | place: Sweden: Abisko... | reverse complement strand
GAATACCTGCTCGACTTCCTGCGCCACAACCGGTCCGACACCCTCTATCTGGTGGGCGACATCGTCGATGCCTGGCAACTGCGCCGCAACTGGTACTGGAGGCAGGCGCACAACGATGTGATCCAGAAGCTGTTGCGCCGGGCGCGCAAGGGCACCCGGGTGGTCTACGTCCCGGGTAACCACGATGAGCCGCTACGCGACTACCTGGGCCTGTCGTTTGGCGGCATCGAGATCGTCGACGAGACCATCCATACCCTGGCCGACGGGCGGCGCATGCTGGTGATCCACGGTGACCTGTTCGACGGAGTGATCCGCCATGCCAAGTGGCTGGCGCACCTGGGCGATACCCTGTACACCTGGATCCTCAAGCTGAACCACTGGGTCAACCACTTTCGCACGCGGCTGGGCTTTCCCTACTGGTCGCTGTCGCAGTACCTCAAGCACAAGGTGAAGAACGCGGTCAGTTACATCAGCGACTTCGAGGAGGCGCTGACCCACGAAGCGAAGCGGCGCGGCCTGGACGGGGTGATCTGCGGCCACATCCACAAGGCCGAGATTCGCGAGATCGACGGCCTGCTCTATTGCAACGACGGCGACTGGGTCGAGAGCCTGACCGCGCTGGTCGAGACCCACGCGGGCGAACTGAAGATCATCGAGTGGAGCGTGATGCTCGGCGCCGGGGACGAGGCCGAGGCGGAAACCGATGCCGGAACCATCCCGGACTTCCAACTCCAGCCCCAGCCGCAGGCGGAGCCCGAGCGGCAACTGGAGCCCGCTTGAGAGTCGTCATCGTCACCGACGCCGCGCCGCCGCAGGTGAACGGCGTGGTGGTCACCCTGACCACCGTGGCAGCGGAACTGACCGCCCTGGGGCACGACATCCGCTTCATCACCCCGGCCACTTTTCGCACCGTGGCCTGCCCGACCTATCCGGAAATCCGCCTGGCGCTGTTCCCGGGCGGCGGGGTGCGGCGCGCCATCGACGCGCTGACCCCGGACGCGGTGCACATCGCCACCGAGGGGCCGCTGGGGATCGCGGCGCGGCGCTATTGCGTGCGCCACGGCATCCCCTTCACCACCGCCTACCACACCCGCTTTCCCGAGTACGTGCGGGCGCGCGCGCCCATCCCCAAGGCAATGACCTACGCCTGGCTGCGCCGCTTCCACGGCCGCGCCCAGCGCGTCATGGTGCCGACGCCCTCGATCAGCGGTGAACTGGCGGCGCGCGGCTTTTCCAATTGCGTGATCTGGCCGCGCGGGGTCAACCTGGAACGCTTCACCCCGGACGGCCCGCAGGCCGGGCCGGTGGGTCAGGCCACCCGCGACAAGGCCGCGCCGGTCTCGATGTACATCGGGCGGGTGGCGGTGGAAAAGAACATCCGCGCCTTTCTCGACCTCGACCTGCCCGGCCAGAAGTGGGTGGTGGGCGGCGGTCCCGACCTGGAACGCCTGCGCCGCCAGTATCCGGACGTGCATTTCACCGGCCCGCAGGCGCATGCCGATCTGCCGGCCTACTACCGGGCCGCCGACGTGTTCGTCTTTCCCAGCCGCACCGACACCTTTGGCCTGGTCCTGCTCGAGGCGCTCGCCTGTGGCGTGCCGGTGGCGGCGTTTCCGGTGGCAGGGCCGATGGACGTGATCGGCACCTCCGGCCCCGGCGCGCTCGACCAGGACCTGCGCGCCGCCGTCCTGCGCGCCCTGCAGGTGCCACGCGCCGTGGCGCGGGCCCATGCGCTGCAATATTCATGGAGCCAGGTGGCGCGGCTGTTCCTGGGGTATCTGGCGCCGATCGCGCGACTTTAGCGGGGCGGGATTCCGGCGATACTGGGCGCCACCCGCCGGCCCGCCTTTTGGCGTTTGTCAGCTCATCCGCCTGCATGCGCCGCTTGACACGTGCGCCCGGAACACCGCCGGTTCCCCTCGCGGGGTCTATCTTGATGGTGGGTCGTTCCGGACTAGGCGGCGCTGCCTGCCGGTGGGGATGCCGGCACCCAGGTCGATCGGGAAACCGCTGTCGGGAGATAATCCGTCCGCGCGGACTTCCGCACGTTGGGTCCGGACCTGTCGCAACCCGCGATACCATGCCCCTTTGCACACATTCATGCCCATTCATCCTCACTCGCCATCAGATTCGGCCTTCATCTTTGACAGCCTGCTGCCGAAATGGGAGAAACTCCGGGGCAAGCGGGTTTTTCTCACCGGCGGCACCGGCTTTGTCGGCAAGTGGCTGCTCGGCAGCCTGTTATACGCCAATCGGAAATTGAATCTGGGCTGCCGGATCACGATCCTGAGCCGCGACCCGGAGGCGTTTGCGCGGTCCGCCCCGTTCCTGGCACTGGACCAGACTGTTTCACTGCTGCGCGGCGACGTTCGGGACCTGCTGAGCCCGGACGGGAAATACGACCTGGTCATTCATGCCGCCGCGGACGTGGCCAGCGTTCCGGACCCGCTGGAAACCTTTGATTCCTGTGCTCTCGGGACCAGGCGGGTCCTCGACTTTGCCCAGCAGGCGGGCGCGGGCGACTTTTTGCTCCTGAGCTCAGGCGCGGTCTACGGCCGCCAGCCGGCCACACTGGCCGCGATCCCTGAAAGCTGGAACGGCGCGCCCGACCGGCTGCACGAAAAGTCGGCCTATGGAATGGGCAAGATCGCCGCGGAGTGGCTGGCCGCCCAGTATGCCCGGGAATCCGGCATGGCGGTCCGGATTGCCCGCTGCTTCGCCTTTGTCGGCCCCTACCTGCCGATGGACCGGCATTTTGCGATCGGTAATTTCATTCGCGACGCGGAGCAGAACCGGCCCATCGTCATCAAGGGCGACGGCACGCCGCTGCGCACGTACATGTACGCTGCGGACCTGGTGGTCTGGCTGCTGACCATCCTGTTCGACGCCCGGCCGGGGGCAGTGTACAACGTCGGCGGCGCCGGCCCCCTTTCAATCAGGGAGCTCGCGCACGCGGTCAATGCCGCGCTTGGCAGCGGGGTGGAGGTGATAGTCGAAGGTTCTGCGAGAATTGGGGCCGCGCCCGAGCAATACGTACCCGACACCACGCTGGCCCGGGAGGAACTGGGTCTGCGACTGTCGGTCCCTCTGGAAGAGGCGATCCGGCGCACCGCAACCTGGTTTCGCGAAGAAAGACGAGAGCAATGACCCGCATGCTTGCAAGGCAGATCAGGACCTCCGCGCTGCAGATGGTGACGCGCGCGCGTGCGTCGCATGTAGGCAGTGCGCTGTCGATTTCGGACATCGTCGCCGTCCTGTATGGGCAAATCCTGAAGCTGGATCCGGCACGGCCGCAATGGCAGGAGCGCGACCGTTTTATCCTGAGCAAAGGCCACGCATGTGTCGCCATCTACGCGGCGCTGGCTGCGCGCGGGTTCATCGCCGAAGACGACCTGCTCAGCTACGGGCAGGATCACTCGGTGCTGATGAATCACATCAGCCACAAGGTGCCCGGGGTCGAGTTCTCCACCGGCTCTCTTGGCCACGGCCTGCCGTTCGGCGTCGGCAAGGCCCTCGCGGCCAAGCGGCGCGGCGCCGCCTGGCGCACCTTTGTGCTGCTCAGCGACGGCGAATTGGGGGAGGGCAGCAACTGGGAAGCGCTGATGTTTGCCGCCCACCACAAGCTCGACAACCTGGTCGCGATCATCGATTACAACAAGCTGCAGAGCCTGACCACCGTTGCGCAGACCCTGCGCATCGAGCCTCTGGCGGACAAGCTGGCCAGTTTCGGCTGGAGCGTGCGGGAAGTCGACGGCCACGACCATGCGGGAATCGCCGCCGGACTGGGCCAGGTGCCGTGGTCTGCCGAGCAACCCTCCGTGCTCATTGCCCACACGACCAAGGGCAAGGGCGTGAGTTTCATGGAAGGCAAGGTCGAATGGCATTACCGCACTCCCAGCCCGGCGCAACTGGCCGAGGCGCTGGCTGAAATCGAGGGGCAGTCGTGAGAAACGCCTTTATCGAAGAGCTGGTCGCCCTGGCCGCGGCGCACGACCATATCGCCCTGGTGGTGGGCGACCTCGGCTATTCTGTCATTGAACCCTTCGCCGACCGCTTTCCCGACCGGTTCCTCAATGCCGGGGTGGCCGAGCAGAACATGACCGGGCTGGCCGCGGGCATGGCCTCGGAGGGCTACCATGTCTTCACCTATTCGATCGCGAACTTTCCGACCTTCCGCTGCGCCGAGCAGATACGTAATGACGTCGCCTACCACCAGCTGCCCGTGACCGTCGTGGCGGTGGGCGGCGGGCTGGCCTACGGCGCCCTGGGCTATTCGCATCACGCGGTGCAGGACTACGCCCTGATGCGCTGCATGCCCAATATGCTGATTGCGGCGCCCGGGGATCCGATGGAGGTGCGGGCCTGCATGCGCTACCTAGTGGCCCATCCGCAGCCCTCCTACCTGCGCCTGCGCAAGGCGGGTGAGCCGACCTTCCATGCGGCGCCGCCCGAGGTGGCGCCGGGCCGATGGCTGCAGGTGGCCGGTGGCCAGGGCGGGCGGTCCACCTGCCTGCTGACCACCGGAGCCACCCTGGAGCTGGCGATGCAGTGGCGCAGAGCGGCAGGCGAGTACGCCGGGGCCAGCGTCCATTCCCTGCCGCTCTGGGGCATGGGCTCAAAGCAGGACCAGCCGGCCCAGGTGGATGCATTTGCACAGGTCGTCAGCCTCGAAGACCACCTGACCGACGGGGGGTTCGGTTCGTGGCTGCTGGAATCGTTGCCCGGCGGCAACGGCCTGCGCGATCGCCTGACCATCAAGGCGCTCGATCCTTCGGTGTGCGGCACCGTCGCATCGCAAAAGGCGCTTAACGCCATCGGCGGCCTGTCTTGAGCCTGCAGCACCGGATGGCGCGCCTGCTCTGGGCCGGGTGGCGGCCGCGCCGCGCGTGGCTCAGAGCTGGATGTAGGAAATCCAGGGGTCGATGGGAAAGCGCCGGATTTCGTGCTTGTCGATGCCCATCACCTCGTGCAGGGCCCGGGTCTCGCCCGGAAACGACTCGCAGTTGATCTCGTCGAAGGCGACAATTGCGCCTTTGGGCATTCTCGGCAAGAACAATTCCAGTGCCTTTTTCGTCGGCTCATACAGATCAAAATCCAGATACAAGAGGGAAATGATCGTGTGCTGCTTTTTTTCCAGGTACTGCGCCGCGGTGAGGTTGAAATCACCTTTGACGAGGTCGATATTCTTGATGTGCGACAGATGCCGCTCGTTGTTGTATTTGTCGACCGACAGATCGAGTTCCTCCAGCGCGCTGCCTTTCAGATCCCCTTTCTTGCTCGTCAGCACGCCGGTATTGTCCGCCTGCTGGTTGACGCTGGGAAAGCCTTCGAAAGTGTCGAAGCCGACTATCTTCCGGTTGTAGTTCACCGGTTCGTAGATATTTGAAAGCTGCGCCCAGGTGAACAATCCGGCGCCGTTGAAGACTCCGCACTCGACGATGATTCCGTTGATGCCGAGGATTTTTTCGAACAGCTTCTCCTTGACCATGAATCTTGCCAGGGAGCGTTTGGTGGCAAAGCGCGGGAATGCCTCCAGCTTGTCGAGCAGGGAAATGCTGGAGCCTTGAAAAGCGGTTTCGGCAGAGTTGTAGGCGCGCTTGTCCTGATTGCTGTGCCTGCCCTCATAGGCTCCGGTCGGCACTGCATGCGTGCTATCGCCATCATCGGAGGGGCGTGAATTGACGGGAGATGGGGTGGCGTCTTTGGTCATGGTTGTCCCTTGTGAGCGCAGGTGCACCGTAGTTTGCTTGGCATTGCACATCGATCCCGATCCTGCCAACCCTGGTTGCCGCGCGGCGCGGGGATCGCCGATTCGCCATTCTGCAGGCGCTGCCTTGATATGTCGATCAAAGTTCCGCGGCGTGACCGAGGTAAAGTTGCGAGTGGTCTTCGGGCATGGGCGTGCGAGCCTAGATTCCGCCGCCGAAAAAGGTCTCCACCGTCGCCGCCGTGTAGTCCAGCATTTCCTCGCTCAGGCCCGGAAACAGGCCGATCCAGAAGGTGTTGTTCATAACAATGTCGGTGCGGGTGAGTTCGCTGGCGACGCGGTATTTCTGATTGCTGAAATAAGGCTGGCGGGTGACGTTGCCGGCGAACAGCAGGCGGGTGCCGATTCTATGCTGGTCCAGGTAGCGCAGCAGGTCGACCCGCTGGCAGGGGGCCGAGTCGCGCAAGGTGAGGGGGAAGCCGAACCACGAGGGCTCGCTGCCCGGCGTCGCCTGCGGCAACACGAAGAATTCCTCCAGGGCCGCAAGGCGCTTGGTGAGATGCGCGAAGTTGTGCCGGCGCGCGGCCACGAACCCGGGCAGGCGCTGCAGCTGCGCCAGGCCGGCAGCGGCCTGCATGTCGGTGATCTTCAGGTTGTAGCCGACGTGGGCGTAGGTGTACTTGTGGTCGTAGCCCAGCGGCAGGGAGCCGAGCTGCCAGCCGAAGCGCTTGCCGCAGGTGTTGTCCTTGCCCGGCGCGCAGTAGCAATCGCGGCCCCAGTCGCGGAACGATTCGAGGATGCGGCGCAGCAGCGCGTCGCCCGTGAACACCGCGCCGCCCTCGCCCATGGTGATGTGGTGCGCGGGGTAGAAGGAGAGGGTGCCGATGTCGCCGAAGGTGCCGACCTTGCGGCCCTGGTAGGTCGCGCCCAGCGCATCGCAGCAGTCCTCGATCAGCCAGAGATGGTATTTCTCCTTCAGGCGCACGATCTCGGCCAGGTTGTACGGGTTGCCCAGGGTGTGGGCGAGCATGATGGCGCGGGTTTTCGGGGTGATTGCCGCCTCGATCAGGCTTGCGTCAATGTTCAGCGTCGGCAGGTCGACATCGAGGAACACCGGCACCAGGCCGTTTTGCAGGATCGGGTTGATGGTGGTCGGAAACCCTGCCGCCACGCTGATCACCTCGTCGCCCGGCTTCAGGGCCCGCTCGCCCAGCAGCGGCGAGGTGAGGGCGGTCAGCGCCAACAGATTCGAGGAGGAGCCGGAATTGGTGGTCAGCACGTGCGCCACGCCCAGGAAGGCCGCCAGGCCGGCTTCGAAGGACTGGTTGAAGCGCCCGGTGGTCAGCCAGGCATCCATCGAGGCGTCCACCATATGGCTGACCTCGGGCGTGCCGACCACCTTGCCGGCCGCCGGGATCGGCGTCACCCCCGGCTCGAAGGCCTGCGGGGTGAAGGCGAAACTGCCGAATCTGGTCACTTCCTGCTGCACCAGGGAACGCTGCACCTTGGCCAGGGCCGCGCCGGTGATGCGGGCCAGGCTGGCGCCGAGGCTGTTTGCGGCGATGAAAACCGGCTTGGCCGGATCAAAGCGCAGCGGCTCGGCAGCGGCGCCGGCAGCGAAGTCGGCGGCGCCCACCGTCAGGGCATGCGCGGCGCCGGCGCGGCTCTGGCGCAGGCAGCGCACCTCGCCGTCCGCGTCCGGCTCGCCCAGCGCCAGCAGGTGGCCGCCCGCCGGCGCGGCTGCGCGATAGATGTTGCCGCTGGTGATGTCGGGGGTGCTCATGATGGGTTTGCTCTGGCGCGCAGGCTGTGGGCGCCGGTTCAGAGGGGACGGTAGGCGGCGATCTGAGCGAGGCTGAACTGGCGCATGTCCTGATCCGCGATGCAGGCTTTGTGCCACTCGACCACCCGCTCGATAGCCGTCTCTATGCTCATGCTCGGGCGCCAGCCCAACAGGTGCGCGGCCTTCGACCAGTCGAGCTTGAGGATGCCTGCCTCATGCAGTTCCGCGCCCTCGACCCGCTGCCATGCGGTGCTGGTGTGCCATGCGGCAAGAAAATGGTCGGCGATCCACGACACCGGCTTGAGGTTGCCCTCGGCCGGGCCGAAATTCCAGGCCCCCGCAAACGCGTGGCCCTGCTCGAGCAGGCGCTCGGCCAGGCGCAGGTAGCCCGCCAGCGGGTCCAGCACGTGCTGCCAGGGACGGATCGCCTGCGGGTAGCGGATGCTCAGGTCCTGGCCGCTCTCGCAGGCGCGGATCAGGTCCGGCAGCAGGCGGTCGGCGGCCCAGTCGCCGCCGCCGATCACATTGCCGGCGCGCGCGGTGGCTAAGGCCGGCGCGCCCGGGCCGCTGAAATACGACTTGGCATAGCTGGCCGCGACCAGCTCGGTGGCGGCCTTGCTGGCGCTGTAGGGGTCGTGGCCGCCGAGCGGGTCGGACTCGCGGTAGCCCCATACCCATTCGCGGTTCTCGTAGCACTTGTCGGTGGTGACCACCACGATGGCGCGGGTTGCCGGGCTGGCGGTGCGGACCGCCTCGAGCAGGTTGGCGGTACCCATCACGTTGGTCGAATAGGTCTCCAGCGGGTCGGCGTAGGAGCGCCGCACCAGCGGCTGCGCGGCCAGGTGGAACACCACTTCGGGCTGCGTCTTTGCCATCAGGGCGGCGATGCCCGCCGCGTCGCGGATGTCCTGGAAATGGCTGTTCATCCCCTCGGCGACACGCGCCATCTCGAACAGGCTGGGGTTGGTGGGTGGCGGCAGGGCCAGGCCGGTGAGTTGCGCACCCAGCCCTTTCAGCCACAGGGCGAGCCAGCCGCCCTTGAAGCCGGTGTGGCCGGTCAGCAGTACCCGGCGCCCTTGCCAGATCGGCGCAGTCACGGCCAGGATTTCCAGGGCGCGGCCCCGCTGGACCAGAGTTCTTCGAGCAGGGTCTTGTCGCGCAGCGTGTCCATCGGCCGCCAGAAGCCGGCATGCTTGAACGCCGTCAGTTGCCCCTCGGCGGCCAGCCTTTCCATCGGCTCCCGCTCCCAGATGATCTGGCTGCCTTCGACATAGTCGATCACCTTGGGCGAAAGCACGAAAAAGCCGCCGTTGATCCAGCCGCCGTCGCCCGGCGGCTTTTCACGGAATCCGGTCACCTGCAAGCCGTCCAGGTCGAGCGAGCCGTAGCGGCCCGGCGGCTGTACCGCGGTGACCGTGGCCAGGCGGCCGGCGGCGCGGTGATGGGCGATCAGCGCGGTGACGTCGATGTCGGCCACGCCGTCGCCGTAAGTCATGCAAAAGTCATCGCTGCCCAGGTGCGGCGCGACCCGCTTCAGGCGGCCGCCGGTCATGGTGTCTTCGCCGGTGTCCACCAACGTCACGCGCCAGGGCTCGGCACTGTTGTTGTGGATCTCCATCCGGTTGCTCGCCAGGTCGAAGGTGACGTCGGAGCTGTGCAGGAAGTAGTTGGCGAAATACTCCTTGATCATGTAGCCCTTGTAGCCCAGGCAGACCACGAAATCGTTCACACCGTGGGCGGCGTAGATCTTCATGATGTGCCAGAGGATGGGCTTGCCGCCGATTTCGATCATCGGCTTGGGGCGCAGCACGGTTTCTTCGGCCAGGCGGGTACCCAGGCCTCCGGCAAGGATGACGGCTTTCATGGGGGTATCCGTATGCGCTGTCAGATCTTCTTCGGCCAGATAAAAAAGGGCTGGATCTGCGGATCTTCCCCCTCCTGCACACTGATCTGGTCGGCGATCATTTCCAGCTGGTCGACAATCCCGGTTGGAGAATAGCGGCGCTTGAATTCGGCGCCGATCTCGCGGCCGATCTGCACATGGCGCGCGGGCTCTTCGAGCACCGCGTTCACCGTGGCGCGGATGCTGTCGGGCGTGAATTCGAACAGCGGCTGGCCCAGGGGCTCGAACTCGCGTTCCAGATAGGCATTTCGGTTGGTCAGGCACAGCGTATGCCGGCTGGCGCAGCGGATGTAGCGCTCGTGCGGCTGCTGCTGGGTGTTGGGCGCCATGTCGATCACGGCCAGCGATTCGGCGATCAGTTGCCGGCTGATGGCGTAGTCGCCAAACGGCACCAGCTTGGCTCGCCGGCCGCTGAAGTCGATGTGGTCCCAGCATTCGCCATGCACCTCGATCGGAAAGTCGAGCAGGCTCTCGGCGATCATGGTGCTTTTCACGCGGCGCATGTAATCGTCGAGCTGGGCGATGTGGAAGGCGAGAAACTTGACCTTTTGGGTGATGTCCAGGCCCTGTGCGGCGAAGTGGCTGATGATCAGGTCGTCCAGGCGCCAGGCGCGCTCCGCACCCAGGGTGGAGCGCAGGTCCTCGCTCATCGCCAGCAGCCCGGCGGCCACGCTTTCGGGCAGGCGGGCGCGCCAGTCGCGCCGCAGGCGTTCCGGATCGTTGCCGTTTTTCAGGAAATAGATCTTGCCGTTCTGCTTGGCCTTGAAGTCGAGCTGATCGGGGTCCAGCGGGTCCATCTGCTGCAGCGCCAATACCGAACCGTAGCCCTGCGGCTTGAGATGGCGGGAGAAAAAGTCGCGATGCTCGGTGAAGGCGTA
>Ga0302321_100006505_pt1 | contig 10273 bp, 8 predicted proteins | sample Fen_T0_1_FD_202505 | JGI IMG/M metagenome (GOLD analysis project Ga0302321, IMG submission 202505) | Peat permafrost microbial communities from Stordalen Mire near Abisko, Sweden - Fen_T0_1 | ecosystem: Environmental > Terrestrial > Soil > Wetlands > Permafrost | place: Sweden: Abisko... | reverse complement strand
TTTCGGGCAAACACCGACGCACGCCAGGCAATGATCGCACAAGTCGGCACGATAGCCTAATTGCGGGCGAGCGGAGACGGCTTCAGGGTTATGGCACCAAAGGCAGTGCAACAGGCAACCCTTAAGGAAGACGGTGGTACGGATGCCGGGTCCGTCATGCAGCGAAAAGCGCTGGATATCGAAAATCATCCCGGGCTTCATTCGTACAGCGTTCTCTGGATGATCTCCAGCTGAATGGCGCGTGGGAGGTTGATGAAGCGCTCACTGTACCCGCCAACGCGCACCAGCAGGTGGGGATACTGTTCGGGAAACTGCATGGCGCGTTCGAGCTCGCCGCGTTCGGTGACCGTGAGCATCAGCTGCGTGCCGCCGCTGTCGAAGTATCCGGAAAGCAGCGCCTCAAGCGTCTGACGATATACGCCAAACATGGACCGGCTGAGCTTCAGATTCTGCACTGCACCGGCATGCAAGGCAGGGTTCAGCTTGCACATCGAATTGAGCAGCGCGGTCGGCCCCGAGGCGTCGTGCCCGAGGCCGGGCTGGTTTCCGTTCGAAAGCGAATCACCGCGGCGCCGGCCTTCTGCCGATGCAGCCGTCTTGTGCCCAAAACCCACGTTCATATTGTTGTTAATCAAAACTGAAAGATAGCTGTGCAGCCCCGTACGCTCGCGCTGGTTGCGGATCGCAGTGCAGGCCTGCGTGTTGACCCAGACCGACATGGCGTCGGCCAGAGGATCATCGTTGCCGAATTTCGGCAAGGCCTTGAGCTGTCGCCGCAGCGCTTCGGCGTCCCGCCAGTTGGAATGTATGGCTGCAAGCAGCTCGCCAGGAGGCAGCCACTGCTTGTCGAAGACGGCTAAGCGGATCGCCATCAGGGCATCAGCCGTGCTGATGTTGCCATAGGACTCGAGCGTGCCGCCCAGATAACGGACACCGCCTTGTAATAAAGCTTTGCCGCGCGCCAGGCAGTCATCGTACAAAATACTAAGAAAGGGAAAGGTTAGCTCGCTCCCGGTGACGCGATAGATGAGCGCTTCGGCGTCGGCCAGCAAAGCCACCTGGTGTTCCACCTGCCGAGCATAAGCGTCCTGCAGCGCTTCGAAGGTCGGGAAATCGGCCAAGCCACCAAGAGGCAGGCCGCGGGGCTGCTCGTCGAAAGAGTCCACCCCATTATGCAGGGTGACGTCCAGCGCCTTGAGCAGATTGATCGTCCCATTCGGCGTCCCCAGGCTGGAATGATCCAACACGTATTCCCCGCAGCCAAAAGGCAGGTAGCTTTCAGCCTTGTCCAAGGTGACGTCGAAGGCACGCGCAACGCCGGGGACGTTGACGTCATCGTTGTACAGCATCGGGAAGGGATTGCCTTCGCCGATGACATCCAGGGTCTTTTGCCAGATACGTTCATCCATACCACGATGCCAGCGCAGCGTAAGCTGGGGCAAGACATCATGGGTCAGGCGTTGGGCCTCGAGTGCCAGCATAGCAAAACGATCCGCCTGCGCCGGGTTGCGCCGGCCCAGCCCGCCGATGATGACCCGGTTGTTGAAGACGTTGCCACGGGCGTTGATCAACTTCCAGAGCGAGACGGTGAACTCCAGGGCTTCGGGCTCGCTGATCAGGGAACAATCCAGGTCACGCGCCAGGAAATCGCCCAAGTAGACATCCATGCGCCCGTAGTTGAGCACCTGTGCCAGGAGCGAATACAGCCAGGCCAGCTGAGCCGCCTGATGAAAACACTGTGGAGGACGCGAGGAAATGTGCTCGAGTGAATCGGCGATGCGCAAGAAGAGTGTGGCCTCAGCAGGATGCTGCCCGGCCAGGTCACGCGCCTGGGCGGCATACCACAGGGCCACTTCAGCGAACAAGTCCAGAGCTGCGACGAGTGTATGGAAGAAACCGGGATCGATATCCGCCTGGCGCTGGAGGACGGTCTGGCGCAGGCCAGCGATGCCGAGCTGCATCAGACGGCCATAATCAAGGTAAGGCCCGGCGATGCGATAAAGCGGAAAGGAAATTTCGGCGCCGTTGACGTAATCGTCGTCGGGCAGGCCCTGGGCAAGGTGGGGCGGGAAGGCCGCGCGGCAGTGCTCCTGGGTGGTGCGCCCGGCCCAATATGCAAGCAGCCATTCGGCCTGGCGACGGGTTGCATCATCGGCTGCGGGGGCCTCGGCAATAGCGCGGATCTCCCAGGTGCGGCAGTAATAGCCGAGGCCGCCCGGCTCGGGGCTGACCCCTACCAGGAGCGGCGCTTCCCTGCCTGCAAACTCGTCTCCTGGCTGGATGGGCGCGAGGGCAGCAGGGAACTGCGCCAGCAGACAAGCGCTCTCACGCTCCCAGGCGGGGGAATTCTCGTGTTGTCGATAAATCTCTGTAAAGGCCACTTCGCTAGCAAGTGTTAGTTTTTTGACGAATGTTTCGGGCACAGAAATGTTCGTAGCCATGCAAACATTGTAAATCAAAAGACATTTTAGGGACTGAACAAAAACGTATAGGCTCAAGAAAGTTGCACGTCGTGTCCTATTTTGGTGACATATGTCGTGGGCTAGTGTGCTTTCCTCCATTTGAAGAACTAGAAGGATTTCGCAATACTATAAGAACCGGCTCAGAGTAAGTCCTGGTCAGGGATTCCAAAATAAGGGCGAATATGACACAGTCTGGCAAAACAACCGAACCTGCCATCAAAACTCAGCGTGCCCAGCGGCGAATTACAAAAGACCCTTCGGTCAAGATAATAGAATTAGTGGTTGCCATAGTAGGATTAGTGGTCGCAATGATAGGAGTAGTGGCCGCGATAATAGGAGTAGTGGGGGCTTTCATACAGACTTGTTTGCCTCTCGCCGAGAAATCCTGCTTTCCAGTACTGTCGCCAACGCCAGCCTGTATCCATCAGGCAGATGTGCTTGTGAAATTCAAGATTTTGGACAAGAACAACCAGCCTGTTGCCACCTTAGCTAAAAACGAGACAATTCTCCTTGAGCCCAGTGCACTGGTCTATTTCCAACCAGAGCTGACATCGACATCGGGCAAACCACTGCCGGAGTTGGAATGCAAATGGACCAATACGGGTATGGCCACTGACGGAAGACTTGACGGCAACACAGGCTGCAAAGTAGTTAGTTACCAGGCCGGCAACACCTATATAAAAGATGCAATCTCCATGGAATTGAGCCAGCCAGGCCAACCATCTTGTCAAACATTAGGTCCGTATCCATTCTTCATCATGCCAAAACCGTAAAAGGACAAATAAATGAAAACCGTCGGCACCGTGTTTGCAACCAGAAAATACAGACCCCACGTAGGCATCATCATGCTGTGGCTGGGTCTGCTGTGCACATTGACGCTGAGCGCTTGCGGCCGTCCAGTGACCCCTCTTCCCATTCCGACAATCGTTCCGGCCCACCCCTGCACGCTGCAGCCGGGGGATACCATTCCTCTGGTAGTTACAGGGATCGCCGGCCCCAATATTTTGTACACATGGAGTGCAAGCGCCGGATTGATCTCGCCACCCAACAACTCAACGGTTAACTTCACGGCACCTCAAACAGGCGGGGATGTGATCATCAAAGTTGTGACACAATCAGGCAGCCAGTCTTCCGAGGCGTTCATTACCTGCAGCATCGTAGTCGCCCCGACAGCGACGCCTACAGCCACGCCCGCGCCTACCCCCACGGAGACACCCACCCCGACGACAACCCCGGCACCTACCCAGACACCTTCCCCCTGCCAGGGCTCCAATTCGCCAGAGTTGATTGCAAAGACATGGGCCGCGTTAGGCACCAATGACGCGAACATGGCTCTGGCCTGTGCAGAAACAATCATCGCCAACTATTCCGCCGACGCAGATGCGCAACAGGCCGAGCGGATGGTCGTTCCAGCAGGGAAAACGGAAAACACCTGCACCAGCGCTGTGCCAACAGATGGGAAGAATGCCGGAGTGGTCAAAGAATTCAATGGAAAGTACTGGGCCCTGGACGACGTCGCCACGGCGTGGTTCCTACGCGGCGAGGCACTGATGAAGTTAGGCAAGACGGCAGATGCCATAACCTCTTATCAGGCTGTTCTGAACAAGTACGCATGCGCTTACGCCTGGGACCCCAAGAATTTCTGGTTTTGGAACGTGGCCAATGCTGCAAAGCAAAAAATTCCCCCGTCATTGTTAGCATCGCCAACAGCAACGCCTTAGCCCTTCGACATGTTTTTGGAGAAAAACAAAATGAAAAACATCTGGGAACACCGTTCATGGCACATTTCCATGGTTCGTTATCCGCTCATCGTTCTGGCGATTCTATGCGTACTCTTGGCCAGCACCGATGCACTTGCCTTTGCCCGCGCGCTACAGCCGGCTGTCACCGTATCATCCGGCGCTGAGATCGGGGCCTTTGTCGGCAGCAGCACCCCAACCGCCGCTCAGGTAAAGGCCTTCGAACATCTGGAGGGCCGGCACATCAGCTCAGTTCAGGTGTACCAAGCCTGGGACGCCACCAGCCAGCCATCATTCCCTGCAAGCGCATTCAGCAGCGGGGTACGCTACCACGATGGGTATGACACCAAGACAATCGTCAATCTGACCTCGGAGCCGTGGGTAAGCCTGAAGAAGATCGCCAGCGGAGCCTACGACTCGTATCTTACCCGCTACGCAAAGCAGATCAAAGCCTGGGGGCAGCCCGTCCGTTTCCGGTTCGCCCACGAGATGATCCAAAACAATGTCTATAATAACTGCCAGGGCAAGGCAAATTGCCCGGAATGGTACCCCTGGCAAGACCAGCCGGCCAGCTACGTAGCCGCTTTCCGTCACATCCACGATGTCTTTCGAACCGCAGGGGCCTCAAACGTACAGTACGTGTGGTGCCCCAACAATACTCCCTACGACCTAAACGTGGTACAGCAGTATTATCCCGGGCCCGACTACGTGGACTGGCTTTGCGTAGACGGCTATAACCCAACCAACAAAGACGGCGCTCCCGGATATCCGGACTGGTACTGGTTCGACGACCTCTTCTACCCGATGTATCACACCTTCACAGACCACATCGATATCTTCGGGGATAAGCCCATCATGCTCGGCGAGCTCGCCTCATGCGAAGCGGGGCGCCACGAAACAGCCGATCAGACCAAAGCCGCCTGGATCACGAATACATTCGAGCGCCTGAAAAGTACCGACTATTCCCAGATCAAGGCGGCCTATTGGTTCAACATCAACAAGGAATGTGACTGGAGGGTAAATTCTTCGGCGCCGAGCCTGAAGGCATATAAGACCGCCATCGCGGACACCTACTTTACGTCGCATGGCGGCTGGCCATTCACTTCAGCGGGAGGCAATGACGGCTGGATACTGGAATCAGCAGCGGCGGGCGGCACGGGCGGCACGATCAACAGCACTGCCACCACCTTGATGATCGGCGATAACCCATCCCGAAAACAATACCGCGCCATCCTTTCCTTCAAGACAGACGGCCTGCCCGACAGCGCCGTCCCGACTTCGGCGAGCCTGCTGCTCAAACAGGCCTCCTTTAGCGGGAACAGCGATCCAATGACGTCTTTCCAAGGATTAATGGTGGACATCCGCAAAGGATTCTTTGGAAGCGCTGCGAGCCTGCAAAAGGCCGACTTCCAGAGTCCCGCGAGTAAAACGACCGGCCCCTATCTTCCAACCCTTTCGAATGGCTGGTACAGCATCCCATTGACAAACACCAACTTTGCGTACATCAACAAGGTGCTGACTTACCAAAGCGGGCTAACCCAACTACGCCTGACCTTCACACTGCATGACAACGGTGACGATATTGCCGATTATCTAAGCCTTTACAGTGGCAACGCCGGGGCAGCTTCACGCCCGCAGCTGATCGTCGAGTACCGCCCTTAGATTAGACGTCATAACCTTCCAGAATATATTTAAAACGCGCCGAAGATCGCTTCGGCGCGTTTCGTTTTCATGGGCTTGCTGGGGAGCGGATTAGCGCGGGATAAAGACGACGTCGGCGGGCATGCCGGGCTTGAGCTTGCCGCTGGCGTTGTCGAGCTTGAGCTTGACGGCAAAGACCGTGTTCATGCGCCCTTCCACCGTCTGCACGTTGCGCGGCGTGAACTCCGCCTGGCTGGAGATGAAGGTCACCGTGGCGTCGAACTGCTCACCCGGGAACGAGTCCACCTTCACCTTCGCCGCCTCACCCAGCACCACCGCGCCGATGCGGTCTTCGGGAACGTAGACCGTGATCGTCAGCTCGTCCAGACGCCCCAGCGTCAGCATCGAGCCGCCCGCGTTGACCACACTGCCCGGCTCCGCCACACGCGTCAGGATCACACCGTTCACCGGCGCGCTCACCGTCAGCTTCGCAATCTGCGCATCGATCAGGTCCAGGTTGGCTTGCGCCGTCCCCACCTGTGTCTGCGCCTGCGCCGCGGAGGCCTTGGCCTGGTCGAAGGCCTTCTGCGCCGCCGTCACCGCCGGCGTATTCGAACCGGTCTGCAGCTTGCGCAGGTAATCCTGCGCCGTGTAGTACAACTCCTGCGCCACACTCAGGTCCGCACGCGCCTTCAAGACGTTGTTCGCGCCCTGCGTGCTCAGCAGGTCGTCGTAAGCCGTCTGCGCATCGTCCAGCGCGTTCTTGGCATCGTCGTAGATCTTCTGTGCAGCGTCGCGCAGTTCAGTGTCGATGTTCAGCGGCACCGCGTACTTCGGGTCACGACCGCGCGCGATGTTCAGGTTGTTGCGATAGATCAGGAACAACTGACGGCGCGTCATGTCGTCCACGCTCTTGCTGTTCTCGACGCGCGTGTTCAGGTTGTCGGCCACCGTAAAGTTGGCCTGCGCCGTCCCCAAGTCCGTTTCGGCCTTGATGAAGGCGGCACTGGCAACGTCGTTCTGCACCGACGTCAGCTTGTTCTGCGCCTGGGTCAGCTTAGCCTGGGCGACATCCACGCCGGCCTGCGCCGCCGCGATCTGCTCGCCCTGGGTGTAGTACCAGTCCGGCAGGCTGAACTGCGCCGGCGCGTTCTGCGTCCACGAGGCCGTGCGCGACCCGGCCTTGTTGGCCGACTGGGCGGCGTCGTAGGCAATGTCATACTGGGCCTGGGCGGCGGCTTCGGCTGCCTGCGCGGTCAGCGCCGCGCCCTTGGCCGCTTCCAGGTTGGCTGCCTGGACAGCGCGCTGCGCCTTGAGCAGCGTGTCATCCAGTCGGAACAGCACCTGCCCGGTCGTGACCTTGGCGCCTTCCTCTACATTCACTTCCAGGATCTTGCCCGAGACTTCTGGAGCGATCGAGATCTCGGTCGTCTCCACCGTGCCCGAGGCGGTCAGCGCGCCGCCGTCCGCAGCTGCCGGACGAATGTAGAAATACCAGTAGGCCGCGCCCACTACGAGCAGCACCAAAAACACCACGGCAATTATTCTGGGGGTTCGATTTGCATTCATAGTTTTTTTACCTTTCGTTTTTTATTTAGTAGATGGTTTGTTTAATCAAGGGTCTTGCGGAAGCGCAAGGAAGCCAGGCCCAATAGCAGAACCGCAAAGAAGGCCAGGGCAATGGTCTGAGGAACGATGGATTCCAGCCCAACGCCTTTGATGACGACTCCGCGCAGGATGTAGATAAAGTAAGTAAGAGGAAAAAGGCCGCCTACGAACTGCAGGAAGGGCGGCAGGGTGGCAATCGGGAAAATGAACCCCGAAAGCAGCATCGACGGCAACATGATTGGCATGGTCATCAACTGCGCCTGCTGCTGGGTCTTGGCAAAAGTCGAAATCAGCAAACCCAGGCCGAGCGTGGGGAGTAGATACAATCCTGTCATCAAAAACAGCAACAGCAGGCTGCCGCGGATCGGCACACCAAACCAGATGGTGCCAACGATCAGGATCAGGAGCATGTCGGCAAACGAGACGAAGATGTAGGGGATGATCTTGGCGACGATCAGTTCCCAATTGCGGATGGGTGTCACGATCAACTGTTCGATAGTGCCGCGTTCGCGTTCGCGCACGATGGCCAGCGCAGTCAGGCTGGTGGCGGTCTGGAAGAGGATTATGGCGATCAGGCCAGGGATCATGTTGTAGCTGCCCAAAAGATCGGGGTTGTACAGGACGCGCGTGCGCACGTCCACCGGGGAGGCAGCACTACCTCCGGCCCCAAGCTGGGCCAACTGCTGGAGGCGGATGCTCGTGCCATGTGCCTGACCTGCCAGGGTAGCCGCCGAAAGGACCGAACTGGCGGTGGTGGGATCCGAACCGTCGATCAGGACCGAGACTTCGGCAGCCTGGCCGCCGATCAGGTTGGTATCATAAGCGGGAGGGATGATGATCCCGACCTTTGCCTGACCGCTATCGATGTACTTCGTGACGTCCGCATTGCTGTAGGCAACGTACTCAAAGGAGAAATAACCCGTTGCATAGAAAGCATCCAGCAAGCTGCGGCTGGCCACACTTTTACTCTGGTCGAAGACCACCGTCGGCACGTTCTTGATCTCGGTGTTGTTGGCATAACCGAGCAAGAGCAGCTGCATGATCGGCATAATGAAGATAAAAATCAGCGTGCGCCGGTCCCGCAGCATCTGGATGACTTCTTTTTTGATCAACGCTCTAAAACGACGCATGTGTTGCTCCTTCTTCGATTTGAACCTGTTCTAAAAATTACTAAAGCACTCTACCCGGCAAGACCTGCATTCCGGAATATGATGACTGAGCGGCGGTCCCAAAGAGACTCAAGTTTCCTTTTCGAGGCCGTCGAGGACCTTGCAAAGCAGCGAAACGAAAGTCGCGCGTTCTTCGGGGCTAAACTGCCCCATGATATTCTCGATGCGCTCCATAAAGAACTGGTTGATGGCGCTGTAGATTTCCAGGCCGGCAGCGGTCAGGCCGACCCGGACGATGCGACGATCCTGCTGATCGGGAAAGCGCTGGGCGTAACCGTTATCCACCAGCCAATCCACAGTGCGCGTGGCGGTGCTGAGCGGAATATTCAGGTCGCGGCTGAGCTCTCCCATGGTGATGGGCCCATCGTGCTCCGAAAAGACCAGGCCTACGCTGTGGAAAAGATCAAAGCCGTTGAAGTGGCCAGTCTTCCCCGCCAGGTTGGACTCGCGGATGCGCTGCCGCAGGGCGACGATATTCTCGGGCACCCCCACCCTGAAGCGGTCCTTCAGGCGAAAGACGCGCTGGATGATCTTTACGATCTCAGGGGGATAAACTGGTGAAGGGTTCGACATAAGGTTCCAATCCGGTATATTTCAAGAACGAGATATTTCCATAATGGAAGCACTTATCTTAGTCCGGCGGCAACTCTTTGTCAAGCAAGAACGGGTTAGAAATTGATAAGAATCGGCCTGAAAGCATTTACAGTTCTGATAGCCCAAACCCTATCCTTTCGAAAGGCTCAAGAAGACGTCTTCGAGGGTGGGCTCGCCCGGTTGGAGCGAGACTACGCGCACACCGGACGGGACCAGTATCTTGCGCAGCGCCGCCTCTCCGAGGCTGCGCTCGGTGATCACCCGCAGGTGGTCGCCGGTCAGGCCGACGCGCAGCACGCCATCCGCCGCAGAGAGCGCGTCCAACCCGGCCAGCAAGGGTTCCGTGTAGAGCTCCCAGACATCCCCGAGGATGATCTTCTCCTTCAGGGCCAGGGGGGTATCCATGGCCAGCAGCTTGCCATCGCGCATGACGCCGACGCGGTTGCAATACTCGGCCTCGTCCATGTAGTGGGTCGTCACCAGGATGGTGACGCCCTGCTCCGCCAGGTCGTAGATCAGGTCCCAGAAGGCGCGCCGGGCAGTCGGATCGACGCCGGAGGTGGGCTCGTCGAGGAACAAAAGCTTGGGGCTGTGCACCAGCGCGATCCCCAATGCCATGCGCTGGCGCCAGCCACCCGAGAGCTCACGGGTCAGGGTGTTCTCCTGCCGGGTCAGGCCAACGAGTGCCAGGGTCTCGTGGATGCGGGCCTTGTCGGTGATGCCATACACCCCGCCGTAGAACTGCAGGTTCTCCCAGACGGTCAGGTCGTCATAGATGGCAAATTTTTGTGACATGTAGCCGACACGCGCGCGCACTTCATCGGACTGGCGAAAGGAATCGTATCCGAGCACGCTGGCCTGGCCTGCGCTGGGAGCCAGCAGGCCCAGCAGCATGCGGATGGTGGTGGTTTTTCCGGAGCCGTTGGGGCCCAGGTAACCAACCACCTCCCCCGCCTGGATCTCGAAGGAGACGTGATCCACCGCAACGAAATCGCCAAAGCGGCGGGTCAGGTTATCGACATAAACCACAGGAAGCGACATAGTGCTCTCCAAATCTGTT
>Ga0302321_100006504_pt1 | contig 10273 bp, 12 predicted proteins | sample Fen_T0_1_FD_202505 | JGI IMG/M metagenome (GOLD analysis project Ga0302321, IMG submission 202505) | Peat permafrost microbial communities from Stordalen Mire near Abisko, Sweden - Fen_T0_1 | ecosystem: Environmental > Terrestrial > Soil > Wetlands > Permafrost | place: Sweden: Abisko... | reverse complement strand
GGACATGGCCGGCCTGACGGCGTTTCTCGATCGGTTGGAAGGCCAACCGCGCTTCTACAAGGTGGGCCTGGAGCTCTTCCTGGCAGAGGGCGCGCGCGCCGTCGAGGCGGTGCAAAGACGTGGTGGAAGAGTCTTTCTCGATTTGAAGCTGCACGACATCCCCGAGACTGTGGCGCGGGCCGTGTCCTCTGCGGCCCAGCTGGGCGCCGAGCTTCTGACCGTGCATACGGCGGGTGGCTTCGAGATGATGCGTCGGGCGACTGAGGCGGCGAAGGGCAAGCCCGGCATCTTGGGCGTGACTGTGTTGACCAGCCTGTCCGAAGACGATCTGCGGGCCGACGGCATTGTCGGCACCATGCGCGAGGCCGTCGTCCGCCGTGCCAAGCTGGCGGAGAAAGCCGGCGCTGCAGGTATCGTGTGTTCGCCGCAAGAGGTGGCAGACGTGCGCGCGGCCAGCAGCACGCTGGCGCTGGTAGTCCCTGGCGTGCGCCCAGCTGGGGCGGCCTTGGGCGATCAGAAGCGCGTGGCAACTCCGGCCAGCGCCATCGCCGCGGGGGCCGACTATCTGGTGGTTGGGCGGCCGATTCGCGATGCCACGAGTCCGGCCGCCATCTTCGCCTCCGTGGTGGCCGAGGTCGCCGCAGCCCTGGCGGCGTCGTAGGCTATCATGTCGCGCGTAGTGTTCGGCGTCCGTCCCATCGAGGAGCTGTGTCGAGCCCGGCCGCGCGATGTGGTCATCGTGTACGTGGCCGACGGCTATCGGTCGAAAGAAATCGAAACGGCGGTCGGTGTGGCCAAGGATCGTGGTATTACCGTCGAGTTTCGGCCCCGCGCCTTGGTCGCCGACTTGGCAGCCTCGCCCAATCACCAGGGTATGGTGGCGGTCGCGGGTGAGTTCCAGTATGCCCGTATCGATGCCATGCTGGCCGCGGCTGTCGAGAAGGCCGAGCCCGCGTTGCTGCTGGTTCTCGACTGCATCACCGATCCGCAGAACTTCGGGGCGCTGGTTCGCAGCGCCGAGGTGTTGGGGGCCCACGGGGTTATCGTGCCCGACAAGCACGCCGCACCGGTAACCGGTTCGGTGGTGAAGGCATCGGCAGGCGCCAGCGAGCGTCTGCCCATCGCCCGCGTTCACAATTTGCTCGGCACCCTCGACTGGCTACGCGAGCAGGGGCTTGCGGTTTGGGGCGGCGCCGCCGATGAAGGAGCCGTGGCATTGGACAAGGCCGACCTGCGTGGTCCGGTGGCATTGATCATCGGTGGCGAGGGCCGGGGGCTGCGTACCGCCGTCGCTCGCCGCTGCTCGTCCTTGGTGCAGATCCCCCAGCGGGGCCACGTCGCTTCCCTCAACGCGTCGGTGGCCGGTGCCATCCTGCTCTACGAAGCGATTCGCCAACGCACCCCACACGCCAGTTCGACAGGTTGACGCAAAAGCGGCCATCATCCCGGATCCGGTGTTCCTGGCCGTCGCATTCTGCTACATTCAGCGGTCCGGAGGTTAGTTTCACATGTCACGCATTCCAGTCGCTGTAGTTGGTGCTACCGGGCTCGCAGGCCAGGAATTCCTGGTTTCGCTTGCCGGTCACCCGATGCTCGAAGTCGTCAAGGTCGCGGCCTCCAGCCGATCGGCCGGCAAGACCATGGCCCAAGCAACCAAGGACGACAAGGGCGCGTCGCGGTGGTTCTGCACCGAGCCGCTACCCGCCGAGTTCGCCGATCTGAAGGTAGAAGATTCGGCCAGCATGACGACCGATGGTGTGCGGCTGGTTTTCTCGGCGGTCGAGGCCGATGTCGCGCGCGAACTGGAACCCAAGTGCGCGGCTACCGTGCCCGTCATCTCGACGGCAAGCGCGTTTCGCTACGAGGACGACGTGCCGGTATTCTTGCCAGGCGTGAACTGGGATCACGCCGCCTTGATCGACCTGCAACGCAAGAAGCGCGGATGGAAGGGCTTTATCAGCCCCGGGCCGAACTGCACCACGGTCGGCTTGGCCATGACCTTGAAGCCCCTGGACGTGGCGTTCGGCGTGGAGAAGGTGCTCATGACCTCGATGCAGGCCCTTTCGGGCGCAGGGCGCTCGCCCGGTGTCACCGCGATGGATATTCTCGACAACATCATCCCCTACATTCCCAAAGAAGAGGAAAAGGTCGACAAGGAGACCATCAAGATCTTGGGCAGGATTTCCGGTGATGCCATCGTCCCGGCGGCCATCGCCGTATCGTGTACTTGCACCCGCGTGAACGTCATCGAGGGGCACACCGAGTCGGTCTTCGTGCAACTCAAGCGCAAGGCCAGTCTGGCCGACATCAAGAAGGTGTGGCGCGAATTTGGTGCCGAGTTGGCGACGCTTGGTCTGCCCTCAGCGCCCAAGCAACTGATCGTCGAGCGTGAAGATCCCTACCGTCCCCAAGTGCGCCTGGATCGTGACGAGGACGGTGGCATGGCTACGGTGGTAGGCCGCCTGCGTGAAGATCCGGCACTACCCAACGGCGTGAAGTACATGCTGGTGTCACACAACACGCGCATGGGTGCCGCCAAGGGCGCCATCCTCGTGGCTGAGTACTTGGTCAAGAAGGGCCGCATCGTCTAGTTCGAAGCTTGGGTGGTGTAGGGCTTGTACCGGCCGAGCTCTTGCTCGGCCGGACCATCGCGCCAGGCCGAGCGCAGCGGGAGGCAGTGGCCCACCGGGACCGGCCCCCCTTCAGGGGTGGCGTGACATCAGCGTCACGCCCGCCGACTCAGATGGTGCCGTGAGACTCGGATCCTTTGCTGGCGCCGTCGCCAGCCTCTCGGCCTATCTTGCTGCGGATGCTGCCGCGCAGCTCTCGTCCACTCTTGGGAGCGAGCAGCAGTGCAACGCCTGCGCCCACCAAGAGGCCTATGCCAAAGGGGCCGAGGGCCGACAGAATGGCTTGTCCCACCGATGGCTTGGTTTCCAAGCCCAGTTTGGCAAGAAGCTCTTCCTTATTCAAATAGCTCATGATGTTTCTCCTTCTTGATTAGGGGATCGATTCCGCTGTTCATCTTCGTTCGAGCCGAATAGCAGCTCGCTGAGTTGTTGTTTGAGTAGCGGGACGGCGGCCACGCGCAATCCGATCTTCAGTCCGGCACCTACCAGGCGACGAGTTGCGGGTGAGAAGAGTCCGCCGCCAAGGACGTAACCCGTCCCGAGCGCAGCCGCCAGCGTACGATACGGATGCTGTTCCATACGCCGCGACAGCGAGAGGAGCTGGCGCAGCTCATCCACAGTCTCTTTGCTGGCCAACTCTTGCAGGCTGGCGCCGACCTGCTTCAGCTTGCTACCAAGGTGACCCCACAGTTCGGCTTCATCTCCGTGCATGACTTAGTCCTTGCTGCGAGCGAGCCGTCCGAGGAGGTAGCCGGTAGCGACGGCGCCCAGCAGGCAAACGCCCGGCCGCTCCTTGATGAACGCAAGAATCCGCTGGCTGGCATCGCCAAGCTTCTCCCGCAGTTCCTCGATATTCAGCGTCGCCCCTTTTGCCGCTTCCTGTCCGGGGTCGTGCAATGGGCTCTCCGCGCCTGCAGCTTTTTCCATGGTTCATCTCCTCCGTGTCACTTTGTTAACCAACCCTTGCTGACCGAGTATGAATCCGACACCCAGCGCAGCTGCCAGCAGCACCACTGTATGCCGCCGGTACCACTGACGCCAATCCAACGTCTCGGCAATTCGGTGGTGGAGAGAATTGACCTGCTCGGCTACCTCTGCGCACGCATGCTCGATTTCAGCTTCTGCCTTTGCGATGGCCTTGAGCCGGAAGTCAGGGGGATCAGCTGACACGAACATGCTCCGCGACGGGGGTAGCATTTTCTCCTGCGCTAAGCGTGGCCACACTTTGACTTGCCGCCTGGGTCGTGCGATCGAGCAAATCGATGGCCTTGAGTTTCTTGATGCCGACGGCCACTCCGATCCCACCCAGAACCAGGTGGAGCGCCCCCAGGAGGAGAAAAGCCGTGGCCCAGCCTACGGTGATTTGCAGGGCAGCGACGGCCGCAATGGCAAGGAAGGCGTAGCCGATGGTCGCAAGGAGCGCGAAACAGAGAATCGAAGCGATGCGCTGGCCGACGGTTCGTGCGTCGCCTATGAGCTCGAGGCGGGCAAGCTTCAGGTGGGCACCGAAGAGGTGTCCCATGGCGTCGGCCGTTCCTCGCAACAGGTTCGCGATGCCGTCGCCGTTGTTTTGCGTGCTCATGGAGCCCTCCTGAATCCAAGACATCCAAGCCGTCAGTCTAAGCCGTCTAGCCGAACCGTCTAGCTAAACCATCTGGTTGGGCGCACCCGCTCCGCTGCATCCTTTTGGTTGTAGCAGACAGGCAGATTCAATCAAGATCGAGGACTGTCTCATTATCACCGCGGACCGCAACCTGGCGGCGCCCCGAGAGGTCAAACGCTTCGTGAACAAAGCGCGCCACTTCGCCATGCGATCAAAGATCTCATTACCGGCAGGCTCGGCAAGACGACCGCTGACGTGTTCGATAGGCAGCTCCACGAATTCGGGCCGTGGCCGGATGGGGAACAACTAGGGCTCTTCTTCGCCGTGGAGGCGGAACAGCCGGAGGAGGGTGTGATGGGCCGGCCAGGGTGAACTTTTCGCACGGGGCGCAGACGGCACCCCAAGGCGCCCGATCCCAAGCCGACGTCCGACAAGTAGATCGAGCAAGGCATCCTTGCCATGGTCCGAACCGATCAAGAGGACGCCGACAGCCCGACCCGAAGGCTTTTGTGTAACGCGAATCTGAAAGAAAGGGTGACTGGCGGACCCTTGGCTGACGCAAGCTGGAAGAGGGGGGCTCACGGGCAGGCTTTGCGTCTGACGTAAAGTGGGCAAGGGCCTCAAGGCCAGGCCTTGGTCCGACGCAAAGATGACCCGAAGGCTCCCCGCCAGCCTTTCGTCCGACGCAAAGCTGGACCAAAGCCTCCCTGCCAGGCTTTTGTTCGACGGGACGGTGAAGCGAAACCTGCAGCCCAGGCCTTCGCGCCACGCAAGGCCGCACCAAAGCCTCCCACCCGTGCCCATGGGCTTACCCCGGCCTTGTGGGGGTTCGTGGGCGCTTTGGTGTTTGGGCCGCCGCTTGGCCGCCTGGCCTATCGATGTGTCGAGGTCGGCATGGGTTTCCGGGCGCCGATGGCACTCGCTTTCCTGCGGCCGCATCTGTCTCGGCCGATCCCACCCCTCACGCCTTCGCCGAGCCCACGCGGCGAATCTGTACGCAAGGCAGACGGAGAGCCGGGAAGGGGCGGCCAGCGGCAGTGCGAGTGCCGGGCCCTCGCAATAGAGCGGAGGGCATTGTCGGCAGGAAGGCGCGGTCGGTTGGCCCGCAAACGGCCGTTGCAGTGCTTTGCTTGTCAGCGTAAGGTGCAATTCATCAGTCCTAGTGACTCGCCTAGTGACTCGCCGAGTGACTCGCCGAGTGGCTCGCCGAGTGACTTGACGATTGGGGCAATCCCGGAGGAAGCCATGACGTATCGACATCAGGTCTTTTCACCGAAGTCCACGATAGTCGGCTGCGCCCTGTTGCTCTTGGCTGCATGCAATGACAGCTCGGGAGGTAACAGGGTTACAGGTCAAGGCGGCAGCTCGACAGGCGGCAAGAGCGGCAGCGGGGGAACCACGAGCTCGTCGAACGGTGGATCCCAGACGGCGGGCGCGGCCGGCAGTACCTCGACCGGCGGCAGCGGCGGGAGTGGGGGCACCACCAGCTCCTCGAATGGCGGCGGCGCCGGTAGCAGTAGCAACAAGACCGGCGGAAACACGGGCAGCAGCCAAGGTGGAACGACCGCGACCGCCAACAGCGGCGGTCAGACAGTGGGCGCGGGTGGCAATGTCGCCGGCGCCAGCGGCAATAGAGACGCTGGGACGACCTCCGGCGGAACGGGTGGACCCGGTGGCAATTCCGGCGGGTCGACTGGCCAAGCCGGGAGCACCGGGACGGCCGGTCAGACCGGGACCCCGGGCATCGACGGCGGACTGACCAGCTCTTGCACCGGCAAGGCATGGCCCACTGCCGATGCCACCAAGGCTGGACCGTTTCAGGTCAAAGCCGAAAAGGGCGTCGGGCCCCTGGCGGGCTATACCCCTGATCCGATCTACGGAGACAAACAGCAGCGCTTCAACATCTATCGTCCGTCTACCCTCGAGAGCAGCGGATACTGCCACCCCATCCTGGTTTGGTCGAACGGTCACACGGACAATCCCGAACAGAACCCCCCGGACTGTGTCGTCGATTCCGGCGCCAACAAGTGGTGCGGGCAGTATTTGCCCGTGATGCAGCATCTCGCCTCGCACGGGTTCGTGGTGATTGCCTCGCTCAGCACCACGACGTCGAAGGGGGACCCTTTGCCGTCGATCACCGGTCTGAACTGGTTGCTGGAGCAGGCCGAGGATTCCAAGAGCGCGTACTATCATCGACTCGACACGGCCCACATCGGCGCCTTCGGTCACTCGGAGGGCGGCATGGCAACTTGCATGATGGCCAAGGATCCGCGCTTTTCGGCCATTTCCACGGTCTCTGGCACGAGCACCATCAGCACCATTTACGCTCCAGCCGTGTTCTTCTGCGGCGGTAAAGAGACTAATTTCGATCCCCCGATGTGCGATAGCAACCTGAAGGTCGCCAACACCATCACGACCCAGCCCTCCATGCTCATCGACGCCCTGGACGAGGACCACGGCAGTTGGGCGTACGACGGAGCCAGTGGCGTCGCCATTTCCGGGTTTGCCGCGTGGTTCAGGCTTCACCTGATGGGAGATACCGCCCAACGCAAACGGTTCTATGGTGATGGCTGCACCTTCTGCACCGACAGCCGCGTGAAGGTGGTCTATCGCAACAGCCTGATGAGCCAGTAGCGGCTCGAAGTAGTTGAGCTGGCCAGCGTGCTCCGGCTTCGTCGAGTATCTATCAATTCACGATCTGGGCGTCGCGTTCGTGTGGTCTGGCATCTCGATAACGACGCTCCCGGCTACTCGCGGGGACTTTACTTTCTCGCGATCTATGACCGCGAGCCCTCCTCGGGCACCGGCAATATCCTCTTCGTCGGCTCGGGCGGGCGCAGAGACAGTGTGACGAGCGGTGCGCAGAATCCTCTAAAGGATCTTCCGTTCTCGGTCAGTAGTCAGGCGCTGGGCTGCGGCCAGCCTCCAATGGATGCCCGCTCTTATCTCGACGCCACTATTCAACGCCCGTGGTGCCATCAGAGTTACTGCGCCGAAACCCGGCATGGGGCATTGCTGCGAATGTGCGGAAATACCAGAATGTCCGGCAACCCTTCGCCTGGACCGCCTTCAGGCGGGGCGAAGATCTTCGGTTGTCGGGCATGCCTTCCGTGGGCCAAATCAGGGCGTCGCGCATCCAATCGCGTAGCTGTTGCCATGCAGCCTTGCGCGCCGCTTGGGAGCGAAGGTGCACGGCGTGGAGCATCTCAAGCGGGTTGTAGGCGACGATGCGTCGGAGCGATACGACAGGCAGCCCCTTGCCACGATGGACCCAGGGCCCTGGCCAAATAGACAGGGAACTAAGCTCGCGACAGATGTCTTATAGTGGGGACCTTGCGGAGTCATTCATCAACCACGGGGCCCCAAGCCATCCGGTCGCTGCGTCGACTGGCCGAGCAGGCTTTGTCGCGAACCAGCGGCGCGCCTTTGCTGGAGCACAACCAAGTTCGCGTTCTCCAGGATGCGGCCGGCAACTACCCTGCCTGGCTGGAGGCCATCCGGTCCGCCAAGAGCTACGTGCACCTCGAGAACTACATCTTTCAGGAAGACGAGGTCGGCTGTGAGTTTGCGGAGGCGTTGATAGCCAAGGCGCGTGAAGGCGTCGTGGTTCGCGTGGTTCGCGATTGGCTGGGAAGCTGGCGAAGTGCCTCGCGCTCGTTTTGGCGGCACATGGTCGAAGCAGGCGTGCACCTGCGCTGTTTCAACCCGCCTCGCCTCGACAGCCCCATAGGGTGGGTGACCCGCGATCACCGCAAGACCATCGCAGTGGACGGGCGCATCGCTTTCGTGACCGGGTTGTGTATCAGCAAGCGCTGGAAGGGCGATGCCGTGCGCGACGTGCCCCCGTGGCGCGACACAGGTGTCGAAATCCATGGTCCGGCGGTGGCCGATGTCCACGCGGCGTTCGGGCAAATCTGGGAAACCATGGGCGACTCTCTTCCCGCCGACGAGCTTCCGGCTGCTGACAAGATCGCCGCCGCTGGCGAGGTCGCCTTGCGGGTTGTCGCCGGTGCGCCCGCCATGGCGGGTATGTTTCGCACGGACCAGTTGATTGCGGCCGTGGCACGCGAGTCGCTGTGGTTGACCGATGCGTATTTCGTCGGGATTACACCCTACGTCCAGGCGCTGTTGGCGGCCGCACGCGACGGCGTCGACGTGAGACTGCTCATCCCCCATGCGACCGACTTGCGCCTGGTCCAGACGCTTTCCCGTTCGGGCTTTCGCCCATTGCTGGAAGGCGGGGTGCGGATTTTCGAATGGAACGGTTCGATGTTGCATGCGAAGACGGCGGTGGTGGATGGGCGGTGGAGCCGCATCGGCTCGTCCAACCTGAATATCGCCAGCTTCATTGGCAACTACGAGCTGGACGTTGCCATCGATGACGTGGGCATTGCACGCGACATGAAGCAGATGTACTTGCACGACTTGGACAACGCGACGGAAATCATCTTGTCGCGCAACCGTGTGTTGGACATCAGGCAGATGGGTACGCAAGCACACGAACCGCGGCGCAGGCGCAAGCATGGCCTCTCTTCGGGCCACAAGGGGTCGGCCGCGGCCGCCGGTGCCATTCGCATCGCCAATGCTGTCGGCGCGGCGATGACCAACCGGCGACTCCTTGGTCCTGCCGAAGGAGGTCTACTGGCGGTCAGCAGCCTGATCTTTCTGGCCGTGGCTGTTCTTGGGCTGTCGTGGCCGCGCCTTCTGGCCATTCCCATCGTCGTCCTGGCGTCGTACTTGGGCCTGGTGTTGGTGTGGCGTGCTTTTCGTCTGCATCGGCGGCGGTCGGGCAGGCAGCAACCCTGATAGCAGTCGTCAGCTTTGTCTCGCCGTCGTTGGTTGCGGTGATCCTGCTGGTGTGGCGACGATTTGATAGAGGTTGAGGTCGCGCGCCCGGAAGGCGGCGGCGCTGCTGAGAAGGTAGTACTTCCACATCCGGTAGAAGGCGTCGCCGTAGCGGGGGCGCAGCTCGGCCCAGGCCCCATCGAAGTTGTTCCACCACGCCATGAGGGTTCGATCATAGTGGGGGCCCAGGTTGTGCACGTCTTCTGCGACCAGAATGCCTTCCATGGCAGCCGCCAGCTGGCCCAGCGTGGGGATCGCTGCGTTGGGGAATATGTACTTATGGAACCAAGGATCGATTTGGTCGCGTGAGCGGTTGCAGGCGATGGTGTGGATGAAAGCGATACCGCCAGGGACGAGAGAGCGCGTGGCCACTTCCATGTAGGCGCGGTGATTTTTGGGGCCAACGTGTTCGAGGAGGCCGATGGATACGACGGCATCGTAGCTGCCCTCGGCGTTGCGGTAGTCGTCGAGGCGGATATCGATGGGTAGGCCGCCGTGTTGTTGCTTGGCCCATGCGACTTGTTCGCGCGAAACGGTATACCCGACAACGCTGGCACCATAGTGCGTGGCCGCGAAGGCGGCGAATCCCGCCCAACCGCAGCCGAGGTCCAGAATTCGCATGCCTGGCCTCAACCCGATCTTTCGGCAGATGAGGTCTAGCTTGGCATTCTGCGCCTCATCGAGCGTCTGACTATTCTTCCAATAGGCACACGTGTACATCATGCTGGGGCCAAGCATGGCCCGGTAAAGATCGTTGCCGACGTCGTAGTGGACCTTTCCTACTTCGAAGGCGCGCGTTGCCTGCAAATTGAAGAGGCGCGCCCGGACCGCATTGGCCAGCGCTATCCAGCTATCGCGGATGGCCGTGTCCACGCGGGCGCGAATGATGCGTTCGAACATCTGGTCCAGCTCGGCGCACTCCCACCAGCCATCGACATAGGCTTCCCCTGCGCCCAAGGTGCCATCCCGTATTACGCGCGCGTAAAGCCTCGGGTCGAGCACTTGGATATCCCAGGGGGCGGAGCCGTTGATGGTAACTCCGGCGGTCGCAAGCTGGGAACGAAGCATGTCTTCGGCATGCTTCTCGTCGAGCGACGATGTCAGTAGCTTAAGGGCGGTCTTGGTCATGTTCGTGTTCCTGTCGATTTTTGCCAAGCTGGCCGAGCCAAGACTCGGCGCCATCGAGTGCAAGATC
>Ga0302321_100006503_pt1 | contig 10273 bp, 6 predicted proteins | sample Fen_T0_1_FD_202505 | JGI IMG/M metagenome (GOLD analysis project Ga0302321, IMG submission 202505) | Peat permafrost microbial communities from Stordalen Mire near Abisko, Sweden - Fen_T0_1 | ecosystem: Environmental > Terrestrial > Soil > Wetlands > Permafrost | place: Sweden: Abisko... | reverse complement strand
CCGTCCCTGTGAGCGTGGCCTGGACCGCCGAGCCGCCCGCATCATTATTGTCTTGCACCGTGAGTCTCGCGGTCTTGCTGCTGGTGTTGGCGGATCTTGGCGCGAAGACGACCGAGATGGCGCAAAAGGCGGCCGGGTTGAGCAGCATGCAGTCGTTCGCCACAATCTTGAAATCGATGGCGTCGGCGCCGGTGATGCTTGCGTCCAGGGCACCCGTCGCAAACCCGCCAATGTTGGCAACATTCAGGACGACGGCCGAGCTGTCGGCGTTTACCATGGCAGCGAACGCGACCGTGGTGGGCGAGATGGCAAGCTTGGCCAGAGGCACGGCTGTCGCGGTGATGGCAACGGTTCGGGTTAGGTTCCCCGCGCTGATCACGATGCTGTCGCTCTTGGGTCCCGCGAAGGCCGTGACGAAGCTGGCAACCACGGTGCACGTGGTCCCCGCGGCAAGCGTGGACACGCAGGTGCTGCTTGCTTCAATCTTCACATCCGCGCCGCTGGAGAGAATGGACAAATCCGTGAGCGCCCCTTGCGCGGTGACCGTGATGGTCTGCTTGATGGCCGGGGCGCCCACGGGGATCGTGCCCAGGTCAATTGCCACCGGGGTAACCGAGAACTGCCCGGGTTGAACGGCCATGCCGGTCACCTTGATCGCCAGGGGCGGCTGAGCACCAGGATTCGCCGCAATCGAAATCGAGCTGGCGAATGAGCCCACCGTGGTGGGCGTCGTGGTCCAGATGATGGTGCGGGTGTCTCCGGGTAGCAAGGCACTCAAGTCGCCTGCGACGGTCATCCCAACACCCGGAAGCAGTGTCAGGGGACCCGAAGCAGTGGTGCCGACATTGGTCAGGGCGATGGCACCGGAAACGGTCTTGCCCACATCGATCGTTCCGATGTTGATGCTGCCCACACTGACGACCAGCACAGCGCCCAGTAAGGAGCCAACTTCGGTTTGGCTTGACCCTCCGGCCTCGGTGGCGCCGGCCTCAGTGGCGCCAGCATCCAGCTTCCTGCCTGTGCCAGCGTCGATATCGACAAGGACGCCAGTCTCCGGCTGGCCGTAGACGCTGCCATCGGCGAGCGCGCCGCTGTCAGCCGCACCCCCGGCTGGGGCATCACTGCTCATGGTCGTGCCAGGTTTGCCATCGGTGCCGACGTCGGCGGCTGTGCTGGTGTCGAGCTGGCTGCCGGCCTCGGTTGGCGCGCCGGTTTCGGGCTGGTTGACCGTGCTGGTATCGACCGGCGCCTCGGGCCCAAGCGCGACCGTATCGTTTCGATTTTGACTGTCCACTGCTCCGTCTCCTCCATCTCTGGGCACCGTCGCCATGGGGCTGTTCGTACAGGCCGACAGCGCCGCGGCGGCCGCAAGGAGGAAGCCGGCGAGGGCATGCGTGGAAACTCTTCGGCGGAGCGGGGCCGTTGTCATGGGTGGATTGTCACCCGCATCGCTGCCCGAGAAAAGTGTCTTCGGGTCCCGCACCACGCAATCGTGTGCCACGCCTCACTGACCCGCGCCCGCATCGACGATACCGATGCTCAGGTCGCTGGCACTCGCGCTATCAGCACTTACCCCGCCGTCGATGGCGGACGTGGGAAAGGGCGTCAGCGACCCAGCGGCGCGAGCATCGATGGCAGCACCGCGGAGCGTTCCCGAGATGAAATAGCGGACGACCACGCTGTCACCCTGGCGGGTGCTGTCGAGACCTTCGGTGAAGTCATTGAGATTGTCGTTCGAGAGGACGTGGTAACGAATCACGACATGGGCCCGCGTCGGCGGCACAACGTTGTCGAACGAGACGGTTCCTTCATCCGTCAGCATGGTTCCACCCGCCGGCAAATCCTGCGTGCTTCCCGTGAAGCTGACCCGACGCGCGAAACTCTGGAATGAAAACCACCGAATCTGGCCCGTTCCGTCGAGTGAGAGCGCCAGGTGATCCACAGGCGGACCCACAAAGCCGGGCGCGACAAGCTCCACCGGCGCGGACCAATTACTCTGCTGTCCCAAGGCCGCAACTCTTGCGCCTGGATCGTGTGGATAGACCGTGCCGGTAGCTTTCGCCGCAATGCTGGCACCAAACAAAGTGCCTTCTTCGCTGTAGACAGTGGCCCAGCCGTCGCCCGACCGTGTGCCTTCGATCGACTCGACGAAATCGCATTGGTTTCCGGTGCTGACATAGTGCGAGCGCAGCAGGAAGTGCTTGGCCGTCGGGGCGGGCGCATCGAGAACGGTGACTTCGTCGAACACGAGAGCGTAGTCTGGATGCAGATCGACCGAGCGGCTGCCCGCGAGAGGAAAGTCATGAGGCCCATCCCCGTAGGTCTTCTGCAAGCCGGGCAACGTCTGCCACTTCATGAAGCGCAGGCCATTGCCGGAATCGAGCCCGATGGTCAGTGAGTCGGTGGGCGGAGTCGCAAAGCCTGGCGCCGAGACATCGAGCGCGCCCCAGAACAACGTTTGCGTGGCCGCAGGTGCCTCTGCCAGCGACAGCATGGACAGCATCGCGCCCGTCTGCCCCGTAGCGCCGTCGCTAGCACCATCGACAGCGCCGCCGCCACCTCCGTTGCCGACATCCGTATTGCTGTGTGCGTTTGAACCGCAAGACGACATCAGCATCAAGCCCAACGCGTTGACTGCAAGTAGCTTCATGGCTCCAGACCTCCGTGGATAGTCGGACTATCCCCCTATACCGATGGGAAACAAGCCCACTTGGTGAATGCGTGAGGCCTCAGCGCAGTCCGCGGCAGACGGCGCACGAGGCACCCGCCTGGCAGCCGCTGGTCGAACCGGGAACAAAGTCGCAGGTCTGGTTGGCCGCGCAGTAGGTCTTCTCGATCCAGCGGCCAGCCTTGCAGACTCCGACCGAACTATAGCCATAGGAACAGGCCGTTCCTCCTTCAACCGGACAGGGGTTGCCCTACCCGGGGAGGTCCAGATCTGCTGGCGGTTTGCTGATGAAGAACATGGGAAAGGTCTTCGTGGTGAGGACCGGGCCGCCCGGCATGGATGCGCCCAGGACACAGTTGCCCTCGGCGTAAACCGTCGCGGTGCCACCATAGATATCCCCCATCCACTCCGTCTCGCTGGCCGGACCGGAGCAGATCGAAAGGGTCGAGCTGTGCAACTCGACAGGTAGGCTTTGGCAGGGACCTCTTGGGCGAAGGGAAGTCTCGCCAGGGACCGATCAGTCTGGGTAGAATCCGGGGCCTATGCGCGATTCAGCCAGTAGCACACGCCGCAAGGGCACCAGGATGTCTCTCCAGGGAAGCCTGGTGGGGCTGGGCGTTTTTGTACTCCTTGCGGCTTGCGCGAGCGAGAGAGCTTCAACGCAACCAGAGCCGGCAACGGGCAGGGGCGGTAGCGCAGGCTCAGGCGCGGCGGGGGCAGGTGGCAGCGGCGGCCCCTCGCCGTGTGCGAGCTGCTTCGAGCGGCCGCGGCTGACGGGTGTGAATTGGTTCGGGTTCGAAACCGGGAACCTTTCGCCGCATGGACTGTGGGCGCGCGACTACCGGTCGATGCTGCGGCAGATCAAGGATCTAGGGTTCAACAGCGTGCGGCTGCCTTGGTGCAACGACATGCTGAAGGCCGTGCCCAGCGGGATGCAGATCAATGCCTACGGCGTGGATCCCTATACCAAGGAATTGGGCATGAACCTTGACCTCGATGGGCTATCGTCGCTTGAAGTCATGGACAAGATCCTGGACGAGGCCAACCGCATCGGGTTGAAGGTGATCCTGGACAACCATTCGCGGGCGCACGATGGGTACATGAACGAAACCTTGTGGTACACCAGCGCCTATCCCGAGGCGACCTGGATTTCGGATTGGGTGTTCTTGATCGAGCGCTACAAGGACAATCCGGCGGTGGTGGCGGCGGATCTCAAGAACGAACCCCACGGCAACACCACCACCGGCATGAAGCCGCCCGCCACCTGGGGCTACGACCAGGACGGCTATGGCATAACCGACTGGCGCAAGGCCGCCATCCAATGCGGCCAGGCCATCCTGGCCGTGAATCCAGCCATCACCATCATCGTCGAGGGGGTGGAAAACTACCGCGGCGACAACTACTGGTGGGGTGGCAACTTGAAGGGAGTGGCAGACAGTCCCATCGGCGATCACGGTATCCCGGCCACCAGCCTCTGGTACTCGGCGCACGAGTACGGGCCCGAGGTCTATGCGCAGTCTTGGTTTTCCGCTGCCAACTTTCCAAGCAACATGCCCGGCATCTGGGACGACAAGTTCTGGTTCGTGGCCACGCGCGGGATCGCGCCGGTCTTCATCGGTGAATTCGGCATCAAGGAAGCCAGCGCGGCCGATCCCAATTCCGTCCCGTACAAGTGGCTGAAGACGTTCATGGAGCACGTGGGCAAAGAAGCCAGCTGGACCTTCTGGAGCATGAATCCCAACTCGGGCGATACCGAGGGCATCCTGAAGGACGATTGGGTCACGGTGAATCAGGCAAAGTACAACCTGATCAAACCGTACCTTGAGCCTTTGCCGTGAAGCTAGGACAAGCTGGCTTGTCGGCTCCCGGTCAGTCGCCCAGGGTGCAAGCGGTGACCGGCGCGGTGACGTTGGTCTCGCCACAGGTCACGTAGAGCACGCCTTCGCTGTGGACGAGCGTCCACTTCGCGTTGCGATCCGTGGTGGCGTCCAGCGAATCCAGGAACGCACCCTCCAGGGCGAAGACTTGGATGGCTTCTGCCTTGTGAATGGCCTTGGTGCGGGCCGCTTTCTTCAGCAGTTCGGGATCGTTGTGCGTGAAAACGACCACGCGCGGGGAACCCTTGCTGGCCTTGTGCAGGCGCTCGGCCGAGGGCGTTCCAATCTCGATCCAGGCGCGCAGGTTGCCCTGCAGGTCCTTGATCCATAGGGCAGGCTCTTCGGCGTTCGACAGGCCCTTGGTGAAGGCGATGCCTTCTTCGTAGCACAGGCAGTAGGCGATCACCCGGGTCAGCAGGTAGCGCATGGTCTCGGACGGGTGGCGGGCCACGCGCAGGTCCAGGGCTTCATACACGCCGCGATCGACGTCGGACAGATCCACTTGCAGGTGATAGACGGTCGCGCTCAATGCCATGGCACGCACCTTAGCACCTCCGACGCCCCGCGCCCCAAGTGCCTGGCGCCGACCCACCCTTCCCAAAGTAGGCGATAGCCGTGTTCTGGTGCACTGAGGTACAATGCCCGCCGACCTCTGAGTGCATTGACGACATAGGCATAGGCGCGGGCTCAGCGTCTGGAACGTGATAACTGAAAAAGGGACCTCTTGATGAAAACACTTGGAAGAGTGACATGGGCGGTGGCTTGGGTTTGTACCCTGCCGCTGGCTTGCGAGCGCAACGACAATGGTCTGGCAACGCCTGGCGAGCGAACCCTCGAACGCGAGGTCAAGGCTCTCACCCAATCGACCCAATCGACCATCGACCCGGCGCTCCTCGACGCATTCAAGCAGTCCCTCAAGGTCGATCTCCTCGATCCGTACTATCCCACGGCTCACGATGGCAGCTACGGCGGGTTCGTCGAAGATCGCAGCGGCACCTGGGTCTCACAACAGGACAGCGATAAGTTCATTTCGCTCCAGGCGAGGCTCATCTGGACGGCCGCCAAGGCGTCGCAGTTCTACGCGAGCAATCCCACGCAGGCGGCCCAGTACCTGGCCAGCGCGGGCGTGGGCTTCGACTTTCTCACGCGCATGTGGCGCGGCTCGACCACCGGCTTCGCCATGCTCGCGGATCGCAACGGCAGCAACCTGCGGGACACCGGCAAGGAGACCTACGTGGTCTACGGCAATGCCTTCGGCCTGTATGCAGCCGCGGCCTACTACGCGGCGTCGGGCAACGCCAACGCTCTGACCCTGGCCATCAATGCGTACAACTATCTCGACGACTACTTCTACGACACCCAGTACGGCGGCTACTACATCACCGCCAGCGACAAGCGCAAGGAAACCAACACCAACGTGCACGTGCTTGAGGCCTTGATCGAGCTGTACAAGGACATGCCCGCGACCCATGCCCTGCGCACCGAGGTGGCCAGCCGGATAAGCCAGCTTCTCGGCCGCTTTCACGACAGCGCCATGCACTGTCCGGCCGGTAACGACTGCTTCGCCTACCCGGTCATGAACCAGGATTGGACCGCCAGCACCAGCGACGTCTCCTTTGGCCACGACCTGGAGCTGTCCATGTTGATGGTGGAGGCCATCACGGCCCTGGGCCAAGATCCGCTGGCCAGCCCCTACATCGCCAAGATCAAGAAGGTGGTGGATTTCACCTTCACCCACGGCGGCTATCGCAGTGACGGCGGCTTCTACTACACCGGCACGTACAGTGGCGGGAACGTCTCCATCAACGATTCGCAGATTCAGTGGTGGCCCCAGGCCGAGGGACTGGGGGCGCTGTGCCTGATGCGGAGCCTTTTCCCAAGCGACGCCACCTACGAGCCCACTATCAGCAAGAGCTGGAACTACATCAAGACGCAGATCATCGATCAAACCAACCACGGTTGGGTGCGCCAGGCCGGGGATTGGACTATCGCGAAGGGGTGGGAGTGGCATTGCAACTACCACAACGGGCGAGCCCTGATGAACTGCCTGACCTGGCTGACAGGGACCGCACCTCCGGCGGCCACGTGCAGCGATGGCATTCAGAACCAAGGCGAGACCGGCGTGGATTGCGGTGGCCCCTGTGCAGCGTGCGCGGCCAGCAACGCCATCTGGCTCGAAGCGGAAGCGGGCACGATGTCAGGCAGCCCCGCCTTCGCCATCAACACCGACAGCACCGCCTCAGGCGGCAAGTACATCCAGCCGACCTCGAACAACTCCGCCTCGGCGGGCCCCAACCGCGCGTCGTACACCTTCACCGCCGCCGCCGGCACCTACAAGGTCTGGGGCCGCGTGATTGCGCCCACCGCGGACGACGATTCCTTCTGGGTCAGCATGGACGGCGGCAGCTTCGTCAATTGGAACTCCATTCCATCGAGCACGACCTGGGCATGGGACGACGTCCACAACAGCGATAGCGGCGGCACGGTGGTGACCTACACGCTTGCGCAAGGCAGCCACACCCTTGTGGTGGCGAACCGCGAAGACGGTGTCAAGCTCGACAAGCTCTACGTCACCGCCAAGGGCGATACTCCGTCTGGGCTAGGCGGAAGCAACGCATGCGTGCCGACCACGTGCAGCGCCGCGGGCGCGGTGTGTGGCAGCCTCAACGACGGCTGTGGCAACACGCTTTCCTGCGGCACCTGCCCGAGCGGCCAGACGTGCAACGCCAGCAATCAGTGCGCGGCCGCGTGCACAACCCCTCCCGTGGTCAACGCTGGCGCCGATCGCACCGTCACCCTGCCCGCCACCGTCGCCATCAATGGCAGCGTGACCAGCAACTGCTCGCCGGCTCCGGCGCTAACCAGTGCCTGGAGCAAGACCAGCGGCCCAGGTACCGCGACCTTCAATCCCGCCAATGCCGCCAGCACGACCATCAACTTCTCGGCGGCCGGAACCTACGTGTTGCGATTGACCGCCAGTGACGGCGTGTTGTCGGCCTACGACGAGGTCCAGGTCACGGTCAGTGCCGCCGCCAACACCGCACCGGTCGTCAATGCCGGTGCCGACCGGACCGTCACCCTACCGTCTACACTCACCATCGCCGGCAGCGTGACCGACGACGGTCTGCCCACCCCAGCCACGCTAACCAGCACCTGGAGCAAGACCAGCGGCCCGGGTACGGCGACCTTCAATCCCGCCAATGCCGCCAGCACGACCATCACCTTCTCGGCGGCTGGAACCTACGTGTTGCGATTGACCGCCAGCGATGGCGCGCTGTCGGCCTACGACGAGGTTCAGGTCACGGTCAGCAGCAGCGGCAGCAATCCCTGCGACGGGATTTGCACCAGCCCGACCAACTTCTCCATCAGCGGCAGCTACTCCTCGGGCAACCTGGGTACAGGCGTGGTGTGCCGTCAGACGACGTCGGTCGTTCACAGCGGCAACTGCGGCAACTTCGTCAGCCCACGCACCCTGTCGGTGAATGGCACGCAGATGACGTGCAACGGCGGCAGTTGGTCCGCCATCCCGGCGGCCAGAAACGGCGGCTACTGCATCTCAACGACAAGCGGCAACTATTCGTATGCCTACTACTCGGCCTGGTAGTCTCGCTTAGCTCAAGTTGCCAGTCACGACCTTGAGCTGGTTCTTGGTTGTCGTGTTGCCACTGGTATCACTCTTTCTGACCAAGCCTTGAGCCCTATTCTTCACCTGTCGCCACTTCTCAGGGTAAGGCATGACCATGCGACATCGACCCTCTGCTTGTGTATCGACCCTCATCTCGCGCATCCCCTCGCTTGTGGGCTGCCTGCTCCTCGCGACCGCGCTGGGCGGCTGTGGCTCGGCATCGCCCGCGCCACGCGGCTCTGGCGGAAATCCGGCGTCAGGTGGCGTGACAGGCACGGGTGGTGCAAGCCAAACAGGCGGCACCGTCGGCACGGGCGGGTCGGTGCAGACCGGTGGAATGACGAGCACGGGTGGCAATTCGTCATCAGGTGGCGTGATCGGCTCGGGTGGAAACCTGGCTTCCAGCGGCGGAACCAGCACGGGAGGCTCGGTTCTGACAGGCGGCGCCATCGGCACGGGCGGCTCTGCACAGACCGGTGGCACGACGAGCACGGGTGGCAATTCGTCATCAGGTGGCTTTGCCCAGACTGGGGGTGGCTTTGCCCAGACTGGCGGCAACGCAGCCACCGGCGGCGTCACGGCCGCGGGTGGAACGTCCGCCCCAGGAGGCACAAGTGCGACGGGTGGGGCCGTCGCCACCGGCGGCACAACCGGCGCGGGTGGTTCCACGCCGCCCGCTACCTGCACGCCGGACTTCGCGGGGACGGACAGACCGCAGCTGACCGATGCAGCGGCAGCTTGCTACACCATCAAGAATTACCTGGCTCAGGCCGGAACCATTGGGTCCTTGGTGCGTGATGACTGGGATCCCTCGGCAACGCTTTTGACCACCCCGGCCAGTCCAACTTACACCGTCGCGGCCGACGGCAGCGGCACCCACACCACGGTGCAAGCCGCCATCACCGCTGCGTTTGCCTCGGGCAGTACCTCGCGCGTGGCCATCCTGGTCAAGCCGGGAACTTATCGCGAGCTGGTGTGTGTGAAACCGGCGTCGGGAGTCACGGCCATTCCTGTCACGCTGTACGGGGCCGACAGCGACGCCAGCAAGGTCAAGATCGTCTACAACAACGGATCCGGCGCCACTGTGGCCACCGAGAACACGAATCCGTGTTCGGTGCCGTCGGGGACGACCCACGGAACCAGCGATAGCTCGACCTTCATGGTCTCCGCACGCCAGTTCCAGGCCATGAACCTCACCCTCGCCAATGACTTCGCCGAGCCATCGGGGCAGTCCGCGGTGCAAGCGCCGGCGTTGACAGCGCAAGCCGATCAACTGGTCTTTCAGAACGTTCGCTTCTTGGGTAATCAGGATACGCTGCAATACAAGACCGGCGCCGTGACGACCGTGGCTCGCGCTTACTTCAAGAGCTGCTACGTCGAAGGCGACGTGGATTTCGTTTTCGGCCGCGGCACCATGGTGTTCGATGGTTGCACCTTCCAATACCTGACCGACCGAAAGACCGGCAGCACCATCTTTGCCCCGAGCACGGAGAGCGCGCACCCGTTCGGCATTCTGGTTATTGGCAGCCAGATCGGCAGTGCCTCGGGAACGAATAGCACCTATCTGGGCCGCGCCTGGGACGATAGCAGCGGGACGAGCCCCAACGGACAGGTTGTCATCCGCGAATCCACGCTCGATGCGAGTATCAGGGCCGCGGCACCATGGACGACCTCGACCCAGGGCCGGGCCTTCTCGGCGTCGGGGAACCGGATGTACGAGTACAAGAACACAGGCGCTGGTGCCGCGCCGTAGAGCGCTACAGGAGAGACTTCAGCACCGAGTACCACTGGGTTCCCAGGAGAACGTATCCGGTCAGGTTCGGGTGCCACTGATCTTCCATCAGCGACGCCTTTTTCGGATCGAAGGGCGTGAACATGTCCACGAGCAGAATGTGTTTGCCAACGTCGGCTTGCGCTTTGACCACGGCGGGCAGGGTGGCGTTGAAGGCCTTGATGCGATCGCTGAGGGCCGTGTCGTCACCCTTGCTTGCATCGCCGCGTGACGGAACGGGTTGAGCCACGACAATCAAGACGTCTGGCAACTTCGCGTAGATGCTGTCGATGAGGTCTTTCAACCGGGTAGGGGCGGTGGCCAGCTGGTAG
>Ga0302321_100006502_pt1 | contig 10275 bp, 7 predicted proteins | sample Fen_T0_1_FD_202505 | JGI IMG/M metagenome (GOLD analysis project Ga0302321, IMG submission 202505) | Peat permafrost microbial communities from Stordalen Mire near Abisko, Sweden - Fen_T0_1 | ecosystem: Environmental > Terrestrial > Soil > Wetlands > Permafrost | place: Sweden: Abisko... | reverse complement strand
GGGTTGCGCGTGGAAGAGCTGGACGAGGCGGCCGAGGTCATCGCCAACGGGCGCAAGAAGGTGAAGAAGATCGAGGAAGAGGCAGGGCTCGATGAGCCGACCCTGCGCGACACCGTGCGCGAGATCGAGGACGGCGAGCGGCAGGCCGAGCAGGCCAAGGCGGAGCTGGTCGAAGCGAACTTGCGCCTGGTCGTCTCGATTGCAAAGAAGTACACGAACCGTGGCTTGCAATTCCTTGATCTCATTCAGGAAGGCAACATCGGTTTGATGAAGGCCGTGGACAAATTCGAGTACCGCCGTGGGTACAAGTTCTCGACCTACGCGACCTGGTGGATTCGCCAGGCGATCACGCGCGCCATCGCCGATCAGGCCCGCACCATTCGTATCCCGGTGCACATGATCGAAACCATCAACAAGCTCATCCGCACCAGCCGCTATCTAGTGCAGGAGCTTGGGCGCGAGGCGACCCCAGAAGAAATCGCCGAGAAGATGGAGCTGCCGCTCGACAAGGTCCGCAAGGTCTTGAAGATCGCCAAAGAGCCCATCTCGCTCGAGACGCCCATCGGCGAAGAGGAAGACTCGCATCTCGGCGACTTCATCGAGGACAAGAGCATCGTGTCGCCCGCCGACGCGGTGATCTCCATGAACCTCGCCGAGCAGACCCGCAAGGTGCTGGCCACCCTAACGCCACGCGAAGAGAAAGTCCTGCGCATGCGCTTCGGCATCGGCGAGAAGTCGGACCACACGCTGGAAGAGGTGGGCCAGGACTTCGAGGTCACGCGGGAGCGCATTCGCCAGATCGAGGCGAAGGCCTTGAGGAAACTGCGCCATCCGTCACGCAGCAAGAGACTCAAGAGCTTCATGGAAAGTTAGTGGCGGCCCTAGCCGCGGAGGCGACGACGCCTGACGAACGGGGCCTTGGGCCGCGTCGGTTCTTGTCAGGTCGTCGTTGCGAGGATGTCGGCCAGCTTGCTGATCTCTTCCGGGCCGAGGTCGTTGCTGGGGAGGCGGGGGAGCTGGAGCATCGGGAGACCGGGATCGGCAGCGAGGTTGGCGACAGTGCGCTCGGCGTCCCTGCGACGGTTTCCCAGGACCGAAATGCCGGCGACCAGGTTCGCGAGGGCAGGGATGGCTGCAGCGTTCGTCTGGGAGGCGACGATGCGTTCGACGACCGGGTCGGCGGCTTCAGCCGGCGGCATGGCGTTGACGACCAGCGGGCCGATGGGAATGCGCAGCTCCTTGAGGTCGCGGACCAGGACCAGCGTCTCTCGGGCGGGAAGCTCTTCGGGCAAGGTGACCAGCACGACCGAAGTCAATCGCGGGTCGGAGAAGGTGGCACGGGCTTGTTCTGCGTCACGGGCAAGCGGACCGCGTGGCATGGCGCTTCGGACTGCATCGGGGATACGCAGCATCGCCACGGCGTGACCCGAGGCAGGACCGTCCAGAATGACCAAGTCGTACTTCGGGCGGCCGTCGTATTCTTCCGTGGTGTGCCACCACGCCTTGCCCAGCATGGTCCAGTAGTCGAGCCCGGGAAACGCCCCTAGGAAGCTACGCATGGGCTTGTTCTCGAAAAAGGCGCGGTAGAGGGGCTCGAAGCGCAGGAGCATCACGCCGTATTCGTGCAGCGCCTCTTTGGGACGCATGTTGACCGCCCACAGGCGTTCGTCTACCGATTCTACTTCTGGTCCGATCGGATGGGTGAGTCCCAGCAAGCGCCCCAATCGCTCGGGTGCGTTTGTCTGCGCGATGAGCACGCGCTTGCCGGTACGGATGGCTGCGCGCGCGAGGGCCGCCGCGACCGTGGTGCGGCCAACGCCGCCCTTGCCGGCGACGAGAAGCAGCCGATGGTCGAATAGCTGGCTCATGCCCAGAAGAAGATGTTCGGCAGAATTGGAAAGACGCTTGCGGGCGGCATCGACGGTGAGGTCTATAATGCGTCGATGTCCCGCAAACGAGCAACGTCCGGAAGCACAGAAACGTCGGATTTCGATCCGCATACCGTCTTGCGCGACTCGGCCGCGAAGGTCGTCCTCAAGCGAGGTCGTGCGCGGCCGTTGTGGTTTGGTCACCCTTGGGTCTATTCGAACGCCATCGACCGCGTCGAGGGCAAGGCTGACCCAGGCAGCATCGTGACGCTAGTCGACCATGACGGTCGCGCTATCGGCCGAGGCACCTACAACCCGCGCTCGCAGATTTCCGTTCGTCTCGTGACCCACACCGACGAGCCGGTGGATGCGCAGTTCTTCGTGCGCCAGGTTCGTTCTGCCCAGACCCTGCGAACGGCCGTCGATTTGCCGAGCGCTCGGACCAGCGCATACCGGCTGGTCAACAGCGAGGGTGATGCATTGCCGGGCCTGGTCGTTGACGTGTTCGGCGACGCGGCCGCCTACCAGGTGAGCACCCTGGGCATGGCCCTTTGGCGCGACGAGATCGCGCAGGCCATCGCGGAGGTCCTGCATCCGAAGACCCTCTACGAGGTCGCGGCCGGGAGCTTCGTAGACGTCGAAGGCTTCGCCGCCGAGACACGCGTGGTGACTGGGGAGTCGCGGGCACAGGTGGGGTGCCAAGAAGATGGGATTCGTCTCGAAGCCGAGCCGCTGGCGGGACAGAAGACCGGCTTGTTCCTCGATCAGCGACCGAGTCGCACACGGGTGGGTCAGATGGTCGCTGCTGCGCCCAAGAAATTTGCAAGAGTGCTCGACTGCTACTCCTACGCTGGCGGTTTTGCGCTTCAGGCCGCCCGGGCGGGCGCAGCCGAGATCACGGCGGTGGACAGCTCGTCGCGCGCTATTGGCCGCATCGCTGCCCACGCCGCCGCCAACGGCGCGCAGATTCGCGCCGTCGAATCGGACACCTTTCGCTTTCTCGAAACCGCCACACCTCGCTCGTATGATCTGGTGGTGGTCGATCCGCCCAAATTTGCCAAAGCGCGAAAAGACCTGGAAGCGGCCACCAAGGGCTACGAGCGCCTCAACGCGCTCGCGCTGACTGCGTGCGCTCCGGGTGCCGTGCTGGTCTCGTGCTCGTGTTCGCAGAACGTTGGGCTTGAGGATTTCGAACGCACCGTCGCTGCCGGCGCTCGCCAAGCCGCGCGCGAGGTGCGCATCCTCGACCGCCTAGGGCCGGGCGCCGACCATCCCTTGCCGCCCGGGTTCAGCGAAGGCCAATATCTCAAGGTGATCTTCGCCTACGTCACCTAACCCGCCTGTGCGCCCCCACCACCTCCGCGCTCTCGACAGAACTGCGTTGATCTACCTTCCCGGCACCACGCCCGTCGGCGAGCTTTGCAAGAACACGATGTAGTACACCAACATCGCGACGATGGTGGCCAGCGATAGCCACTCGAAGGGGATGCGGCCGAACAGCATGAAGCGTTTGCCGAAGAATCGGCCGCGCGAGCGCCGGTTGATTTGTGCTTGTACGCCTTCCAGAAAATTGCCCGGCGCAGAGCTCTTGAGCGCACCCAGCTTGCCAACGGTCCGACGGAAACGCTCCAATGAAACTCGACACTGGATGCAACTGGCGAGGTGCTCGTCAACGTGGGCCCGTTCGTTCGGGGGCAGTTCGCCGTCGACGTAGGCGGAAAAGGCATCGGTGGTTCGCTTGTGGCTATCGGCGCCGGTCACTTCAACGTTCCTTCCAGTGAATCCTTGAGAGCCATGCGCGCCCTGTGCAAACGCGATTTCACGGTCCCTTCCGGCAGTCCGGTGATTTCCACGATTTCCTCGTAGGACAGCTCCTCCACGTCACGCAGGACCACCAGCAGTCGTTGTTCCTCGTCCAGCTTGGCGATGGCACCTTGCAAGATCTGCTCGGTCTCCGCGGCCTCGAGCAGCACGTCCGGCGCGTCGAAGTGGGCTTGCATGGGCGCCTTGCCCTCGTCGGCCATCTCTGTCGCGTCGGTTCCGTCTCGCATCTCTTGGCTGGTGGTGCGCCGGCGTGACAGGTATTTGATACGGTTCTTCGCGTGGTTCGCGGCGATGCGCAGGATCCAGGTCGAAAGCTTCGCCTCGCCACGGTAGCTCTCGATACTCTTGAAGACCGTGACGAAGACCTCCTGCGCGATGTCCTCGGCCTCCGAGGGCGATCCCACGAGCCGCAGCACGAGGTTGTAAACACGGTCCCCGTAGCTGCGCACCACGTAGCTGAACGCGTCCTCGTCTCGCTTGATGAGACGGCCCAGCAGCATGCGTTCCGAGAGGCTCATCTGAAACCGTGGCCGCTCGGCGGTCTTGCCCGCGCTGGTTGCTTCGTCGGAGGCATCGCTGATGCCCACTCCGGCTGTCCGTGGCAACAAGGCCTCCACATTGATACAGACAACCCGACGTTCAAGAAGTTCCTAAGGAATGACAAGCTGCTGCAGTTTAGCTCGATTAGATGCTCGGAACGAAGAGGCGACCGCTGATTCCGACAATGGTCGACTTCTGGTCGCCCGTGATGTCCCTCCGCAAACCGATGTCCAGGGCGCCAATCTCGGCGGACAAGAGGGAAATACCGGCGGATAGGTAACTGTTCTTGGTGAGACCATTCCGTCCTCCGCCTGCCCGGATTGCGCCGGTGGAGGCGAACGAGAATTCTGCGCCGCCCATGTAGTGGGTGGTGGTGTCACGGGTCGGGTCGCCGTAAACCTTTTCGTACACGCTGTCGAAGACGAACAGCAGGGTCGGAATCGGGATGAAGGCAATGCCTCCGCCCACACCCCTGGGCAGCCAGGGGTCGTCGAAATCGCGCAGGTTGTACCCCGCGGCACCGACAGAGATCAAGGAGACCGGACGAATGGTCAGGCCGGCGTCGTAGGTGAAACCAGAATGGAAGGCGCCGTCCACGCCGGTGAAATGCACGTACTTCGCAGTGCCGCCGACGAAGACCTTGTCGAGGATGGGGAAGGCCAACGAACCGCCGAAAACATGTCCAGTCCGGGAAACACCCCCAACCGATTGACGGTGGTAGGTGTAGTTGAGGGCTCCGCCCAAGTTGAAGGCCGAGGTCGAGTCGACCGCGGAGATGCGAGCGTCGTTGGTGCCGGCCGTCGTGCCGTACTGGTAGGCACCCTCGATTTGATAGCTGCGCATGAGCGAAATACCCGACGGATTGAGCTGTGGCCCCGCGTCGCCCGTGGCGATGGCGCGCATGGCACCACCGACGCCCAAAGGTCGGGTTCCCGGGAACAGGACACCGTCTGCGAACGCTGTTGCGGAGGCGCCCGCAATGGCGGCACACGTGATCAGGATGAGGGCAGACCGTCGAAGCTGCATGGCCGCATATTATGGCCGCACCGGCGTTGGGCCAAAAACCATTCTAACCGGGCGGATCAAAGGCCGCCGCGGCTGGCGATGCTGACGAACCCGTCGCTGGCCACCACCACGTGGTCCAGGACGGAGATGCCACACAGCTCGCCAACCTCCCGCAGTCGCTTCGTCAGCTCGAGATCCTGCCGCGACGGAGTGGGGTCGCCTGAGGGATGGTTGTGGCAGAAGATCACCGACGCTGCCGCGCCACGGATCAGGGTGCGAAAGACGTCCCTCGGATGAACCTCGACTCCCGTCAGCGAGCCTCGCGCGACGCAGGTCTCGAAAATCAGACGGTGGCGCACGTCGAGCGCCAGCATCCAGAACTCCTCCACTGGCGAACTGCCGAGTCGAGCCCGATAGTGTGTCCAGACATCGGCCGAGTTGGCCAGAAATCGGCCGCGCTCCGGCCGAGATCCCATCACCCTGCGGCCGAGCTCCAGGGCGGCCTGGATGGTCGCTGCGCGGGCCGGGCCGACGCCGGGCAGGGCACACAGCTCTGCCTCGGCGCTTTCGGCGAGCCTTCGCAAATCTCCGGCGTGCGCGAGCAGGTCGTGCGCGACCTCGACGACGTTCTGTCCATGGCGACCTGAACCGAGCAAAATGGCGAGCAGCTCGGCGTCGGACAAGCTGCCAGGGCCGCGCGAAAGCAGCCTCTCCCGCGGGCGATCCTCTGGTGCAAGTGCAAGAATTCCGGGCATGCTTTAAGGCAAAGCATGCAACGTGCCAATGGTACAGGCCCGGCAAGACCTCAACGATGCCGAGCGGTTGGAAAACCCAGAAACTTTGTGGCGCGAGCGTAAATCGTGCTACTGTTAGTGTGCGTTTTCGCAAGGTGGGCTTCGAGTTCGCCCGAACGCGGCAGGGTCGAGTGCTCCTTAGACCGACCCCCAAGGCAGCCCGAGTTTAGGGGCTGCTTACTGGGCGAACCGCCGCCATAGGAAACGCAGCAAATACATGTCGAGAGAGTTCGGAGAGGAGTCGAGACTGAGTACCCCATTAGATGGCGAGCACGACGAGAATGCCGCCGCCGACAAATTTTCTCCAGACGCCGCACCGAGCGCGCCGGAGGCTGAATCGGTAGATGGCGAATCCGAGCCAACGCACGTGATTCACATGTCCGATGACGGACCCGCAGCGACGATCGGTGCCGGTCCCGGTTTTGGCCAGGCTCCGCCCGCTTATACGTCGGCGGTGGTTCCGCCAGCGGCGGTGGAGATTCAGCGCCCGTATTCGCCGGCTTTGCGCGAGGCGCTGGACCGCGCCCGGGCTGTGCTCAAAATTCGCGATCTTCGTCCGGGACAAGCCGAGGTTATCGAATCGGTTCTCGCCGGACGCGACACGTTGGCCATCATGCCGACGGGTAGCGGAAAATCGCTGACTTACCAGCTTCCGTCCTTGTGGTTGCCCGGCCCGACGTTGGTGGTTTCGCCGTTGCTGGCGCTCATCGAGGATCAAGTCGGCAAGATGAAAGCCGCGGGCGTGCCGGTGGCGCGCATCGACTCTACGCGAACCGCCAAAGAGCGCGCGGCGGATCTGGAAGCGGTTCGTTCCGGAAAGATTCGTTTGGTCCTGATTACGCCGGAATCCGTGTGCTCGCCGGCGGTGCAGGAGAGCCTCGAGGGGGTCAAGTTCTCGCTCTTCTGCGTGGACGAGGCGCACTGCGTTTCGCAGTGGGGACACGATTTTCGTCCGGCCTACCTGGGGCTTCGCCGGGCGGCCCAAGTGCTGGGCCGGCCGCCGATCTTGGGGCTGACCGCCACTGCTACGCCGGCCATCGCCGAGGACGTGCTGGTTCAGCTGGGCATGAAGGATGCTCACGTCTGCCGCGTTTCCTTCCATCGCCCCAACCTGGCTTTCGACGTGCGCAAGGTGGCGGGAGAGGCGGACAAGCTACGCGTGCTGGGCAAGTTGATTCAGCGCCTACGCCGCCCCGGCATCGTGTACTGCGCGACGGTTCGTGCGGTGGACGAGCTTTATGTGGCTTTGCGCCACGGCAAAATTCCCGTCGAACGCTACAACGGCAAGATGACCACCGAGGAGCGCGAGAAGTCGCAGGCCTCGTTCATGTCGTCTGGCCGCAAGGTGGTCATGATCGCCACCAACGCATTCGGCCTAGGCGTCGACAAGCCGGACATTCGCTACATCATCCACTACCAGATGCCCGGCTCGCCTGAATCGTATGTGCAGGAAGCCGGCCGCGCCGGTCGCGATGGCAAGCCCGCCCGTTGCGTTTTGCTGTTCCAGCCCGACGACATCTCCATCCAAGAGCACTTCCTCAAGGAAGCACATCCGACCAAGACCCAGGCGCGGCTGGTTGCGGAGGGGCTTTACGCCTGGAGCGACGAGGGCAAAGAGGTGTCGGTTCGCGACCTGGCCCTGTCCATGGCATTGCCCGAGCGACGCGTGCGTGTCGTATTGTCCGTGCTGGAGGCCATGGGCGTCGCCAAGGAAGTTCGGGCTGCGCGATGGAGTGGGGTTGAGCCGCGGCCGACCCGCCAACAGATAGACAAGGCGTCCTCGATCTTCGAGGCGCGCAGAATTTCCGACCGGCGGCGCTTGGCCGAGCTGCTCAAGTACATGAACCTGCAGAAGTGCCGGGTTCAGATGATGCGAGAGTACTTCGGCGAGGACGCCGGACCACCGTGTGGACTTTGCGACTCGTGCGCGGGGCTCGACAGTGAAGTCTTCGATCCGGGCGATGCCGATGCTCGCCACAGCCTGCACGCAGCCACCGATTTCCACGGCCGAGCGCGAAGGCGGCGGCGCCGTGGCGTGGACAAGGCGGCTGCGCCCCACGTCGAGCGTCAGCAGCAGCGGCCGACCTTCGCGACCGCGATCCCGGACTTGGTGCCCGCGACGGTTCCTCCCCCGTGGGTTCCACCGCCGGACAGCGATGCCACGGTGGATCCAGCGGTTTGGGACGGCGAGACGCTGCCCACCCCTGCAGCCGGGGAAATCGTCCTGGAGCCTGGCGAGCAGGAGGCGTGGCTGGGCGAAGCCCAGCTGTCGAGTTCCCACGAAGTCCCCGTCGAGGGCGATCCGTTTGCGACAAGTTGGTCTGCGATTCGCGACGCCAACATTCGACCCTTCATCGAATGGATTGTGCCTGCGATAGTGTCGCTGCCTGTAATTCCCGTAGCTCGCGGCGGTGGCGCTGGACAGCAACAGCAACAGCGCCCGAACCAGCAGGGCAAACACCCAGGCAATCACCACCATCACCACCCGCAGGCTAGGAACCAGCAACCGGCTGATGGCGGGGGCGGTAAACGCAAGCGCAGGCGGAGGCGGGGTCGTCATCAGGGCGAGCCGGGCGAGCGGGACAACGGGCCTCGCCTGCCAGGCGTGTACAACCCCGGCGGCGACTAGGAACAACTCCGACTCTGCGCAGCTCCGACTCTGCGCAGCTCCGGCTCTGCGCCGCTCCGACTCTGCGCCCTCCGGCAGCTCCGACTCTGCGCCCTCATCGCCCGAAGATACGGCGGAGTAGTGACTTTTTTTGTGGCGGGGCCGGCTTCTTCTTGAGGACCGTCTTCACGCTTTGGTTCTTGCGGTTGGCGACCGTGACGCGCTTGCTCGTGGGCTGATAGCCCTTCTTCACGAACGTCAGTTCGAAGGTTATTCCAGGCCGAAACCTCAGATTCATCGGTGCGCGACCGAAGACTCGCTTGCCGATGCTCACCACAGCGCCTTCAGGAACCGAGACCAGTCGAACCGAAACGGGCTCGATGGTGACAGCCTTTGGAGGCTTCGCGCCCGCGCGTCGGCTCGCGACGCCTTCGTCTTCGCCGAGCACACGCTCAGCGTCGTCGGGCTCGGCCTGCTTGAGCAACTTTTCCTCTTCTTCGTCGGTCTCCGCTGGGGCCAGAACGGCGTGCTTGCCGTCCAGGGGCATGGGGATGGTCCCCGAATCCAATTCCGGCTTGGTGGCGGCGGCCGCCACGGCTGGCGGTGTCCCTTGGGGTGCCGCCGTCGGCTCGGGGTTGGCCTCCACGGATTTCGTCGTTGCCGGCGGTGGCGCATCGGACTTCGGGGAGACCGTGGACACGGTGTCTCCATGCTTGCGTCCGTCGGGCTTGCGCTTGTCGTGGCCCCCGCCACTGTCGGGTAAGAGCCACCATCCACCCAGCGCCACAATCACAATGACCGCGGCAAACACGACGATGCGCGTCGGGATGCTGCTCTGCTTGATGGCAATGGGGGTGGCGGCGGTCGTCTTATCCTCGGCCTTTGGCCGAATGCCAGAAAGCTCCTCCGGCGTCGCGGCGATGGTCGGCTGGATACCCGCCACCACGTCGTTGATATCCACCACGCCCGACTCGTCGAAGATCACTTCGGCGCCCTCGCCAACGTCCAGTTCTTCGTAGTCGCTCGACACAGGCTTAGCAGTGGCCTGCGATATGGGTGGGCAATGGTCCCGCGCCTGCAAATCGGCGAGCCAACGCTTGAGCTCTGTCTGGCCCGCGGGACGATAGACCGTACGCTGGACCTTCTCGAGATCGGTCAGCAGCTCGTCGGCATTTTGGTAACGCTTGGACGGCAACCTCTCCAAGGCGCGGCTGATGATCTTGGCCATCGTGGGGTCGAGCCCTGGCTTGACCTCCTCAGGCGGCGGAAATCGGCATTCTCGCACCCGCATGATGGATTCGAGATCCGTGGGTGCTTCGAACGGGCGCCGGCCGGTGAAGAACAAGTACAAGATGGTGCCAAGCGAGAACAGGTCGGATCGGTTGTCGAGAATCGAGCCGGACGCTTGCTCGGGCGACATGAACGCCAGCTTGCCCTTGATCACGCCCTCGTTGGTCCGCTCTCGGCGGCCCATGGCCTTGGCGATGCCAAAGTCGGTCAGCTTCACCTCGCCCTGTTCGCTGAGGAGGATGTTTTGGGGGCTGACGTCCCGGTGGACGATGGCGAGGGGGCGACCATCGCGGGTCCGGGCATGCGCATAGGCGAGGGCGCGGCACACCTCGGCGGCGATGTAGAG
>Ga0302321_100006500_pt1 | contig 10277 bp, 7 predicted proteins | sample Fen_T0_1_FD_202505 | JGI IMG/M metagenome (GOLD analysis project Ga0302321, IMG submission 202505) | Peat permafrost microbial communities from Stordalen Mire near Abisko, Sweden - Fen_T0_1 | ecosystem: Environmental > Terrestrial > Soil > Wetlands > Permafrost | place: Sweden: Abisko... | reverse complement strand
CCGAGAGACCCTCGGCTGGGCCACCCCGGCACAGCGACTCGAAGAGCTACTCTGCGGACACCCAATCAACCGTGGTGCAACGACCAGCTGAAACCGCCCGGGGTTATCACCGCCGAAGTACCCGCACAGCACCGCCGAAGTAGCCACAGCACCGCACCAGATGGGAGCTCCCCGGGTAGGAGTCGAACCTACGTCGCTAGTCCTGATTCAAAGTCAGGCGGGCCCTGCCGGCAGACCAACCGGGGATTGCGTAGAAAGGGTAGGGCCCGCTGGGCGGGGCAGCACGCCGGCCCGGCAGACCAACCGGGGATTGCGTAGAAAGGTGAGGGCCCGCTGGGCGGGGCAGCACGCCGTCCAGGCAGGCGAGGCCCGGCAGGCAGGGCTCGACCGCCCAACGAGATCACCCCTGAGGACGATGGCGGTGCCGAGCCCGGCGGGAGTTAGGTTGGACCCCATGTCGAGCGACCTGACCGTGATCGTGCTGGCGGCAGGTGGCGGGACCCGGATGCGGTCCAAGACGGCCAAGGTGCTCCACGAGATGGCCGGCCGCAGCATGATCGACCACGTCCTGCTGGCCGTGCAGGCCCTGGAGCCCGAGCGGGTCGTCGCGGTCGTGGGTCACCAACGCGACCAGGTCGGACCTCACATCCAGTCGCTGATGCCCCAGGTCACCCTCGCCGTCCAGGAGGAGCAGAATGGCACCGGGCATGCCGTCCGGATCGCGCTCCAGGCAGCCGGTACGACGAGCGGCACGGTGCTGGTGGCCGCCGGCGACACTCCGTTGCTGCAGGGCGACAGCCTGCGCGGCTTCGCCCAGGAGCACCGCGCCGCCGACTGCGCGGTCAGCGTGCTCAGCGGCATCGTCGAGCAGCCCCACGGCTACGGCCGGATCGTCCGCAACCACGAGGGCGACGTCGAGGGGATCGTCGAGGAGAAGGACGCGACGCTCGAGCAGCGCGAGATCCGCGAGATCAGCTCCGGCATCCTCGCCTTCGACGCGGAGTTCCTGGTCGAGGCGCTCTCCCGGGTAGGCAACGACAACGCGAAGGGCGAGTACTACCTGACCGACGTCGTCGGCCTCGCCCGCGAGGCCGGGCTCGCCGTCGGCGCCTTCCCGCTGGACGACGTCATGCAGACCGAAGGCGTCAACGACCGCGTCCAGCTCGCCCAGCTCGGCCGCGAGCTCAACCGCCGCATCGTCGAGGGCTGGATGCGCGACGGGGTGACCGTGATGGACCCGGCGACCACCTGGCTCGACGCCGACGTCGTGCTCGCCCCCGACGTCACCATCCTCCCCGGCACCCAGCTCCTCGGCGCCACGGTCGTCGGCGAGAACGCCGTCGTCGGCCCCGACACCACGCTCAAGGACTGCGAGATCGGCAGCGGTGCGCGCGTCGTCCGCACGCACGGCGAGCTCGCCGTGATCGGTCCGGGCGCCAAGGTCGGCCCGTTCTCCTACCTGCGCCCCGGCACGACCCTCGGCGAGGGCGGGAAGATCGGTGCCTTCGTCGAGACCAAGAACGCCCAGATCGGCGACGGCGCCAAGGTGCCGCACCTGTCCTACGTCGGCGACGCCGAGATCGGCGCCGGCACCAACATCGGCGCGGGCACGATCTTCGCCAACTACGACGGGGTGGCCAAGCACCGTACGACCGTGGGCAAGGATGCGAGGACCGGCGCCAACAACACCTTCGTCGCCCCGGTCACGATCGGCGACGGAGCGGTGACCGGCGGTGGCACCGTCGTACGCCGTGACGTGCCGCCGGGCACGCTGGCGGTCTCCGGCGGACCCCAGCGCAACCTCGAGCGGCGCAGGCCCACGACCGAGGACACCTCGATTGGGGAAGCCGCCGACGGTGGGGGAGAATCCTGACCTGTGACCTCCAAGACCAAACGGACCACGAAGAAGCACCTGATGGTCTTCTCGGGGCGGGCGCATCCGCTCCTGGCAGCAGAGGTCGCCACTGAGCTCGAGATCGGCCTGGTGCCGATGCAGGCGTTCAACTTCGCGAACTCCGAAATCTACATCCGGTTCGACGAGTCGGTCCGCGGCTGCGACGCGTTCGTGATCCAGAGCCACACGGCGCCGATCAACGAGTGGATCATGGAGCACCTGATCATGGTCGACGCGCTGAAGCGCGCGTCCGCCAAGCGGATCACCGTCGTGATGCCCTTCTACGGCTACGCACGCCAGGACAAGAAGCACCGCGGCCGCGAGCCGATCTCGGCGCGGCTGATGGCCGACTTCTTCAAGACCGCCGGCGCCGACCGGCTGATCACCGTCGACCTCCACGCCGACCAGATCCAGGGCTTCTTCGACGGTCCGGTCGACCACCTGATGGCGCTGCCGATCCTCGCCGACTACGTCAGGGAGAAGTACGGCGACCAGCGGCTCGCCGTGGTCAGCCCCGACGCCGGCCGGATCAAGGTCGCCGAGCGCTGGTCGGCCCGTCTCGGCGGTGCGCCGCTGGCGTTCATCCACAAGAGCCGTCGTACGGATCGTCCCAACGAGACCGTGGCCAACCGCGTGGTGGGCGACGTCACGGGCCGGATCTGCGTGCTCGTCGACGACATGATCGACACCGGCGGCACGATCGTGCAGGCCGCCGAGGCGCTGATGAACGACGGTGCCGCCGGCGTGGTCATCGCCGCGACACACCCGATCATGTCCGGCCCCGCCGTCGACCGGCTCAAGAACAGCGCGGCCGCCGAGATCGTGGTGACCAACACGCTGCCCCTCTCCGACGAGCAGCAGTTCGACAAGCTCACCTGCCTGTCCATCGCGCCCCTGCTCTCGCAGGCGATCCGCGAGGTGTTCGAGGACGGCTCGGTGACCAAGATGTTCGACGGTCACGCATAGACGAGCACCACCGCAGCGAACGGCGAAGCGCGCTCGCGCGCAGGCCGCTACCCGGCTGAGCGCACCCGGAGCGCGATGTCGTAGTCGTCGACCGTGTCGCGCCAGCCGCGACGCAGGACCGTGTTGTCGGTCTGCTCCGAGGCGGCGTCGATGTCGTCGCGCAGCTGCTGCAGGCGGTCGAGCGCCATCGGCATCCGCGGGGAGGCGAAGGCGATCTCCTGGGCGAAGGCCTGACCGCGCTCGGCGACGCGGGGTGCGTCCTCGAGGTAGCGCGCGATGTACGGCGCGACCAGGTCGTCCTGGCCCGCCGTCCACAGCCCGGCCACGAGCGCCTCGAAGTCGCGGTTGGAGACACCGGGGTCGACGATCCGCTCCCAAGCCTCTGCCTTGGCGGCCGGGTCGGGACGGCTCGCCAACGCGGTGAGCGACGACTGGTGACCGCCCGAGGACCGGTCGGCGGCCGTCTCGGCCGCCACCAGGTCGGCGCCGGCGGCCCCGAGCACCACGAGCCGGCGTACGGCGAGCCACCGGGTGTCGCGGTCGACCTCGAGGCCGGGCCGTGCCTCGCCGGAGTCGAGCCAGCGGCGCAGCAGGCCGGGGTCGTCGGTGGTCCGTGCGACGCCGCGCATGGCCGACAGTGCACGGTCGGCGTCGCCGGCCTCCAGCGCGGCCGCGCACGCCTCGGCGACGATCCGCTCGGCCTCGGGGTGCGTCTCGGGTGAGGTCCACTGCGGCAGCACCTGGCGCCACAGCCTGCGCACCACGCTGTCGAACACCACCGGGTCGGTCTCGGCGGCGAGGTGGCGCCGCGCGAGGGTGAGGTAGTCGGCCAGCGGCGCCTGGCCGGTGCGGACGCGGGTCGAGGCGTTGGTCCAGGTCACCGCCCGCAGGAGCGGGTCGGGAAGCCCCGACAGGCCGTCGAGGGCGGCCTGCCACGACAGCGGGTCGAGCAGGACGGCGGCGTACGCCTCGTCCTGGGCGTTGGGCAGCACGGCCCGGCCGGCGAGCTCCGGGAGCGGCAGCGGCCCGTCGTCGTCGAGGTCGACCATGCGGGAGGCGCTCACGCGTGTCCCGTCGAGGCCGACGACGCTGAACCGGTGCGGCCGCGAGCCTTCCCGCTCCAGCACCGGTACGTCGCCGTCGCGGGTCACCCGGATCGTGTCGAAGCCGGTGGTGCGCAGGTAGGCCTCGGCCCAGCCGCGCACGTCGCGGTCGGTGACCGAGTCGAGGGCCTCGAGGTAGTCGGCGAGCTCGGCGTTGCCGAAGCGGTGCCGGGTCAGATAGACGTTCGTGCCCTTGACGAAGGTGTCCCAGCCCAGCCAGATCACCAGCTGGTGCAGGACCGAGGCGCCCTTGGCGTAGGTGATCATGTCGAAGTTGTTGAACGCCGTGTCGACGTCGACCAGGTGTTCGGCATCCTCGGCGATCGGGTGGGTGGAGCGCCGACCGTCGGCGGCGTACCCGGTCGGCTTGCGGTTCAGCGAGAAGTCGGGCCACGAGCCGAGCACACCGGCCTCGTGCGCCACGTGGTAGCCCATGAAGTCGGCGAAGGACTCGTTGAGCCAGGTGTCCTGCCACCACTTCATGGTCACGAGGTCGCCGAACCACATGTGCGCCATCTCGTGGGCGATCACCGTCGCCCGGTCGACCAGCTCGCCGGCGTCAGGTTCGTTGCGCGGGAGGTACTCGTCACGGAAGGTCACGCACCCGGCGGTCTCCATCGCGCCCCAGTTGTGTCCCGGGCCCATCACCTGGTCGTAGGAGTCGAACGGGTAGGGCTCGTCGAAGGTCCGCGTGTAGAAGTCGAAGCAGGCCTCGGTGACCTCGCGCATGTTGTCGAAGTCGCGGTCGAGCTCGGCCGCGAGAGAGGCACGGGCGTGCCAGCCGAACGGCAGCCCCGCGTGCTCCCAGGTGCGCGAGTGCCAGGGGCCGCCGCAGACGGTGAAGAGGTACGTCGAGATCGGCGGCGTCGTGGTGAACGTCCAGGTGCTGCCCTCGTGGGAGGCCAGCCGGCCGTTGCCGATCACGGTCCACTCGTCGGGGGCCAGCACGGTCAACGTCATCGGCGCCTTGAGGTCGGGCTGGTCGAAGCAGGCGAACACCCGGTGCGCCAGGTCCATCCCGGCGTACGCCGCCACGTAGGTCGCGTCGTCGGCCGGGTCGGTCACCGTGTGCATCCCGTCGCCGTCGTTCACATAGGGCATCCGGGCCTCGACGACCACCTCGTTGTGCGTCGCCAGGTCGTGAAGGGTGATCCGCTTCCCGTCGTACGACGGTGACGCGACGGGCGCGCCGTTGACGCTCAGCTGGAGGTCCGACGCGTTCGCCAGCTCGAGGAACGTCGGGGATCCGGGATCGGCGAGCTCGAAGGTCACCGTGGTGCGGCAGCCGTACGACTCGCGGGAGGTCAGGTCGAGGTCGATGAGGTAGGAGACACCCGAGACGCGGGCGGCACGGGACAGCGCTTCGGCGTAGGTCAGAGACACCCGTCCGACCCTAGGGGAAGAGCTCGCCGTCGCGAACAGAGTCGGTCCGGGCATTTCCGGCGCGCGCCTGCGATTTCACCCGTTCCGGGGATTCGTCACCCGGCGCCGGGACTGTCTAGACTTCAGCAGTTGCCTCGGCGAGGGAACCCGGCCCGTCCGGGTGTCCGTGATCGACAGGGCGGCGGCATTCCAACGCCGCGCTGACCCTGTCGCGCGGCGTTCTCTCGTTGTGGCCCACCGACATCGGTCACACCCTCACCACAGAGGGCGACCACGACGCGAGGAGCAGGACGAGATGGCTGAGAAGATCACTGCGGAGATGCGCACCGAGTTCGGCAAGGGCGCCGCCCGCCGGATCCGCCGCGAGAACAAGATCCCGGCCGTGGTCTACGGCCACGGCAACGACCCGATGCACCTGACCCTTCCGGGACACAGCACCATGATGGCGCTCAAGCACGGCGGCGCCAACGCGCTGCTCGAGCTCGACATCGAGGGCAGGCCCCAGCTCGCGCTGGCCCGTGAGATCCAGGTCGACCCGCTGCGCCGGGTGCTCGAGCACATCGACTTCGTCGCCGTCCGCAAGGGCGAGAAGGTCACCGTCGACGTGCCGGTGCACGTGATCGGCGACGCCGTGTCCGAGACCCTGGTCGTCACGGAGAACTCGACCGTGCAGGTCGAGGCCGAGGCCACCAACATCCCCGAGTACATCGAGGTCTCGGTCGAGGGCGCTGAGGTCGGCACCCAGATCCACGCCTCCGACCTCCAGCTTCCGGAGGGCACCACGTTGCTGGTCGACCCCGAGACGCTGGTCGTCAACGTGACCCAGGCGCAGAGCGCCGAGTCGCTCGAGGCCGAGCTGGCCGAGGCCGAGGCCGACGCCGGGATCACCCACGAGGCCGCCGACGAGGGCACTGCCGAGGGCGACACCGCCGGGTCCGGCTCCGCCGAGGGCGACGCTGCCCCGGCCCAGGGCGACTCCGCCGAGTGAGGCTGCCGCGCCGACCGGGGTGGCTGCGGAAGCGGCACCCCGGGTCCGGCGCGGACGCGACAGGAACCGACGACATGGCGACAGGCGACGTGTGGCTCGTCGTCGGACTCGGCAACCCGGGTCCGACGTACGCCGGCCACCGGCACAACGTCGGCTACCTCGTGACCTCCGAGCTGGCCGACCGGATGGGTGCGCCCTTCCGGGCCCACAAGTCGGGGCGCGCCGAGGTGGTCGAGGGCCGGCTCGTGCCGCCGGGTGCCGACGGACCCCGGATCGTGCTGGTCCGCGCGCGCACGTACATGAACGAGACGGGCGGTGCCGTGAAGCAGCTGGCGTCGTTCTACAAGGTCCCGATCGAGCGGATCGTGGCCGTCCACGACGAGCTCGACCTCCCCTTCGACACGATGCGCATCAAGCTCGGCGGTGGCGACAACGGCCACAACGGCGTGCGTTCGATGCGCGCGGCGCTCGGCACCGGAGACTTCTTCCGGGTCCGGATCGGGATCGGCAGGCCGACCGGCCGTCAGGACGTGTCCGACTTCGTCCTGTCGAACTACTCGGCGCTGGAGCGCAAGAGCCTGCCGTTGCAGGTCGTGACCGCCGCCGACGCCGTCGAGTCACTGGTGACCGACGGGCTCGCGGCCACCCAGGCACGCTTCAACTCCTGAGGTACCCCTGGCCCGAACAGGGGGTACTTCCTGGTCACTTGGAGTGATTTCGAGAGAATCGCGTCCGGGACTGGCGCGTTCGTTGCACTTACGGCGAGAATGGCAGTACAGCCGAGGGGGGCTTCCAACCGCCACGAGCGGATGGGCGAGAGCTGTCGGGGGACACGCTTTTGCGGCTGTGTGGCATTGCCACAAGTGGTTCGGGGGAGCCGCATGAGAAATGACATGGGTGATGCCCGTGCGTGGAGCACGGGCGTTCAGGTGACTCAGTTCGTGAGTCCACCGGTGGCCGTGCCCGGTGCGACGACGCAGTCCTTGCATGCCGTCACGCCGGGTGCCCTGGCCGCGGTGTCCGAGCCACGCTCCGAGCCGCGCGGGCTCGAGAGCCCACTGATCAGCCAGGCGATGACCGTGACGGTCCTCGGGCTGGCCGCCTCGCTCTGGCTCGGACTCTCCGTGCTCGTCACGCTCTGGCTGGCGGTGGCCTCGTTGGCCATCGTCTACCGCCGGCGTGACGCCCTGTCGCGCCACGGCCGTCCCGAGCTCGGTTCACTGGTCGGTGAGCTCGCGGTCGCCTACGCCGTGGTCGCTCTCGCGGTCGGGGCCGGGCTCACCGACAGCGGCACCCTGACGGGGTCGGCCGTCGTGCTCGCCGTGGCCGGTCTCGCGATCGCCGCTACGACGGCCCTCCGGTCCGCCGCGCGCGGCCCGGCCCGGGTCCTGGTGGTGGGTGACCGTTCCGCGATCAGCCGGGGTGCCATGCGCTGGGCGTCCGGCGACCACGTCCACGTGGTCGGAGGCCTGCTCACCGACGCCGATGCGGACGGGACCGAGCCGCGCAGCATCGCCGGCGTGCCGACCGTCCTCGGCCTCGACGACGTCGCGCACTGGGCCGAGGTCTGGAGCGCCGACCTGGTGGTCGTCTCGCCCGGCCGTGGTGTCCACGGACCTGACCTCCGGCGCCTCGGGTGGCTGCTGGAGGGATCTCCGGTCGGTCTCGCTGTCGTCGATGTCGCCGACTCCGCGGCTCCGCACCGTCTCCACGCCTCGTCGTACGGCGGCGCGACGTTCCTGCACCTCGCTGACCCGACACCCTCGGCCCTCGTCCAGGGCTGCAAGGCCGCGGTCGACCGGATCGGTGCCGCGCTGCTCCTGGCCCTGCTCTCTCCGGTGCTCGCCGTGCTCGTGGTGATGGTGCGCGTCGACTCGCGGGGGCCGGGGTTCTTCCGCCAGACGCGCGTGGGCAAGGACGGTGCATACTTCCGCATCTTCAAGCTGCGCACCATGAGCGTGCACGCCGAACGCGACCGCACCGCTCTGCTCGAGCGGAACGAGGGCTCGGGTCCTCTCTTCAAGCTCCACGACGACCCGCGGGTCACCCGGGTGGGCCATTTCCTGCGCCGTACGTCTCTGGACGAGCTTCCTCAGCTCCTGAACGTCGTGCGAGGCGAGATGTCACTGGTCGGGCCGCGGCCCGCCCTGCCCACCGAGGTGGCGGAGTACGACGACGTGGAGCTGCGTCGGCTGGCCGTCAAGCCCGGGATGACCGGGCTGTGGCAGGTCAGCGGACGCTCCAACCTGTCGTGGGAGTCCGGGCTGGCCTTCGACCTGCACTATGCCGACAACTGGCGTCTCGTGGATGACGCCCTGATCTGCCTCCGCACCGTGGACGCCGTGGTCCGCGGGAACGGGGCGTACTGACATGGGGACATCACGGCAACGCTCCATCACAGCTGCGGGCCATGAGGCCCGTGGTAGGCATCATTAGGGAACCTGTCCGGTCCGAGCCAGACCGCCAGAAGAGGCGGGCACGGGGGACTAAGTCGTCGGGGGACGACTGATCGGGCACATCAGGCCGGCATCCGCCGGCGCAGTGGGGGATAACAAGAGATGAATGAGTTCTTCACAGGGAGCGGGCACCTCGGTGCCCGTGTGGGACATCAACGCGTCGGCTGTCACCACGGAGCCGACCGATGGCAGGCTCCGGTCGCACGGCCCGAGCCGTCCGGCGAGGACGCCACGGGTGCGATCGAGGACCAGCTGCACGCGATCAGGTCGGGCCTGGCGGGGTTGGCGGGAGCGATCCACGTCCTGACCGACCAGGGGACGGCGGTCCCGGAGGCCTCGCGACGCCGGCTCGAGACGATGCTGGTGGCGGAGGTCGAGCGGCTGCAACGTCTCGTCGCCGAGCCCGGCACCGAGCAGCCCGTCGTCGAGGCCGAGCTCCTCGATCTCGACGAGGTGATCGAGGACGTCGCCCTGGCCCGCACCGCAGCCGGTGAGCAGGTGCTCTGGACACCGAGTGGTCACCGGGTGCGGGGAAGCCGCGACGAGCTGGTCGAGGTGCTCAACATCCTGCTGGTGAACGCGGCGCGCCACGCGGGCACGCCCGTCCGGATCGACGTCGTCGAGATCGGTGGCCAGGTCCACGTCAGCGTGAGCGACCGTGGGCCGGGAGTGCCCGTCGCCTTCCGCCAGGAGATCTTCGAACGCGGTGCCCGTCGCGAGGACTCGCCGGGGCAGGGCCTCGGGCTCTCGATCGCCCGCGATCTCGTCCAGGACCTCGGCGGAACCCTCGCCCTCGACGTCGAGCGCGAGCGGGGAGCTCGCTTCGAGGTCGTCCTGCCGGCGATCGAGCTGGGAGGTGCGGCATGAGCTCGCTGCCCTTCCGGGTGACCGTGGTCGACGACCACGCCCTGTTCGCCGAGGCGCTCGTGATCGCCCTGCGCGGCCAGTCGGTGGATGCCCGGAGCGTGATCCCGGAAGTCCCGACGACGACCTTCCCGCAGCTCGGCCTGGCCATCGTCAGCAGTCGTCCGAACCTCGTGCTGCTCGACCTCGACCTGGGCGTGGTCGGCGACCCCATGCGACTGCTGACGACCCTCGCGAAGGCCCACCGTTCGGTCATCGTCGTGACCGGTTCGGCCGACCGCGTACGCCGCGGCGAGGCCCTGGCGAAGGGCGCGCGGGCCGTCATCTCCAAGTCCGCGCCGTTCTCGCGCATCGTGGACGCGGTCGAGCGCGAGCGCAACGGACTCCCGGTCATGTCCCGCGCCGAGCGCGACGAGCTGATCGCCGACTACCACGCCGCCCTCGAGTCCCACCGTGAGCTGCGCGCCAAGTTCGCCCTGATGACCAGGCGCGAGGCAGAGGTTCTCGGCCAGCTGATGGCCGGGAAGCAGGTCATCGAGATCGCACGCGCCCGTGTGGTCTCCGAGTCGACGGTGCGGACCCAGGTGAAGGCGATCCTCGCCAAGCTCCAGGTGGGCTCGCAG
>Ga0302321_100006499_pt1 | contig 10278 bp, 5 predicted proteins | sample Fen_T0_1_FD_202505 | JGI IMG/M metagenome (GOLD analysis project Ga0302321, IMG submission 202505) | Peat permafrost microbial communities from Stordalen Mire near Abisko, Sweden - Fen_T0_1 | ecosystem: Environmental > Terrestrial > Soil > Wetlands > Permafrost | place: Sweden: Abisko... | reverse complement strand
CATCCGCCCCAGGGAGCGTCGTCGAACCAATAAACGGTGGAGCGACTAACGGTTTTCTCGGCAGCAAAATCGTACGAAATCCATTCGGTAGTGCCTTCTTTTGGCCACCAGTGGTAATATGGAATGCTGCGGTCGTTTTCGTCTTTGGGCAGAAGTCCGTCGTTGATAGCCGAAATAGATTTAGCCTTGTGCGAAGCATTTACTTTACTTTCGGAAGCAAGCGTTGGAGGCATTGCCGGGCGGGTTGCACTCAAATCTACCGGTAACCAAACAGCCATATCGCCACTTCCTCGGTGTGCCCAGGCGTAGTACGGAATTAGGGTTAGTTTTACATCTTTGGCCACCAAACGGCCTTGTGCATCGTAACTTAACGACTGCGCATCGGTTTGAATAGTGTTGATTCCGTACAGCAATTCGGGTTTGCTTTGTACGCTGAACACCGGTTTTTTGTTTAGAATAATGCTGAAAATATTGAAGTCGTTATCAGGCCATTCGGCACAATAAACCACAGGACCACGTTCAATGGCAATTTTTCCACGGTCTGCTTCCACGGCTGGATGCGCTTTTACTGTGCGTGGTTCCATATCAAAATGAACCTCTACTTTGTCGCCTTTTTTCCATGAACGATTGATGCTGAAATAGCCTTTTTCAATGGTACTTGTCACTACTTTTCCATTTACTTTTAAGGTATAAGCCAATGTTTTCTTATCTGTATAACTGTATAGATTTCCGGGAACAACATCGCCTTGAACCCAACCCGGCACGCGGATTTTCAGCGTAAAGTCCTGTTTGCCTTTTGGTGAAACTTCGAGGTTTACATCGCCTGTCCACGGATAGTTGGTGCTTTGAGTTAATGCCACTGTTTTGCCATTTACATTCAGGTTGGAATGGTTGGCCATAAACAGATTGACATACACATCGGCATTATGCACTGCATAAATATAGCCGGGAACAGAAGGAATAAAGCGGGCAATATTCGATGGGCAACAGGCGCATCCAAACCAAGGTTGGCGTTGGTGCTGACCGATAGATTCCAACGGGTTGGGGTAGAAGAAACCACCGCCATCGAGCGAAACGCCCGAAATAAGCCCGTTGTAAAGCGTGCGTTCCAACACATCGAAATACTTGGCATCGCCATGAAGCAGGAACAAACGGTAGTTCATATACACATTGCCAATGGCAGCACATGTTTCGCAATAGGCCGACATATTAGGCAACTCGTAATTTTCACTAAATGCTTCGCCATTGCCGGTAGCGCCAATTCCGCCGGTGATATATAGTTTTTTATTGACGATGTTTTCCCAAATGCGATCGATAGCATGAATGTATCCGGTGTCTCCTGTAAGCGCGGCCACGTCGGCCATGCCAGTGTACATGTAGGCAGCGCGCACGGCATGTCCCACCGCTTCGTCTTGCTTCACCACCGGAATATGCGACTGACTATATTCCTCTTTGCGGTCGGTATATCCGCGCTTGTCGAGCAGGAATTTAGCCAAATCTAGGTAGCGTTTTTCGCCGGTCAACACATATAGTTTACAAAGAGCCATTTCGGCAATTTGATGACCCGAAACCACGGTAATTTGTCCCGGCTTGTCGCCAATGGCGCGTGCAGCACAGTCGGCATATTTGATAGCAATATCCAGAAAATTACGTTTCCCGGTGGCCTGATAATGAGCAATAGCGCCTTCGAGCATGTGTCCGAGGTCGTATAATTCGTGGCTCAAATCTTCTTCTTTTTCCCAACGTTTGGTGCCCGACCATGCATGTGGATGCTTGGGATTCATTGTGCGGGCTGTGTACAGATAACCGTCCGGTTCCTGCGCTTTGGCCACAATGGTGAGCACGCTGTCGATGTATTTATCTAGTTTTTTGTTGGGGAAAGTTTGCATGGAATAACTGGCACCTTCAATGGTTTTATATACGTCAGTGTCGTCGAACGAGAAACCTTCAACTTTATACGATTCACTAGGGTGAGCAGCTTTTACAAAGTTTTGGTAGCGTCCGGTTTCTTCGCATTTGCTGAAAGCGAGCGGAATGGTTACTTCGCGACTGGCTTTGAGGCGTAGTCCCCAAAAAGCATCCGTTACTTTTACGGCCGTAAACGGTACCGGTGTAATGGGATATCCTGCATTTTTCTTCACTTGTGCCTGCAAACACAAGCCCAGACTGAGTAATACGGGCAAAAATAGTTTTCGCATGATGGTTATGATGTGTACTTATTTGAATTAGAAAAACTAATTTATTTCAACTGTCAAAAGTACAGCTTTTCATTGTAGAATAAGATAAAATTATTTCCATAAAGGTGGATAGTATTGTAATTCGTACCTGATTTTCAATGTTCAGATTGTCAGAAGTTTGAATCTCTATTTTACTTTCCATTCCAATACTCCGCCCGATTCACCTTTTTGGAGCTTGGCTTCAATTTTTAGTCCGGTTGTTTTCACAGTTTTGAAATTCAGGCTATTGTAGCAGTCTTTCAACGTGCTGTATGGTTCGGTGGTTTCTACTTCTTTCCAGTCGTTTCCGGCTTTATAGTATAGTTTCCAACTTTCCGGCACGCGGAAATTACCGTCGTAGTGGTCAAGGTTCAACCAGTAAACCTGCACGTTCGACACTGTTTCTTCTTTTTCAAATTTGTAGGCAAGCGTTTCGGCAGTTCCCCGCTTCATCCACCAGTAATGGTATGGTTTGGATATGTCCGACGAGCTTTGTGGTTCCCATTGATCGTTTACTCCCCAGGTTGGTTCTTCGGGCGATGCAATAAGCGTTGCGCCGGTCTGGATAGGAGCTTTTATCACCATGGTTTGTGCTTTGGAGGCAATGGTTGGCTCGGGAGTTGGGCGTGCCGCTTCGGCTTTCACCGGAATCCAAACAGCCATTTCGTTGGCACCACGGTTTTGCCAGGTGGAGTAAGGAATGGCGGTAAACGGAACATTTTTCTGAACCACGGTATTTCCGTCTTTTTCCAATTGGTGAGCCGTTCCGCTAAGCACCATCACGCCATTGAGCAAGTCTTTGTTGAATTGAAAACTGATAGGTGCATTTTCAGGAATAAATTTGTTGAACACATGTTTATCGGCCTGGTCGGCACCTTCGATGCAATACATGATTGGGCCACGTTCGATAGCCATTTTGCCTTTGTCGTCAGCCACTTTATCGTTAGCTGGTATGCGGCGCACTGGCATTGGAAGTGCCAGTTCCACGCGGTCGCCTTTTTTCCACTGGCGGTTGATGGTGATATAACCTTTGTCTTTGGTGGTGGCAACAGCTTTGCCATTTACCAATACCTGAACGGGAGTTGTAAGTTTGTCGGCAAAAGTGTATAAATCGGTTGGTACAGGACTATTCTCAGCCCAGCCCGGAATGCGAAGTTTTAGGGCAAATGCGGTTGACTTTGCCGGATTTACGGTGATAGCCACTTTGCCGTCCCACGGATATTCCGAAACCTGTTTCAGTTCCACCTTGTTTTTCAGAACAGCGATGTTGGCTGTGCTTTGGCAGTATAGGTTCACGAATAAATCGTTGCCCAAAACAGCATAGGTATAGCCTGGAACCGAAGCCACAAAACGGGTAATATTGCCCGGGCAACATGCGCAGCCAAACCAGGCCTGACGCTCGTGCTGTCCCGAAGATTCGAGCGGATTGTCGTAGAAAAATTTATTGCCGCTCAGCGAAACGCCCGAAATCACACCGTTGTACAGTGCGCGTTCCAATACGTCGATGTATTTGGCATCGCCGGTGGCCAGAAACATGCGTTCGTTCCAATACACATTGGCAATGGCGGCGCAGGTTTCGCAGTACGCTTGTTGGTTGTGCAGTTCGTAGTTTGGCCCGAAGCCTTCGCCCTGAGCGCGCGAACCGATTCCGCCGGTAATGTAGAGTTTTTTCGAAGCCATATTGTTCCAAATGCGGGTCAATGCATCAAAATAAGCGGCGTCGTTGGTCAAAGCTGCCACATCGGCTACGCCCGAGTACAGATATCCGGCCCGCACGGCGTGACCTTTGATTTCGTCTTGCTTGAGAATGGGCATGTGATCCTGGCTATATTCGCTTAGGTGGTGACCGTCGGTTCCACGTCCGGTTTCTTCTACAAAATATTTAGCCATAGCCAGGTAGTTGGCATTGCCGGTGATTTTATAAAGTTTTGCCAATCCCATTTCTACAATGGGGTGACCCGATGGGCGATGAATTTGTCCGGCATTTGGCCCGAATACTTTGCATACCAAATCGGCATTTTTAATGGCCACGTTGAGCAAGGTGCGTTTTCCGGTTGATTGGAAATGCGCCACAGCTGCTTCGTACAAGTGGCCTGAATTGTACAACTCGTGGCTGTTTATTTTTTCCCAACGGGCTTTTCCCCACCAACCACTGAGGCGGTTACATTTGTTGGTAACACAGGTGGTGAGGTAACCGTCGGGCTCTTGCGCCGCGCGGATAAGGTTGATGACGCTGTCCAGGTATTGATCCAGCTTTTTGTCGTATTTGGCTGCCAACGAGTAGGAAGCGCCTTCAATAATTTTATAAGGATCGGTGTCGTCGAACGGAAAATCGCCTTTGTGCTCGCCTTTGATAAGTCCGCCGGCAAGTGCAAAATTATCGAATCGACCATTTTTCTCACATTCATTAAAAGCAGATGGAATGGAAATGGTACGGTTTATTTCGATGCGGGGCGACCAGAATTGATCGGCGAAATGTACCTTGTTGAAAGGCACTTGCTGAATGGTTTGTTTTTGTTGCTTTTGAGCAGAAACAAGAATCAGCATGCTGGCTGCCAATGCGAAAAAGAAAACGGAGAAACGTATTTTCATTGAATAGAATAAGTAACGATTTGTAAATTGTCCACGTAAGTTTTTTGCGGTACAATTTTAATCAATAAAAATGAGATTATTTCTCATTGATCAACAAAATTTGCCTATTATTCTAAAGTTAGCTAATTTTCACTTTGTATGGACTAACTTTTCGGGTTACCGTTTGTTATATATATTCAACTTAAATTTTCAACATTAATTTAATAATATAATCATGGGTAAAATTTCAGACGCAGTAAAACCGGGCGTTGTAACCGGAGCTGATCTTCAGTTTGTATTTAAGGTAGCCAAAGAGAATGGTTTTGCTATTCCGGCTGTAAATGTGGTAGGGTCTTCTACAGTAAACGCTGTAATTGAGGCTGCAAAGGTAGCTAATGCTCCGGTAATGATTCAGTTCTCCAACGGTGGAGCTGCTTTTAATGCCGGTAAAGGATTGAAACTGGAAGGCCATCAGGCTGCCGTTTTAGGAGCCATTGCAGGAGCAAAACATATTCATACCTTGGCCGAAGCTTATGGTGTTCGTGTTGTTCTGCATACCGACCACGCTGCTAAAAAACTCCTTCCATGGATTGACGGACTATTGGATGCCAGCGAAAAAAACTTTGCTGAAACAGGCAAACCGCTTTTCAGTTCACACATGCTCGACCTTTCGGAAGAACCACTGATTGAAAACATTGAAATTAGCAAAAAATACCTTGCCCGCATGAGCAAAATGGGTATGACACTGGAAATTGAATTGGGTATCACTGGTGGAGAAGAAGATGGCGTTGACAACAGTGGTGTTGACAATAGCTTGCTTTACACCCAACCCGAAGATGTGTATTATGCTTATACCGAATTGAGTAAAATATCGCCTAATTTCACCATTGCCGCCTCGTTTGGTAATGTCCACGGTGTTTACAAACCGGGTAATGTGAAATTGATGCCGGTAATTCTGAAAAACTCGCAGGAATATATCAAAGCCAAAGATGGTTTATCAATTGACCATCCGGTAAGTTTTGTATTCCACGGTGGTTCGGGTTCTACACACGCCGAAATTCGCGAAGCTATCAGCTATGGTGTAGTGAAAATGAATATTGATACTGATACTCAATGGGCTTTTTGGGATGGTGTTCGTGGTTTTGAAGCTAAAAACCGTGAGTACCTGCAAGGTCAGATTGGTAACCCTGAAGGAGCCGAAAAACCAAACAAGAAATACTACGACCCACGCGTGTGGTTGCGCAAAGGTGAAGAGTCATTGATTGCCCGCTTACAGGTTGCTTTCGAAGATTTGAATGCTATCAACAGCATTTAAATGTGTTATAGTTGACAATGAACAGTCGATAGTTTGTTGTTAGTGTTTTCTCTCTTTCATTGATGAGAAAAAATAGAGTATTGATTCAAAAAGAGTTGTAAGACCATAGGTACTTGCAACTCTTTTTTGGTTCATTTAATTAACGAATACTCATTTAAACCGGCTGGCTTTATTTGAGTCAATAGAAGAACATATTATTCAGATTAAACTTATGCATGTAAAAAAAATACTCCTCTCGGTTTTTTTGTTTTTTATTGCTCTTGTAGTTTCGTCTCAAACGGTTTATTATCCACCATTGAGTTCGTCTGCAACATGGGAAACCGTATCGCCACAGTCATTGAGTTGGTCTGCAGCTAAAATTGATACCTTGTACCGGTTTCTCGAAAATAAAAACACTAAGGCATTTATTGTGCTGAAAGATGGAAAAATTGTGCTGGAAAAGTACTTTGGTACCTTTACCACCGATAGTGTTTGGTACTGGGCTTCGGCGGGTAAATCTATGACTTCTTTTCTTATAGGTAAAGCGCAGGAAGAAGGTTTCCTGTCTGTAAACGACCCCACGACTAAGTATCTCGGAAAAGGCTGGACCAACTGTACCGAAACGCAGGAGAATGCCATCACCATTCGTCATCAATTGACTATGACCACCGGACTGAATGACGGTGTGCCTGACAATCATTGTACAACGCCATCTTGTTTGGTTTACCTGGCAGCCCCGGGAACGCGATGGGCCTACCATAACGCTCCATACACTTTATTGGAGAAAGTACTTGAGAACGCTACCTCCGCTGCTGTAAATGTATATACCACTTCAAAATTGAAACTAAAAACAGGTATTACCGGACTTTGGGCAATGCTCGATTATGATAATGTTTACTTTAGCACGGCAAGAAGCATGGCTCGATATGGTTTGCTTGCACAGCAGCGTTTTGTTTGGAAAACGGATACTTTGCTTCGCGATACTGCTTATATCCGCGCCATGACTTCCAACTCTCAACAGCTCAATCCATCATACGGTTATTTGTGGTGGCTAAATGGTAAATCCAGTTTTATGCTGCCAACTTTGCAGTATGTTTTTCAGGGAGCTTATGCGCCGGAAGCTCCGGCCGACATGTTTGCCGGCTTAGGTAAAAATGGTCAGATTGTGAGTGTTTCCCGTTCGCAAGGATTGGTGGTGGTGCGTATGGGGAATGAGCCTGATACCGAAAATCAGGATGTGACTCCTCAGTTTTGCAATCAGATATGGCAAAAACTCAACGACGCCATGTATAACCGAACGGCAGTTCCAGCGGTTCCTTTTAATGGAAAGGCTGTTCAATTGTTTCAGGATGCTACAAGTCAGTCAGTAACGATCCGATTTGAAGGCGCTTGCGACCGATTGGTGGTGTTCGATGTTTCGGCCAAACCACTTAAGATCTATCTAAATCCTCAGAGTCCGTTGAAAATTGAATTAGCTGATTTTCCCAGGGGAGTTTATTTCGTTCAGCTGAAATCGGGCGAGGCAGTAAAAAGGTTGTCGTTTATCAATAATTAATGGTGCTTGTAGTCTGTGGTTGAAGTAAACTAATGACTACACATTTGAATTTCAGTTCGACTAGTCGGGCTGAAATTCAAATAATTACAAAAACAGTTGAGTGCTGAGCAGTATTTTGTTCGATATAAACTCTCTTCCTTAATTATTTAATTGAATTTGAACATAAGCTTCATAAGCTTGATTTTTTGTAAGCTGTGCGGGAAGTATTTTACATTGGCTTCGAACCAGTTTGGTTTATCCAATATACTTTTGAAGTGGGAGAAAGTCTGGAAACCATACTTGCCATGATACGATCCGATACCACTTTGACCAACACCTCCAAAAGGCATGTGGCTATTGCTTATATGCATAATGGTCTCATTTACGGCTCCGCCACCAAATGAGACTTCCCGGAGAATTTTGTTTCGTAACGATTTACTTTCTGTGAAAACATAGCAGGCCAATGGTTTTTCGCGCTTTTTAATTTCTGCTATGGCTTCATCCACCGATTTGTAAGTGATAACCGGGAGAATAGGACCAAAGATCTCCTCTTCCATGACAGCATCTGCAAAACTCACATTGCTCATAACGGTGGGTTCAATAACTCTGTTTCTTTCATCAACAGAACCACCATACACTACTTTATTCGCATCAATCATTTTCGAAAGTCGTTGTACATTCTTATCGTTTATTATTTGTACATAGTTCTGATTTTCAATGGAGAACTGTTCTTTTTTTATTTCGCGAATAACAGTCTCAATAAATTTATCCTTCAGCTTTTCTGACACAAGCACATAATCCGGAGCAATGCATGTTTGTCCCGCATTCAGGTATTTTGCCCACACCAATCGTTTTACACACATGTCAAGGTTGCAATCGTCCAGAATAAGAGCAGGACTTTTACCGCCCAGTTCCAGTGTTATCGGTGTTAAGTGTTTGGCTGCCGCCTGATAAACTATTCGACCAACATTGACACTACCGGTAAAAAAAATCTTGTCGAATCGTTGTTGAAGTAGTTGTTCGGTTTCGGTTACACCGCCTTCTACAACCACAAAAAAGGCCGGATCGAAATTCTCATTCACTAGCTTAGCCATAATACGGCTTGTTTCGGCAGGAAGTTCGCTGGGTTTCAATACAACAGTATTGCCCGCGGCAATGGCTGCAATGGCCGGTGCAAGCGATAATTGATACGGATAATTCCATGCCCCTATGACAAGAGAAACTCCAAGTGGCTCGGGAACAATGTAGCTTCGGGCAGGAAAATTAAGCAGGTTGGTTTTTACTTTTTGAATTTTCGACCATTGTTTTACGTGGCGGATAGCATCATCAATTTCTGCATACAAAATAGCCGTTTCGCACGAGTAGGTATCAAAGGCAGATTTCCTGAAATCATTGTAAATGGCTGCATTGAGCTGCGATTCATAGGATTCAATAAGTTCACGTAGTTTCTTTAATTGGGAAATCCTAAAATCAATGTCTTTGGTTGTATTGCTGTTAAACAGTAGTCTTTGCTTCTCAATTATTAATTTCATAATTTTGTTATTTATTTTATCAAACAAAGATACTGATTAAATGGTTTTTCCAATAACAAAAACAGACTGTCCCGGTTCAAGAGACAGTCTGTTTCCTTTTAATTCCAAAACATCCGCTGTTTAACCTAGAGGTACCCAGGTGGATGTTGAGGCTTTGCTACCATTGGCACTGCGCACAAACAAATAGCAACACTTTACATCGGCAGCTTTTATGCCCGGATAATCCAGTACGATGGTACCGGTTTTTGCATCACCACGTACTTGTTTTTCAATCAAGAGCTCACCAATCGCCGTTTTGGCCACTACCACCACTTCGTCGGTAGCATACACTTTCGGAATTTTTAAATTGGTCTGGTAGTTGATGCTGATACCTGCTGCGGTTACATTGGCCGCTGTTACCATTACCTGTGGCAATGTACCATTTGACACTACCAACTTACTGTAATCAATTACCGGCTCATCGCCGCTCTTGTCAACAGCACCCGGCAGATTGGCTCCCATAAACTGGTTATAAGCCGACTGGCCTATTGGACCTTCTGGGAATCCCTCATCGGTAATACCACCAAAAGTTTGATACTCTTCCCCGATAAGTTTAAAGCAGGCCCGCTGCAACTGTTGCGCAGGCGTGTTAGCGTCTTTGGGGTTAAACGCTTTTGCACGGATCACATTTTCACCACCACGGGTAGTGGTTACAAAGTTGGCCATCGATCCCTTCATTTGGCCGGTCATTGGATTTTGTGCCTTTGACATACGCATAAGTGTAAACGGGATAACCTCTAAGCAACGCACTTAATTGGTGACGTTTACGATGCAAATGTATAATGTAAAATGCAGACATACAACAGATTAAATTTTCTCATTTTCCCTTATTTGTGCAATTTGCAGCGCTGTGCAATACTTTGCAGTTTGGTGCAATTCCGAGAAGTAAATCTTTAACCTGAATGAAAGGATCTTTAATATTCCTTTTATCCACGCACTTGAAATAAGGCAGGTATAAATAACAAAAAAGCCCGTAAATGAATTTTTTGAGAAATCAATTACAGAAGAAATCAAGATAAAATGAGTGTGGAAAATGCCCCGGACATTAAATTAATGAAAAATTATCAAGCTTATAAGGTCGTATCAAAAGCT
>Ga0302321_100006496_pt1 | contig 10282 bp, 7 predicted proteins | sample Fen_T0_1_FD_202505 | JGI IMG/M metagenome (GOLD analysis project Ga0302321, IMG submission 202505) | Peat permafrost microbial communities from Stordalen Mire near Abisko, Sweden - Fen_T0_1 | ecosystem: Environmental > Terrestrial > Soil > Wetlands > Permafrost | place: Sweden: Abisko... | reverse complement strand
GCGATGGCATAGACGCGATCGCGGTTCTTTTCGACGGAAATACCCGCCGATTCGAAGAGCGCTCCCACCGTGGCCACGGCGGTTGCCGAGCTGGAGCCGAGTCCGATCTTCTGGTCACCCTGCTGAAAATCGTCCGTGTTGACCAGGACCGAACCGGGCGGCAATGCGGATGCGGCTTCTCCGATTTCCACTCTGGCCATCTGGACCGCTTCGCGCACCACGTTCGACATGGGGTCCATGCCGGGAACGTATTGGGCAACGGCGTGGCGGGTGACCGCGGCCAGCACCGCCGGCCCTTCTTCAAGCACGGCATATTCGCCCACCAGGAAGATCTTTCCTGGCGCGATGACCACGGGGGTGCCTACGAGAGTACTGCGTTCGCTGCTCATCTATTTCTCGTGGAGGATATTCGCCCCTGGGCCCGGGGCAAGGACCAAGACACGCATGACGCCGGGGGTGGCGGCCAGGGAAGCCTGGACGCTGGGCGCGTCGGCGGTTCGGCACAACACCTTGACGTGTGGTCCCGCGTCGATGGTGAAGAAGGCAAGTGTGCCTCTGGCGCGTAGGCCTTTCACCGTGGACATGGCAGCGACCGTGGCCGGATTCCAGTAAAGGATGTGCGGATCCGCAGCCAGGGCGCAGGCGTGCATGCGCAGGGCGCTCCGTTCGGCGATGGGGCCAAGGGCCGCCAGGTCGCGCGCCAACACGGCGGCGCGCGCCTCTTCGAGATCGACAGGCACCGATGCCAGCCATCCTTGGTAATAGGGCGACGTCAGCGCGGTTCGATCCATGGCGGCGGTCGAGCCGACGGCCTTTTCGCCCTCGGCCGTGATGGCGACGCACAGGCGGACGTCCCAGGACTGCTCGTCGAGCAGTCCGTGTGCGACCGCATCGGCGCCATCGGTTCGCGTCCCGGTTGACATCTCGGCAAAGCCACCAAAGATCGAACGTGCCGCCGAGCCCGAGCCTCGGCGCGCAAGTTCCGAAAGTTCGGCGGGCGACAGCCGCAGGCCTGCCGCGCGCGAGGCCGCCAGGGCCAGGGCCGCGAACCCAGCCGCCGAGGAGGCTAGTCCAGCGGCGGTGGGCACGGTGTTGGTGGTCGCCACCTCGGCGGGCAGGCGGAGGCCTGCGCGGGTTCGCACCAGATCGAGAAAGCGTTGCACCCGGGCGGCGAATTTGGCTTCGGCCGGGGCCCCGGCGAAGAGCACGCGATCCCGGCCGTCGGAAGTGCCCGCATCGCCTGCAAAACGAACCGTGGTTTCGCTGCCCAGATTGGCCAGCGTAAGCGACAGACTGCCAGCCGCGGGCAGGTTCAAGGCGGCGTCGCGCTTGCCCCAGTACTTGACCAGGGCGATGTTGGTGCCCGCGCGCGCGGTCACTGATTTCGGTAGGGAGGTTTCAGTCATGGCCGATGGTGGTGGTGAACCCGTAGTACCCCTTGGCGCGCCAGTGGCGCAAGACCTCGTCGCTGTGTTCGGCGGCGATGGCGATGACCGCACCGCCACCGCCCGCTCCGGTCAGCTTGGCGCCCGGCGCGCCAGCGGTTCGTGCGATGTGAACCAGATCGTCAAGCGCGGGGGTGGAAACGCCCACGCCCGATAGCAGTCCGTGCGCCATGTTGAACAGGCGGGCCAACGCGACGATGTCCCCCGTGGCCAGGGCATCCATGCCCGCGCGGGCGAGGTCGCCCATGGTGTCGAGCAGACGTCGCGCGACGGGGGTGCGGGTGCAAAGCTCCGCCACGCCGGCGACCAGGGCGCCAGTGTCGTGGGATTGACCAGAAAGTCCGATGCACAGCTCGAAGGGTGTCTTAAGCGGCAGATCCTGCCAGCCACTCTGCTTGTCGAATTGGCCCAGCCTACCGCGGCTGGCCGCCGCCGCATCAATGCCCGAGGGCGTGCGGTGAAATACCGATTCGGCGGCGGCGGCGGCGGCAAGCACGTCGGCATCGCCTGCTCCCGTGCGAGCGGCGACAGCGCGCGCGATGGCCACGGCCATGGCGGCCGAACTGCCCAGGCCGGCCCGGGCCGGAACCTCCGATTCCAGCCAGAAATCGAGACCGCCGCCATCGGTTTGCAGATGATCGAGCAATCGGCCCACCGCCTGTCCGGGCAAGGAATCGTCGCCGACTTGCGCCTCCAGTCCCCACGACGGCGCGGAAAGTGCGCCGCTGCCAGGACTGATGTGGGCGCGCACGCCGGCGCGAATGCCGGCGGCAACCGCGGGGTGGCCGAACACGACCGCGTGCTCGCCCAGCAAGATGACCTTGCCGTGGCCGAATCCGGCGGTGTTTTCAGGGCTGGCGGACATTATCGGTTTTGGGGCGGACATTGTGCGAGCCAATCGCGCAGCTCGCCCGTGATGACTTTCGGCGCCTTGGCCAGATCGGTGGCGCGTGCCACGCCAGACAGCATGCAGGCTGTGCGCAAGCCATCGATGACCGAGGCCATGAATCGGGTCGCGCCCGCAGCGCCGTCCTTGCTGGCGGCCGCCAAGACCGGCTGGGCCAGGCCCACCACGCGCGCGCCCAGGGCCATGGCCCGCGCCACATCGAGTCCGTTGCGAATGCCACCCGAGGCGATGACTTCGGCGCGGACCTTGGCTTGGGCCAGCCAGCCCACGCAAGCCGCCGTGGGGATGCCCCATTCGTGAAAAAGTTCGCCGCGTGCTGCTTGCTGGCCCTTGGCGCGCAAGGCTTCGATGGCGATCCAGGAGGTGCCGCCCGCTCCGGAAACATCAATGGCTGCGACGCCGGCCTTGTCCAGGCTGCGAGCCACCGCGGGCGAGATACCGCAGCCGGTTTCCTTGACGACCACGGGCTTGCCCAGTTCCTTGGCCACGCGGCGGATGGTGGCCAGGCTTTGCCGGAAATCGATGTCACCGCCGGGCTGGGCCAGCTCCTGGCCGACGTTCAGGTGAATGGCCAGGGCATCGGCGCCCACGCGCTTGACCGCGGCCGCGACGGCGCTGGTCTTCATGCCGGCCAGTTGAACGACGCCAAAATTGGCCAGCAGTAGCACGTCCGGTGCCACGTCGCGCACCTCGTAGGTCGCCGCCAACTCGGGCCGGTCGAGCATGGGGCGCTGACTGCCCAGGCCGAAGGCGATGCCAAGCGCTTGGGCCGCGCTGGCCAGGGCACGGTTGATTTCGCGCCCCTCGCGGGTGCCGCCCGTCATACCCGTGATCAGGATGGGCGCGGCGAGCTTGCGGCCGAGCAGTGTGGTGCCGAGATCCACCTCGGCGAAGGCCAGCCCGGGCAGGGCGCAGTGAACCAGATGCACGTGCTCAAGCAGCGTCGAGCGCTGGTAGGCGCCCGCGCCAGAACGCGCGATCTGGATATGATCGGCTTTGCGCTGGGCGATGTCGGTCAAGGATTTGCGGGGCATGCGAAAGGCGGACATTTGAGCATGCGCGCGCCTGCTCGTCGAGGGGGCCTAAGGGGATTTGGCGGTCGCTCGCTTGCGCCTGGCAAAGGCCAGGGCCATGACGGCAAGCCACAAGCTTCCCGCCGTCTTGCTTCGATCATGTTTTCCGCGAACAGCGAAAGAGCAGCCGTTGGTGAACGCAGCGCTTGGGCCCGTGCCAACATTGGGAGTCCCATAGATGACGTCCGAGAGGGCGCCGATATTGCCAAACCTATCCACGGCTGCGACGCCAACAGCATACGGAATTCCATTTTGCAATCCGGTGATCCTGTAGCTGGTCGTGGTGGGCGGAATCAAACCCGAGCACAGGTACTTGGGATCGAAGTCGGAGAATGGACTGCCGGGCGCAGGCGCGGTCGCTGTGGCCGGGCAGAGGGTCGCAGCGGTCATGTAGGCCGGGGAAAATGAGCCTTGTTTGAAGACCTGATTGTCAGTACCGCGTTGGCACAATAGCTGGACGCCGAGGTAGCTCGGTTCGGTCACTGGGTTGACGTTGGCGGGCCAACCCCAGCTTACGGTGAGCGCCTCGTTGCCGCCCTGGGCAGTCACATTCGACGGCACCACGGGAACCATACCCACCAAGGATACGGATGCCGCGGGTCCAGGGTCGAGGTCAGGTGCGATGCCAGAGTTTGTCTGTGCCCAGAATTGGATGGTCGTCTGCGCAATCGTCGAACTGCACAGGCTGGTCGAGTCGCACGTGCCCTGGAAACCGCATGAGGTGGGGAAGCTTATGGAATTGAAAAGGTAGGAAACAGGAATTGGAGGGCTTTCCCAGAAATTCACGTTTTCGAAAACCGTCATTCCGAACGAGAGTCCGGGGTAATTGCCAGGGTCGAGGAGATTCGTACAGAATGCTTGAAGGCTGACCCCACCGACCAGAGAGTTTGGAGCAAGGCAGTCGTAACCTGGGGTGCCCGCAAACAACCGCCCGACACCTTGGCCACCGGTCTGGCTGGCAGCGAGCAGGGCCTGGATCTTCTGTCCGGTACCAACGGCCGGCTGGATGACGATCTTGAACTCGGCACTCGAATCATGGCCGCATTGGCAGCGTGCCCGGTTGAAGAAGTACTGCTGGTCGAGGGCGCTCATCTGCACCCATTGGTTGCCTTCGTAGCGCTCGAAGTACATGGCGAAGTCGGACGCGGCCAAGGCTGGGCCCACTTGGGCGGAAGAGCGCCCGGCTGCAAGAAGGGTTGCGGACACGATGACATAGGCCAGGACCGATTTTGAAGTGGTGGGAGACATGTTGGGTACGTGGGGTGTGCTTCAGTTATTGAACGCCGGCGTTTTGGGTACTGACCGCCAGGTGAAGAAACTCCTGCCACCCGACCAAGCGGTTGATCTCGCCCAGGATGCGGCCGTCGGCCGTGGCCATACGGACGGCGGGCAATGTGTCCACGTGGTACTTGGCTTTGATATCCGCCAACGAGTCGTCTTCGTTTTCACGGCTAAGATCGATGCGAAGCAGGACGAAATCGGCCAGGGTGGGGGCCACCTCGGGGCGGCCGAAGACCTTCACATCCATCTCCTGGCAGGGGATGCACCAGTCGGCCATGAAGTCCACCAGCAGGGGCTTGCCTTGCGCACGCGCGGCGGCCACAGCCGCGGGCTCGGAGCGCAGCCATTCGATGTGGATCTCGGGCGTCAGCAGGTAGTTGATGAAGCCAAAAATGCCGGCGATGGTCAGCGCGATGCCGACGGCTTTGCGAGCGGCTTGGCGCGCGCCCGCGGAGAACGACAGGTGTACGGCGCCGAAAAGCAGCCCGGCGGCAACAGCGACGAACGTGGCAACCAGGAAGAGGTCGTGGCGGGCGGAGAGCTGGGCGAGGGCCGGAACGATGGGGCGCAAGTAATAGAGGCCGGCCACCACCAGCGCGATGCCGAACACGCTTTTGACGGCGTTCATCCACGGTCCAGATTTAGGCAGTTGCATGGAGAACCCGGCGATGGCCCAGAAGGGTACGCCGATGCCCGCGGCGTAGGTGGCAAGCAAAAGGAATCCGTGGCCGGCATCGCGGGTGGTGGCGACATAGGCGAGGATCCCAGCCAGGGGTGGCCCCGTGCAAGGCGCGGCGATGAGTCCGCCCACCAGCCCCATCAGGAACGCGCCAGCGAAGCCACGGCCGCCGATGCGCGACAGGCGCTCTTGCAGCGACGCTGGAAGGGCCAGGTCAAAGGCGCCGAACATGGAGGCCGCCATGGCGAAAAAGAAAACGGCCAGCGGGACGACGACGAAGGGGTTGGACAAAAACGTCCCGAAGGCCTTGCCCAGCAAGGCGAACGTCGTGCCCAGGGTGCCGAACATGACGGCGATACCGGCCACATACGCGGTGGCGAGCAAGAAGGCCCGTGCGCGCGACGAAGCCCCGCGTGCGCCGAAGACGCTGATGGTGATGGGAATCATGGGGTACACGCACGGGGTCAGGGAGGTCAGAAACCCCGCGGTGAAGGCGAAGGCAAAGGCGTGCAAGGTTCCTCGGCTGGCCGCCGCGGCGAAATCGCCGGCGTGCGCTGCTAGGGGAACCAATAGCGCTGCGAAGAGGGTCGAGACAACGGCCGCGAAGCCTGCGCGTGTTTGAAAAGAAGACGCCACGTGCTCGATCTAGCACGGCCGTGCGCTTGTGACACCGACCACAGGACAGGTCATGGGGTGACCGCCACCACGCGGCCGACCCGGCACTGGTGTTACGATGGTGCCTCCTCTGGCCGCGAACAGAACAAAGGAGTCACACATGCGTCTTGTGCTGGTTGGTGCTGATTACGAGGAAAACCTTGGGATGTGCATGATCGCCGCTGGGGCGGAAGCGGCTGGACACGCGGCCTCGGTGATCCCGTTCCAAAGTGCCGAGGAGCGCGGCCGGGTGGTTAGCAAGGTCCTGGCCGCACGCCCGGATGTGGTTGGGCTGGCGGCCCAGTTCCAGCATCGCGGCATGGACTACCTTGCGTTGGCTTGCGACCTGCGCCGGGCGGGCTTCCGTGGCCACCTCACCGCTGGCGGCCAGTTTGCCACCATGGCCCACGCGCCAATTTTGTCGGGCCGTTATGGCGTGGACAGCGTGGTGCTATACGAGGGCGAGCACACCATCGCCGAGCTTCTCGATGCTGTCGCCAGCGGCAGAGCGCTGGACACTGTCGCCGGTCTGGCCCTGCCCGACGGACAGGGTGGGGCGTACCGAACCGCACCGCGGGCGCTGGCCGCCGATCTGGACAGTTTGCCGCTGGCCCATCGCTACCGGCAGCACTCGCGCCAGCTTGGTATTCCGTTCATTCCCGTGAGCGGCAGCCGCGGTTGCTGGGCCGAGTGCAGCTTCTGTTCCATCACGACGGTCCTGCGCGACGGCCGCCAGCACGGCGCGGGGGGCCGTCGCCTGCGCTTGCGCTCGCCCGAGGATGTGGGCCTGGAGATGGCCATGCTGGCGCAGGCCGTGGGTGGCAGCGCCATCTTCTGTTTCCACGATGAAAATCTTCTTTTGCCGCGGCCGTCGGACAGCCTGGCGCGCGTGGCGGCCATGCGCAAAACCCTCGACGAACAGGGCGTGGGGCAGTCCGCCCTGGTGGGCAAGTGCCGGCCCGATACGGTGACCAAGGAGCTGGCCCGCGAGCTGGCGCGTCTGGGCGTCGTCCGCATGTACGTCGGCATCGAGAATGCGTCCCCCAGCGGGGCCGTGCACTTGAATCGCCGCACCGACGTCTCGACCATGGGCGCGGCGCTGGAGGCCTTCAGCGAGGCCGGCATCTTTGCCTGCTACAACCTGCTGGTCTTCGAGCCAGAGTCCACCCTGGATGACGTCGCCCAGAACCTTGCCTTCATGCGCGGGCATGCGTCCACGCCCGTGAACTTCTGCCGGGCCGAGCCCTACCTGGGTACGCCCATGCACCAGCGTCTGCAGGCGGCGGGCAAGCTGCAAGGGGGATTCCTTGGCTCCGACTACCGCATCCAGGACAACCGCGCCGAACTGCTGTTTCGTATCGCGGCCTCGGCCTTCCGCGAACACAACTTCGGCAGTCACGGCATCGCCAACCGCTACATGAGCCTCGGCTACTCGGCGAAACTCCTGCAGACCTTCTACAAGGACACCACCGGGCAAGTGGCGACCATGATGGAACGGGCGCAGGAACTCACGCGCTCCATTACGCTCGACACCGCCGAGTTGCTGGAACACGCGCTGGACATCGCCACGCATGTGAATCTGTCGGACCACGATCGGATCGCACGCAAGACAGCGCTGCTTGGCCTGCGCATCGCTGCCTCGGATCGTATTTGGCATGCCGCCCTGGACGGGCTGGAAAAGGACATGGCGAATTTCGCCCGCGGCGAGGTGCCGGCCGCGCGCAAGAGCGTGGGCCGGACGGCGAAAGTCGCGCAAAGCGCGGCCGTGGCGGGGTGGTTGGCCTTGTGGGCGACGGGCGGGAGCGGTTGCGGCCGGACCAAGTCCGTGGATCCGCTGCCGCGCGACGCTGGCGCGCTCGACGTCAAGAAGGACGGTCCGGGCTTCACCGACGGCCCGCTGGTGGTCGATTGTTTGCCGTCGGACAGCGGGGCTCGCAACGACGTGACTGTGTACGACCCGCTACCGCCCGATGCCAGCCCGCTGGCCGATACCTCCGACGGACTACGCGCTGCCGACAGCGCCCCGATTGATGGTGGGGCAGGGGACACGCGGGACGCCACCAGAGAGATGCCTTTGGTGGTGGATGCGCTGCCGCCGCCAAGTGATGCGCGCGATTTGCAAGTGATGGATCCACTGCCGCCGCCGGTGGATGCACGCGATCTGCCACGGGACTATGCCTACCCCGATAGCGATCCCCTGCCGCCTCCGACGGATGCCCGCGATGCCAGCCCGGATGTTCGGGACGCCAGCAGAAACGAGCCGCCCTTCATGGTCGATCCCGTGGTTGATGCCAGGGTGGGCCTGCAAGTGCTGCCGGAAGATGCCGATCCGCGAGGCTTCGCCACGCGGGAACATTGGGCCAACACAGCACCTGTGCGGATGAAGCGGTCGCAAGACCTGCCGCTGTGTCTGTGTCCCGAATTGTGTCTGGTTGGCGAGTGGCAAGGCGGCAAGATTCACGCTCGGCTATCCGGCGTCTCCGGCACCTTCAGCGTGCGTTGGCAGGCCCAAGGTCAAATCGACAGCGACGGCACCATGGCGACCTGGACGCCCAGCTCCGACGAGGATCAACTCGACGTGGTGGTGCGCACGCTCGACGGTGTCGCCGTTACGTCGTTGCGTCTTGGACAGGCGCGGGGGAGCAAAGAAGCGTAGCTGCGCACCCCGATAGCCAACTCCACGTCGAAGTTCGGACCTTCCTCACGCTAAAGAAGTGCCATCGCTCGCCCGTCGTTGCCATGGCAGCGGTGGCGCCGTGATTCTTCCCTCCTCGGTCCGCCTCAGGGCGCGGTATGGATTGGACAGCCTCGTCACTCGTAAGATCTGGATCTCCAACGACGGCGGCGTCAAGCGCCTGCCCCGTCAACACTTGCGGTCCGTGAGCATCGCTTCTAGATTCGAGTACAAATGCGCTGGATTTCTCGATCCAGAAGTTTGACGCTTGGGGGAATCGGCCTGTCCTTCTGGAGCCTCTCCTGTGCAACAGTCACGTACAGCGGGCCAAGGCGGGCTTCCAACGAGGTAGCGCTCTTGAGCGCAAGCGACGGGCCAAATCCCACGTACTGCAGAACGAAGATCATCCAGATCGATGGTAGCAAAGTCAGTGATGGCCGATACGAGATCCTCCCTGGACGCCACAGCGTGAAGGTTAATAGTAAAGCCAAGGAAAAGGCTCAAGTGATGCTTATTCCTGTTCCCTTCGGGGTGGGACTGCTCGGTGGTGCGATCATTGGTGCTGCAGCTGGCGCGGCTGGTGCCGCCGCCGGAGGTGCAAAGCCTTCCGTCACCTACGATCCGCTTACCATCTGCTTCCTTGCAAAACGTGGCCATGAATACGTGGTTCGCACACTTGTCGAAAATGAACTTTGGGAAATTGAAGTTATCGATGATGTAGACGACACCAGTGTGAAGGAGCCTTGCATTTAGGTCGCCCTGGCGCCATTCGGTCCATGTGGTCGCCATGTCAGTTGGAAACTCTTCTGATCAGGTCTGTCCAACGCCTATCCAACGCCGAAGAATATCCAATACTTTTCGATGTTCTGAGCCTCTTCTGGTGGCGAGAGGGAAGGGATGCAATGATTTCACGTCCTTGGCCACGGCGAGCGGCAAGCGTGGGGGAGCCAGAACGGGTGGAATAAAATGGGGTGACTGTCGAATAAGCAGATAAGGGTTCGCGCCGTGGTTTCCCGGCCTGAGAGACTTGACCATGGACAGTTCCGGCCGCGCGGGCGATTCTGGCGCGGTCGTGTACCTAGCTGAAATGACCATCTCTCAGGCGCGTTTCCCGACCCGCGAAGCCTATCCCTTCAACTTGCGCGTGGTGCAGGAAACCGCCACGTTGAACCTGCAAGCGCCGGTGACGTTCTTCGTGGGCGAGAATGGCTCGGGCAAGTCGACGGTGCTGCGCGCGCTGTCCCATCGCTGCGGCATTCACATCTGGGAAAACGCCGAACGCACGCGTGGCCGCCCAAATCCCTTCGCGGAGCGCCTGTACGAATGCCTCGACCTGCGCTGGCTGGATGGGGCCGTGGCCGGTTCGTTTTTCGCCGCCGAGAATTTTCGCCATTTCGCCGAGCTGGTGGATGCCTGGGCGGCCAGCGATCCTGGCTTGCTTGCCTTTTTCGGTGGCTCGTCTCTGACCGAGAAATCGCACGGCCAGTGCAACATGGCGTTCTTCGAGAGCCGCTTTCGGGTGCCAGGGCTGTACTTGCTCGACGAGCCCGAGAGCGCGCTGTCACCCCG
>Ga0302321_100006495_pt1 | contig 10283 bp, 7 predicted proteins | sample Fen_T0_1_FD_202505 | JGI IMG/M metagenome (GOLD analysis project Ga0302321, IMG submission 202505) | Peat permafrost microbial communities from Stordalen Mire near Abisko, Sweden - Fen_T0_1 | ecosystem: Environmental > Terrestrial > Soil > Wetlands > Permafrost | place: Sweden: Abisko... | reverse complement strand
GGCCAGCGGATCCAGCAATACGTCCGCGACGCCATGGTCGGTGCCGTCGCGCGGGCCGGCGTGGAGGTGATGCCCCTGGTCCGCCTGTTCGGCTACGACGGATCGGCGGTCTTCTTCCAGCACGTCCTGACCGGCGAGGCGGTGGTCGTCGAGGATGTGGCCGCGCTCGTCCTGGCCCAGGGCCATGACCCGGTGGACGGCCTGCTGACGGCGCTCGATGCCCCGGGCGCCTTCGATGGCGAGGTCCACGGGATCGGCGACTGCCTCGCACCGCGGACCGTCGAGGAGGCGGTCCTCGAGGGCCTGAGGGTCGGCAGCGCGATCTAGCTGACCTAGCCCGCTCGGCCGTCCGGTCCCGGTCTACCGGCGTCGGCGCACATCACGGTGCGACCGTCAGCGGCGCGTACCCAGCCTTGGCGATCGCGTCGGCGAAGTAGTCCTGCCCGCCCTGGTTCAGGTCACCGTACCGCTCGGTGAACCAGCCCGAGGGAAGCGGCTTGTCGCCCTTCGGCCCGTTGATCGCGTGGTAGATGTCGACGCAGCTCGCCCCGTGCTGCTCGGCGGTCGCGCAGAGGTCCTTGTTCCAGCGGTCCAGAAACGTCCTGGCGGTCCTCGACGCCTGGGCGATGGCCACCTTCGGCCAGTTCGGATCGTAGTCCGGCCCCGCCAGCAGGTCGTTGTACTGGGTCGTGACGCGGACCGCGGTCGGCTTGCCGGCGCGGATCGCCTGGATCTCCGAGAGGATCGCGCCGAGGTCGGTAATGAACGGCTGCTCGACCCGCTCGATGCACGCCGTGTCGTACACGGCGCCACACGGGTCCGTATCGGCCGCCCATGGCATGTGGTTGGCTGAGATCGTCAGGGTGATGAGGTCCGCGGCGGCGACGGCCGCGCGTGGGCTGGGGCCGTCCGTTCGCATGGGGAACCCGTCGACCGGCACCCACACGTCGCGCTGGATCTCGTCGAGGAGTTTCGAGGCGTCGAGACGGTTGTGCTGGCTCTCGTCCAGGAGTGTCACGGACTTGCCGGTGTCCGCGGTGAGCCGCTTCGCGAGGAGGTGCGGATACGATTCACAGGGGTAGCCGCAGTCGTCCCACGCGCCGTAGACGTTCGAATCGCCCATCGCGAGGTAGACGAGATCCGCTGCGGCGACGGACGGGGCCGGCGTCGGCGTCGGCGCCGCGGCCTGTGTGCTGGATGGCGTCGCCGAGACCGCCAGGGGCAAGGTGGAGCCGGGAGCCTGGCTCGGGCTGGCCGCCGGCGATCCCGTCGAACAGGCCAGCACGACCAAGGCTGGCAGCAAGCCCGACGATAGCCGAGCGAAACGGGTCCCAGGTCGGATCATGGCGTAGCTCCTCGCGGTGCCCGACCCCCGCACCCGGCCGCTACGCTCGGCCGCGCACCATCGCGATCAAGCGGTCCAGGACGCGCTCACCGTCGGCGCGAAGCGCGTTGTGCTCGTACTCGTTGGTGATCCAGGGCTGAAGGCCTCGGATCGATGCCGCGGTCTCTTCCGCGAACGCCCGCTCCACGTACAGGTCGTCGGCATAGATGGTTGCCGCGACGGGCACAGCGTTCATTCGTAGCTGCCCGGCATCGAACATGCGGGGCCAGTCGTGCTGGGCGAGCAGTTCGGCGGCGGCCGCGTGCGACCGCAGCGCCCCGTAGTCCTCGAACATCCACGGGAACACGTGTTCCGCCGTGAACAGCCGGCCGTCGCGCACCTCATCGGGCATCAGTCGATCGGCCGACCAGCGCGTCGCGCCGCCGTCCGCGTACGAGGACTCGTGGAGCGTCGCGTAGATCGGATTGCGCTCGAACCGGACCGCGTCCTCGACATCGGCGAGGAACGCCCTCGACCCGAACGGCAGCTCCAGGACATGGTGCAGCAGCTCGAAGCCGGCGCTGTCACCCAGCCATAGGCCGAGTTGGCGGAAGCGCCGCGAGGTCAGGCGGTCGCCGCCGGGCAGGCGGACGTCCTCGCCATCGAGCCGGCGATGGATCTCGTCCACCCGGGCCTGGTCCTCGGGATAGCGCTCGAAGTACCGGCGGTGTTTCCCGATCAGCCGGACGTAGGTGGCGCGGTAGACATCGTCCACCGGACGCCCGATGGGTGCCAGGCCCCCGGTGATCAACGCCTCACGGAGGCCCTCGGGCGCGATCGAGAGATACGTCATCGACGTGAAGCCACCGAAGCTCTGGCCGAGGACGCTCCAGCGCTCCCCGCCGAGCTCCTGGCGGATCAGCTCCGCATCGCGGACGATCGCATCCGCGCGGAAGTGCGTGAGGTACGCCGCCTGGTCCGCCGCGGTCGCACCGGGGATGTCCCCGACCGGCGTCGATCGGCCGGTGCCGCGCTGGTCGAGCAACAGGACCCGGTAGTCGTGCAGCGCCCGTCGCATCCAGCCCGTCGGCGGGCTGGTCGGCCGCGCCGCCTCGAACCCGGGGCCGCCCTGGAGAAAGAGCAGGTATGGCTTGCCGGGGCCGCCCTCGGGATCGGTGACCTCCCGTGTGAACACGCGGATGGTCGGCCCACCCGGCAGGCCATGGTCGAGCGGGACGGTGTGTTCGCGCTCGATGTGCACGGCGCCGGGGACACGGATGGTGGTCGTCATGACGTGCCCAATGTAGAGGCTCGGCCCGCCCCTTGGGGACGCCGTCTCGTCGGGGCGGGCCACTTGGCCGGGAATCTTCACGACCAGCGGCCCATCCGCGCGACGCACCTCCGATGGTGTACTGGGCCGACCTCTGAGACGGACCACCCTGAGGGAGTTTTGGGCGCCTCGATCCACGAGCGCAACGGCCTGACCACCCACAGGCCCTTCCATTCCCTCTCGACCCGTCCCGTCCCCGGCTCCCGAACCCACCTCGACGCTGCCCCGCGGGCGCGGGAGGTGCCCTGAGCCGAGGACCCGCCAACCCGACTGTGGCCGGCCGCGGCCGACCACCCGACGAACTCCGTGGGGGGCGCGATGAGGGAGGACATGACGACATCGATCCAGGAAGAGATCGTCTATCCGGATGGACGACACGCACTCACGCTCGAGGCCGATACGGCCCTCGATGGATCCCCGCTCCATAACGTGGACCTCGCCCCCGTCCCGATCGAGAAGCGGACGTGGACGACCTACAACTACATCGCCCTCTGGATCGGGATGGCCCACAACATCCCGACGTGGTTACTGGCGTCCGGCCTCATGGCCCTCGGCATGGCCTGGTACCAGGCGATCTTCACGATCTTCCTGGCGAACCTGATCGTGCTCGCCCCGATGCTGCTCAACAGTCACGCGGGGACCAAGTACGGCATCCCCTACCCGGTGTTCGCGAGGGCCTCGTTCGGGGTCTTTGGCGCGAACCTGCCCGCCCTGCTGCGAGCCGGCGTCGCCTGCGGCTGGTTCGGCATCCAGACATGGATCGGCGGCACGGCGATCTTCGTGCTCGTCGGCGCGATGCTCGGACCCGACTCGTGGTGGACGAATGCCACCAAGATCCAGATCGGGTTCGGCGACGCGCAGCCATGGACGATGTGGCTGAGCTTCATGGTCTTCTGGCTCCTGAACATCCTGATCATCGTCCGCGGGATGGAGGCGGTCCGCCGGTTCGAGAACTGGGCGGCCCCGTTCGTCCTCATCGTGGCGATCCTGCTCCTCGTCTGGATGGTCAGCCAGGCCGGTGGCCTCGGGCCCATCGTCAACGAGCACGGCACCATCGGCTGGGGCAGTGACTTCTGGTTCGGGCTCTTCCCGCCGGCGCTCATGGGCATGATCGCGTTCTGGTCCACGCTGTCGCTGAACATGCCGGACTTCACGCGGTTCGGCCGCAGTCAGCGCGAGCAGGTCATCGGCCAGGCGATCGGCCTGCCCGTGACCATGACGATCTTCCCGCTGATCGCGGTCCTCGTGACCTCGGCCACGGTGGTCGTGTACGGCCAGGCGATCTGGAGCCCCGTGGAACTCGCCGGCAAGATCACGAACCCGGTCGTCAGCCTCTTCGCGCTCTTCACGCTCGCCGTCGCGACGCTGTCGGTCAACGTCGCGGCCAACATCGTCAGCCCGTCGTACGACTTCTCGAACGCCTGGCCGTCACGGATCAGCTTCCGCACCGGCGGTCTGATCACCGGGGTGGTCGGCATCCTCATCCAGCCGTGGAACCTGCTGGCCTCGCCTGGTCTGTACATCTTCACGTGGCTCGGCTTCTACGGCGGCGCGACCGGGGCCATCGCCGGCGTGCTGATCGCCGACTACTGGCTCATCCGGCGCACCTCGCTGCCCCTGGCCGATCTGTACAAGCCCGCCGGCCTCTTCCGCTACGCGAGGGGCTGGAACTGGCGGGCCGTCCTCGCGCTCGCGGTCGGTGCCTTCCTGGCGCTCGGCGGCGCGTACACCGCCCCCGGCACCCAGGGACCGTTCCCGCCCGACGGGATCATCCCGATCCTCAAGCCGCTGTACGACTACGGCTGGGTCGTCGGCCTCCTGGCCGCGTTCGCGGTCTATGCGCTGGTGATGCGCGTCGTCCCCGGCAAGGAGGTCGTCCGCCAGCGCCTGGCGGAACAGCCCGCCTGACCCACGGATCCGTTCATCGCCCGTTCGGTTCGCCCGGACCCTGGGGCCGTGACTCGCGGCCCTTGTCCGGGCGGATCGCCACCGTCAGCATCGTGGTCATCCGAGCGCCGGGGTCGGACCGGGTCCGGGCTCGACCACGTCGCGGAAGGAGGCCATCGATGGACGTCCTCATCGCCTATGCGAGCCGTCACGGCGCGACCCAGGGGATCGCCGAACGGATCGCCCAGACACTCCGCGCGTCCGGACTCGACGCCGAGGCCAAACCTGCGGCGTCGGTCAAGGACGCCGGACGATACGACGCCTTCGTGATCGGCAGCGCGGCCTACATGTTCCATTGGCTCAAGGACGCGTCGGGGTTCGTGCAGCGCAACCGGGCGATCCTCGGCGTGAAGCCGGTGTGGCTCTTCAGCAGCGGCCCGCTGGGCACCGAACCGATCGACGAGAAGGGTCGCGACCAGAAGGCCGCCGCGGTGCCCAAGGAGATCCCCGAGCTCCAGGCGAGCCTCGGCGCCCGCGACCACCGGGTCTTCTTCGGCGCCTACGAGCGTGGCCGCAAGTCGATCGGGCTGGCCGAGCGAGTCGTCTCGGTGATGCCGGCCGCCCGGGACGCGCTCCCCGACGGGGACTTCCGTGACTGGGCGGAAATCGAGGCGTGGGCCGTGACCATCGCCCAGGAGCTGCAGCCCGTCCTGGTCCGCTGAGGAACAGGCCTCCAGATCGTCGACGATCGATGCTCCGTATGATGGCGCCTCGCGGCCAGGAGACGACATCGGACCCACAAGCGACGTAGCCGACCGGGCACCGGACGGTCGGCGTTCGGCCCTCTCGGCACCTCGCACAGCCGACGCGCACGCCCGCGCGAGGCGACTGACCGCGGCGATCGTCGGTTCGATCTCCTTCGTCCTGTACGCTCGAACCCTCCTCCCGGGGATCGCCTTCGGCGACTGGGGCGAGATGCAGACCGTCCCCCACGTGCTTGGCGTCGCCCACCCGACCGGGTATCCCACGTACATCATCCTGGGGTGGCTGGCGCAGCTCCTGCCCGTCGCCTCGGTCGCGTATCGCGCCAACCTGCTCTCGGCGTTCGCGATGGCCATGACGCTCGCGGTCGCGAGCTTGATCATGAGCCGACTGGGCGTCCGACCCGTGCTGGCGATCGCCGGAGCGCTCGCGCTGGGAGCCGTGGGCACCGTCTGGGCAGCGGCGACCGTCGCCGAGGTGAACGCGCTTCACCTGCTGTTCGTGGGCCTGCTCCTGCACCGAGCCCTGGTCTGGGAGGCGCGCCGGTCACCGCGTGATCTCCTGATCGGGGGGCTCCTCATCGGCCTGGGGCTCGGCAACCATCTGCTGACGGCGTTCGTCGCGCCGTTCGTCGTCGTCTTCGTCGTCTGGGTCGGTCGCCGCGAGATCGCGGCAAGGCCCTGGATCCTCCTGCTCGCGGCCGCAGGCGGACTGCTGGGCCTGGCGGTCTACCTGTACATCCCGATCGCCGCGATGCAGGATCCGCCGCTCGCGTACAACCACCCCGTCACGCTCGAAAAGGTCGCCTGGCTCGTCGATGGGACCCAGTTTCGCGACCAGTTCGACTTCCTGACGGGAGCCGGACCAGCCGAGCTGGCGGGCTCGCTCTCGAGCCTCTGGGCATCGCTGGTCAGCCGGGGCACCGTCGTGCTGCCGGCCCTCGGTGTCGTGGGCCTGGTGCTGCTGGTATGGCGACGCCGGGCGTTCGGGCTCTGTCTCGTGGGGATCGGCGTCACCGGCCTCTACCTCTGGGCGAACTACCTTCGACTCGAGCACTACCTCCTGACGCCGTGGCTGATCCTCGGGATCGCGGCCGCGTATGCCGTGGAGTCGTTCGCTCGCGCCATCGCGGGCGCCCCGGGGATCGCCGGCATTCGAGATACGCGATGGACCGGCGTAGGAGGCGTTCTCGTCGGGGCCCTCGCCGTGCTGGCCTGCGCCTTTGCGATCGGGCTGGCCGCGACGAACTGGCAGGCGTCGGATCGGAGCGGTGAACACGGTGGCGACACGTACGTCGATGCGATGTTCGGGGCCCTGCCCCCGGACGCGGCGATCCTGACGCCCTGGGATGCGTCAGCGCCGCTCTGGCATGCCCAGTTCGTCCTCGGCCAGCGCCCGGATGTGCTCGTCGTCGACGACACGAACGTGGTCTACGAAGGTTGGGGCACGCGAGAGCGCCGCATCGCCTCGCTCATCTGCGATCGGCCGGTCTTCATCCTGCGGCTCAAGGACAGCGACCTCGAACCGACCCGAGCCGTATACCGTCTCGAACCGTTCGTGGACGTGCGGGTGGGGGAGGGAGGGCCCACGGCGACCGCCACTCGCACCGTCATGCGGGTGACGCCGCTCGATCCAGGCGCCTGCCCGGGGTAGCGTCTCAGGCGCCGAGACCGCGTCCCTTCTCCAGCGTGATCTGGTGGTCCTGGCTGATACCCGTCGCGAACCCCGCCTCGCAAAGGGCGAGGTAGTACTCCCACATCCGGATGAATCGCTCGTCGAACCCCTGCGCGCGCACGGCGTCGAGCTGGCCCATGAACGTCGTCCGCCAGGCGCGGAGCGTGCGGGCGTAGCTCGGCCCGATGTCGGTGGCCTCGCGCACGAGCAGCCGCGTGCCGTGGAGCGACCGCTCGATGACGGCCAGTGACGGACACAGGCCGCCCGGGAAGATGTAGGTCTGGATCCAGTTCGCCCCGCGCCGTTGCGCCTCGTACGCGACGTCCGGGAACGTGATCACCTGGATCGCGGCCCGGCCGCCCGGCCGGAGGGCGGCATCGACCGCCTCGAAGTACGTCGTGAAGTACTCGGCGCCGACGGCCTCGAGCATCTCGATCGAGACGATCGCGTCGTAGGTGCCCTCGATGTCGCGGTAGTCGCGGTGCTGGATGTCGACGAGGTCCTCCAGCCCCGCGGCACGGACGCGCTCGCGCGCGAGGTCGAGCTGCGCCTGCGAGATCGTGATCGAGGTGACCCGGCAGCCGAGCTCGCCCGCGGCGTACAGGGCGAAGCCGCCCCAGCCCGACCCGATCTCGAGCACGTGCTGGCCGCGCTGGAGCCCGGCTCGTTCGGCCATGCGCCGGTACTTGGCTCGCTGCGCGTCGGCGAGCGACTGGTCCGGCGACTCGAAGACGGCGCTCGAGTAGGTCATCGTCTCGTCGAGGAAGAGCCGGTAGAAGTCGTTGCCGAGGTCGTAGTGCGCCGTGATGTTCTTGCGGGCCTGGCCCTTCGTGTTCCGGCGGGCACGGTGCGCGAGGGTCCGGGGCAGCTGGAGCGGCACGCGCCACCAGCCCTCGGCGAGCGCCATGGCCGATCGGTTGACGGCCGCGAGTTCTAGGAGCGCCGCCAGGTCCGGCGACGACCACAGGCCGTCCATGTACGCCTCGCCGGCCCCGGTCTCCCCATGCAGGAGGATGCGGACGGCCGCCTCCTCGTCGTGGATCCGCATCTCGCCGCGGCGGTCGGACGCCGGGTCGCCGAACACCTGGCGACGACCATCGGGCAACACGACCGTCAGGCAGCCCACCTTGATCCGCGCGGCGGCGGCGAGGCCCAGTCGCTCGGCGACCGAGGTGATCGTCCGATCGGAGAGACTCGCGATCGGCCGCACGGGTGCTCGGACGTTCATCGGGCCACCTCGCTCGGGCGAGGCGCCACGACGGGACCGGGCCGCGACCCTGGGACCGGGGCGCGACCGTGCGTGGCCTGGCCGTGGCGCTGGAACCGGATGCCGCGGCGCCACAGGTGGAACGCATGCCAGTGGATCAGCGCGATCGTCCGCTGCGGCATCAACGGGTGACGCAGGAGTGTCCGCACGATGGACCGGTCCGACAGGCGGCGGCGTTCCAGCACCAGGCTGGTCGCGAGGAGCGGCGCGTCGCCCTGTCGCTCGTTGATCGCGAGACGGAGGCGGGTCGGCTCATCCTGCACGTGCACGGTGTACTGGCCCTCCATGTCGATGAACGGCGACACGTAGAAGGCCTTCGCCATCGAGGACACGAAGCGGGGCCCTTCGTCGCGGGGCCGAAGCGTGTACAGGTGGCGCTCGAGGTGGGTGTTATGCACCTCGACGATGACGACGCGCAGGTCGCCGGCGCCGTCCCGGCAGAGGTAGAAGCTCGCCGGGTTGAAGACGTAGCCGAAGACCCGCAGGTTCGTCACCAGCGTGATCCTCCACCCGGTCGGGTCCTCGCCCTCGGAACGGAGGTGGTCGAGGACCGTGGCCTGGAGGTCGACGGCCGGCTCCGGCCAGTGGTCGGCGTCGCGGAAGGCGAGGACGTTCCGGCGGTTCCGGCTCACGAGCCGCAGCCTCCGGTCGACCTCGTCGAGCTCGGAGAGGTCGAGGGCGGCGTAGTAGACGTCGTGTTCCAGGGCGTAGACGACGGGCCGCGAGCGTCGATGCCGGACCTTGCCCTCGAGGAGATGGGACCTCATGCGGCCCGCTCCTGCGCATCGGGCGCATCGAACCGCTCGGCGGCCTCGAACCCGGACCGGCAGCCGTCCTCGTGGAAGCCGTACCCGAGATGGGCGCCGGCGTAGAACGTGCCGCGGTGTCCCTGGAGCTGCCGGATGGCGGCCTGCGCTTCGAGCGAGCGGAACGTGTAGAGCGGATGGCTGAACTCGCGGGCCAGGATGACGCGCTCGTCGCGGACGAGGTCGCCCGGGTTGACGGACACGAAGTACTGGACCGGACCGGGGAGCGCCTGGAGCCGGTTCATGTGGTAGGTCATCGTGACGGCCGCACCCGGCGGATCGCACGCTGCCTGGTCGACGTTCCACGAGGCCCAGGCATCGCGACGCGTCGGCATCGCGCGCTCGTCGGTGTGCAGGACGACGAGGTTGCGGTTGTACTCGAAGCCGTCGAGCGCCGCCCGCTCGGCCGGATCAGCGTCGCGCAGGATGGCGAGGGCCTCATCGGCATGGGTCGCCATGACGATCGCGTCGAAGCGGTCGTGCGACCCGGAGGCGGTCCGGACCGTGGCACCAAGCTCGTCGCGGACCACGGTCGTCACGGGATCGCCTGAGCGGACCGCGCCGGTCGGGAGCGTCGAGAGCAGACGGTCGACATAGGTCTGCGAGCCGCCCGTGACCGTCCGCCACGGCAGTGATCGCCCCACCCCGATGAGTCCGTGGTTGTCGAGGAACCGCAGCAGGTAGTCGACGGGGTACTCGAGCGTCCGTCCAGGCGCCGTCGACCACACGGCGGCCGTGATGGGGGTCAGGAAATGGTCGCGAAAGGCAGGGCCGAACCGCCGGTCGTCGAGATACTCGCCGAGGGTCATGCCCGTCGGGACGGGGGCGTCGAGGATCTCGCGGGCATCGCGGTAGAACCGGAGGATGTCCGGGAACATCCGCAGGTACGAGGGCCGCGCCGCGAGACGTCGCTGCGCGAAGAAGCCACGCGCGCCGCGTGACCCGAACTCCACGCCGCAGGCGTGGCAGACCGAGGCGAAGGACATGTCGCTGGGCTGCGTCTCGACCTCGAGCTCCTTGAAAAGGCCCACGAGTCGCGGGTATGTGGGCTCGTTGTAGACGATGAAGCCGGTGTCGACGCCGAGCGGCCCGGCCGGCGTGTCCACGGTGACGGTGGCGACGTGGCCACCGAGCGAGGCGTCGCGTTCGTACAGGACGACGTCGTGGCCGTCACGGTTCGCGGCGTAGGCGGCGGTCAGGCCGCTGACGCCCGATCCGATGATCGCGACCCTC
>Ga0302321_100006493_pt1 | contig 10284 bp, 9 predicted proteins | sample Fen_T0_1_FD_202505 | JGI IMG/M metagenome (GOLD analysis project Ga0302321, IMG submission 202505) | Peat permafrost microbial communities from Stordalen Mire near Abisko, Sweden - Fen_T0_1 | ecosystem: Environmental > Terrestrial > Soil > Wetlands > Permafrost | place: Sweden: Abisko... | reverse complement strand
GTTCAGCAGGCGCACAAAGGCCGTCTGAACTGCTGGGAGGTCCGCGTAGATATCGGCATGGTCGAATTCCACGTTGCCGATGATCGCCACGTCCGGCGCGTAGTGCACGAACTTGGGGCGTTTATCGAAGAACGCGCAGTCGTACTCATCGCCTTCGACGACGAAGAGGCCGCCGCTGCCCAGACGGTAGCTGCGTCCGAAGTCGACCGGCACGCCACCGATCATGAATCCAGGATCGCGGCCGGTCGCATGGAGCAGGTGCGCCAGCAGGGAACTGGTGGTCGTCTTACCGTGGGTGCCGGCCACCACGAGCGAGGTGTTGCCGCGGATGAACTCCTCGGCCAACAGGGCGGGCAGGCTCGTGAAGCGCTGCCGGCGGTCGAGCACGCACTCGACCTCGGGATTGCCCCGCGAGAGTGCGTTGCCGATCACGACCAGATCAGAATCCGCCGGGACGTTGTCCTCAGCGTAGGGCGAGCGCACAGGAACGCCCAACTCAGCCAGCTGCGTCGACATCGGTGGGTAGATGTCCTGGTCTGAACCAGTGACGTGATGGCCGCGTTCGTGCAGCAGTCCGGCCAACGAGGCCATGGCTGTGCCGCAGATGCCTGAGAGATGGATCTTCATGCGACGCCGTGTCCGAGCACCGCGAAGTGCGCGGTCGCTCCGTCGCAGATCAAACGCGCTCGCACGCCCAGAGGCAGCGTGACAGCCGGCTGGCTCGTGTGACCCGCTGGCAGTCCGTAGGCAATCGGCATTTCCAGTCCGCTGAGCGTGCTGCGCAGCACGTCCTCTAGAGAGGTGGCGCCACGCGGGTCCTGGCATCCCGGCATCTCACCAAAGACGATGCCAACGACATTCTCGATGGCGCCGGAAAGCCGCAACTGATGCAGCATGCGGTGGACTCGATACAGCGGCTCATCGACGTCCTCCAAGAACAGGATCGCCGGCGCGTCGAGCCGCAGCGCCCATGGCGTGCCTGCCGCCGAGGCCAAGATGGAGAGGCAGCCGCCGAAGAGCGTGCCCTCAGCCTGGCCGGGTCGCATCGCGCGGAGCGTACCTCTCGGCGCGACATACGGCTGGCCGTTTCCGGTGAGCGCGCACACGAAGCTAGCTTGGTCGAATGCCCCGTCCAGCCCGCGCGCGACCATCGGGCCGAGGAAGCACACGAAGCCCAAGCGTCGCAACAGGAGATGCAGAAACGTGACGTCGCTGTAGCCGACGATCGGCTTGGGGTCTGCGAGGTCCCACGCGGCATCGTCGAGACCGGCGAGTAGCTCGATGGCGCCTGCGCCGCCCCGCGCGCAGATCACCGCGCGCACTTCTTGGTCCCGCAGCAGCTCGAGCAACTCGGCCTGGCGACGCGCGGAGCTGCCAGCCGTGAACCCAGTCCGTTCGTAGACGCCCTCAGGCACGCGCACGCGAAATCCCAGTCGCTCGAGCGCGGCCACGCCAGCCGCGAGTCTGTCTGGCTCCACTGGCCCAGAGGGCGCGCACACACCGACGAGATCTCCGACGCGCAGCGCCGACGCGAGCCGCAGGTCCGCACTCATGCCAGCGCTCCTGAGCGCGACGCGATCTCTTCCGCCAGCAGTCGGTGCGACTGCGCGACGCGCTTCCAGTCAGCTTCCCGCCACTGCGGTCTGGCCTCGCGCGGCACGAAGCGCTCCTTCAAGCGCCGCACGCGCCTCGCCGCGTCCTCGATGGTCTTGACCGGAAGTGCCTCTGCTTCGACGGCTTTCACCAGGGCCTCGTGCGCCTCGGCCTGGGCGTCGGCGCTGTGACACATGAGCAGGAGGTCACAGCCGGCCGCGAGCGCGCGAACGGCCGCGCTCCCAGGGCCCCAGGTCTTGGTGATAGCGCTCATCTCGAGATCGTCCGAGATCACGACTCCGCCGAAGCCCATCTTCTCTCTCAGAACGTCGCGTACGACGCGCGGAGACAGTGTCGCCGGTAGCCTCTCATCCAGAGCGCGCACGACCACGTGGGCGGTCATCACCGAGGCAACATCCGCGGCCAGCGCAGCGCGAAATGGAAGCAGCTCGACACTCTCGATGCGGTCCGGAGAGTGGTCGATTGTTGGTAGCTCCAGGTGCGAGTCGCGATCCGTGTCGCCGTGACCGGGGAAGTGCTTGGCACAGGCAGCCACACCGCTAGCCTGGAGCCCGGAGATGAGTGCCGCGCCCAGGCGCGCCACGAGCGCAGGATCGTCGCCAAAGGAGCGGTCGCCGATGACCGGGTTCTTTGGATTGGTGTCTACGTCGACGACGGGTGCAAAATCCAGCCGTATCCCGCAGGGTGCGAGCTGCTCAGCCAGGGCGCCGCCCAGGCGACGCACGAGCTCCTCTGATCCGACACGACCCAGTAAGCGCATGGCTGGCCACTCGATCCAAGGCTCGCGTAGGCGTGCAACACGTCCGCCTTCTTGATCGATGCCGATCAGGAGCGGCGTCTCCTGGCCCGCCGCGCGCGCGATTTCTTGGAGCTCGACCACAAGGGCGCTGAGCTGCTCCGGATCGCCGATGTTTCGCGCGAACAGAATGACGCCGCCGACCGCTTGCTCGCGCAGCAGCTGCCGAGCTTCCGCAGAAGGCGACAGGCCGTCAAAGCCGATCATCAGGCACTGTCCGGCCAGCCGCCAGCTCTCGCGCATGGCCATCCGTCAGTCGCCGTCGCGGACAAAGTGCGGCACGTCGCGCGGCAGGGGCAGGCTGATCTCGATCAGGCCGCCTATCTCGCCGTCGCGGTACCAGGCCGCCTGATGGACGAGTTTCTTGACGCCGTCCTTTTCGACGGTGTAGACGTTCGTCGCGCCGGTCTCAAGGAGCTGGTGCAGCTTCGAACGCGCGGGCTCTGGGTGGCAATCCAGCAGGTTGCTGCCGATCAACGCGCGCCCTCCGTCCTTGGCGAAGTTGCGCTGAGCGGCCTCGTTCATCTCCAGCACGACGCCGCGCTTGTTGCAGATCGTGACGGCTCCGGGAATGAGATCGAGCCACGCGCGCGATGCATCTGACACCGCTTGTTCCTCCGAATCTCCGGCAAACGCGCCTAGGCCAGTTTCTGGCGCGCCAGCTCGTTCACTTTCTTGCCGTCTACTGCCTTGCCAAGCCCTTGAAGCTCGGCCAGCGCGGCCTTCATCACCTTGCCGATGTCCTTCGCTGAGGCAGCCGCTGTGGCCGCGATCGCGCGCTCGACCGCGCCGCGGAGGTCCTCGTCGGAGACTTCGGCAGGCAGGTAGGCGCGCAGCACCTCGATCTCGGCCAGTTCCTTCGCGGCCAGCTCCGGGCGCTGTCCGCGCGCGAACTGGTCAGCCGAGTCCTCGCGCTGCTTGACCAGGGTCTGCAGCACCTTCACGGACTCGGCGTCGTCGAGCGCTGCGCGCTTCTCGATCTCGCGGTTCTTCAACGCGGCCTTGGCCATCCGGAGTGTGCTCGTGCGCAGTGCGTCCTGGGCCTTCATCGCAGCGGGCAAGTCGGCGGCAATGCGTTCCACTAGCGTCATGGCGCAAGGATATCGGCCCGTGCCCGGAAGCGCAATGCGTCGAGCTGACGCCCACTCGCGCGCTTCCGGGCGGCCCGCTGCACCCTACACCCACGGCACGCGGTGGCACGGTTCGGCGCCTGGCCGACATGCTAGAGTTCACTCAGCCATGTACCGGGGGTGAATATGCGGGTCCTAAGTCTCTTGGCCCTCGTGGCCCTGCCGAGCATTGCTTTTCCACAGTCGCTGGGCGAGGCAGCGCGACAGGAGGCAGAGCGGCGCAAGAAGGCGCAGGACGAGCGTCGGCAAGACGCCTCGGTCATCGACGAGGGCGCGCTGGCCAAGGCCAACGAAGATCGACTGAGGTATGCGACGACGGAGGAGGCGAAAGCTGCGGCAACACCAGCCGGCGCCGCTTCGGGCACGGGCCGCCAGATCGACACGCGCGCGGTCGTCAGGACAGAGCCGGCCGCGTCAGCCGCCGCGGCGACGGGCGACCTCGACCGTGAGCGCGCCCAGCGCGAGCGAGACGAGAAGACGTGGCGCGAGCGCTTCACCTCTGCCAACGCGCGGGTCGAGAAGGCACGTGAGCGCTACGACAGCGTTAAAGATATGGCGCTGGCTCCGGGACAGGCCATCGGCGACAGGAACGGCCGCGTCCTGGTGCGATCTCCCGAGCATCTGCGGCGTCTGGTGGCTGATGCCAAGGTCGAGCTGGATGCGGCGCAAAAGGCCCTCGACGACCTCCAAGAGTCAGCGCGTCGCGCGGGCGTGCCGGCCGGGTGGGTGCGGTGACCGGCTTCTTCGTCGCTGCCGCGGTCGTCACGCTGCTCCAGTTCCTGCGCGTCAGGGATAGCCGCCTGCTGCCCCTCGTGGCCTTGTTCGCCCTGCGGGGCGCAGCTCGAGTTATGGGTGAAGCCACACCAGCGGGTATCGCGGCCGACATACTCTCCGGGTGCGCCGGGCTGACCCTGTTGTTCTGGCTCTCGCCGCGACCGCCGCATCCTCCGGTGCACTGAGCTGGCGATGCCCAGTCGATCGACCGCGCTGCACTCCAGATCCCGGCACGGCGTTCCGCGGAAGGCGCGCCTGCACTATGCCTCGCCAGAGGGCGACGCAGACATGCTGTACGCAACAGGCTTTCTCGCACCTGATCCGCTGCTCTTCCTCCAACTCGGTCACCAGCGCCTGATGGCAGCGAGCGATCTGGAGCTGGGGCGCGCGCGGCGCTCGGCTCGCGTCCACCGCGTGCTGTCGTGGTCGGCCTACGCGCGCGAGATCGGGCGCCAGGGCCGGCGGGCCACCGTCGCGCGAGTCATCCAGCGTGTTCTGGCCGAGCACCACGTCACGCGTATCACGGTGCCGGGCAGTTTCCCCCTCGGTCTCGCGCGTGAGCTGACCCGCGGCGGCGTGCGCCTCTTGACCGAAGCCGGGCCATTCTGGCCACAGCGGGCGGTCAAGCGTGTGGATGAAGTGCGTGCGATTGTTGTGGCGCTGCGTGCAGCCGAGGCCGGCATCGAGGCTGGCATCGCAGCACTGCGCACCTGCCGCGTGGGGCAGGACGGCTTTCTGAGGCGCGCTGGGCAACGTTTCACGGCCGAGGAGTTGCGCGCAGTCGTCAACACGGCCGTGCTCGCGCGCGGTGCTGTCCCGGCGCACACGATCTGCGCCTGCGGCGACCAAGCAGTGGATCCGCACGAGGGCGGCCATGGGCCGCTGCGTGCCCACGTGCCGATCGTCATCGACGTGTTTCCCCGCGCAGAGGCCACGGGCTACTTTGCTGACATCACCCGCACTGTCGTACGGGGCCACGCCAGCGATCACGTGCGCCGAATCTACGCTGTCGTCAGCCAAGCGCTCGACGCAGCTCTCGCCTCTGCGAGACCAGGACGATCAGGCGCAGCAGTGCACGCGCGAGTGCATGAGCACTTCGAGCGCTGCGGGTTCACGACCGGCGAGGTGCGCGGTCGCATGCAAGGCTTCATCCACGGCACAGGGCACGGAGTCGGACTGGAGATCCACGAGGCGCCTGCGATTTCTTCGCGTCAGCCGAGCCAGCGTCTCAGGCGCGGGCAGTTGATCGCCCTGGAGCCAGGCCTCTACTACCTGGGCGTTGGCGGCGTGCGCATCGAGGACCTGGCTGTCGTGACCAGGGTCGGCTGTCGTAGGCTGACGCGTCTGCCGCGCCTGCTCGAAATCTGATCACACGGCGCGCCGGGTCTCGCGAGTGGGCGAGTCGCGCTGCGTGTTCTTCCGACTACGACCGGGAACGCAATGCGCTGAGCGCCGGATACGACTGGACGGGCAGCATCGTGAGCAGCGGGGGCGCCTGGCCATCGCGGAGCGCAGGCACAAGCAGCTGGATGGCCTTGTCCGCCGTCGTCGGCATGATCACTGTCGCGGCCAGCTGGTGCTCTTCGACAAGCTTGCGACCGTACTCTGGCGTACCATCCACACCTGTCGCGCGCAGATCTCGCAGCTCCGGCTTTCCCAGCGGGATCGCCACCTCTGCCGCTGCCCGGCGCGCTCCCATGGCCATGTCGTCGTTCTGGCTGCCGATTAGGTCGCAACCCACGAACCCGCGCGTACTCTCGAACCAACGCCTGACGGCTTCGTATCCGCTCTGCTCCGTCCATGTGCCCACGATCTTCGTGATCGAGATCCTCGGCCCCTTCGACGATTCCATTCCTGCTGCGCGCAGCTCGGCCGACTGTGTCGTTGGCGGGCCCGTGACGTAGAGCGCGGTGCCGCCGTCGGGCAACAAGGTCCGGAACTGCTCGCCCTGCAGCTTGCCGATCCCGAGGTTGTCGGCAGCGACTGTGAAACACGGCGCCTTGTGCGCATCCCGAAGAGTCTGGGCCCATGCAGGCTGGCGGTTCATCGTCACCCAGGCGCAGCCCTTGGTCAGCGCCTCCTGCGCGGCGTAGCGCAGCCCGGCATCTTCCACCGGTTCTATGATGACCGCCGTCGGTGTGGGGGTGCGACGAATGAACTCGAAGACCTGCTCGCGCTGTCTTTTGGCGTCACCCTCTCCGAAGGCAACTTCGAGCGGTACGCCTGCGGCCCGGGCCGCCTCTATCCCCGCACGCTCCTGCTGCTTCTGGAAAAGGCTCCTTGCGTCAATCAGGAACAGGCCGATCTGCACGTTCAGGCCCCCTTCGCACTGTCTCGCGTTGGCGATCGCCGCTTGCGACGGCCAGTGTGGCGCGCGCCTGGCACGAATAAAGTATGGCAGACGCTCGGCTCGGCGGCCAGCGCGAGCCCAGCGAGAACACGCAGACGAGCTCTCTGGCTTCTTCCGAAGGTGGCATTCCACCATTGACCGTGGAGCGCTGGTCGGCATAACCTGTGCCGAAGATCATGTGGAGGACGAAATGCTACGAGCATCAGGAGTGGTCATAGCGCTGGCAGTCGTGGTCCCCGCGTTGTCTGGGACCGCGGTCGCGCAGCCGGCGGTGACAGCGACGCGCACGATCGCCGTCGACGTCGCCAGGGTGAAGGGCCCGCACGACAAGGCATTCCGCTTCTGCGTGGGCGCTGGCCGCGCCAACGAGGGCCTGCGTGCGGACTGGCAGGAGCAGCTCGCTACCGTGCACCGCGAGTGCGGCTTCCGCTATCTTCGCTTCCACGGCTTACTTCACGACGACATGGGCGTCTACCGCGAGACGCGCGACGGCGCGCCGCTCTACAACTGGCAGTACGTCGACAAACTGTATGACGCGATGCTGGCAGCGGGTGTGAAGCCGTTCGTGGAGCTGGGCTTCATGCCTGCGGCTCTGGCCTCGGAAACCAAGACGATCTTCTGGTGGAACGGCAACATCACGCCGCCCAAGTCGTACGAGAAGTGGGAAGCGCTCATCGAGGCCCTCACGCGCCACTTCGAAGAGCGCTACGGCCGCGAAGAGGTGAAGACCTGGTACTTCGAGGTCTGGAACGAGCCCAACATCAGTCCCTTCTGGACCGGGACTCAGGCCGACTACTTCAAGCTCTATGCGTACACCGTGCGTGCGATCAAGCGCGTGTGTCCCGACTATCGCGTTGGCGGCCCGGCCACCGCTGGCGCAGCGTGGACTCCCGAGTTCCTGCGCCACTGCGCGGAGAACCGGCTACCGGTCGACTTTGTCGCGACGCACAGCTACAACGTGGACGGCTATCTCGACGAGAAAGGAGAGCAGCAGCTGCGCCTCGTTCGCGGCCGCAACACCGTCGTAGGCGACGTTGTGCGCGTGGCCAAGGAGATCGCCGCGTCGCCGTTCCCGGGTCTCGAGCTGCACTTCACAGAGTGGAGCGCGTCGTACTCCTCGCGCGACCCGGTGCACGATCACTACTTCTCGGCGCCGTACATCCTCTCGACTCTGAAGCACGTGGTCGGCGCAGCGACGTCGATGTCGTATTGGACCTTCACGGACGTCTTTGAAGAGGGCGGCCCAGGCCCGACGCCGTTTCACGGCGGGTTCGGATTGCTCAACCTGCAAGGCCTCAGGAAGCCGGTGTTCTACGCATTTCAATTCCTCAATCAGCTCGGGGACACGGAGCTCGAGAATGCCGATCCTGACTCCTGGGCATGCAGCGGCCGCGATGGCGCGCAAGTGCTTCTGTGGGACCTGCACACGCCTGAGCAGGGGGAGGTGTCGAACCAGACCTACTTCAAGCGCGACCTTCCAGCTGCGCGCAGCGGCAACGTGAAGCTGCGTGTGTCAGGCCTGGCGCCGGGGGAGTACGAGCTGACCCTCTCACGCATCGGCTATCGCTCGAACGACGTGTATGCCGACTTCATGCAGATCGGGTCGCCCACCTGGCTCTCGCAGCAGCAGGTGAAAGACCTCACATCAAAGAACAGCGGCGCGCCGGTGCTCCAGAAGCGCGTGACAGTCGCCGCAGGCGCAGCGCTCGACCACACGATCGAGATGCACGAGAACGACGTCTGGCTGGCGGCGATCAAGAAGAGGTAGGGGAGAGAGCGCCACCGCTTGGTGTGGGAGTGAGCGACGGACTTGCCTCAACCGGACAGTGCTGAGCTGACAGATGTTGGGATGCAGCTCACCCTTCCGAGTTGGCGACCGGAATGCCGGGAATCTCGACCTCAAAGCCGCACGCGAGGCATGCCATGTGCAATCCCGGGCTCTTGAAGCCGAAACCAGTGGTCTCCTGGACTCTCAGCGGTACAGCGTCTCTCGGGCAGAGCGCATCGCCGAGCTTGTAGTACTGCAGCCGCAGTTCCTCCATTTGGGCTTCGGACATTCCGCCGGGCTCCGGCTCTCGTCGGTCAGCTCGTCGCGGCTGCCGCGAGACGGGTCGCGGCTCGCCGGCTAGGCGAACGTAGTTGCGGCCGAGATCTTTGGCGTCGTAGAGAGCGATGTCCGCGAGGCGGAGGAGGTCCGCAGGGTCGGAGGCCAGGGTGGAAGCCGCGGCCACACCGAAGCTGCCAGTGACCTTGAGTTGCTTCGAAGTCCAAGTTCCGGTCTCCAGCGCGCGCCTGAGCCGCTCTGCGAGCGCGAGTGCCTCGTCCGGCGAGTAGTTGGGCAGGAGGACTGCAATCTCCTCACCGCCATAGCGGTATGCCCGTCCCTTGGACCCGATCACGTCGGTCGCGCACCGCGCAACCTCAATCAGCAGCTCATCGCCAACAGGGTGCCCGTGGCTGTCGTTCACGGCCTTGAATTTGTCGAGGTCCAGCATTACCAGGGCAACGGGCCGTTCTGGGGCGGCCTCACGAACGTACCTGACCAGGTCAGCGTCAAAGACCCTTCGCCGCAACAGCGGTAGAAGATCGTCCTGATCACTTGTCCCGTGGTCCCCAGCGACGAGTTCGGCATCTTGGATGTGGTATCCATCGAGTGCGAGGCAGCGCTCAAGTTCCGTCATGCGTTCGTCGAACCGATACCTGGGCGCCACTCTCTGACGGGTCTCGTTCTTAGTTCGTGCCAGCTCCCGCAGGAACGTCAACAAACGCTCCTCGTCGGACTCGAGGATCACACGACGTACAACGACCAAGGGGTCCCGGTCGTACCAGTTGATCTCGCCGTCCAGGAAATGCTTCTCGATAAGCGTGCCAAGGTACGCTCGCTCGCCCGTCAGGAGATCGAGCAGCTGGCAGACCGAGAGCCTCGTCTGATGGGAGATCACCCTCTCACTCCCCTACCCGTTCCCGTAGCCCCCAGCGTGCTTCTTCATCTCCCTTGCTTTGCCGCAGCGAGCGCCGAAGTTCGTCCTTTGCGCACGGCAGCCTCTCGCGCTCCAAGCATGAACGTGACGGCGCTCTGTTTGAACCACTCGATCGCCTTGGCAATCGTCGCGAGTTCATCATCCCCGACATCGAGATCTGACGAGTGTTTGGGGTGCAATAGTCGGTTTCGTACCAGAACACCAGCCTTCAGTCCGGCCCACCCCTCGCCTGAGTAGTCGCTCTGGATGGGTACGCCAAAGGCCTTCGTACCAAGGCCAAGGGTGAACCGCAGGTTGTCGGCGATCTTGATGAACTGCTGAACCGCACGGACCGTACCGTCGTCGCGCAGCAGATACGACTGTTCGTTAAGCAGGGCTCGCTCACCGGGATCGAGGTTGGCTCCGAATACGTCGAGCGATTCGAGGACGATGCTCTTAAGCCCGAAGACCGTGCCTTCGATGAGAGCGAAGACGCCACGCACGTACGACCGTCGATGACGCTGCAGCGCGATCTCTTCGCCCGAGTAGACGAGGTCACCACTGAGAGTGGTAACCAGTTTCGTGACCTCGTCGATCCTCTCCGTCATCGACTCGACACTCATCGTCCACGCGCCCCCACGCTCGTAGCGCTCACTTGCG
>Ga0302321_100006492_pt1 | contig 10286 bp, 10 predicted proteins | sample Fen_T0_1_FD_202505 | JGI IMG/M metagenome (GOLD analysis project Ga0302321, IMG submission 202505) | Peat permafrost microbial communities from Stordalen Mire near Abisko, Sweden - Fen_T0_1 | ecosystem: Environmental > Terrestrial > Soil > Wetlands > Permafrost | place: Sweden: Abisko... | reverse complement strand
ATGTCGTTGGCCGTCACCGTGTCGTCGAAGGTGCCGGCGGTGAGGTCGATCGTGGCCATGAGGTCTCCTGTCCGGTCGGTGCCCCCGGGTCGACGAGTCGGTCGTCGAGGAAGCCGCGGTGACGCCGTCGTCTCGAACGGTCGCCGTGAGGAGGCTATTCCCCTCGGGGACGGCCCCGGACAACGTCGTGCACCGCCGGCGGGCTGGGGCCGGCTCGGCTGCGTAGGCTCGGCACGTGAGCGACCCGCTGCGCCCGACGGCCACGGTGGCCGACGTCGTCGATGCCGTCCACCGGCGCTACGACCCCGCCACGGCGGAGGCCTGGGACGCCGTCGGCCTCGGCTGCGGCGACCCCGACGCAGCCGTACGTCGGATCCTCGTGGCCGTCGACCCCGTCGCCGTCACGGTCGACGAGGCGCTCGACCTCGGCGCCGATCTCCTGCTCACCCACCACCCCCTTCTGCTGCATCCGGTCTCCTCGGTGGCGGCGACGACACCCGCGGGCCGTCTCGTGCACCGTCTCGTCACCGGTGGCTGCGCCCTGCTCGCCGCGCACACGAACGCGGACGTCGCGGTCAACGGCGTCTCCGACGCCCTCGCCGGGGTTCTCGGTCTCGGGTCGGTGACTCCGGTCGTGCCGTCGGCGCACGACCCGGCCACGGGGTTCGGGCGGGTCGGCGACCTCGAGGGGCCGCTGTCCCTGGCCGCGTTCGCCGAGCGGGTGAGCGACGCCCTCCCGCTGACGGCCCACGGCGTCCGGGTGGCCGGAGACCCGCAGCGCGTCGTACGCCGGGTCGCCGTCCTCGGCGGGTCCGGTGGCGATTCCCTCGCTGCGGCGGCCGCGACCGGTGCGGACGTCGTCGTGACCAGCGACCTCAAGCACCACGTCACGGTGGACTTCCGCGCCACCGCCGGCCCGGCGGTCGTCGACGTCGCGCACTTCGCGTCCGAGTGGCCGTGGGTGCCCGTCGTCGCGGCGCTGCTGGCCGATGACCTCGGCGGCGCCGGGTACGACGTCGAGGTCCTGGTGTCGACGACGGTCACGGACCCCTGGACCTTCCGGGCGTGACCTCGGGGTGACCCCACCCGCGGCCGCGGCGTTACGGTGGACCCCCGAGCCCGGCGTCCGCGCCGGGGCGCACGACCGCACGACACACCAGAACACGAGGAGACCGGTGATCGCCGAGCCCGCCGTCCAGCTCCGCCTGCTCGAGCTGCAGGCGCTCGACTCCCGCCTCGACCAGATCGAGCACCGCCGTCGGACCCTGCCGCAGCTCGCGACCATCGCCGGACTCGAGTCGCGGCTCGCCGCGCTGCGCGACCGGATCGTCGCGGGCGAGACCGAGGTCGACGACCTCGAGCGCGGCCTCGCCAAGGCGGAGACCGACGTCGAGCAGGTGCGGGCCCGCGCGGCCAAGGACCAGGAGCTGCTCGACTCCGGCCGCGTCTCGTCCGCGCGCGAGCTGGAGAACCTGCAGCACGAGATCGCCTCGCTGGCCCGCCGCCAGGGCGACCTCGAGGAGGCGGAGCTCGAGGTCATGGAGCGGCTGGAGGAGGCGCGTACGGCGCTGGGCACGTTGACCTCGGGACGCGACAGCCTGCGCTCGGAGCTCGACGTCGCCACCTCCGAGCGCGACGACGCGTGGTCGGCCGGGGAGCGTGACAAGGAGTGGGTCGGCGGCGAGCGGACGAAGGTGCTCGCCGACATCCCCGCGGACCTGCTCGCGCTCTACGAGAAGCTGCGCGGCGACCACGACGGCGTCGGCGCCGCCGCGCTGCACCAGCGGCGGTGCGAGGGGTGCCGGATGGAGCTCAATCCCAACGACATCGGTCGGATCCGCGAGGCGGCCCCGGACGCGGTCCTGCGTTGCGAGGAGTGCCGGCGGATCCTCGTCCGTACGCCCGAGTCCGGGCTGTGAACCGCCGTCTCGTCGTCGAGGCAGACGGCGGGTCGCGGGGCAATCCGGGTCCGGCGGCGTACGGCGCGGTCGTCCGCGAGGCGGCCACGGGCGAGGCGCTCGTCGAGCTGGCCGACCACCTGGGCGTCGCGACCAACAACGTCGCCGAGTACACCGGCCTGCTCGAGGGTCTGCGCGCCGCGATGGAGATCGACCCCGACGCCGAGATCGAGGCGCGGCTGGACTCCAAGCTCGTCGTCGAGCAGATGTCGGGCCGCTGGGCGATCAAGAACGACACGCTGCGGCGCATCGCGCTGCAGGCCCGCGACGTCGTCCCTCGCGAGCGGATCACCTTCACCTGGGTGCCGCGCGAGCGCAACAAGGCGGCGGACGCCCTGGCCAACGAGTCGATGGACGCCGTCGAGCGCGGCCGGACCGGGACGATCCGGCGCAGCCGGGTGGACGCGTTCGAGGTGGAGACGCAGGTCGCGCCGGTGCCCGAGGGCGTGCACCTGAACCCGCGCCCGGCGATCGTCGGCTGGGGCCCGGACATCGGAGCGCCCACCGTGACGCTCATCGTGCGTCACGGGGTGACGGCGCACTCGCTCGAGCGGCGGTTCTCCGGCTCGGGCGGCACGTTCGATCCCGAGCTGGCTCCGCTGGGGGTGGGTCAGGTGGAGGCCGCGGCCGCCGAGGTCGTCCTGCGCGGCGGCGGCGACGTGCTCGTGTGCTCGCCGATGCTGCGGACGCGTCAGACAGCGTCGATCATCGGAGCCCGGATCGGTCTCGAGCCGGTGGTCGTCGAGGGCCTCCAGGAAGGCCGGTTCGGCGAGTGGGACGGTTACACCTTCGCCGAGGTGATGGAGCGGTGGCCCGACGAGATGGCCGCGTGGCTTGCCTCCCCGGACGTCGCACCGCCCGGGGGAGAGTCGCTGCGCGAGATCTTCACCCGCGTGTCCGACGCGCTGGACCGGGTGCTCGCCGACCACGCCGGCAAGCGGATCATCGTGGCCGCGCACGTCGGCACGATCCGGTCGCTGACCGCGCGCGCGCTCGGCGCCCCCCTCGGCTCGATGAACCGGATGGAGCTCGCCCCGGCCTCGATCACCACCCTGACCTGGTACGCCGACGGCAACGCGTCGATGCGCTCCTTCGCGGAGTCCGGCCACCTCGAGGGCCTCAACCAGACCTGGCTGCCCTAGTCGTCCTGCGGGTGCGACGCGCATGTCGGTCTGGCCCGTCCCGCATGCTGTCGGCGCTCGTCGCGGGCATTCCAGGGTAGGCCCTTGTCGATGCCGAACTTCCATGTCACCATCCATGACATGGAATCAGCCGTCCCTCGTCCGTACCGGATGACTGCCCGCGCGCGGGCGACCGAGGAGACTGGCGAGCGCATCCTCGATGCGGTCGCAGAGGTGTTCTGGGAGCGTCCGTCGGACCAGATCTCGCTGGACGAGGTCGCTGCGCGCGCCGGAGTGACGGTGCGAACGTTGATCCGTCGGTTCGGAGGCAAGCAGGGGATGCTGGAGGCCGGGGCTGCCCGCGAGGCGGAACGGGAGCGGGGCGTACGTGAGCAGGCACCGGTCGGCGACGTTCCGGCGGCGGTGGCGGTGCTGGTCGAGAACTACGAGGCCACCGGCGACCGGGTCCTCAAGATGCTCGCTGAGGAGCAACGGCTCCCTGGTCTCACGGCCTTTGTCGACCTGGGACGTTCAGTGCACCGGGACTGGTGCGCCGGTGTCTTCGCTCCGGCACTTGACGGGCGGACCGGTGCCGAACGCCGGCGCCGGTTGGCTCAGATCGTCGCCATCTGTGACGTCTACACCTGGAAGCTGCTGCGCCGCGATTCCGGTCTCAGCCGGCGACAGACCGAGCTCGCGCTCGTCGAGCTGCTCACCCCGTTGCTGGAGGCACCCTGATGGCCCACGTCCTCGCCTACACCTCACCCGCGCGCGGGCACCTGTTCCCGCTGACCCCGATCCTCGACGAGCTGCACCGACGCGGTCATGACATCAGCGTGCGCACCCTGGCCTCGCAGGTGACGCTCATGCACAGCCGCGGCTTCAGCGCCGCACCGATCAGCGCGCAGGTCGAAGCCGTCGAGATCCAGGACTGGCGGGCGCGCAGCCCGCAGAAGGCGCTGGCGGCGGCGGTGCGCGGCTTCTGCGCCCGCGCCGAGTTCGACGCCGACGACCTCCGCCAGGCCATCGGCGACGAGCAGCCCGACGTCGTCCTTGTCGACATCAACGCCTGGGGTGCGCTGGCCGCGGCCGAGCAGTGGGGCGGCCCCTGGGCGGCCTTCTGCCCCTACCCCTTGGCGATGCGATCGCCGCATGTCCCGCCGTTCGGTCCGGGGTTCTCCCCGGCGCGCGGGCCGCTCGGTCGGGCCCGTGACCGTCTGCTGCGCCCGGTGGTCCTGGGGACGATCGAGAGGCAGATGGTCCCGCCGCTCAACGGCATCCGCGCCGGGCTGGGCCTGCCTGCGCTCGGTCACGCCGACGATCTCTTCCTACGACCCCCGCTGCTGGTGTACATGACGTCGGAGCCGTTCGAGTACCCCCGCGACGACTGGCCCCACAACGTCGTCATGGTCGGTCCGTGCGACTGGGAACCCCCGAGCGAACCCCCGGCGTGGCTCGCCGACATCGACCAGCCCCTCGTCCTGGTCACCACCTCCTCGGAGTTCCAGGACGACGGGCGACTCGTCAAGGCCGCACTGGAGGCCCTCGCCGACGAGCCGTTCCACGTGATCGCGACGTTGCCATCGGGCGAGCCCGCGGACTACCAGGTCCCCGGAAACGCCCACGTGGAGAGGTTCCTCGCCCACGGCCCGCTGCTCGACCGGGCGGTGTGCGCGGTGACGCACGGAGGGATGGGCGCCACCCAGAAGGCCCTGGCCCGAGGCGTTCCCGTCTGCGCCGTCCCCTTCGGTCGTGACCAGCTCGAGGTCGCCCGCCGCGTGCAGATCGCCGACGCCGGAACACGACTGCCCGCCAGCCGACTCACCGCGCCACGACTGCGCTCGAGGGTCGCCGAAGCCATCACCAAGTCCGAGGGCGCGGCCCGAGTCGCCGCAGGCTTCAAGGCCGCTGGCGGACCACCGGCAGCAGCCGATGCCATCGAGGACCGGCTTCTCGCGACGGCGCCCTCGCCCAGCCCGCTGGACCTACCGTGAGCACGTGTACCTGGAGAACCTCGTCATCGACGCCGTCGAGCCGCAGCAGCTGGGCCGGTTCTGGGAGGCGGTCCTCGGGGCCGAACGGCTGACCGACGAGCCCGATGGCTTCGAGACGCGGCTCACCATCGAGGGCGGGCCGGTGCTCGACCTGTGCTTCCAGCGCGTCACCGAGCCGGCGTCCGAGCCGCCCAGGCTCCACCTGGACCTCTCGGGCGGCGCCCGTCAGGCCCAGGAGGTCCAACGGCTGCTCGGGATCGGCGCACGGCTCCTCGACATCGGTCAGGGCGATGTGCCCTGGGTGGTGCTCGGCGATCCGGAGGGCAATCCCCTCTGCGTCATGGAGGATCGAGCGGCATACGCCGACACTGGACCCATCGCGGCGCTCCCGCTCGACTCTGCCGATCCGGCGCGGGATGCGGAGTTCTGGTCCTGGCTGACCGGCTGGACCGCCGTGTCCGGCGTCGCGCCCCCGTCGCTGCGCCACCCGTCGGTGCTGGGTCCCGTCCTCGAGCTCTGCCCTGAGTCGGCCCCCAAGACAGCGACCAAGAACCGGATGCACCTCGACATCCGCCTCGAGAGCGGGGATGACCCCGACGGCGTCGCGGCAGGCATTGCCGAGCGCGGCGGCCGCGAGCTGCACCCGGAGTGGGGCGACCTGCCATGGCGGATCTACGCAGACCCGTCCGGCAACGAGTTCTGCGTGCTTCCGGCGCGGACGTGACGGGCGGGAGCGCCGGTCGTCGGAACGGGCTGCACGTCGTGGCTAGCGACCCAGTCGCTCGTCCTCGATCGCGCCGTCGATCGTCCGGTCGACGAGCCATGCGCCGACGCCCCAGATCGTTGCCGCGCTCAGCACGCCGACGACGAGTGACGTCGTCCACGATGCATGCTGCGCCAGCACCGCGAGCGCGATGACGACGCCGAGAGCCGCGGCGGCGGCGACGAGCAGGATCCGGGCGCGACGTCGCAGCCGCTCCCAGTCGTCGGCGCCGGCCATGGCCGGCTGAGGAGTCACGTCCGCGTCCGGCCGGCTGCCATCGTGGCGCTGCGCGAACGCCACGACAGGGCGGACCCCACGGACGCGGCGGAGAGCAATGATCCGATGCTGGCGAACGATCCGGCGGAGAACGCGGACAGAGCGGATCCCACCGAGCCGATGGACAGCACCGAGCCGACCGACCCGATCGACAGCACGGACCCCGTGCTGCCGATCGACAGGATCGAGCGTTCCGAGCGGTAGGACCAGCGCGACGAGGACATGACCGCATGCTGCCACCCGCACCGATCCGACGTGCGCTCCCGGGTGCGCTTCAGGATCCTCGGGGTGGGGTCACGCCGGCGAGGTCTCGGTCGGAGGCTGCGAGCCGGCCGAGATCGCGCAGGTCCTGGGTGAGGGCGTCCGCGCGGCCTTGGTGCGCAGGCACGGCGAGGGAGATCACCGTCGCGTACCACCGGGCAACGGTGATCACGGTGAAGGTCTGCGTGATGCGAGTCCCCCCGGTCGTGGGTTCGAGGGTGTAGGACCACTCGGTGCAGTCGTGTCCGATCCCACCGCGGGTTCGCCAGCTCAGGAGGCGGCTCGGTTCTGCCACGGTGACCAGGCAGTGCCGCCGCCAGCCGAAGATCCGGGCGTGTGAACGGCCCTGGAACCAGGCACCAGGTACGGCCCGGTCAGCGCCGTCGATCCATCGTGCGCCGATTGCCTCGTGGCTCCACTCACCGACTCGGGTGGGGTCGGAGAGCACGGTCCAGATCGCTTCGGGCGTCGCCGGGACCTCGGCGCTGACAGTCCCGTGGGTGGGGAGCGGGAACGTGTGACCGCGATCGACACCGAATCCGGAAGGTTGAGGACCCCAACGGCGACGAGCCTGCCTGCGGTAGAGCGGGCCGATCCCGTGGAGGAGCACGAAGCGCTTCGCCGGCGGAACGAGTCCCGTGACCAGCTCCGCCGCGTCGGGGGTCAGGCCGTCGATGAGCCAGTGACCGACCATGCCGAGCCTGAGCGGAGAGCGGTTCTCGATGTTCTCCTCCTGGTCGTAGGCGTCCCAGTCTCGTTGGCTCAGGCTGGCCGACACGACCGGCATCGTCTCGTCCTCCTCACGCCTCAGGTGCGGCAGCAAGCTCGCCTCCAGCACGTCGATGGCCTCGACGACGGGCGCCGCAGGACCGCCCCGGCGGAACGTCTCGGCGGCTCGCTCGAGGGCGGTCATCCCGGGAGCGATCGCGTGGTGGTCGCGATCCATCTGGTCGAGGAGCGGTCCTGCGTCCGGGTTCGCGGCGCGGACGCGCGGCCAGAGTCCGCGATCCTCACCCTCGTGGTGCTCGTGCAGGAACGCCATGAGCCACAGCAGGTGGTCGCCCACGGCCGTGCGCTGGGCCGGGGTCAGAGCGTCCTCGACAGCGAGGACTTCTCGGGCGCGAGCGAGGTCGCGCCGCAGCGCACGGTGAACGATTCCCATGACACGCGTGTCTGCCGGTGCTTCCAGTGCGTCGGTCATGATCGTCCCCCTCAGGACAGTGATGGACGTGCGGGAGCTAAGCGGCGGGAGGTGTCGAGGAGCGCGACGATGGAGTCGCCCGCCCAGACCCGGTAGGCCGTATCGGTCCAGCCGACGTGGCGTGTGAGGAGCAGGTACACGTCGACGCTGAGTAGGGCCCAGAGGCCATCTGCCTCCACGTCGGAGAGCTGACGGCTCGCGACCAGCGAGCCACCGCGGCTGAACTCGAGCCGCCGCTGGTCATGCAGCTGGGCCATCAGCGCGGCCAGCGTCGCGTCGCTGGATGCTGCCTCGCGCATCGCCGGCAGCAGGGGCGCCTGCCGCGCGTTGATGCTGGTCACCAGAGCGGCGGCGGCCTGTGCACGTTCCGCCGTGTCCCCTGTTGCCAAAGCAAGGTAGGAGTCACGCTGCGCCAGCGGGACCGGCTCGTCGTCGCCCACGACGATCACGTCGATGACGCGATGGAGCAGCTCGCCCTTGGACGAGAAGTTCTTGTAGACGGTCTCCACCGACACGCCGGCGGCGTCCGCCACGTCACGCATGCCGGTGCCGGCCCAGCCGCGGACACCGAACAGGGTCGTTGCGGCCTCGAGGATGCGCCGGCGTGTCTCACGGGCCCGCTCCTCGCGCACCGCAGAGCGGTACGGGCGGGTCCCTGGGTCGCTCATGCCCTGAAGGTAGGCGTTCCGAAGATTCGATACAAGAGTGTTCTAGCGAAAACTTCCGGTGCGTCCCCAAGCCCGCCGGCCGCCATCGGGAACCGCCGTGCATTGCGGTTAGAAAAGCTCATGACGAACATAGTACACCAGTACGATTAAGGAGCCGAGAACCGTTGGGAACAATTGAAGAATCAGCCAATTCCCATCCACAGGCTGTGGATTGAACTGCGCAGCCGAACGACCTCGCTGTCAGTCCAGCAGCAGGGGCAGCGCAACTTCGGCGGGCATGCGGACGTGGACATCGAACAACGGGCTCGCGACCTCGCCCGGGTCGATGCAGACGCGCAGCGCGCCCACGTCGGCGGCGTAGCGGACCAACGCGCTGGCGGGAGCGACCACACCGGACGTTCCGACGGCCAGGAAGAGGTCGCACTCGCGCACGGCACGCCGCGCGGCCCACTGCGCGTCGACGTCGACCTGCTCGCCGAACAGCACGGTGTCGAGCCGGAGCGGCCCGCCGCAGACCGTGCAGGGTGGGGCAGCCGTCCGCGGCTCGGAGTCCGGTGCGGTCGCGAAGACGCACAGCGGGTCCAGGCACCGGACGGCGAACAGGCTGCCGTGCAGGTGCCACACGATCGGGGAGCCGGCGCGCTCGTGCAGGTCGTCGACGTTCTGCGTGACGAGCGTGAGGTCGCAGCCCTCGGTGGCCGACCGGAGCTGCCAGGCAGCCAGGGCAAGGTGCCCCGCGTGCGGCTGCGCCGCCGCGACCTGCGTGCGGACCGTACCCCAGAACTGCCAGAGGCGAGGCAGGGTTCCCGGCAGCCCCGATGCATGGTGGAAGTCGGCGATGCCGTCGTCCTCGTAGATCCCGCCGTGACCGCGGAAGGTGGGCAGCCCGGAGCCCCTGCCGAGCCCGGCCCCGGTCAGGACCAGTGCGCCCTGCGACCTGCCGATGCGGTCCCGCAACGGCGCGAGGCCGGCGGGGGAGTCGAGGACGAGGGGCGGCACGCGCTGATCTTGCCCGGCTCCGGGGTGGGGATGCGCGCCCTCACGCGCTGGCGCGCGATGTGTCGGCGCGACCCTGCGGGCTCAGAGGTCCGAGACGACGACGTCGAGCCCGCGGACCGCTCCGCTGCGAGGTCGCGGACCGAGCTCGGCGACGACGCCGGCCTTCTCGCAGACGTCGGCGAGGTCGTCGGCGTCGCGAGGGTCGGCGCCGTCCTGCAGCCACTGCCGGACCAGTCGGCCCTTCGTCGCCTTGTTGAAGTGGCTCACGACCTTGCGGCTGCCGTCGGGCAGCTCCTGCAGCACGCGCACCGCGACGGTGCGCGACGCGACGTCGCCCGTGGGCCGCCACATGGCGGCGTAGACCCCGGAACGCAGGTCGACGACGAGCGAGCGACCGGTCGCCTCGCTCATCGCGGACGCGAGCGGGTCGCGCCAGAGCGACGAAACGGGACCGATGCCGGGCAGGCTGGTGTCGCCCGAGAGCCGGTACGCCGGGATCCGGTCGCCGACGCGCAAGGCGCCGAACAGTGCGCTCGAGACGACGAGCTGTCGCTGCGCGCGGCGCTTCGCGGTCGGGTCCAGCGACGCCAGGTCGAGGGCCTCGTAGAGCACCCCGGAGTAGACCTTCGACGCCGGCGCGGTCGGCGCCGTCTCGAGGACAGCGTCGCGCGCGACCTCGTCGAGCTGGCGCGGCGAGAGCCCGAGCACGGCCAGCGCCTGCTGCGGATCGCGTCGGGCGAGCGCGACGACCGTCTCGAGGACGGTCTCGCGGGTGGCGGTGAGCCCGGGGAAGGACAGCCCGGTGAGGTCGAGCGGCTTCCCGCGCCGCGCCACGGTCTTGCCCTCCGAGGGCGGCAGCAGCACGAGCACCCGCCGATCCTGTCCCACGTGACGACGCGCCGCGACCGCGGGTCGTATCCGGCTGCTGATGCGGCGTTCGGACCGTAGGTTTGCCGGGTGACCCGTCGTTGGCTGCGCGCGCAGGCCAGGCAGGGCGACGTGCTCAGGGCCGGCTTCCAAGCGGTCCGGGACGAGCAGGGCGTGC
>Ga0302321_100006489_pt1 | contig 10288 bp, 7 predicted proteins | sample Fen_T0_1_FD_202505 | JGI IMG/M metagenome (GOLD analysis project Ga0302321, IMG submission 202505) | Peat permafrost microbial communities from Stordalen Mire near Abisko, Sweden - Fen_T0_1 | ecosystem: Environmental > Terrestrial > Soil > Wetlands > Permafrost | place: Sweden: Abisko... | reverse complement strand
CCAGCTTCCATCTTTTCCAGCTAGGCTGGAGCGCCTGGGGTGACACGTGGTCTCGCTCCGTCACCAAATCGTTTCCAGACGATTTCGATGCCTGGCGCGAGTCGCTCCCGCCCGGTGTGCAACTGGATGTTTCCGACGAGCTCCATGGCTTCGTCGCACCGCCACTCAGTGCGCGGGTCGCCGTTTCACTCCAACCTTCCGAAGGCTCCGGACAGGACTGGTTCGATCTTTCGGTCCAGCTCCAGCCCTCCGATCTCACGCTCACGCCCGATGAAATCCAGCTCCTCGTCAAAGCGCGCGGACGCTGGGTGCGGCTTCCCTCTCGCGGCTGGCAACGCCTCACGCTCGGGGACACCTCCTCCGACGCTACCCGAACCGAACTCAACCGCCTCGGGCTCACGGCCGACGCAGAGGTATTGAGCGGTCGACGCGCCACCCATCGCTTCCACACCCTCCAACTCACCGGCAACGGCGTGGCTGACGATGCCCTCGCCGCCCGACTTCGCGCCCGGGCTGCCGAACTACGCGCCATCGCTCCTCCGCCACTGCCGGACGGCCTGAACGCCACTCTCCGCCCATATCAGGAGGAGGGATACCAATTCCTCGCCCACCTCTCCTCGCTTGGCTTGGGCGGCGTGTTGGCCGACGACATGGGCCTTGGCAAGACGCTCGAAGCTCTTGCCTGGCTCCTCTGGCTGCAGCGTCGCGCCCTCGACGAAGGCCGTGCCTTCCGCGTGCTCGTCGTCTGCCCGAAATCCGTTGTGTCCAACTGGCAGATCGAGGCGGCGCGCTTCGCTCCTGCCCTTTCCACCACCCGGCTGGATCCCGCCCGCGCCAGCCTCCCCGACGCCGCGCTGCTGATCATCAATTACGCCCAACTGCGTCTACGCATCGGCAAACTCAAGACCGTTTCCTGGGACGCCGTCGTCCTCGACGAAGGCCAGAACATCAAAAACCCCGGAAGCGCCACGGCGCACGCCGCGCGTGACCTCTCCGCCCGTCACCGGCTCGTGCTCACCGGCACACCCATTGAAAACCGCCTGCTGGATCTCTGGAGCCTCTTTGCGTTCGCGCAGCCCGGGCTGCTCGGCTCCCAAGCAGGATTTTTGCGCCTCTACAGTGAGAAGACCGATCCCGACGGCGCGCGCAGCCGCCTCGCCACCCGCGTCCAGCAGTTCCTACTCCGCCGAACCAAGAGCCAGGTTGCGCGCGATCTCCCGCCGCGCATCGAGGAAGATATCTTTTGCGAGCTCGAAGGTCCGCAACGCACCCTCTACGAGGCCGAGCTTAAACGTGCCCGCCAGATGCTGCTTAATGTAAAAACCGACCGGCAGTTCGATACCGAACGTTTTAACATCCTCCAATCGCTTCTGCGTTTGCGCCAGATCTGCTGCGATCCCCGGCTGCTGGGCCTGGGCGGCGCCACCAGTAAGACCATCGCAGCGAAGAAACCGGGCGCGCGCGTCACTCCGGCCAATGACGAACCTTCTTCAAGTGCCAAGCTTGACGCCTTGCTCGATACGCTCGAACCACTCGTCGCCGAGGGACACCGCGTGCTGGTCTTCTCGCAATTCGTCACGATGCTTGAGCTGATCAAGGCAGAACTCGTCAAACGCGAGATCGGCCACTTGCTCCTCACCGGCCAGACCGAGAACCGCCAGGAACTAGTGGACAAGTTCCAATCCGCCGAAGGACCACCGGTATTCCTGCTCTCGCTCAAGGCTGCTGGCTCTGGCTTAAACCTCACGGCAGCGAGCTACGTCGTCCTCTACGACCCATGGTGGAATCCTGCGGTCGAAGCTCAGGCGATCGATCGCACGCACCGCATCGGCCAGGACTCTCAGGTCATCGCCTACCGGCTGCTGGCCAAGGACACCATCGAGGAGAAAATCCGCGCCCTACAACGCGAGAAGGCCGCGATGGCCGCTGCCGTCGTGAAAGAGGAATCGCTCGCGACCGTGCTCGACCTCGAAAGCCTGCGAAGGATTTTCTCCTAGCGCCATTGCCACACAGACCCGAACGAAATCCCGTTCGGGTCTAGCCTTGTTTGCGTTTGTGCAGGATGAGCGAGTTGCCATCCGGATCCGCCACGATGACCATGCGGCAGACCGGTGTGTCCATCGGCGGACGATGCGCGACTTTGTTGTCGTCCAGCGTTTTTAGCGCCGCATCGAAGTCATCCACCTCCAGTCCAATACAACCGCCGCCGACATTCGGTTTCCAGTCCGGAGCGCCGTTGCCGATTGAGAGTGTACCGGCACCGATGTCGTATTCGATCCAGGCCGTGGTTTCGTCGCCGAAGACATGCGACGGTTTTAGTTTCAGCACTTCTTCATAAAAATGGCGCGCCCGCTTTAGGTCGGTCACCGGATAAGCTGTATAAGCAATCTCGTTGATTTTCATGATGGCTTTCACCCTGCAAAAATCGCCGCCTAGGTCAGGTTCAAAATAGAAACGCCCGGCCCAAAGGCCACCGGCATTGGGTCACAACCCGAGCCGCTGACGAAAGAGGCGCGACTGACGCCGGGAAAGTTCGACCACCTTGCCGCCCTTCAGCTTGGCGCGCAGCGAGCCGCTAAACCACGGCTCGACTGACTCCACGCAACGCAGGTTTACGATCTGCGAGCGGCTGGCGCGGAAGAATACTTCGGCCGGCAACCGCTGCTCCAGCTGGGCCAGCGTGCGGTGCACATACGGCTCGGAGCCGTCGAGCCAGAGCCTGGCGTGGTTGCCGTCGGCCTCGATGCCGCGGATCGACTCTACGGGGACGAACCAACAGCGATCGCCATCACGCACAAAAACCTTCTCGCCTGGCTTAAGCGGTGTGTCGGGTGGTTCTGCTTCATCGCCAGTATCGTCTTCGTCCGCAGCAGCCGGCGGTCCATTCATCGCACGACCGGCACGGTCTAGAGCTTCCTGCAATCGCTCCGGCTCGATCGGCTTCATCAAATAGTCCAGTGCTCCAAATTCGAAAGCCTGCAGCGCATGCTGGTCGAACGCTGTGGTAAAGATCACCGCCGGCACACCCGAACCAAGCGAGGCCAGCAATTCAAAGCCGTTTTCCTCGGGCATCTGCACGTCGAGAAAGAGAAGCGAGGGTCTGAGTGCTTTGATCGCGTCGCGCGCCTCGTCGGCATTGGACGCCTCGCCCAAGATTTCGACCTCTGGATGCCGCTTCAATAGGCGGCGCAGCTCGGAGCGCGCCAACGGTTCATCGTCAATGATGAGTGCTTTCATAGGAGCCTTAGTGCTGAGTAACCGGAACGACGGGAAGATTTACCTCGGCGACGACCCGCTCGGCATCCTCGTCACCAATGGCGAACCAGGCTGCATCGCCATAGAGCAGATGCAAGCGGTCGCGCAGGTTTTTGAGCCCGGTGCCGGTGGAATCCGACGACGTACCGAGGCGACCGGGATTGGTCACACGGACATGGAGATGCCCTTCGCGAATTTGGGCCGAACAAACGATTTCGCCACCTTGCTTCCGGGCGGCCGGGCCGAACTTGACCGCGTTTTCCACCAAGCCCTGCAAGAGCAGCGGCGGAATGTGCGCTGCGGCCGCCTCCGGAGACACATTGATCGTAACGGCGAGACGGGTCCCAAGACGAAGTTTCTCTAGTTCTAGATAAAGGTTTACCACGCGCAGCTCCTCGGAAAGCGGCACAACCTTGCGCTCGGAGCTCGTGAGAGCATAGCGCATGATCACGGCGAGTTGCGTAACCGCGTCGCGAGCGCGCGCCGGGTTTTCGTCGATGAGCGCACGGAGAGAGTTGAAGCTATTGAAAAGAAAGTGCGGATTGATCTGGCCCTTGAGCGCGTGGAGCTGTGCCTCGCGCGCGGCCGCGGTCGCCTCAGCCCGCTGCACCTCGAGCGTGCGCGTCCGTTCGAAGTAATTCAGCGCCAGCATCACCGAAAACCACAGCACCATAACCAAGGCATGCTGCATCACGACAAACCAGGCCATCGCCGCGGTGCCGATGCGCGCAATATCGTCCGCGTAAACAGTTTTGCAGGGCAACCATAATGCCAGGGCCACCGAACTACTCACCAGCAGGGCTGCGGCAAAACCTTCGAGATAAACATGCTTCCAACCCTTCTCGAAAAGGCGCCGCCAGAGCATCCAACGCCAAACCAAATGCGATCCCACCATCGAAGCGAGGTGATCGATGATCTCCCAACGGTACGCAGCGAACGCGTTAATATCTGGACGCTTCGCTAGGTACGTCGCCGTCACAATCAAGCGAAGCGCGAGAAAAACACCCCAACCCACACACTGGCAAAGCACATAGTTCTTAAACGGCGGGTCGTTTTTTTGTGGGGTATACACGTTGAAGAGGATGCGGCGAATTTAACACTTAGCCCCACCGTGACGAGTTTTTCGCGGCCAACGGTCATTTGGGGAAGCTGGCGGTCGCTGCTTCAGCCCGAACCCGGACACTCAGAGCAGCGAACACCATCGGCTGCGGTCTAGGTGATCACGCATGAACTTCAGCCAGCCAGTGTCCACCTTGGAAACCGGCACCGCGCGACCCTGGCAGACCTCCACAAAATGAACCTCAACGGGATTAGTGGGAGCAAACGGTCTGAGGCCAGCGCCCTGAGAAAAGAGGATGATCAACCCTAATGTTTTCGCTTTTTCTCAGCTTCAGTCGAACCGGCCGCGCCTCGCCTCTATCTTTCAGCAACCCCTTGACAAAAAACAGAAACAGCTGGCCGGCCGGTTCGCTTTTTTTGAGGTAACGTCGTGTTAACTTTTCTGGCGAGGTGCTTGGCCTCCAGCGGTCATTTTAAGCCGCCACCGGTCATTTGCTTCGCGTGTTTGGAAGTCAGACGCCTCTTCTAGCAAGCCACCTAATGCACGGTTTAAGCACCCTGCAACCACCGGCCAAACCTAATTTTATGCCCTAGACCTTATGCGCCGCCAGCACTTCGGCCACGACAGATTTCAACTGTTCGGCGGTGAATGGCTTTGGCAACACTCGGTCGACTTTCAACGCCTTCAACGCCAACAAATCCTCATCCGACACCCGGCCGCTCATCACCACGATCGCGCCAGCGTATGGCAACGTGCGCACATGCCTGACCAAGTCTACACCGCTCATCTGCGGCATGCTCAGGTCGATCAACAATAGATCGTAACCGGGACCGCCCGCCGAGAGCTCCGTCCACGCCGCCAGTCCGTCTTTCTGCTGCGCGACGATATGACCGAGCCGTTGAAGCATCCGGGAGGCAGTGTTCGCAATGAGTGGTTCGTCCTCGACGATCAGTATCCGACGATTGGTGACAGGAGGCGGGGAGACAGACTGCACCGGTTCTTCGGGTTGCACCGGAAAGGGCGGTCGGCTTTCGCGGCGCGGCAGATAGACATGAAAAGCCGTGCCTTCGCCGGGCTTCGAATCCACCACGATCTCGCCGCCAGCGTCTGTCACCTGATGCCAGACGGTAGAGAGGCCGAGGCCAGTGCCTTTGCCCACCTCCTTGGTGGTGAAGAATGGTTCGAAGATCCGGTCGACAATCTCATGCGGTATGCCCTGGCCGTTGTCCTCGACGGAGAACCGCTGCCAACCGGTAAGCCCGGCGCGGCTCACCCCAACCCGAGGAGGGCGGGCGCCTGGAGGGAGTTCGGAAACGGTGACACACAAGCAGGGTCGCCAGGCCGGATCGGTGTTTTTCGCAAGTTTATCGAGCAGCGTGTCGCGCGCGTTCAGTACGAGGTTGAAAACGATCTGGTTGAAATCGGTGGGATTGAAAGTGACGGCGGGCAGGTCGGGCGGCAGGTCGTTTTTCCACTCGATCCGGCGGTCGATCATCGTTTTAAGCAGGGCTTCGCAGTTGGCCACGGCCTCGGTGAGCCGCACGGTGCGGGCCGGATCGTCGGTTTTCCGGCCAAAGGCAAGCAAGCGCTTGGTCAGGTCGGCGGCGCGTTTAGCCGATTGGTCGATGATGTCCAGTTCGGCTTCCGAAACGACCGCGGGCGACTTGGACGAGCGCAGCATACTGGCCGTGGCCATGATCGGCGTGAGCAGGTTGTTGAACTCATGCGCGATACCGCCAACCAGTTCGCCGAGGGCACGCAGACGGCGCGACTTCGCGATCTCCTGGTCCATCAATCGGCGTTTGGTAATATCAGCCGCAAGGACACACAACCGGCTGCCGGCGCTGGACGAACCAAGCGGCATCGTCGCAACCTCCAGCACGCGTTGAGAAACCTGCAGACGAGTTTCCCAGCGTGCGGACTGGCTACTCGACCGGTGGCGCGACACGGCATCGTCTAAAAAGAGCCGCATCTCTTTTGTGAGATTGAGCTCGTCCAGCGGGAGACCGGGGGCGGTACCCGGTGTGAGGCCAAAAAGCAGCGACGCTTCCAAGTTGAGCGAAACTAAGGTGCCCGAGCCATGCGTTGGCACGTCGATCACGACGGTTGCGAGCGGGTGCTTGTCATAGAGTGCAGCCAGGAGCGATTTTTGCTCAGCCAACTCCGCGGCCTGACGGGCGATGCGCTGGGAGAGTGTACGCTGCCTCAAGAAACCCCACATCGCCCCCGCGCAGATGAGCGCCAACGCGGCAGCGGCATAGCTAACTATCTGCAAGGGCGTGAGCGGGCGCTCCTCAAAACGGCCAAACCATTTCTGGTAGATGTTTTCGAATTCACCCGTACGGTGGATGATCGCGAGCCCTTCGTTGAATCGCGCCAGCAATAACGCGTCGCCTTTGCGCACCGCAAGGCAATAACGCACATCATAACCGCTCACCCCCTCCAACACCTTCAGGTTGTCCAGGCCGTAACGCTTGATCGCGGCCACCGCGGTGAGCCGGGCCATGATTGCGGCATCGCAATCGCCCGCGGCCAGCAGCCGCATAAACTCCTCCGTCGATCTTGTGTAGACGCGGATCGCCCCCGGCTGCTGCTCGATCGCATATCGTTCGCTTATGTTGCCCTTCTGACCGACGGCGACGCGGCGCCCTTTCAGATCAACCGCACTACGGATTCGCTGTTCGTCCTTACGCACCACAATCACCGTTTGGAAGCGTGCAATGGGTACGGAAAAATCTGCGCCGACCCGCCTCTCCTTGGTCTCGCCCCAAAATGGCAGGGCATCAATCCTGCCCGACAGCAGCGCTTCCTCGAACGCCGCATTCGCGAGCGGCAGCCATTTCAGCTTCAGCTTCACCGCCTGTGCCACCGCCTCAGCAACGTCGATCGCAAAACCTCGCAGCGGTCGGCCGTCCTCAGCAAATGAATAAGGGAAAAACGCATCGGCCGAACCGACCGTAATCGGCACACTCAGATCACGCTCCTGCGCCACCTCCTGAGCACGCAGCAACGGACCCGCCAATAGTCCGGCCAGACAGACAACGAAAAAGCCCAACACCCAGCGCATGGCGCTGGAAACCCGCGCATTCGGGCGCACAGGAACACCGGGGTCTGGCCTGAGCTGGAAATGCCTCACGGTCATAGGATACGCGCCTTGTCGCCCTTTTTCAATGGGGCAAGCGCCCCACCCGTGGCGCTCCGGATCATCCACCACAAACCCTGCACACCGTCCGGCTGGTCACAGTTGCAGAAGCTGGAAAATTGCGGAAGCTCACACCTCATGGTGAAAAAGATCTTGCTTGGGTTACTGGTGCTTCTCCTAGCAATCCAGTTCATACGCCAGACGAAAAATGCCGGTCCTACTCCCAGCCCAGCCGATATCCAGGTCCGTCACCCCGCCAGCCCAGAAGTCCAACGCCTTCTCGAAACGGCCTGCTACGACTGTCACTCGAACCAGACGAAGTACCCATGGTATGCAGAAGTGCAGCCCTTCGGCTGGTGGCTCGCCGAGCATATCAAGGAAGGCAAAGCACACCTTAATTTCTCCGCGTTCGACCGGCTCACGCCCAAACGCGCCGCCCGCAAACTCGAACAATGCGCCGACGAGGTCACCGAAGGCGGCATGCCCCTTACCTCATACCGGCTCGTCCACGCCGAAGCCCGCCTGACCGTTGCCCAGCGTAAACTCCTTGCCGACTGGTTCGACTCCGTGCGCGCCACCATCCCGGCCGAAGCCACGAAGTGACCGGCCGCCGAACATCGCGGGGCGTGCCGGTCTTTGCATTCAAACCCGGATTCTAGGTCTCCCTCTCTACTTACTCGGAGGTCAACCCATCCAAAAGTACCAGCCGCAGACCGCAGGTTGCTCTTCCCCGCCCATCTTGCGCCGCAGACAACACACGCGTATCCTTTCGGCATGGTTGCAAAATCAGTTCCTCCGCTCGATCCCGCCGTTCGCATTGGTCATGTGCATCTAAAGGTCGCCGACCTCGAGCGGTCGCTGGCTTTTTACTGCGGCGTGCTCGGGTTTCAATTGATGCAACGGTTCGGCCCGAGCGCAGCGTTTATCTCTGCCGGTGGTTATCATCACCATATCGGACTTAACACCTGGGAGAGCGCGGGCGGCCAGCCTCCGGCGTCGGGTACGACCGGACTTTTCCACGTCGCCATTCTCTATCCCACGCGAGCTTCGCTCGGTGATGCGCTGCGGCGTCTACAGGCCGCAGGCATCAAGCTCGACGGCGCGGCCGATCACGGCGTAAGCGAGGCGTTGTACCTGCACGACCCCGACCAAAACGGCGTCGAACTTTACCGAGATCGTCCGCAGGACCAATGGCCGCATACGCCCGATGGCGGCATCGCGATGTTCACCCACCCGCTGGACGTCGCAGCTCTGCTGGCCGAGGCGAAGTGAGGTCCGGAACGATCTTGGGATAAAATAATGGGGAACTCAGGAACGACTGGAAAATACCTTCTGGCCCAGAAGTTACTGCTGTCAGTCCTCTCCGCATATTACAAAGCTCTCAAGGGTCGGAGTGACTGTGGTCTGAGGGCTCCGCCTTTTCCGATTCCAGTCGTTCCTGAGTTCCCCATTAAATAATCATTCGCATTCCACCTGCCCGGCCCGGTCGCCCTTGAGCGCTCGTTCGCCTTCGCACTGCGGGGAACCACGGTCGAGGTCGCGGCAAATTTGCGGACGCCGGTCGTAGATTGTGCAGAAATACTCGCGCTGCCCATCGTCCCCGCTCCGGATCTCCAGCGCGGCGCAGTAGCTGTCGTGGATTTTCAAATACGCGCGGTTTCCGATGAAGTGCGCAACGCGTTCCGTCTCGTCACCCAGCCGGGCCCAATCGTCGCCGCTCAGGCGCACGTAGGTTTCCAACCTCGAAAAGCAGCACACGCCGCAGGAAAGACAGTTGGGTGTAGGTTTACCGTTCACGGTTCAAAATCCACAGCGGGCAATTTCAACGCCCAGCAAATTCAAAGTGCAACGTTTGTGGCGCACCGTCGAGTGAGGACGATAGAGATCACGCTGCAGGCTTTACAAGCGGCAGGCGTCCGCTGTTCTTCGCGACATGACGCGATACGAAGCCTTCGTTGAAAACTCCTGGCGCGAACACGGCTTGGCCTCTGTGCTCGTCGCCCGCATCAAGGATGCAAACGTCGAGATTGGTTGTTTTATGGTCGACTGGTGGTGCCTCGGCGTAAAGGACGCGACGTTCATCGGCGACTCCACCGAAACGGAGCTGGCCGAGATTCTGGCCGAACAAATGCCCGAGGGTAACGAGCGGTTGCACCCCGCCTGCGCGAAGAAGCTGATCGAGGGCGCCGTGGCCTACGCGGAACGGTTCGGCTTCGCGCCACACCGCGATTTTCGCAAAGCCCGGCGGGTGCTTTCCGGTCTCGACGCCACCGACTGCCCGGAGACGTTCGAATACGGGCACGAAGGCCGGCCCTGCTACGTCGAGGGCAAACACGATTCTCCGGAGCGCGTGGACAAGGTGCTCGCCCTACTCGAAGCGCGACTCGGGCCCGACGGTTTCGACTTCGTGGAGTACGACGACGGAACGGACGACGAATTGAACGTCGGGCATGCCACCGACGTGTTATATGATTTTATCGCAGAGTTTCCCGCGCCGGCGTTCAGTACTTTTTCCGAACTCAGCGGGCTAACCGCGAGCCTGCATGTCTGCCCAAAACTTGTTCTGCTCAATCGGGCGCTAGCGCTGTTCTTGCATCCCGGCCATCCAGAATGGACAACCAAGGAGGAGGCACAAGAGGTGGCGGAGAGTTTCGCTGTGTATTGGAGTAACGTCAGCGAGCTGCTGGCCGCAGCCGATGGCAACGAGGATGAAAGCTACGTCGTCGACCTGCACGAGAACGACACAACCGAGCCGCTCTCACGGATCTTCTCACTCTGGTGCAGGGGTTTTGTGCGGAGCTTTGAACTCTGGCCCGACGCTTGGGTGGGCG
>Ga0302321_100006487_pt1 | contig 10288 bp, 8 predicted proteins | sample Fen_T0_1_FD_202505 | JGI IMG/M metagenome (GOLD analysis project Ga0302321, IMG submission 202505) | Peat permafrost microbial communities from Stordalen Mire near Abisko, Sweden - Fen_T0_1 | ecosystem: Environmental > Terrestrial > Soil > Wetlands > Permafrost | place: Sweden: Abisko... | reverse complement strand
CGAGGGCTGCTGAGAGCGAGAGTGTGACGATCGCACACTGCGCGAAGCGGTAAGTGTTCTCGAGTCTCATTGGCTGTTCTCCGGAAGGGACACAGTGTAATGAATTCCGAGCGCTGCGGGAGAGCTATGTGCGTCGAGTCGAAGCTCGGAACGGCTTCTCGTGGTAGCGCTGATGCCCGCAGCGCTTGCGCAACTTTCCGGCGTTCGAGGCGCCGCCGCAGGGCTGCCGATCGTCCGTCCGTCGCCAGTCGGGGACCACTCACGTTTCTGTGACGGAACACGGCGGTTCACGCCACTGCAGCGCCCCAATCCGCGTTTCGGTGCCTTCGATTCGGCCTCGTTGCGTGCGCGCCGCCTGCAAAAGTGCCGGGTTGCTCGCCACGTTGATTTCGGTGACGGATTGGTTGGGCGGAGGCCACTGCGCGGTGACAGCCCGTTAGTCCATCAAATGTTCAGCGCGCGTCTGACGATTTTGAACAGCCGCGTCAACCGTTCTCAATCGCGATCTGTTTGCGCCCGCAAACAAACCAAGCGCGCGGCGGGCAGGGGCTGCGCACCCATCGCGCAGCGCGTGACGAAATGCCCTACCGAGTCACTTGGAAGTCTTAGCGTTTACCGACGTCTGGGTTGACAGCGTCAAGACGGACATGATGTTATCGCGGCGTTTTGGGGGTTCGAACTGGCTTGCGTGAAAAGCGCGGCCTGTGTCAATCCCGTCCTTTCCGAAAGTCGAGCACGCCAGCGTGTCTTTATCACTCGGTCTCAGAGCAATGAAGCGAACCGCCGTCCTTTACACCGCCTGCGTGGGCGCCTTCGTGAGCATGAGCTGCTCGCAAGCTGGGCCGCCCGGGTCGACTACGCCTTCCGCTGGCGCGCCCGCCGCGCAAGCGGGGGCGGCTGGAGCTCCGACGGCGGCCGGTGGCTCGGGAGGCACGGGCACTGGCGCGGCTGGTGCACCGGCGGTGGGTGGCTCTGGTGCCACCGCGGGCTCTGCGAGCGGCGGTGCGCCTGCTTCGGCTGGCGCCAGCGGCGCGCCGGTGGCGGGCGGTAGCGGTGGCACGCCGGGCAGCTCAGGCGCACCTGGAACCAGTGGCTCTGGCGGCTCTGGCGGTGCGGGCACCGCGGGCGCCGCGGGCGCTTCGAGCGCCGCGGGCGCCCCGAGCGCCGGCGCTGGCGGGATCACCCCCATGGACATCGTTCCTGATTTCGATGGTTTTATCTGGGAAGGCACTTGTTCCGGCACTGTGGCTGCCAGCGGTAAGAACTGCCCATTTGCCGACGACACGGCAACGAGTTGCCCTTCGACCGGGACTTGGGCTCAAAAGGGTGCGACGAAGAAGAAGACCCTCAACGTCAAAGGCGTCGCTGGTACCAAGTACACGATCAACTTCGAAGTTCGAGGGGTCGTGGGCACGCGCTGCTACACCGGCGGCATGCCTGGTACGGGCTTCAGCACCAACCCCAACGCCAATGGACCCAACAACACTTGGTACATCGGTGGCACGCAGTACAACGACAGCATTTGGAACACGTACGAGATCGACGTGAAGCCCGCCGTGCCCGGTGAGAAAAACGTCTACTATGCAAACGCGTTCCCGATGAGCCCTGATTGGTGCCAAAAGGAGGGTTCTTACGAAGTCGGCTTCAAAGCCAGCTTCGCGGTCTTGGGCGGGGGGACGATTGACTTCGTGATTCACGACGCCAACTGCCAGGCACAACAGAACTGCGGTGGTAATGACGCGGCCACGACCTGTGATAGTCCACGCACGATCAGTCTCGCGGGTCTGACGCCTGCGGGCACCTTCGCCCAGCCTCGCACCAACACCATCGGTAGCAAGACGTACTACCCGCAATGGCTGTACTTCGACGTGCAATCCGTCACCAGCCCCTGACCGTCGCTTCGCCTCTTCGGCCCAACGAGATATCCTTCCCATGCGAACGCCATCGCAGGTCCGCACGGGCCGAGCTCGGTTCTTCCTCTCCTGTGTCCTTGCGCTGGCTGGCCTTGGCCTGTCGAAGAACGCACACGCCGAAAAGGTCCTAGTCAAGGCGGATGACGGCAGCTGGGAAGTCTACACAGACGGCCGCGTTGGCGCATTCCTCAGCTACAGCTACGGCGACGGGCTGCCTCGCCCCACGTTCCAGGTCGGCGCGGACGGCGTGGCCGTGCCGACCCGATCGATCAGTGGCGGCGGCTTCCCCGTCACCAACGAGCAAAAGCAGATCATTGACGCCGACCACCCTGCGTCGCAGGACTTGCCTGGCCAGGGCACCGTCAACGCGATGCGTGTGCGCACAGGGTTCATCGGCAACGTGCTGGGCTTCGGGGTGCGCGGCCAGCTGACGCCCACGATCAAGTTCACCGGTTACCTGCAGCTCTGGGCGTTCATCGAAAGCGAGGGCCGGGAAAAGAACCGGCCAAACTACGTCGACGCGCGGCAAGGCTACGCAAAAATCGAGAGCTGGTGGGGCAGCGTCCTGGCCGGTCGTACGCGGGCACTTTTTTCGCGCGGAGCAACGGATATCGATGCTCAATACGCACACCGTTGGGGGGTCGGTTTTCCCGGCAGTTTCGACTCGAGCGGCCCCACGAACGGACAAATCGGCTTTGGCGTGCTCGGTAGCGGTTTTGCTGGTGGCCTGATCTACGGCACGCCCGTGCTGGCCGGGTTTCAGCTAAACGTCGGCATTTTCGATCCGATTCGGCTTCAAGGCAACGGCGCCTGGAATCGAACGAAGTTCGCGCGTCCAGAAGCCGAGCTCACCTACGAGCGAAAGTTCGGCGATCTGGGCAAGGTCGTGTTGTTTGCGAACGGCGCCTACCAGAGCGTCTACAAAGACGGCTACTGCACGCAGAAACAAGTCGATCCGAACACGCCGCCCGCTCCTTGCTCGGAAACCGCGGCCGGGGTCGGCTACGGTGGTCGTTTCGAGTGGGACTTTTTCCGCCTCGGCGTCGCCGGTCACATCGGCAACGGGCTCGGGCTCAACTACGCGCTCGAGACTAGCGATGCTGCCCAAGATCTCGACGGACACATGCGCAAGTTCGACGGGTACTACGTGCAGACGCAATTCGTCTTGGGCAAAGTCGACCTCTCCGCCGGTGCAGGCATCGCGCGCGTCTTCTTGACCGAACGGGACAACAAGGTGGAGGCAAATCCGGCTAACCCTACTGGCCCCCAGATCATCACCCACAGCGTGATCAAGGACCAGATCGGTGTCAACGCGGGCGTAGTTTACAACATGACACCGAATCTGCACTTGGACTTGGATCTATTTCGAGCCCAAGCCGACTGGTACTTCGGCGAGAAGCAGGTTCTGTACGTCGCGAACACCGGCATGATCCTGAACTGGTAGAACCGGCAGGCACGATGCGTGCGACGTCCGAATTCGTAGGCCGATACCGCTGGCTGATCTGCCTCTTGCTCTTCCTCGGCACGTCGATCAACTACATCGATCGCCAAATTCTCTCACTTTTGAAGCCGGTCCTCGATGGTCAGCTGCACTGGACGAACGAAGAATACGGTCGAGTCAACGCAGCGTTTCAAGGCTCGTACGCGATCGGTCTTTTGCTGTTCGGTGCGTTCGTCGATCGCTTCGGCACGAAGATCGGTTACGCGGTTTCGATTGCGGCCTGGAGCCTAGCGGCGCTCGGCCACGGCTTGGTCGGTAGCGTGAACGGTTTCATTCGGGCGCGCGTGATGCTCGGTGTCAGCGAAGGCGGCAACTTCCCGTCTGCCATCAAGGCCGTCGCGCTCTGGTTTCCAAAACGCGAGCGCGCGCTCGCTACGACGTTGTTCAATTCCGGCGCCAATGTGGGGGCCGTTCTCGCGCCGGCGATCGTGCCTTTCGTGGCCGCGACCTGGGGCTGGCAAGCGGCTTTCGTGTTCGCGGGTTGCGCGGGCTTGTTGTTTCTCCTGCTTTGGTTGCCGTTCTACGATGTTCCAGAACGTGTCGGTCGCTTGAGCCAGGGCGAGCTCGCGCACATTCGCGCAGACAAGGACGAGGCGTCTGCGGGCAACGCGGCGCCGAGTGCGGGCTCTCAGCAGTGGCTTTCGCTGCTGCGCTATCGCCAAACCTGGTCGTTCGTCGTGTGCAAACTGCTGACTGATCCGGTGTGGTGGTTCTTCCTGATCTGGCTGCCTGACTACTTCAAGAAAACACGCGCACTCGATCTCAAAGGGAGCCAGATCTACCTGGTCTCGATTTACTCGATTGTAACGGTGCTCAGCATCGCAGGGGGCTGGCTCACTGGCTATCTCGTCAAGCAGGGCTTCACGCCCGTGCGCGCGCGAAAGCTCGCAATGCTGGGCTTCGCGCTGTGCGTTTTGCCGATTCTGTTCGTGACCAAAGCCAGCACCTGGGGCGCGGTCGTGTTGATCGGCTTGGCGGGCGCGGCCCACCAAGCTTGGTCGGCGAATCTGTTCACGACCGTCTCTGACATGTTCCCCAAGCGTTTGGTGGGCTCGGTGGTTGGGCTCGGCGGTATGGCCGGATCGCTGGGCGGAATTGCTTTTCCGATCCTGGCCGGAAAGCTGCTCGATCACTTCACGAAGGCCGGCGATATTACCGCTGGTTACGGCATTCTGTTCGGCTTTTGCGGCATTGCGTATTTGCTCGCGTTTGGTATCAGCCACCTGCTGGCGCCGAGATTTGCGCCGGTAACTTGTTCGATCTAGGCGAACGTTCCTCGACTCCTCAACTACGGGTTCGCAACTGATGCGCTCGTCGCCCAAGGGCGCTTCCTACGCGACACTGGTGCGCTGAGCATGCCGTCGGGCAATTGCGCTTTCGTAATACCCGACGGGCGTGACTCCATTTTTATCGCGTAAACTTGGGGGCCACTCCGCGCTGAAAAAAGTAGTTTGAATTCCAATGGTTTGAATTCGAAGTGCTTTTTTCATCCAATGGAGCGCCTCCTTTCCCGTCGGCGCGGGTGAGGCAGACGCGCGGGGCATTGGTTACCCGCCCGACGAACCCGGCTCGGCCCGTCGGGTATCGCGAAGCGCGTCGCCCGGCTGCGCGCTTGCTGCTTCTCGCGGTCTCACTTGGCGCCTCTTGCCCGGCTGTCGAACGGTCCGCCTACACATGCGTTCAAACACGAACTGGCAGCAGCGTTGCCGAACGCGCCGCAATACCGTCGCGCGCTAAGCCGGGGATTCAGAGGATCGCGAGGTGCGCTGCTGGATCGCGATCGCCACCTCACGCTTGCCGGACCTAGGCGGCTACCACGGGCTACGACCCCTCAGCGGCCCATCCAGCCGCCGTCGACCGTCAACACATGGCCAGTGACGTAGCGCGCGGCTTCCGAGCAGAGGAAGACGGCAGCGCCCGCGATGTCATCCGGCTCGCCCCAGCGACCCGCAGGAATGCGTTCGAGGATCTGACGGCTGCGATTGGGGTCGGCGCGCAAGGCCTCGGTATTTTTCGTGGCGATGTAGCCAGGCGCAATGGCGTTCACGTTGACGCCTTTGCTGGCCCATTCGTTGGCTAGGGCCTTGGTGAGTTGGGCGACGCCGCCCTTCGAGGCCGCGTAGCCCGGCACTAGAATTCCGCCTTGGAACGAGAGTAGCGACGCAATGTTGACGATGCGACCCCCACCTTGCTCGATCATCAGCTTGCCGATGCGCCTCGAGAGCCGGAAGGGCGCGGTGAGATTTACTTCGAGCAAGAAGTCCCAGTCGTCGTCCGTATAATCGACCGCGGGCGAACGTCGAATCGAGCCCGCGTTGTTGATCAGCAGATCGATGCGGCCGAAAGCACTCACGGCGCTGGCCACGAACGCCTCTTGCGCCGTCCGATTCGAAAGATCAGCCGAGAGCGCGACCGAACGCGGGCCGAGCGCGCGGATCTCTTCGCTCGTGGTCTGGGCTTCTTCGCCTCGGCCGTGGCAGATGACGTCCGCCCCGGCGCGGGCAAGGCCCTTGGCGATGGCCGCGCCGATACCCGTGCTGGAGCCAGTGACTAGCGCTACCTTGCCTTCGAGTTTGAACCAGTCGAGGGCCATCTCCTACTTCTTGCTCGCTTCCAGGCCCGAGCCGGCTTGATCGAAACCGGGCTGGACGTTCACCACACCGAATTGCCGATCTTCGACCTCGCGGTGGGCGGCCATCATCCAGATGAAATTGATACTGTGGCCGGGGGCGGCGACGTTCGGGTGGTAGCCCGCTGGCATCAGCACCGCATCGCCATCACGCACCAAGCTCACGAATTCAGGCTGATCTGGCTTCGTGTACACGAGCTGAATGCCGAAGGCTGGCGCGGGCATGTCGAAGTATACGTAGACTTCTTCGAGCAGCTTGGTGTGCTCGTGAGGGGGCCAGCTGGTCCAATTTCCGGGCTGCGAGCGGGTGAAGCCGGCCAACAGCCGACCAGCTTCGACATTCTTGCCGATGATGATGTTGAGGTCGCGCGTGGTCGCTGCGCCGCCCGCGGTGAATTTCAAGGCCGCGTCTTGCTTGACCTGCGCGTAGCGTACCACCTGCAGCGGGTAGTCGCCTTCGACATCTGCGGAGCACTCGACCAGATCGACGTCAGAAGTCGTCGAGACCTCCACTGCCGAGCCGCGCGGCACGTAGATCGCGTCGTACGTGTCGAGCTCGTATCGAGTTTCGCCAACCGAAACGCGACAAGCACCGCTCATGCACAATAGCGCGGTCTCGCGTTTCCCGGTTGCGAAAGCTACACGCGAAGCGGTGCTGTCGAGTCGAATTCGGCCGTAAGCCAGATGCGCTAGGCTGCTGTTGTCCGGGGTTACGGAGATCACGCGTCCGAGGTGGGCGGCGGTTCCCGAGAAAATCAGCTTTTTGGGATCGAGGATGACGTCATTCATGTCGATGGTCTTTCATCTGCGCGGGCGCCGGAGTGTAACTCAAATGCATCGACTCCGCCTTGCTCGGGCGCGATCGTTCGTGATATTCCGAGCGCGGAAAGCGGGCGAAACCATGAGCAGATTGCGGCGCGTTCCTTCGGTCTCGATAGCGTTGTCCCTGGGCGGCTGTGTGGCAGTCGCGTTGGCTGCGCCAGCAGCTCCCAGCGGCCCTCAGGCAACGCATTTGGCGGCCGGGACGCAAGCACCGCCGAGCGCAGCGGCGAACATCGCGAGCGTGACCGCAGCGAACCCGTCGGCGTTTGCGCGAGCGCGCGAGACCATCACGCTTTCGAGTGCGGAGCTGAGCAAGCTCGCTCCGGGCTTCGAGTTGAAGAAGGCACTGGTCGTGGATGCGGCGGGTCGGCCGGTGCTTTCGCAGTTGGTCGATATGAACGGGGACGACGAGCCCGACGAACTGGTCTTCCAGGCCGATTTTGCCCCTGGCGAAGCCAAGCGCTTCAATTTGCGCCTCGGGCAGCGCCATCCTGGGGCTGCCGCGGACTACAAAGCTTACGGTCGCTTCGTGCGCGAGCGGCACGATGACTTCGTGTGGGAGAACGATCTCGTCGCGCATCGCATGTACGGACCCGACCTGGAGACGTGGCAAAAGGATCCGCTCGTCTCCAGCGGCATCGACACCTGGGCCAAGCGCACCACCAAGCTCGTGGTCAACGAATGGTACATGACCGACGATTACCACCAGGACAGCGGGCAGGGTGCCGACTTTTATGGCGTTGGTAAGTCGCGTGGCTGCGGTGGTCTCGGCGTTTGGGCGGGGGGCAAGCTCTCCACCTCGCGCAACTTCGCTCGTTCGCGCGTACTGGCCAACGGCCCCATCCGCCTCGTGTTCGAGCTTTCCTATGCGCCTTGGGACGTGCCGGGCGGTGCGCGCATCAGCGAAACCAAGCGCGTCATTTTGGACGCCGGCACGCCCTTCAATCTTTTCGAGAGCACGTTCACCGGCAGCAAAGGGGCGCTCACCGTGGGCATTGGGATCGCGAAGCACGCGGGGGGCGCACTGCAAGTCGATGCGAAGTCCAGTTCCATGCGCGTCTGGGAGCCAGTCAAGGACACCAAGGGAACCGCCAGTGGGAACCTGGGCTGTGCCGTGGTGTTGAGCTCAGGCGCGCCGCTCGAAGCGCAAGCCACCGAGCTCGACTACATCGCCGTGACGCCCACCGATGCAAGCGGACGCATCGTGTATCGCGTCGGCTCGGCGTGGGATCGCGCTGGCCGTGTTCGAGACGCGGAGGCTTGGGCAAAGACAGTGGAGAGCCTCGCCGCGAAGGCGGCGACGGCTCTGCAAGTCATGATCGCGCCTGCCGCGCCAAAGTGAGTTTAGGTACCACTCCGGCGCGCGTTCAGGCCTTCTAGCTCACCCGGGGCAAAGCTAAAGCGTTCGGTGCTTTCGACCTCGACCGGAGCGCTCAATTGGAGCAGCAGGGCCGAAGCGCTCGGATCGCCGCTCGCGCGTGCTTTCTCGAGGTAGCCGACCGCGGTGCCCAGTGCGGCGCTCGTGCGACGCGCATTGCCCGCTGACAAGGCGCGTCCGGCTTCAATCAATTGCTCGGCTACCTGTTGCCGCCAAAGTAAGGCAGCCATCACATTGAAAAGCACGCACCCAGCGCATCATTTTGCGCTTGGCACGCGTCTCCCGGGAAGACACCGATGCCGTCCAAGCACACCCAGTTCGCCGGATCGGCGGACAGGCCGGCAGTACACACGTTGAGCGCGGTGTTTTGGTCCAAGCAGTACGGGTAGATCTCGGTCACGAACTCGGTGGTTCCGAGACACGAGCTGAGGCAGCTCTCGAACGTGGGCAGCTCCGTGCAGCCCGCTTGCACGGTTGCTCGGCAAGCCAGCGCGCACTCGGTCTTGTCGGCTTCGGCGGCGCCACAGCGGCGCGAGTTGGCGTCGACGGTGAGCGTCGTCGTCGGACCGTTTTCCGGTGACAGTGTCCAGCTCAGACTTTGCTTGCTCGTGAAATCGACGCCGAAGCTGAAATCATGCGCACCGGGCGAGAAGCGCGTCGGACGCTGATTCTTGGTGTCGCGCGCGAACTTGTTCTTGCCGCCGTAAGGCACGGTCACGCTCACGCCGTTCTTGTTCGTGTAACCGAAGAACGCGGTCAATGTGCCTTGCGCATTCGGCGCCACGCAATCGAACACCGGCTTCACCGCCTCTTCACCGCCCTTCTTTTCGGCCTTATCGAGAAACGGCAAGAAGGCATTGGTACGCACGTACAAACTGTAATCCTTACACGACAAGCCGCCGAAGTAGTCCACGCCCGCGACGTACGTTTGGCCGCAATCTTCGATCAGAATCGGACCACCCGAGTCACCGAAGCAACCATTGGCGTACGGGGCCCTGCCATCGGTCTTGATCAAGTTCGCGCGATTGGCGGCACTGGTCAGACCCGGGTTCGGATCTTCCGGATGATTGTCGGCCAGGGTAGGCGAGCCCAGCGTGCGGGTCTTGCCGGTGCGCTGCACGCGGCCGCCAGCTCCGGTCGTGGGTGTGGGTGCGCTATTGGCACCCCAGCCCGAGATCGTCACCTCTTGATTCGCGGCGAGTTGACGGCGCGAGATGGGGAGTGGCGCGAACGGCAGTTTGCGATCCAGGTACACGACGCCGATGTCCGGATAGATTTGAGTCGCATTCCAATCCGGGTGCTGCTCGAAAGAATCCGCCTGTGCGAAAGCGGAAGGCTGACCCGGCGCGGGCGCCGACAAACCGTTCGGTCCCGGGCCGAGCTGGCTGAAATCAGCCTCGAAATTGTCGCCAAAGTACACGAACAGCTGATCCGCGAAGACGTTTTGCAGGCAGTGGGCGGCAGTCACCACCTCACGTGAGGCGAAGTAAGTGCCTGTGCAAGTGCGCGTACCGAGCGTGCCATTGCTGTTGAGCACGCTCGCATACAGCATCACGACCTGGTTACGTCCATTGGGCTTGGAAGGCCCGATGATCGCTTCACTCGACGAGCTCACCTCGTGATCATCGGTGTCGGCGCCGCCCGCACACGCCGCCGCAACCAACCCGCTGAGTACAACCGAACCCAATGCTCTTAGCTTCACGCGATGTCCTTCCGATCTGTGTTTCACAAAATTCATAAACATAGCTCGGATGAGCTACTGAATACTAGCTCCTTTGCGTTTTTAGCTACGAATGCGCGACATGTGCAACTCACTTGCACATGTCGTCTTGTGCTCTCTTGTAGTCTTGTGCTTGCTCTTGCTTGCTCTTGCTTGCTCTTGCTTGCTCTTGCTTGCTCTTGCTTGCTCTTGCTTGCTCTTGCTTGCTCTTGTCGACTTGCGCAATCCTCGTGCTCAATGTGCGAGCGCGTGTGCTGCTGCGCGCGTGTGCCGAGTCGGGACGATGTGCCGTGTCGGAACAGGACGGGTAGGGCACTGCGCTCGC
>Ga0302321_100006485_pt1 | contig 10290 bp, 7 predicted proteins | sample Fen_T0_1_FD_202505 | JGI IMG/M metagenome (GOLD analysis project Ga0302321, IMG submission 202505) | Peat permafrost microbial communities from Stordalen Mire near Abisko, Sweden - Fen_T0_1 | ecosystem: Environmental > Terrestrial > Soil > Wetlands > Permafrost | place: Sweden: Abisko... | reverse complement strand
CGCTGTGCGCCGCGGCAAACGCCGGCGCGAGCCGGACGGCTTCCCGCAGCGAACCCTCCGCCTCCGGGACGTCATCCCGCGCGAGCTGGATCAGCCCGAGATTGGTCCAGGCCAGCGCATCGCCGGGACGTAGCCGCAGCGCTTCCTGATAGAATACCGCGGCACCCGTGAGGCAGCCGCGGCGGTGGCGATCGAGGCCGGCGGCATGACAAGCGTCCGGATCGCCGGAGGTGAGTAGCCGTCGCAGCAAAACCCAGCCTCCGTCCGCGATTACAACTTATTGGTGTATATCCGCGACTTAGGAATATAGTCAAGAAAAATGGCGAGGCCGGGATCGAAAGGCGGGTTACCGGGCCTTGCTTTTCCGCAACCTTTCGATCGTCGCGGCCACCATTCGCCGGGGAATATCGGTCTCGTAGGCTCGCGCGATGGAACGGATACCGGCCTGGATCGCGTCGTTGACTGGCATCGCCTCCCACTCGCGGATCAGTTCCTTTTGCAGCCGTATAGCCCGTGGTTCGGCGTCCACGATCGCGTCCACCCATGCCGCCACCGCCGCGTCCAGATCGGCCGGCGGCACGACATTTTCCACCAGACCCCAGCTTAATGCGGTCGCGGCGTCGATATTCTCCCCAGTGTACAGAAGGATCTTCGTCTTTCCCCACCCGATGAGCTGTGGTAGCAGGGCCGCCTCGACCACGGATGGCAGGCCGATTTTGACTTCAGGCATGCCAAACATGGCGGTATCGGCGGCGGCGCGCATGTCGCAGGCGGCCATCACCTCCAGCCCCGCGCCAAGGCACCATCCGTTCACCCGCGCGATCACCGGCACCGGAAGATCGCGCAGGACCTTACTCATGTGGTGAATGTCCGTCAGGAACACACGCGCCTTGGCCGGGTCGAGGTCCGCCAGCTCGAACAGGTTGGCTCCCCCCATGAAGGCCTTTTCGCCCTCTCCGGTGACGATCAACGCGCGCAGATCCGGGTCGCCGCCAAGGGCCGTCACCGTGTCGATGAAGGCCCGAATAATTTCGGTGCTGAGGCTGTTGACCCGCGCCGCGTTGTGGATCGATACGGTGGCAACATGGCCAGCCGCGCCGCGTTTATCGACGCGGACCAGTACGGGGGAGGTCACGATGGGATACTCCTCGGGTTAAAGCCGGACGCTACCGGAGACCGGTCAGTGTGTTCCACTCTTTCACGTATTGCGCATGGGTGGCCTGGAACGCCGTCCAGTCATCCGGAAACAGCAGCTTGAAGTTGGTAATGGGTACACCGCCGGGAGGCGGTGCGACGTCGTCGCGCGGCGAGTGGTAATACATCGCCTTCGTCATGGCCGTCTGCCCAGGCACGCCCAGGAACCAGTCCATGAACAGCCGCGCGGCATTCGGATGAGGTGCCTCATTGATCACACCATATGGTTGTGGCGATGCGATCAGGCCCTCGGGCGGGTAGACGAATTCCACCGGCGCACCTTTGGCTTTCATGATCAGGTACCCGGAGTATTGCGCGGTCATCACCACCTTGTCCTGACCATTCACCAGCCGGTCGAACTGCTGCACATAGGAATCAAAAGCGCGCGGTTTCAATGGCAGGAAATGCTGCCAGTAGTCGTTGCCATGGATCTTGCGCAGCACGTACCAGGTCACATGCTGAAGACCAGAGATCGTGACCTTCACTGAAATCGCATCCGCCCATTTCGGATCGTAGGCATCGAGATAGGTTTTCGGCGCTTCGGCCGCGGACACCAGGGTTGGATTATAGGCGATCGCCGCGGCGACCACAGAACCCCAGTTCCAGTATCCCTCGGGCGAGCTTTTGTATTCAGGCTTGTAGGCCGCCATCTCTGGCGAGACGTAGTGCATGTAACCGCCGCGTTTATGAAAATCCGCGGCGAAACTCATGTCCGACAACTGCACCAAGTCCGCGAGGTAGACCTTGCCCTGACGCTCCGCCAGCAGCTTGGCATACAGGCCGCCGGCCTGAAGGCGCAGATAATTCGTGCGGATTTTTGGGAACATCGCGCGGAACTGGCCCAACAGCGACTCCGCGGCGGATTCCGGATCGGTGGAATACAGCACCAGCGACCCTTCTTCCTCCGCCTTCGCCACATCGGCGCAGGTCTTGAACCCATCCATCTGCCGCGGGTTGGCACAGGATCCATCAGCGCGGGCGGCGGCGGTCAGCGCCAGCAACATCAATCCCAGCGTCAGCGTCAGTCTGGCTATTTGCATGTCGAGGATACTTTCACATCATTGAACCGGTCATCGCCGGCGGGCATGTAGGGCAACAGGTTGACGATGCAGCCCGGCCGGAAGGCATAGACATTGGCACGGGTGATCACCGGAAAATTGCTCACCTGTTCAGAGATTTCACGGCTGAGTTCAAGCATTACCTCCAGCCGTTTCGGGTCATTGGCGCGAAGACGCCGCGCCTGATCGAGCAACGCGTCGATTTTCAGCGACGCCGCGCCACCTGGATTGACACCGCCGCCGGTGCCGGCGAGCTGAGCCAATCCCTCGACCGCGTCGCCGCGCCCACCATTGCGGCCGATCATGATATCGCCACGCGGGGTTGGACGGGAGAACTGCGTGAACTGGGAGACATCGATCAGATCGAACTTCAGCCGGACATTCACCTCCCGCCACATCCCCTGCAACGCCTCCGCGAGCTGACGGTATTCGGTGGTGTTGAGCAGCAGCAGCGTGATGTCCAGGCCGTCCTTGAACCCCGCCTCGTTCAGCAAGGCACGCGCCTTGTTGAGATCGAATGGGTAACGGCTGTCGAGCTCCTTGATGTAGTAGGGCGACGCGGGCGCCCAAAGCTGCTGGGTGGGCCGGGCGCTGCCATAGCCCATCGCATCGGCGATTGCCTCGCGGTCCGTCGCGTGCATGATCGCGCGGCGGACGCGTACATCGCTCAGACCCGGTCGGCTGACATTGATGTAGATGTCCCATAGCGCGCTTTTCTCTATCGACAGAACCTGCAACCCCGCCGCCTTCGCCTCCGGGATCTGCCGCGGCTCGATCAACGAGATCGTGGCCTGGCCGGACCGCAGTGCGTTGAACCGGGCGCGGGATTCGGGGACGTAATGGTGCTCGAACCCGGCCGGGCGATCCTTGGTGCCGCCCCAGTATTTTTCGAACCGGGTGGTGATGGTCTTGATGTTGGAGTCGTACGCCTTCAACTGGTAGGGTCCAGCGCCCACCGCCTTCAGGGTGGCACCGAACGGCGCCTCCCCCGCCGCGGTTGGGGTGAACGATGCCGGGCTGATCATCATCCCGCTGTTAGTGGCCAGGCGGTATTCAATCTGTCCGCTCGGCTGGCGCAATTTCAGCTTCACCGTGTCATCGCCGATCGTTTCGATGGATGTGATCAACTGGAACGTATCGATCATGGTATTGCCAATGCGCCGGCCCAGGGCCGTGTTGCGTTCAAAGTTGCGCCGCACCGCGTCTGCATCGACTTTTATTCCGTCATGAAACAGCGCCCCGGGGCGCATCTTCAGTGTCAGTTCCATCATATCGGACGACATCGTCCAGGATTCCGCCAGCCCTGGTGTCAGGTTTCCGTCCTGATCGAAGCGAATGATGGTGTCGTACAATGCCAGCAGCGCTTCATGCGAATAGGAACTGCCGTTTTGCGGTTCCGCCGGATCGAGTGTCGCGTTGCCGGATGAGTCATGATACACGATAACCGCGTTGGTGTTGAACGTGGGCTCGTCCGCCCTCGCCGCCGTGGCGGCCGCGAGTTGAATGCCAAGCAACACCGTGAAACAGCCTAACGTCCGTAACGCCGTCATCCGCACCTCCCCGAGGGTCCGGGCACGTGCATGGAGGCATGCCGCGTCCCGTGATTGGAGACGACGTTAAGCAGGGCGCCGTCCCGGCGCAATCATGGTGGCCACCGGTTTATTTCCGGCTACGGGATGTATTCCCCCCGGGGGGGTACCACGTAGCATGGCACCGGCCTCGCCGGCGGGTGGAGATTGGTCCCCCCAAGAATGCAAAGAAAAATACAATGGATCTTCCAGTTTGGCTGAAACCCGCGGTGTTCGGTGCGGTGGCGGGTGCGATCGCCATGTCCACGATTGGCTTTTCGCAAATGGGTTGGTCGACAGCGGCCTCCGCCGAAAAAGTCGCGCGGGAGCGGGCCGACGACGCGGTCGTGGTGGCGCTGGTACCGTTTTGCGTGACGAAGGCGCAGCATGACCCAGATCCAGCCGTACTGGCGAAGTTCCAGACGGAAACATCGTCTTACTCGCGCAGCGACATGGTGACCAAGGCCGGCTGGGCAACGGTCGGCGCTGAAAAGAACCCCGGTAGCGCGCTGGCACGGGCCTGCTCAGACAAATTGTTCGGTATGAAGGCCGGCTGATCCCGGCGCCCGCGCCGGATAATTTTCCAGGCCGCTTGCCCATCACGTCCTCCCCCGCCATGGTTCGCGATACCGTGATCCATGGGGGGATAGCCGTGACCAAACCGTTGCGCTTCGGCGTTGTCTACGATTTCCGCAATCCGCCGGAATCGGGGATGCGCACGCAAGACCTTTACGCCGCGGTCATGGACCAGGTCGTCTGGCTAGATGGGCTGGGCCTGGATTTGGTATGGTTCACCGAGCACCACTTCGTGGCGGACGGCTATCTGCCCTCCTGGATTCCCGTCGCGAGCGCGATGGCGGCGCGCACAAAGCACGCCCGCTTCTCCTGCGACGTCTGCTTGCTGCCATTCAATCATCCGATCCGGCTGGCCGAGGACCTTGCGGTGCTCGACAATCTGTCCGGCGGGAGGGTCGAGATGGGGGTCGGCATGGGATACGCCGCGCATGAATTCCGCGGCTTCGGCTTCCCCGTCTCCCGCCGCCTGTCCCTGACCGACGAGGGGCTGGAAGTGCTGACCCGTGCCTTTACCGGCGAGCGCTTCAGCTTCAAGGGCAAGCGCTACGATTTCCAGGACGTGAAGATCACGCCAGGCTACGTGCAACCGGGCGGCCCTCCGCTATGGGTCGCGGCCCTGGCCGAGCCGGGCGCGCTGAGGGCGGCGCGGTTCAACACCCATTTGCTTCCGCAAGGACCCCGAAGCCAGGCGCTGGACCCCTGGCTGAGCGCGCTGCGCGGATCGGGCCGCGATCCGGCGGATTATCGCGTCGGCATTATCAAGTCCTGTCTGGTGACGGATGACCCGGAGCGGGATTGGCCCGCGGTGCGCGACGGCGAACGGCGGCGGATGGCTGTCTATAACCAGTTCCGCGCCGAGTCCGGCGGGCACGGCGGTGTCGCCGGCATCACCGAGGAGGCACGCATCCCACAGACCTGGGTGGTGGGGGATGTCGATCACTGCGTGCGGGAACTGGCTGCCTTCATCCGGGAGTACGGCCTGACGGATATCGTGACCTGGGCCGTGCCGCCTGGGATGCGCCCGGATCAAATGAGCCCGAGCCTGGAACGGTTCGCCCGGGAGGTGGCGCCGCGTCTAAGGGCGATGTTCGCCTAGGCAACGATTTCATATAAGGTTCATAATGCTAAATTCTATGATGATTCAATGATTTAGGCCCAATGCGGCGATGTGGCTCCGTGGCGCGCACGGCACGATCCGCTTAAGGCGCCGACTGATCGGGTGGTGACCCGATATTCTGGGGAATCCATCTTCATGACCAAAACCACCCGCCTGCTCGCGGCCACCTGCGTCGCCGTTCTTGTGGCGCCACAGGTTCATGCCACGCCACAACTGATCGCCATCGGCACGCTGACCGGCTCGTCCGCTGGCGCCAACGCCGATTTGTCCGGGCTGACTGGCAATCTGGAAAACGGAGTGGCGGCGAATTTCCTGGGTGGTCTTGGCTCGGGCATTGCTTGGGCCGGTGGCAATACCTTCATCGCCGTGCCCGATCGCGGGCCAAACGCGACACCGTATAATGGCGCCGTGGACGACACCTCATCATACATCGCCCGGTTCCAGACAATTTCAATGAACCTGACGCCGTCGGGCGGCACGCTGCCGTTCACGCTGACTCCCACGCTGGCCGGCACCACGCTGCTGTCGAGCCCCACGCCGCTTGTCTACGGGACAGGCACCGCCCTTGGCCTTCCGTCTGGCGCGCCAGCCGCGAACACGGCCGGAAAATTCTACTTCACCGGACGGTCGGACAATTTCGATCCCAGTCAGAATTCCGGCAACCCGAACAACGCCCGGCTCGATCCCGAGGGTGTGCGGGTCGCGAACGGCGGCAGAGTTGTCTACGTGTCCGACGAGTATGGGCCTTACGTTTACGCATTCGATCGCGGCACCGGTCAGCGGATTCGTTCCTATTCGCTGCCGGCCAACCTGTACATCAGCAACCTCAGCCCTGTCGGCGCGACAGAGATCGCCAGTAACACCACGGGCCGCGTGACCAACAAGGGCATGGAAGGCCTGGCGATCACGCCTGACGGCAAGACGCTGATTGGGATGATGCAGGCGCCGCTGGCGCAAGACACCGCGGTCGGGACTCCCAACACGTTCCTGAGAATCGTCACCATCGACGTGGCGTCCGGTGCGACGAAAGAATTTGGCTACAAGCTGACGACCGGAACGGGCGTGAGTGAGATCGTCGCGCTCAACGATCATGAATTCCTGGTAGATGAGCGTGATGGCAAGGGCCTTGGCGCGGGAAACAACGCCGCCGTGAAGCAGGTCTTTAAAATCGATCTGGCCGGCGCCACCCCGCTGACGCCTGGTATGACCGCGGCCCAACTCGCCGCCGCCGCTGTCGGCAAGTCCTTGTTCCTGGATATCGTGGGCGTGCTGAATGGCGCGCCTAACAACATCGCCAAGGGCCAGATCCCATCAAAGATCGAGGGTCTGGCGATCGGCGACGACGTGGTGATCGCCGGCGTTACGACGCACACGCTATGGGTGGCGAACGACAACGACTTTCTGCCGCTGCCGGGGGACTCGGGACCGAACCAGTTCTTTGTGTTTGGGTTCACGGATGGCGATCTTGGCGGGTCGGCCCTGATCCAGCAGCAGATCCCGGAGCCGGCGGCGGTTGGGTTACTGGGGTTGGGACTGCTGGGGCTGGTGGCGGTTCGGCGGGCGAAAAGTTCACAGCCGCGTTGAACGCCACGGCGCGACGCGAGTTGTAAATGAGACGCCGCCGGCATCGCACGAACGCCAGCTGATCCTGGCGGGTGTCACGGTCCCGCAACTCCCTGGGGTATGACACCCACCCGGCCTGGGCTATAGCCGCGCCATGGCCGCGCCGCGTTCCCTGATTCGAATCGCCGTCAACGTCGCTTTGGATGGCGCCCTCGCGGCGGCGGCGGTGCCGTTGGCGGCCTGGATCGCAGGGACCGCGAGCCCGCCGGACACCCCAGCGTGGCTGTTCCCGCTGGGCGCCGTCACGCTCCTTCTGGCCGGGCTGCCCTTCCGGCTTTCCCAGCAGTACTGGCGCTTCGCCGGCATCGGCGACCTGTTCACCGTCGCCGCCAGCGCCATTCTGGGCGCGATTCTGTTCACCGCCCTGCTGTTCGCTATCGGCCATCCACCCGCCGCGCTTACGTTCACGATTATCCACGCCCTGGTTCTCCTGGTCCTGCTGGGTGCCCCGCGCGCCGTCTACCGGCGTGCCCAGGTCCGTCCGGGCGGCCGCCCGGACGAGCGGGACGCAACATCGATCCTGCTGATCGGTGAGGGCGAGGACGCCGACTTGTTCCTGAAGGCCCTGTCGCAGGATCGCCGCCGGGCGTTCCGGGTGGAGGGGATCCTCAGCCTGTCCGCCCGGCAGACAGGACGGCGCATCCAGGGCCATCCAATCCTTGGCACGCTGAACGACGTGGCCGCGGTGCTGGAACGGTTGAGGGCGGAAACCCGGCTGCCGGGGACGCTGGTGATCGCCACGCCGGACCTGGCCGGTCCGCGCCTCGCCGGGATCGTCGCCCAGGCCGACAAGTTCGGCTTGCTGGTGCGCCGCGCGCCCCGTCCGACCGCTCTGGCCGCGGGAGAGCCGGACGAGCGCGCCCGTCCCGTGGAGCTGCGGCCCGTCGCGATCGAGGACCTTCTCAACCGCCCCCAGGTGCCACTGGACCGCGATGGCATGGCGCGTTTGATCCAGGGCCGCCGCGTCATCGTCACTGGCGCGGGCGGCACTATCGGCAGCGAACTTGCTCGGCAGGTGGCGGCGTTCGGGCCGAGCCGCCTGATTCTGCTCGATAATGGCGAATACGCGCTGTGGCAGATCGACCTGGAGCTGGCGGAGACGCACCCGCTGGTGCCACGCCAGACCCTGATCGCCGACATTCGCGACGAAGCCCGCATCCGTGGCGTGTTCGACGAGTTCCGCCCCGAACTGGTGTTCCACGCGGCGGCGCTGAAGCATGTGCCCATGGTGGAGGCGAACCCGCTGGAAGGGCTGGCCACCAATGCGGCCGGCACGCGCCATGTCGCTGACGCCGCCCGCGCGGTTGGGGCAATGGCCATGGTACTGATCTCCACCGACAAGGCGGTAAACCCGACCAGCGTCATGGGTGCCTCGAAGCGTCTGGCCGAGATGTACTGCCAGGCGCTGGACATCGCGGCCCGGTCGTCGCCCGGCGGCGGCCAGAAGCCGCCGATGCGCTGTATCACCGTGCGGTTCGGCAATGTCCTAGGCAGCACGGGATCGGTGGTGCCGCTGTTCCAGCGCCAGCTCGCGCGCGGCGGTCCACTGACGGTGACCCATCCCGACATGCAACGCTACTTCATGACGGTGCGGGAGGCGGTGGGGCTCGTGCTTCAGGCCAGCGTGCTGGGCGTGGGTAACGCGGAACTGCCATCGGGCCGCGATGGGGGGATTTTCGTGCTGGACATGGGTGAGCCGGTGAAGATCGTCGATCTGGCACGGCAGATGATCCGGTTAGCCGGATTGCAGCCGGAGGTGGACGTCGAAATCCGCTTCACTGGCCTCCGCCCCGGCGAGAAACTGTACGAAGAACTGTTCCACGGTCAGGAACCGCCAACGCCCACAGGTTACCAGGGCCTGTTGATGGCCACCCCGCGCACTGGCGATCCCGCCATCGTCGGCCGCGCGATCGAGGAAATCGCGATGGCATGCCGCGGCGGTCAGCCCCGCCTGGCTCTGGCGCTGCTGGGCCGGCAGATCCCCGAGTTCGAGCACAATATCGATGGCGCTTCGGGCGAGGCCCGGGCGTCATCATAAGCAGGAAGACAGAATGACCGCGTCCCCCATCCCGTTCCTAGACCTCAAGGCCCAGCAGGCGCGGATCGCGGTGGACTTGCGGCGGCGGCTGGACGCGGTGCTGGCGCATTGCCAGTTCGTGCTGGGACCGGAGGTCGCGGAACTGGAGGGCGAACTCGCACGGTTTTGCGGCGCCAGGCACTGCGTGTCGGTCAGTTCGGGCACCGATGCGCTACAGATCGCCCTGATGGCGGAAGGGATCGGACGCGGCGACGCGGTGTTCCTGCCCGCCTTCACCTATACGGCGACGGCCGAGGTGCCGTTGGTGCTGGGCGCCACCCCGGTGTTCGTGGACGTCGACCCCCATACATTTCAGATCGATCCAGGCCACCTGACACAACGCATCGCCGAAATCCGCGCCGCGGGAGTGCTCCGGCCCCGCGCCATCATCGGTGTCGACCTGTTCGGCCAGCCCGCGGACTGGCCCTCCATCAGCGCGATCGCGGCGCGGGAGGAATTGTTCACGATCGATGACCTGGCACAAAGTTTCGGCGGCACGCTGCATGGGGCTCCGCTGGGAACGCAGGCCGATGCGACCGCGACGAGTTTCTTTCCGTCCAAACCGCTGGGCGCCTATGGCGATGGCGGGGCGCTGTTCACCGAAAGCGAAGACCGCGCCAGCCTGTACCGCAGCCTGCGCACGCATGGTGAGGGACCAACACGGTATGAGGTCCTGCGGACGGGCATGAATGGGCGGCTGGACTCAATCCAGGCCGCGGTGCTGTTGGCGAAACTGGCGGTATTCCCCGAGGAACTGGCGGCGCGGGAGAGGATCGCGCGGTTCTACGACGCGAATCTGGGCAACGCGGTGGTGACACCGGCACGGGTGCCGGACAGTACCAGCGCCTGGGCGATTTACGCGATCCTGACCCCGGACGCGGCCGCGCGTGACCGGTTGCAGGCGGCCTTGCGCGGCGATGGCATCCCGACGGCAATCTATTACCCGCGGCCCCTGCATCTCCAGCCAGCCTACCGGGATCACCACGATGGGACGCCGCTGGTGGTATCCGAGGATCTCGCCCAGCGTATCCTCGCGCTGCCGATACATCCTGACTTAAATGAGACCGATTTGGTCCG
>Ga0302321_100006484_pt1 | contig 10291 bp, 6 predicted proteins | sample Fen_T0_1_FD_202505 | JGI IMG/M metagenome (GOLD analysis project Ga0302321, IMG submission 202505) | Peat permafrost microbial communities from Stordalen Mire near Abisko, Sweden - Fen_T0_1 | ecosystem: Environmental > Terrestrial > Soil > Wetlands > Permafrost | place: Sweden: Abisko... | reverse complement strand
GTTCTGGTGGTGCGGGCCTGATGGCTGCGATGCAGTTGCCGAATGCCAGCGTCGCGGTCCTTACAAAAGTCTACCCTACACGTTCACATACAGGAGCTGCACAGGGAGGAGTGGCCGCTGCACTGGGAAACCAGGAAGAAGATCACTGGAAATGGCATATGTACGACACCGTCAAGGGTGGAGACTACCTGGTTGACCAGCCAGCGGCAGAGATCCTTGCACGCGAAGCTATCGACGCGGTCTATGAGCTGGAGCATCGTGGCCTGCCATTCAATCGTACTGCCGATGGTCGTATTGATCAGCGCCGCTTTGGTGGTCATACACGCAACTTTGGCGAAGGCCCTGTGCGCCGCTCTTGCTATGCTGCCGACCGTACTGGTCATATGATCCTGCAAACGATGTATCAGAGTGCCATTAAGAACCAGGTACGCTTCTTCAATGAATTTCTGGTGCTGGACCTGCTCATCAATGATGGACAGGCATGTGGTGTGGTGGCGCTGGAGATCCGCACAGGCGAGATTCATACGTTCCACGCCAAGACAGTGTTGTTTGCGACGGGCGGCTATGGTCGCGCCTGGCGCGTTACCAGTAACGCTTTTGCCTGTATGGGCGATGGTATGTCGATTGCCTATCGACAAGGTATCCCCCTGCAAGATATGGAGATGTACCAGTTCCATCCTACGGGCATCTACAAGGTCGGTGTGCTCTTGAGCGAGGCGGCGCGTGGCGAGGGAGGAAAAATTCTCAACGGCAAGGGTGAGTACTTTATGGAACGCTATATGCCCACGCTCAAAGACCTGGCCCCACGCGACATCGTCTCGCGCTGTATTGTGCAGGAGATAAAAGATGGCAATGGCGTCGATGGAAAAGATTATGTTTACCTCGATGTGCGTCACCTGGGTGCGGCAGTGATTGCTGAGAAGTTGCCCGATATCACAGACTTCGCCCGTAACTACCTGGGCGTCGAGCCAATTACCGAGCCGGTGCCGATCCAGCCGACCGCACACTACGCGATGGGTGGTATCCCGACCGACGTTGATGCACGCGTGGTGATTGACCCACAATGGACCCCGCTGCCCGGTTTCTACGCTGCCGGTGAAGTTGCCTGTGTCTCAGTCCACGGTGCCAATCGCCTGGGAACGAATTCGCTGGTCGACCTGATCGTCTTTGGACGCAGGGCGGGCAAGCATATGGCAACATTTATCAAAGAGAATAGTCATGCTCCACTGCCAGCCGATCACGAGGCGAAGTCGCGTGAGATCGTTGATCGCTTTTATAGTTCAACTGGTGGCGAATCGGCGGCGCGTATCCGCAGCGAAATGCAGGACGAGATGATTGATAATGTGTTCGTGGAGCGGACTGACGAGGGCCTGCGCCATGCCCTTGATGTCATTGATGGCTTACAGACTGCTTATCAGCGTGTGCAGTTGCAGGATAAGGGCAAGAAATTCAATACTGAGCTCGTTGAAGCTATTGAGCTTGGTTTCCTGCTTGACTGTTCTGAGGCCACGATCCATGGTGCTCTGGCTCGCACGGAGAGCAGAGGCGCACACTTCCGGCTCGATTATCAGAAGCGCGACGATGTCAACTGGCTGAAACATACGCTTGCGTACCAGGGCACAAAAGCTCATGATGTGCGCCTGGACTATAAAGATGTGATCCTTATCGACGATCCAGTTTTCAAGCCCAAGGAGCGGAAATATTAATGTTTTTCAAACCCGCTTGCGGGATAGAGAAGTCATAGGCTCGTAAACCTTTAAAAAGAAAATATAGACGCGAAACCCGAAGAGGTCAAGCAAACGTGTACTAAGGAGCATATAGAATGAATGTACTCATGCGTATCAAGCGCTACGATCCTGAGCGGGATGCCAAGCCTTACTGGAGCGAGTTCCGTGTCGAGGTGGACCCGATTGATCGTCTCTTGGACACGCTTAATACGGTCAAATGGACGATGGATGGCACGCTGACATACCGCCGATCCTGCGCCCACGGTGTATGTGGCTCGGACGCTATGCGCATCAATGGGCGTAATCGTCTGGCCTGTAAAGTGCTTATGCGCGACGTTGGCGACAAGGTAACAATCGAGCCGATGCTGGGCTATGCGGTGATCAAAGACCTTGTCGTTGATATGGAAAACTTCTTCGAGAAGTACAAGTCGATCAAGCCATATCTGATCAACTATGACAATGAGCCGGGCACTGAGCGCTTGCAATCGCAAACCCAGCGTGAGCGCTACGACGAGGGGACGAAGTGTATCCTGTGTGGCGCGTGCACTGGCTCTTGCCCCTCGATCTGGGGCAATCCTGACTGGGTTGGTCCGGCTTCAATCGTCAATGCGCACCGCTTTATCTTTGATAGCCGTGACCAGGGCGCAGGTGAGCGTTTACAGATTCTTGGCCGTAAAGATGGTGTCTGGCGCTGTCGCACCATTTTCAATTGCTCAGATGCTTGCCCACGTGGCATCCCTGTCACCGACCTGATCGAGCAGGTCAAGCGCGCCATCGTTTATGGTGGCCCAGAAGAAGGATAGAGTAGTTCTTGCTCTCTTTGCAGGTCAGTGTCTCAAAGTGCATTGACCTGCCTTATATAAGATCGTTACGCGAGCTGAAAAGAGGCAATGTTTATGGCTACAACAGTAGAAAGTTGGCAGCACCACAATATCATCACCAATGGTATCCGCATGCATTATGTAAGCCAGGGTAGCGGGCCTCTGGTTGTCCTGTTACATGGCTTTCCCGAATATTGGTACTCGTGGCGGCTGCAAATTCCCTTCCTTGCAGACCTGGGCTATACAGTCGTTGCGCCAGATCTCCGTGGCTATAACGATAGCGATAAGCCGGAGACTGGTTATAGCATCGCGAATCTTCTGCGCGACATTGTTGGACTGATAAAGGGGTTGGGAGAGGAGAAAGCGATCATTGTCGGCCATGACTGGGGTGGTGCGCTCGCCTGGAGCTTTGCCATTAGCTATCCTCAGATGACCGAGCGTCTCATCGTCTTAAATGCTCCACATCCAGGAGCTATGAGACGCGAACTACGCACTCCTCAACAGTTGCGTAAAAGCTGGTATATATTAGCCTTGCAGGTACCTATCTTGCCCGAATATATACTGGGACGTAACCATGCCCGGGCCATTGGGCGTATGATTTATGCCGCAGCAGTACAAAAAGAGGCCTTTCCGCCCGCCGTACTTGAGCGCTATTGCGAGGCTATGAGCAAGCCAGGTGCGCTGCGAGCCAGTATCAGCTACTATCGTGCGCTCTTCCGTAATCTATTTAGCTCTGATGGTTTAGATAATGTGCTGGTGCGCATGCCCACGCTACTCATCTGGGGCGAACAGGATATCGCGCTTGACCTTGCCTTAACAAGAAATCTGGAGCAATGGGTGCCCGACCTTCGCGTCAGATATGTTCCTGATAGTGGTCATTGGGTACAACAGGAGAGGCCTGAATTGGTAAATCAGTGGATAGCAGAATTTTTACATCATATCCCATAAAGTCATGCTAATTTGTAGGGAAAGTGTAAGAGGAGTGCTTGCAATTTTCTATATATATAGCAAGCGCTCCTCTTATTATATCTAGAGATTGTGAGCGCGTCTGAGTGAAGGGCGCCGCTTAGAATGTGCGTGTATGCTTCCTTGGTTTGCGCACTGGAATAGGTAGAGGAACAGGAGCATTTTGCTGTAGATAAAGCATGAGTTTTGTAATTGTCTCATGAATCTCGTGTGGCTCTTGCCGTTCGATATCTGGGAAGATATAACCGTTATCTAGCCTCTCTCTTATTGTCAGATCAGTCTCTAAAACCTGTTCTATCCATCGTATGCCGCAGATACCACAGATACCATGTGTTGCTTCATAGATCTTTGGCGATGGTGAAAGGGAGACGCGTTCCCCCATTGTATTAATTAAACATAAGCACCAGGCGCACTGACGTACCATACATCCCACATCCTTTCTCAACAGGCACCTCTTTAACGAAAAGGAGTCTTTATCAGTAGTATAAATAATTCATATAGACAAGTTTATGGAGAGTCCCTGGTCAGGTGGGTATCTCTACCTGCACTATGAGAAAACTACCAGGGAAGGTGGTTTTTAAACAACTACACCACAAGCACCACTGTACTCATTCATTCTATTGTAGTAACGAATTTATAGAGAGGGAGTCACTTTATTAAAACTTTAAGGTCTGTAAATCGACGAATTCCTATTAGTTTGAATATGTAAAATACAATGTAAGTACAATGTATTGCGTATGCTTATACTATAAGGATCTTTAATAAAAAGAACAGATGATAGTATGTTCAAAAGAAAGTACATCATCTGTTCATTGTGCTAAGAAATGCAAGAAAGATCAGGATACGGAGACTGAAATGCTATGGTAGCCGGAAGAGCCATCTGGCAGGGGTGGTGCAAGCTGCGGATCTTGTACGTTGCCTGCCATGTCGATAGCGCGTGCCACGACAGTATAGTTGCCAGCCTTTGGTTGCCAGGGAATCTCCCAGAGCACCCATGTGAGGGCTGAGAGAGGTTTTTTTAATGTCGCTTTTTGCCATGTCTGCCCGGCATCGAAGCTAACATCTACCTCGCTGATGCCTTTGTCACCTGAGAACGCCACACCGGCAACATACGTAGATTTATTTGCCTTTACACTTGTACTGCCTGTAAGAGGAGTATCGATGCGTGTTGTCATACGTATAGGTGCGGGATCGCTCCATCCGCTCTGTTGCCAGTAGCCCTTGTAATCAACGCTGACTACCTCGATCTGCGTGATCCATTTTACGTGTTTCATTCCATAGATGCCAGGAACAAGTAAGCGTGCTGGATACCCATGACCTTGCGGAAGCGTGTCGTTATTCATGCGGACCGCAACGAGCGTGGTTGGCTCCAGAGCCTTGGCCAGGTGGATGCTATCAGTATAGCCATCGGCTGCATGTAATACAACCTTGGTTGCGCCTGGTTTTATTGTGCCTGCACGCTCCAATAGATCTTTTAGTGGAACGCCTTCCCATAGGCCATTGCTCATATAGGAGCCGCCAACATCATTGCTGATGCACATCATGCTCTCATATTGTTTTTGCATTGGTAAGGCCATCAGCTCTTTATAGTTCAGCGTATAGGCGTGCTCCACCTCGCCATCTACGTGCAACTGCCAGCTGCTACCGTCTACGGTGGGGTCGGACGTGATATTTTTTGAGACCACATAATACTGGCTATTGGATGTAACCTCAGATGAAAGAAGCGGTACATCCTGGAACGTGCCATAGTTCGGGGTTGGAGGAGGAGAGATTTTGCTCTGGTACTGTTTGAGTATTGTGGTCTGTGAAGATTGCGATAAAGTAGAGCCGCTACCCTCGCCCCCCATGATAAAACGCCATGCGACCCAGCCGAGCGCGCCCAGAGCAAGTGCCCCGATGCCTGTGCGGATAAACGTGCGCCGTTGTTCGGCTTGCTGATACACAATCCAATCGGTTTCAGCTTCGTTTGCAGCCTCGCGCTTCTGCTGTCTGAGCAAGAGCCAGTTGTGGAGAAAGACAAATGATGCGCCAAATACAACGCCAACCACCGCCAGACTTAACATTGAGTTCATTGCTCCGCTCACAAGCTGCGAACCGAAGAAGCCACCGCCAGTGAGTGGCAAGAAGATGCATCCTGTGAAGAGCCAGAGGATAAAGGCAAGCACGAAACCGACGTTCCAATTCAGTCGTCCTTGCTCATCACGTGCCTTGCTGAACTTCACCGGGTCTAATAGCAAGCTGCATAGACCCCCACATAGTGCAAAGACCAGGCATTGTCCCAGCAGTACAATGAGGAAGAGATAATACTTGGCATCACCGCCAATGAGTTGATGCAGGTAGTTGAAGAGCGAAAGTGGCATGGCCAGAGCGATAACGGAGCTAAGTATATCTGGCAGCGAAGCGCCGCCTAGCGTGAGATTTAGCAGTAGCATCAGAGCAGAGGCAATGATGCCTGCTATCAGGCCCGCTACGGAGCCGGATGAGAAACGACTCTTTTTAGATGAGAGTATTATTTGCATAATAAAGGCCCCTTAACGAAGATGAGCGAGACAGAGATATTGTAAATTTATAATAAACTATTTGCACTACAGTAGCGATAGCCCTCTAATAAGCCACGTTTCAATGGAGATATTTTTTCATTAGATCGGGTGATTGTGACGGAATAGAGCATATTCAGGAGGAGGAAGATCCGACCATCGTGGATACTGGCTACTTCTCTGCTCTCTTTGGATCATACCCCGGAATCTTAGCCTGGTCAAGAAAACTTATCTTGCTTGTATATACTCTTTTAGGTTACAGCTTTTATCATGATAAAAGAAGAGAGCGCGGCAGAGCCGCGCAAACTCATAAGGGACAGAAAAAGAAAGTTAGTTAGCCTGATTCAAAGGTATCAGGACGGGGATAAATCCTTCACCGGGCTTATAATCAGGCGATTGATGGCGAAAGTAGGTGTTATACAGATCGGCATAGTGGCCCCCTTGCCGTATAAGAAACTCATGGCTGCCCTCCTCTACTATACGCCCGGCGCTTAAGACGATGATGCGGTCGGCGTGTTTGATGGTTGAAAGGCGGTGAGCGATAACGATAGCCGTGCGATCTTGCAGAAGCACATCCAGGCCCTCCTGAATCTGTGCCTCAGTGAGAGGATCGACGCTCGCCGTGGCTTCATCCATGATAATGATGCTGGGGTCCTGGAGCAATACGCGAGCGAGGGCGACGAGCTGGCGCTGGCCCATTGAGAGGGCTCTACCGGTCTCGCCGACAAGCGTTTGCAGGCCATCCGGTAGCACCTCTAACCAATCGCCATTGCCAATACTCTGTGCTACCCGTTCGATATCCTCGTCGCTGGCCTCTGGTCGAGCATAGCGGATATTGTCCGCGACGGTGCCCGAGAAGAGGAATGGTATCTGTGGCACGATACCCAACTGGCGATGATAGGCCTGCAGATCGAACGTGCGGATATTGTGATCGTCGATGAAGATCTCTCCCCCCTGGAACTCATAGAAACGAGCGATCAACTTGCCCAGGCTTGACTTACCTGCGCCCGTGTGGCCCACAAAGGCGATTGTCTCCCCAGCTCGTATGGTTAGATTGAAGTCTGTCAGCACCGTCTGGCGTTGGTCGTAGCTAAAGAAGACATGCTGAAACTCGATCTTGCCCTGTAGAGGTGGTACAGGCTCTTGATCGGTCTGATTCACGCGTGGCTCCGCGTCGAGCAAGGCAAAGACACGCTCGCTTGCAGCCAGACCCAACTGGAATTGGCTCCAGAAGGATGCAATACTGGTCAATGGAAACCATAGCAGCCCGATACTCTGTACAAAGAGGAACCAGTCGCCAGCCGAGATGGTATGGCTAACAACACTCAAGCCGCCAAAGTAGATCACAATCGTTGTGCCCGTATTGGCGATCAGGATCAGAATCGGGAAGACACCGTTATAAAGGAAGCCTGAGCGCAGGTTAACATGGTATGATTGTGCATTGATCTGCTTGAAATCTTCATACATGTTCTGTTCCTGACGAAAGTTCTTCGCAATTGTGATCCCGCTGACTACCTCTTGCACATTCGAATTCACACGGGCCAGTGAACGTTGTGCTCGCTGCGTGAAGCTGCGTGCCAGCTTGCGAAAGCCAAGTGCCACGCCAATGACCAGTGGTGTAATCGTCATAGCCAGCAGGGCTAACTGTACGTTGCGAAAGAAAAGAATCACGATGATTATCAGAAACAGAAGTACCTGGCTGAGCAGGTTAAGCGTAAGTGTAACGACCGTCGCGAAATTTTCTGTATCAGAAGTAACGCGGCTAACGATCTTGCCTGAAGGAAACTCATCAAAGAAAGACATATCACGGCTCATTACCGCCGAAAATGTATCTTCTCGCAATTGCAGTATAACATCGCCAACTGCTTGCGCGCTGAAACGTTGACGGAACAGATTGCAGGTCCATGAAAGCACGCCAGAGAGCAAGATAAAACCTACGAGTGTGATGGCGGTCTGCACTGCCCTGGTGCCCACCAGCGTATCAATACTATGCGAGATCAAGAGCGGGAATGCTGTATCCAGGCCCGCATTGAGTACAACCAGAAGCGTGATTGAGCCCATAAGCGCAAATTTAGGTTTGAAGTAATGCACAATACGCTTGAGTAACTGTCCATCTGTATATGTACGATCGTAGGCCTCGGCATCCAGGCCATCCATAATGAATCCCATGCGAACGAATCCTTTCTACTTCTCGCCACTGATAACAGGTACTGACACCGCTGCGTCATAGTGAGAGAAGATGCGGCGGTAGGTCTCGCAGCGTTCTAGTAGCTCTATATGCGTGCCCTGATCGATCAGCTCGCCGCGACGTATGACCAGAATGCTATCGGCCCAGCGAATCTGCGAGAGGCGATGTGTAATCAAGAGCGTCGTGCGCCCTTCCAGCACACGGCGGATCGCCTTCTGGATCTCGTCTTCGGTAGCACTATCGATGGCGCTGGTAGAATCATCCAGGATCAGAATACGCGGATCGGTCAGCAGGGCGCGAGCAATGGCGATGCGTTGCCGCTGCCCGCCTGATAGCGTCACGCCGCGCTCTCCGATCTCTGTCTCATAGCCTTCTTTGAAGCTTTGAATAAACTCGTCTGCCTGTGCATCTCGTGCAGCCGCCTCGACGGCCGCGCGATCCCCTTTCTGGTCCAGGCCATAGGCAATATTTTCGGCAATTGAGCGCGAAAAGAGAAACACATCTTGCTCAATTGTAGAGATCTGCGAGCGTAAAGAATCCAGATTCCAGTCCTGCACGGCAACGCCATCGATCAATACGCGTCCACTATTGATATCATAGATGCGATTGACCAACTTTGTGATGGTGCTCTTGCCCGCGCCTGTCTGGCCGACAATTGCGATTGTCTGACCGGGGCGAGCGTGAAAAGAGATATCCTTGAGGATCGGTGTATCTCCATAGCCAAATGTTACATTTTCGAACACGATATCGCCACGCATAGGGGCTGCATAGCCGTTCTCATTCTCGTCCAGCTCCGTCTCTTCTTTCATCAGCGAGAGGATGCGTGTGGCTCCAGCGATGCCCAGTTGAACTAGACTAAAGCTCCAGGTCGACATAAACGTCACAAAGCGTAAATTCGACATTAAGCCCATAAAAGCGATCAGGCCGCCAATGGAGAGTTGATGGTTCGAGACCAGGAAGAGGCCATGTAAGAAGGCCAATGCCAGCGCAATACCCAGCATCAATGTAGGTAGATAGCGCCCCTGTATCTTGCCGTTCTCAACATAGAAGTCGCGATAGCGCCCGGCATTGGTGCTGAACTTCTGGATCTCCTGCTTCTCCTGAGCCGTTGCCTTTACCACTTCAATGCCTGCCACCGCTTCATTCAGAACCGCATTGGTAGCTCCAAACTGTGCACGCATATTGTTCGAGACAGGATTGAGCTTACGTGAATAAGAACGGAGGGCAATCAAGAAAACAAAGGCGTAGAGTAGTGGCACCAGTAGCAGTTGTGGGCTGAGAAAACCAATGAAAGCGATATTGATCACAAGGCTACTAAACGAATCAAAGATTATATCGAGGCCCGGCGAAATCATATTGCTGAGCTCAGTCATATCATTAGAAGCACGCGCCATCACATCGCCAACACGCTGGCGATTATGAAAAGTCTGGCTCTTACCCAGCAGGCTAATATACAACTCCTCGCGTGAATCGCGGGCCAGACGTTTGCTTAGTATCTCAGCCGAGAAGCGTGCGCCCAGATCACTGCACCCTTGTATAAGGATGAGGGCGAGCAGCGTAAGTGCAATCGTCAGTAACTGGCTGCGTGCGGCCTCGCCTTGCAGCACCGCATTGAACGCGGCACCTGTTAACGTTGCCACCGATGAATAGAGTGTATTTGCAAGTATACACAACAGCATACAGCCAAAGAGGAAGGTTTTGTAACGTAAAAGATGGGATGCAATCCAGCGTACTGGATTGGAGTGATTATAGTGATATTCATTAGCAACCGTGAATTCACGTTTGGACAGCAAGGGATACCTCCAGCAGGGATCGAGGCACGCACTACAAATAAGATCAAAGCGACTGAATGGATACCTCTAAACTGTTACACCGCATTATGTAATAGTCACAAGATGTTACATAGCGACTGCAAAGTGGTGAACAATAAGCATCGCTCTATTGTTGTTTCTGAATGTAGGTAAGAAAACAGGCAACTCTAAAACAAGTGTTCGTACACAACATTCACCATTATACCGCATTATAACTGACATCTATTGTCCAGTTCTGCTA
>Ga0302321_100006483_pt1 | contig 10291 bp, 7 predicted proteins | sample Fen_T0_1_FD_202505 | JGI IMG/M metagenome (GOLD analysis project Ga0302321, IMG submission 202505) | Peat permafrost microbial communities from Stordalen Mire near Abisko, Sweden - Fen_T0_1 | ecosystem: Environmental > Terrestrial > Soil > Wetlands > Permafrost | place: Sweden: Abisko... | reverse complement strand
ACGGATCCAGCAGCGACGCCAGAGACTTGTTGGTCATGTCGCGCAGCAAGCCTTGCGGAGCCAGGAAGCCGATCAGGCACAGCACACTGCCGATATAGACGGGCAGCATGCGACGGGTGAGGGCTGCGAGGCAGAAGAACAGTCCCCCCAGCACAAGGAGGTTCGGCAATACGACAGTGAAATACGGAAGGACGTAGGCCAGCGGCCGCACCGGTCCGATGCGATCGGGGTCGAGTCCGGGCAGCAGCAGGCCCGCCATGCCGCCCAAGGCAATGCTCGACAGGATGATGAGCAGCACCGCGATGGCGCCGGCAAAGCGTCCGGAAAGGTATTCCCATTTCTGGATCGGCGCGCTGAAGAAGAAATGCTCGACGCGGTATTCGAAATCCTGCTGCACCGCGCGGCCCATGATCGCGGCGATGACGGTCAACCCGAACATGCCGAGATAGGAGACAGTCTGCGCGATGGCGTAGGGCGAGTTGACCCAGACCTTGCCGCTGCCGAACGAAATCACCGCATGCGGAATGACTCCACCGGCCGCTGCGGTCCACAACATGGCCAGCGCAAAGAACACCGCGAAATAGACCCACGTGGACACGCGCTTGAGGCGCGTCGCGAATTCGAAGCGCGCGATGGTCAACGCATTGCGCATCAGGCGGCCTCGACTTCGGCAACCGCGGGATTCAGGCGGCCCGAAATGGCAGCGAAGTAGACGTCCTCCAGCGTGGCCTCGACGGGCAAGAAGCCCTCGCCGGGGGCGCCGTCGCTGACGACGTTGATCAGCGTCCGGCCGGACACCAGCCGCGTGGAAATCACGGGCAGGTGCGCCTTCGCCGCGTCGAGGTCGCCGCGGGGAATCGCCTTCTGCCAGACGCGTCCCGAAAGCCGCGCGGTCAGCGATTGCGGCTCGCCGGTCAGCAGCACGCGGCCCTTGTTGATGATCGCCATCTGCGCGCACAGGTCGCTCACGTCCGAAACGATGTGCGTGGACAGGATGACGATGACGTTCTCGCCGATGTCCGCCAGCAGGTTGTGGAAACGCACGCGTTCCTCGGGATCGAGGCCAGCGGTCGGTTCGTCGACGATGATGAGCTTCGGGTCGCCCAGAAGCGCCTGCGCGATGCCGAAACGCTGGCGCATGCCGCCGGAAAAGCCGCCGAGCGCCTTTTTGCGCACGTCGTAGAGATTGGTCTGCTTCAACAGCGTGGCGACGACATCGCGGCGCGTCGTCCTGTCGTTCAGACCCTTGAGGCGCGCCAGGTGGTCGAGCAATTCCTCCGCCGAGACCTTGGGGTACACGCCGAAGTCCTGCGGCAGGTAGCCCAGGATCCGGCGCACGGCGTCCTTGTCCCGCAACACGTCGATGTCGCCCAGACGCGCCGTGCCGGCATCGGTTTCCTGGAGTGTGGCCAGCGTGCGCATCAACGTCGATTTGCCCGCGCCATTGGGCCCCAGCAGGCCGAACATCCCCGGCAGAATCTGCAGCGAGACGTCGGCCAGCGCCTGCACGCCGTTAGGGTACGTTTTCGACAATCCGGAAATTTCGAGGGCGAAGGCCATGGCTGTTCCTGTCACTGCGAAAGGCGCGAATTATGGGGACTGGCGGTGATGGCGACAACGGTCAATGGCGCGGACGGCGGCGGGGGCCGACGAAGTGCCGGTGGGAGAAATGAGCCGGGAACGAGCGATGGGCTGCAGCGCTGCTAGGCGAACCTGATGCGGCGCCGGGACGCCACGATCGCGGCCAACAGAACGGTACCGGCCAATGCCGCCGCAAAGCCGTCGCCCCAGCGCACGAACGGCGTTTGGCCCTCGCGGCCGGCAATGGCGACTTCGAGGATGCCCTGCGTGAACCAAGGCAGCTCGCCGATGACGCGCCCATCGTGGGCGATGGCCGAGGTGATCCCGGTGTTCGTGGCGCGCAGCATCGGGCGCCCCAGTTCCAGCGCACGCATCGCGGCGATCTGGTTGTGCTGCCACGCGCCGATGGAGTGCCCGTACCACACGTCGTTGGTTACATTGACGAACAGCGTCGCGGCATTGGCAACCTCCGCCAGTTCGGCCCCGAAGACGTCCTCGTAGCAGATGTTGATCGCGACGCGCTGCCCCGCGACGGCGAAGGGCCGCTGCATCGCCGGCCCTGCGGCCTGGTCGGCCAGCGGGATGTTCAGAACCCGGTTGAGGAACCAGCCGAACACGGGCCGCAACGGTATCGCTTCGCCGAAAGGCACGAGGTGGTGCTTCCGATACAGCTGCGGCGACGCAGCGCCCAGGCTAATCACGCTGTTGTAGATCAGCGGATCGTCGCCATCGCGACCGCTGCCGGCCGGCGGCGCATCCAGCGTGAACAGGCCCACCAGGACGTCGCCGTTGCGCGCCAGGCCTGCGTCCCTGACGCGCTCCAAGACGTCGCCCGGGACTTCGTCCAGGAACACGGTAAAGGCACTCTCCGGCAGCACCACCAGGCGCCCCTTGGCGCGCTGCACGAGTTCCTCGTACATCGCATAGTTGCGCGCGCGATACGCGGGGTCGAATTTCAGGTGCTGCGCGACATTGCCCTGCACCAGCGAAACGGCGAGCGGGGCGCCGACCGGCTGCGTCCACACGAAGCGCGCGGTGAGCGCGCCTGCGCCGAAGAGCAGCGCGATGGCCGCCGGGGCCAGTGGTATGGCGCGCGCGCGTCCGGCGGCGATGCCGTTTATCGTGTGCACGAGAACCGCGGCGCACGCGGCGATCGCGAGCGAAACCAGGTACACGCCGCCGACCGGCGCAAAACCGCCAAGAGGCAGCGCAACATTGGGCAGCAGCTGCGTGTAACCGATCGCCAGCCAGCCGTAGCCGGTGAGCAGCGTGCCGCGGAGCCATTCCGCCAGCGCCCAGGCGGCGAAGGCGGCGACGAGCCGCGACGAGGTGTCCGGACGGGTAAGGCGTGCGACGATCCAGCCAGCCAATGCCGGATAGACGGAGAGGTAGGCAACTAATCCCAGCATGCCGGGGAAGGCGATCACGCGCGGCACGCCGAAGGTCTCGAGGGCGAGGGAAATCCAGGAGATGCCGACGCTGAAGAGCCCCATGCCGAAGGCCAGACCATCGAGCGCGGCCTCGCGCGGCACTTGCGCTTGCTGCCAGAGCCAGAACAGCACCGCGAGCGTGGCGAATGGCAGCAGCGCGACGTGGAACGGCGCGAAGCCGAAGACCGTGACGGCGCCGGCGGAAAACGCGAGCAGCAGGCGCGGCGCGCGCCCCGGTCCCACGCCAGAATTCACGCGGAACTGTCGGCGCCGGCGGGGGGGGCCAGACGTTCGACCTGCATTGTGTACAGGCGGCGGCTGTCAGCGTGCAGGATGCGAAAGCGCAGGCCCTCGAGCACCGCGGTCTCGCCGCGTTTCGGCAGCCGGCCAAAGGCGCGCAGCACCAGCCCGCCCACCGTGTCGAACGCGTCATCCTCGAACTTCGTGGCGAAATGCGTGTTGAAATCGGCGATCTCCGTCTGCGCCTTCACGCGCCAGCGGCCGCTGGCCTCGGGGATGATGTTGTCTTCGCTTTCATCGAAGTCATATTCGTCCTCGATGTCGCCGACGATCTGCTCCAGCACGTCCTCGATCGTCACCAGTCCCGATACGCCGCCATACTCGTCGACGACGATCGCGATGTGATTGCGGTTGGCGCGAAATTCGCGCAGCAGCACGTTGAGGCGCTTGCCCTCCGGCACGAACACGGCGGGCCGCAGCGTGTCGTGGAGATTGAAGCCCGCGGGATTGGCGTAGTAGTTGAGGAGTTCCTTGGCGAGCAGGATGCCGACGACGTCGTCCTTGCTCTCGCCGATCACGGGAAAGCGCGAGTGCCGGGTCTCCACCACGAGTGGTATGAACTCGGACGGCTCGTCCTCGATCGACACGCAGTCCATCTGCGCGCGCGGGATCATGATGTCGCGCACCGTCGTCTCGGATACCGACAGCACGCCCTCGATCATCGACAGGGCGTCACCATCGACCAACTTGCGCTCGAACGCGCCGCGCATGATGGCGACCAGGTCCTCGCGGTCCTCGGGCTCGCGCATCAGAAGCGCGGAAAGCCGTTCGAGCAGCGTAGGCCGATTCTGGTTGGGGCCGCTCTTGTCGTCGTCCATGCAGTCAGTTTCGCGCGGCGTACGGGTCGGGAAGCCCGAGGGTCGCCAGGATCACGGTTTCCCGCGCCTCCATCACCAATGCGTCGGCTCGCCGTTCGTGGTCGAATCCCTGCAAGTGCAACATGCCGTGGACAACCAGGTGTGCGTGATGATCGGCGAGCGGTTTGCCTTGCGCCGCCGCCTCCCGCCGCACGACCGGCGCGCAGAGAACGACATCGCCGGCGCGTGGATGGTCGTCATCGTACACGAAGGTGAGCACGTTCGTCGCGTAGTCCTTGCCGCGGAACTCGGCGTTGATCGCGCGGCCCTCGATGGCGTCGACGAAGCGCACCGTGACGGTCGCGTCGGAGAGCAGCGCTGCCCGGACCCAGCGGCGGATTTGCGGGCGCCCCGGCAGGTCGGCGTCGTTGCTCGCGTACTGAACCGAAAGCGAAAGCGTCGGCGCCTTCCGGCGCGCGGCAACGGCGCGGCTCATGAGCGGCGGTTCCGGTCGTCGGACTTCCCGGTCGCGGCGTCACGGTCATAGGCATCGATGATCTTCTGCACCAGCGGGTGGCGCACGACATCGGCGCTCGTGAAGTGGCGGAAGGCAATTCCGCGCACACCCGCCAGGACGCGCGCAGCTTCCACGAGGCCGCTCTTCTGGCCGCGCGCCAAGTCGGTCTGGGTGACATCGCCGGTGATCACGGCCTTGGTGCCGAAGCCGATGCGCGTCAGGAACATCTTCATTTGCTCGGGCGTGGTGTTCTGCGCCTCGTCCAGAATGATGAACGAATGGTTGAGTGTGCGCCCGCGCATGTACGCGAGCGGCGCCAGTTCGATCGTCGTGTGCTCGAACAGGCGGGCGGCCTTGTCGAAGCCCATGAGGTCGTACAGCGCGTCGTAGAGCGGACGCAGGTAAGGATCGACCTTCTGCGCCAGGTCGCCCGGAAGGAACCCCAGTTTCTCGCCGGCCTCGACCGCGGGTCGCACGAGCACGATGCGCTTGACCGCGTCGCGTTCGAGCGCGTCGACCGCGCATGCCACGGCGAGGTACGTCTTGCCGGTGCCGGCGGGGCCTATACCGAAAGTGATGTCGTGGCCGAGGATGTCCTTCAGATACTCGACCTGGTTCGGCGTGCGTCCGTGGAGGTCGGCGCGTCGTGTCCGCAGATGCGGCGTGCCTTCGGCGGAGGGCTCGGCCGGAACTTTCGCCGTCGATTGCGTCGCGATTTCGACCAGCCCCAATTGGATGTCGTCGACCGAAAGGGGCTTCTCCGATGCGATGTAGAAGCGCTGCAATGCCTCCACCGCGCGCTGCGCCTGCGGAGTCTCGCCGGCGACGGTGAACGCTCCCGCGCGGTGCGCGATCGTGACATCGAGCGCGGCCTCGATCTGGCGCAGGTTGGCGTCGAGCGGCCCGCACAGATTGGCGAGCGCGCGATTGTCCGGCGGCGCAAGCGTCACGGTCAGCCGTGTTTGCCGGATGGGCATGGGCTAGTGGCCTGTAACAGTCGAAGCGGGAGTGAGCGGTAGCGTTATGACGCAGCGATTCGCGTCGATGGCAAGGCGCCAATGCGCAGCAAGGGTAGGTCCCCTGGCAAGCGTTGGCAACGAAGTCATCGGCGTGAAGCGCAAGTCAGACACTCCCGATTTGGCTGTTACAGGCCACTAACTCCCCTGCCGGACTGAGGCAGCCTTCAGCGCGTCATCGAGCACCGCCTGGCTCTCCGCGACATGGGCGCGCGTCTCCGCTGACGCCTGCGACTTGCGGCGCATCGCGGCCAGTTCGTCGCGCAGCTGGACCGCGTCGGCGCGCAGCAACGCGCGCGCATCGGCGGGCATGTTGCCGACGGGACGGAGCAGTACGCCGGAAACGCGCGCGACATAGTCGCGCTGAAGATTGCGGCGAACCAGCGGAATGTCCTGGCCTGTCTTCAGCTCGCTGAAGATGGCCGCGTGCAGCGTCGCGTACAACTCCGCCAGCCGCAACGCCTGCCCGGGAGCGGAGACCTTGAGCTCGTTGTTGAGGAGGCGCTGCGCGACGTCCGCCCCCATGAGCGGAGCCAGCACGGCGCGGTGAAGCACCAGCACCTGCTGGTCCACGGCAAGGTCGACCGTCGGCACGGTGCCGCCGAGATCGCGCGCATCGTCGATGTCGGAATCGCTGATCGCCAGCCGGCGCAGGAACGACGGTGGAAATTTGAAACTGTCGGCGGCGAAGATCGTTCCGGCGAGCAGCTTCAGCGCGACGCGCTGCTTGTCCGCGGGGACGGGTTCGAGCGGCGCGCGACCGCTGCCGGCGTGGTCGGTACGCAGCGTGAGACCGCCGATGTATTTGACCGCGTAGGCCGCGCTTTGCTGGACCTCGAACAGTCCGCGCGAGAAATTGCGGCGCAACAGCGCATACGATTCGTCTGGACGCATCGGCCGCGATTCGGTCAATTGCCACAACTCGAGCGCGAGTTTCAGCTGGCGATCCGCGTAGACCAGCGGATCTGTGCCCAGGTCGAACGTGTTTGCCAGCGGGTCGAGGCCGCTGTAGAAAAGCGTGTCGTCGGCCATGAACGCGAGCGAGGGCTCGCTCGATCGCTCCGCGATGCGGGTCAATTCCGCCATCTCCTGCTCCGGCGCCAATTCGCGATAGCCGAATTCGATGGCCCAATAGTCGTAGGGGCCGAGCGTGGACATGTGGTACTCGCGCTGCTTCTCGCCAGGCAGCGCCAGGTTGACCGCGTTGTACTCCATGACGGATCCGGCGATGCCGTTCCTGCGCGTGAACTCGGGGTCGGCGAGCTGGGTTTCCGTGTACACCGTCGACGCGCGGAAATTGTGCGTGAGGCCGAGCGTGTGTCCCACCTCGTGCATGGTCGTGGCCTTGAGGCGCGCCAGAATGAAAGCTTCCGCCTCGGGGCCGTCCAGCATCATCTCACCGCGCGCCTCGAGCAGCGCCATGGCAAATCCTGCATGTTCGGCGGATTCGATGTCGTACGTGCAATACGGCGCATCGGCGCGCGAGGCGAGGGAAGGCCGCAGCGGAATGGTCTCGGCGCCATAACTCCTGGCCGCACGGACGCTGGAGCCGTCGATGCCGATGTCGGCATCCAGGATCTCGCCAGTGCGCGGGTCCACGACCGACGGGCCGATCGCATTGAAGGAGCTCCGCGCATTGGTCATCCACCGTATCGATGCATGCCGGATGTCGGAAGTATTGAAATCGGCATTGTCCGGCTGGATTTCCACCCGGATCGCATTCTTGACGCCGATGCGCTCGAACGCCTTGTTCCATTCGAGAACGCCATCGCGAATCGCCCCGCGGTACTTCTCTGGCACCGTGCGGTCGATCCAATAGACGATCGGTTCCCGCGGCTCCGATACCGCCGCAGAGGTGTCGCTTTTCACGAGGCGCCAGCGATTGACGTAGCGATAGATTGGAATGCGGCGATCGTCGGTTGTGAAATCCCAGCGCTCGGTTGCGAAATAGCCGATCCGGTTGTCGGCGAGGCGCGGGCGCATCGGGACGTCGGGCAGTTTGGCCAGCGAATAGTGAAAGCCCAGGAACAGGCTGCGAATGTCCGGCACGGTCGACGGCAGCTCCGTGAAGTGCTGTCCCGCGGCGGGAGTCGCAACCCGGCTCAACGCGTAGTGCGCCGTGACATTGAGCGAAATGAACGTCGGCGTGCTGCGGATATTCCCGAAGAAGGAATTGCGCGCGTCGAATGCGTACGACTGTCGATAGGTCTGTTCGAGGCGCGTCGCCGCTCCCGGGAGGTCCGTTAAAAACAGCGCGTTGGCCTCGACCAGCACCGATTTGCGCTCCGGATGCGGCTGCGATGCAATGGCAGCGCTGGCAAGCAGGCTATCCGAAAAGCCGTCGGCCACCGCACGCGCTTCCGGCGTGCCCGCTTGCGCCGTGTATTTGACGTTCTTGGCGATCAACTGGACGTTGGTGCCGATCTTGCGAAAGGTGACGATAAGCGGACCGCCGAAGCGGCGCGACTGGCTGCCGCTCATGGACCCCGAGTAAAAATCGTTCTCCCCCAATCCCTGATCCAGGTTCGTGGAAAAGAAATAGGGTTGGTCGAACTGCCCCGGTTCGATTTCCAGCCAGACCTTGTCGTCCTTCTGCCACAGGCGGAAGAGGCCGGTCGCCTCCGTGGCATCGCGGCTGACGTCCGCAAATGAACGCAGCGTGGCGGGTGTGGGCGGGGTGGCGGGCGCGCTGCCGGGGGCGCCCGCGAGGCGTTGCGCGCTGGCGATTGCCTGCGCGGACGGGACCGCGGCCGGTGCCGGACTTGGCGCCGCAACCCGTGCGGGAGCAACGCCCGCGAGTGGCGCGTCGGTCAACGTCGCGCAGCTTGCAAGCGCGCAGACACAGACGAGCACGGCGAGATGGTTGGAGGGAGCAGACATCGACGGCTTCCCATCAGGCGGCGATCTCGCCGCGCAACGAATGCGGTTGCGCCGACGTGATTCCGACGTCGGCGAGGGTGCCGATGAGCGCCGCATTGCCCGCGAAATTCACGACCCGGTTGTTGTCCGTGCGTGCCGCCAGCTCGCGAGGGTTGCGAGCGGCGGGACCCGTGACCAGCACGCGTTGGCGGGTGCCGATCATGGCCTCGCTGTGCGCGCGGTATTGCGCGTCGAGCAACGACTGCAACGCCGCCAGCCGTGCCCGCTTCGCCGCGAGCGGCGTCGGGTCCGGCAGCTCGGAGGCCGGCGTTCCGGGACGCGCGCTGTACAGGAAGCTGAACGCGCCGTCGAAGTCGACCTCCTCCACCAGTCTCATCGTCTGCGCGAAATCGACCTCCGTCTCTCCGGGAAAGCCGACGATGAAGTCCGAGGTGAGCGAGATTCCGGGCCTTGCGCTTCGCACGCGGCGCACGATCGACTTGTATTCGAGCACCATGTAGCCGCGCTTCATCGCGGCCAGAATGCGGTCGGAGCCCGATTGCACAGGCAGGTGCAGATGAGCGGCGAGTTTGGGGATCGACGCGCAGGCGTTGATGAGCCGCGGCGTCATTTCCTTCGGGTGCGACGTCGTGTACCGGATTCGCTCGATGCCGGGAACTTCCGCAACGTATTCGAGCAGCGTCGCCAGGTCCGCGACTTCGGCGCTTGCTTGCGTACCTGGGCTCATCGCGCCGCGATACGCGTTCACATTCTGGCCGAGCAGCGTTACTTCCATCACACCCTGATCCGCCAGGTCGGCAACCTCGGTCAGCACATCGTCGAACGGGCGCGACACTTCCTCGCCCCGGGTGTAGGGCACGACGCAGAACGAACAGTATTTGCTGCAGCCTTCCATGACCGAGACGAACGCCGTCGGGCCTTCCACTCGAGGCGGCGGCAGGCGGTCGAATTTCTCGATTTCGGGAAACGTCACGTCCACCTGGGCGCGGCCGGTTGCTCGGCGCGCGGCGATCAATTGCGGAAGCCGGTGCAATGTTTGCGGACCGAAGACCACGTCGACGTAAGGTGCGCGCCTGACGATGGTGGCGCCCTCCTGCGACGCGACGCATCCGCCCACGCCGATGACGATATCGGGATTCGCCAGTTTCAATTCGCGCACGCGCCCCAGGTCGTGGAACACCCGTTCCTGCGCGTTCTCGCGGACCGAGCACGTGTTGAACAGGATCACGTCGGCGTCCTCGGGACGGTCGGTGCGCGTGAGGCCGTCGGAGGCGTGCAGCACGTCGGCCATCTTGTCCGAGTCGTACTCGTTCATCTGGCAACCGAACGTGCGGATGAATAGCTTTTTCGCCACTGCCTTGTTTGCCACCGCGCAGCCCCAGGGCCGGTGATGAATCCATGGGGGCGGAGGCCGTAGAAGGGGCGCGAATTATAGCAGGCCGGTCGTTTCGGCCCGGTCTGCGCCGGGATTGGCTTTGGCAGGCTACAATTCGATCCAGCAGGTGTCCGTCGCGGGTTCCTTCCGCGGCGGGTGAAACGGGAATGCGGTGCCGCGCGTTGGTTAGCAAAATTGCGAACCTCGAGCGCGAAAGCCGCGGCTGCCCCCGCAACGGTAAGCCGGTGTGGTCCGCTCTCGATGCCACTGTCCAAACTGGACGGGAAGGCGGGCGGACAAGACCGGCGAGCCCGGAGACCGGCCTGCATCCGGCCCTTCCGTCCGCGCTCGTCGCGGATCTGAGGCCGGCGACCGCAACGCGGGAGGCGTTGCCG
>Ga0302321_100006482_pt1 | contig 10292 bp, 10 predicted proteins | sample Fen_T0_1_FD_202505 | JGI IMG/M metagenome (GOLD analysis project Ga0302321, IMG submission 202505) | Peat permafrost microbial communities from Stordalen Mire near Abisko, Sweden - Fen_T0_1 | ecosystem: Environmental > Terrestrial > Soil > Wetlands > Permafrost | place: Sweden: Abisko... | reverse complement strand
CGCGCAGGGCCACCAAGGGGCCCGCCCCTCACCCGCCGTGCGCTGTCGCGCCCGGCGGCCTCTCCCGTTGGGAGAGGCAAGAGGGTCCACTCTCACGACCAGGCAAAAGCCTGCGCTCTCGGGCCTGCGAGAGTGATCGGGTTTACGAGAGCGATCGGGCCTTCTGGAGACCTTGCGAGGCGAGAACCCGCACCTTGGGTGCGCCAGCGTCCGTTCTCCCTCTCCCTCTGGGAGAGGGCTGGGGTGAGGGCCCGGGGGAGAAGGTGTCGCTCGTTGATCTGCCTTCGTTCCCAGGCAAGGACCTGCATCCTCAGGGCGCAGCCCTCTTTCAACCTCCGGGCCGCCACTTGATGTTGCAGCCGATGCTCGGTCGCTGCTCGGCCGACGGGGCCTTGCCCGCGGCGACCGCGGCCACGGCGGCTGAGAGGTCGGCGCCGGTGACGGGCTTGCCGTTCCCGGGGCGGCTGTCGTCGAACTGACCGCGGTAGGCGAGCCGGAGCTGGGCGTCGAAGAGGTAGAGATCGGGCGTGCAGGCCGCCTTGAAGGCCTTGGCCCCCTCCTGGTCGGCGTCGAACAGGTAAGGAAAGCGCCACTTCTCCTCGATCGCGAGCCGCTTCATCGCCGGAGGGGCGTCCTGCGGATAGCCGTCGGAGTCGTTCGAGTTGACCATCGCCACCGCCAGCCCCTGATCGAGGGCGGCGTGCGCTACGCGGACCAGCTCGGCCCGGATGTGCTTTACGAATGGGCAGTGGTTGCAGATGAAGCCGACCAGGAGGCCCTTCTTCCCTCGAGCGGCCTGGACCAGATCGACGGTCTGCCCGCTCGCGACGTCCTGGAGGCGCAAGGGGGGGAGCGGAGTTCCGAGCGCGAGCATCGTGGACGGGGTTTCGGCCATGAATTTCCACTCCGGGTCGAGTGAACGTCATCGGCGCACCACTCCGCGCCGTCCTCCACTCTTATCTTCATTCATGAGGCCGGGGCCGCGCTCGCGCCCAAACGGGGCCCCGATTGTTCCCGTCGGAGAGGGCGCCCGCCTCACCTCGCCGGCGCGGTCGCTCGGGCCCCTGGGGTGGTGAGCGCACACTTGCATCAAAGTGGCCTCAGATGGCCCACACCGGCACGTTCTCTCTCGACACGTCTGAGTCATAATCGTAGAGTCAGCCTGTTTGGGTAGCTCGGCCTCCGGGGCGGCGATCCTTGTCATCCAGAGAACTTCTGAATCCTCTCGAGCACCCTCGCCAAGCGGGGGCGCGCTGGTGTTCTGCGGCCATCCGCCAGCCGCGACGTCGATCGTGGGACAGCCATGAGTGAATTCCTCCTTGAAATGAAGGGCATCACCAAGCAGTTCCCCGGCGTCCGCGCGCTCGACGACGTGACCTTCCAGGTACGACCGGGAGAGATCCACGCCCTGGTCGGCGAGAACGGCGCCGGTAAGTCCACCCTGATGAAGGTGCTGAGCGGCTTCTATCCCCACGGCACCTACCGGGGCGATATCGTCATCAACGGCGAAGTCCAGAAGTTCGGAAACATCGCCCACAGTGAAGAAGCCGGCATCGCCATCATCTTTCAGGAGCTGGCGCTGGTCCCTTACATGACCATCGCCGAGAACATCTATCTAGGCGCCGAGCTCTGTAAGAGCCGGGGGGTCATCAACTGGGATCGGACGTTCCGCGAGACCTCGCGGGTGCTGAACGAGGTGGGGCTCAAGCTCAGCCCGGGGGCCCGCGTCCTCGACATCGGCGTGGGATCTCAGCAGCTGGTCGAGATCGCCAAGGCGCTCTCGAAGAACGCCCGCATCCTCATCCTCGACGAGCCGACCGCTTCGCTCACCGAGACCGAGGCCGAGAACCTCCTGAACATCCTGCAGCAGCTCAAGCAGAAGGGCGTGACCTGCATCTACATCTCCCACCGCCTGGCCGAGGTCCACAAGATCGCCGACCGGATCACGGTGCTGCGAGACGGCAAGACCATCTGCACCGACGACAAGAGCGCCATGCCGCCGGATCGGATGATCCGGAACATGGTCGGCCGCGAGCTGACCATGATGTATCCGCACAAGGAGCGGGTCCCGGGCGAGACGGTCCTGGAGGTGAAGAACTGGACAGTGCGCGATCCGGTCACCGACGACATCACCTGCGACAACATCTCCTTCCAGGCCCGCCGGGGCGAGATCCTCGGCATCGCCGGGCTCATGGGCGCCGGGCGCACCGAGCTGGTCATGAGCCTCTTCGGCACCGGGGGGCGCAAGCAGTCGGGCGAGCTCTTCCTTGAGGGCCGGCCGGTCGATGTCCGGAACGCCAACGACGCCATCGACGCCGGGATCGCGCTCGTCTCCGAGGACCGAAAGCGCTACGGCCTGGTCCTGGGCATGGACATCAAGGAGAACTCGACCCTGGCCAGCCTGGCCCGCATCTCCAAGTTCGGCGTGATCAACAAGAACGAGGAGATCCGGCTCTCCGACCAGTACGTCCGCGAATTGCGCACCAAGACTCCGTCGCTGGAGCAGCGCGCAGGAAACCTGTCCGGCGGCAATCAGCAGAAGGTCGTGATCGCCAAGTGGCTGCTCACCCGGCCCAAGGTGCTCTTCCTGGACGAACCGACGCGCGGCATCGACGTCGGCGCCAAAGTCGAGATCTACAACATCATGAACGACCTGGTGGACCAGGGCGTGGTGGTGGTGATGGTCTCCTCGGAGCTCCCCGAGGTGCTCGGCATGAGCGACCGGATCCTGGCCGTTCACGAGGGGAAGATCATGGCGGATCTGCCCCGGGCCGCGCTCTCGGAAGAGAAAGTCATGTACTACGCGACCGGCGGCCAATAGCCCCCTCGCCCTTTCAACCTATCGCGCCTTTTCTGGAGGAGTCATGGAGACGCTGACGGCTGGACCACAGGAGGAGGAGAGCAAGGTCGCACTCAAGGACGTGCTCCTCTCCTCCATCAAGAAGAACGGCAAGCAGTACACGATGTTCGTGGCGCTGATCGCCATCTGGACGATCTTCAGCTTCCTGACCGAGGGGATATTTTTCACCCCGAGAAACCTGTCCAACCTGTTCGTCCAGGCCGCCACCACCGCCATCCTCGGGATCGGCATGGTGCTGATCATCGTGGCCGGCCACATCGACCTCTCGGTCGGATCGGTGCTCGGGTTCTGCGGCGCGGTCTGCGCCATGCTCATGATCCGGCTGGAGTGGGGCGCCATGACGGCGATCGGGGCTACCCTCCTGGTCGGACTCGCCATCGGGACCTGGCACGGGTTCTGGGTCGCCTACCGGGGCGTGCCGGCCTTCATCGTCTCCCTGGCCTCGATGCTCGCCTTCCGCGGGCTCATCATCGGGATCACCGATGGGCAGACGCAGGGCCTGGAGATGGCGCCGCCGCACGTCGCCGAGCACTTCAAGCTCATCGGCCAGGGCTACTTCCCAACCATCTTCCCCGCCACCGAAAACACCATCCACGACACCAGCCTCTACCTGTCGCTGCTGTTCATCGCAGTCTACGTCGTCAGCAGCCTCCGCAAGCGCGCCTCGCGCATCAAGTACGGCTTCCAGGTCCCGCCCATGGGGCGCGAGATCGCCCGGCTGGTCCTGGTCTCCGCGATCATCGGCGCCTTCTCGATGATCATGGTGATCTACCTCGGCATCCCCTGGTGCATCATCCTGGTCCTTGCCCTGGCGGTGATCTTCAACTTCCTGGCCTCCAACACCACGCTCGGCCGCCACCTCTACGCCATCGGGGGCAACAAGGACGCGGCGCTCCTCTCCGGCATCAACATCCGCTGGAAGACGATGCTCCTGTTCATGATCATGGGCGTCATGACCGCGGTGGCGGGCATCGTCTACACCGCGCGCCTCAACGCGGCCACCACCTCCGCCGGCCAGAACGCAGAGCTCGACGCCATCGCCGCGGCCGTCATCGGCGGCACGTCGCTGATGGGCGGCGAGGGGACCATCTTCGGCGCCGTGATCGGCGCGCTGGTGATGACCTCGCTCGACAACGGCATGAGCCTGATGAACCTCGACATCACCTGGCAGTACGTGATCAAGGGGCTCATCCTGCTGCTGGCCGTCTGGGTGGACATGGCCCAGCGCAAGAAGTAACCGGCTGGCGCGATCCGTTCCGCGAATCCCGAGGGCTCGGAGCGCTGCTCCGGGCTCTCTTCATTTGTGGGGCGGCTGCCAGGCGTGCCCTCGGGCGCTGGACAAGAGCGCCGTGAAGGCAGTAGCTCTGAGTGTCCGTAGGAGGGCGCCTGCATGTACGACGTGACCGCTCTGGGCGAGATCCTGGTCGACTTCACCCCGGCTGGAGACTCGCCCCGAGGCAATCGTCTCTTCGAGCGGAACGCCGGAGGCGCGCCGGCCAACGTCCTGGTCTGCCTGGCCAAGCTGGGCGACTCGACCGCCTTCCTGGGAAAGGTCGGGGACGACGCCGCGGGCCGGTTCCTGGTGGAGGTCCTGAAGGCACACCGGGTGGACGTCGGCGGCGTTCGGGTCGATCCGGCCGTCCCGACCACGCTCGCCTTCGTGGAGCTCGACGCCCAGGGCGGAAGAACCTTCGACTTTCGGCGAAACCCGGGCGCCGACACCACCCTGGCGCCGGCCGAGGTGGACGCCGCCCGGATCGCCGACTCGCGCATCTTCCACCTCGGATCCCTCTCTCTGACGCACGAGCCGGCCCGCAGCGCGACGCTCCTGGCCCTCTCCGAAGCGCGCAAGCACGGCCTGATGGTCTCCTACGATCCCAACCTGCGCCCGGCGCTCTGGCGCGATCTCGACGAGGCCAAGACCCAGATCGCCTCGGTGGTCCGGTACGCCGATGTGGTCAAGCTCTCGGGCGACGAGCTGGCCTTCCTCACCGGTGAGGCCGACCCCGAGATCGGCAGCCGCATGCTGCAAGGCCACCACGGCGTGCCGCTGGTGCTGGTCACGCTGGGGCCGGAGGGCTGCCTCTGGCGGCTGGGCCGCTCGATGGGGCGCGAGCCGGCCTTCTCCGGACTCGCGGTGGTCGACACCACCGGTGCGGGCGATGCGTTCCTGGGCGCGTTCCTGCACACCCTGGTGGCCCGCGACTGGACCCGGGTGTCGGAGATCGAGCCGGGCGAGATGCCGCGGATGGTGCGCTTCGCCTGCGCGGTCGCCGGCCTCTGCACCACCCGTCACGGAGCCATCCCGGCCATGCCGTCGCCCGACGAGGTCGCCAGGCTCCTGTCCCGCAGCGGCGGCTGAGCCCCCCTGCAATCAGCGGCGCGCGAGCGAGCGTGCTACTTGGCTGCCCGCGGAGCCGGCTGCGCAGACCTCGGGGGCGGCAGCTTGTCGGCGGGGAGCAGGCCGGTGTAGTTGACGCCGTCGATCACCCAGGTGGGCGTCGCCTGCAGGTTCAGGCGGATTCCGGCCGCGATGTCGGCCGCCAGGCGGGACTCGGTCTCGGGCGCGGTCAGGCAGGCGCGGAACCGCGCCATGTCGAGCCCGATCCGCTGCGCCAACACCTCCACCGGGACCTCGTCCTGCTGGTTGCGGAAGAGCGCGTCGTCCATCTCCGAGATCCGGCCCTGGGCCTCGGCGCAGATGCCGGCCCGGGCCAGCGCGCACGCGGTGGGGTGGACCTGCTTGGTCAGCAGCTGGTTGCAGCTCTTGTCGAGCGGGAACTGGCGCCGGACCACCCTCACGTCCGGCCTGCCCGCGAGCACCTGGTGGGCCTGCTCGTTGGCCCGGGCGCAGAACGGACACTCGTAGTCGCTGTACTCGACGATCTCCACCGGCTCCAGGGCGGCCATGCCGCCGTCGGGTCCCGCCGCCACCGGCACGTGGGTCGCAGGCGTGCGCCTCTGCTCCCAGTAATGGGGGTAGGCGGCCACGGTTCCCGCGACCAGCACCAGCGCCAGGGCGCCGAGCCCGGCCCAGAGCGCCGGTCGAGCTCGCAGCGCGGCCAGGTCGGCCCGGAGGGCGGCCGCCGGACCGACAGGGCGGGTGGCGCGCCAGGCGAGCACGAGGAGGACCGCGGAGGTCAGCCACGAGCCCATGCAGACCAGGCACCAGGCCTGGATGATCAGCTTGCTGATCGAGGCCAGCACCAGCGAGGAGGCGACCGCGAAGCAGGTGAAGGCGAAGATCAGGCCCCGCGGCCAGCCTGCGCCGAGGCGGCGCCTGGAGAGCCCCCAGGCGGCCAGCGTCCCGATGGCGACATAGCCGAAGACGCCCCAGACGGCGACCGGCACGCCCAGGAAGACCGCGTAGCGGCTGGTCGCCACCTTGTCGCAGTTGAAGATGTCGTTGATGTTACAGAAGCTGGTCAGCCCGGCGTGCGCCCTCCAGTGCTCCTGGACCAGGTACAGGGCCATCCCCAAGCCCACCACCGAACCGACCAGGATGGCCTGCAGGAGACCGCGCGCGGGGCTCAGCGGCGGCGACGAGCGAGCGGTGAGATCGCGACGGGGCATTGGGTTCCTTGGGGCGGGAAGCGGAGGTCACTCGATGGGGCAGGGCTTCACCGGCTCGCAGGGCGGCTCCTTCTTGGCCCCCTTCGCGCCCGGGTCCGACGCCTTCCCCGCGTTCGCAGGCTGGCCACCCGCCTTGGCCTTCCCCTTGCCCTTCGAGTGGGCCTTGGCGTGAGATTTCGAAGCCGAGGAAGCCGCGGGAGCCGGGGCCGAAGCAGCGGCCCCGCCGTCCACGGCAGCGCCGTCGCTCGCGAGCGCAGCGGTGAGGGGACAGATTGCCAGCAGAGAGAAGAGCACCTTCCGCATGAAGCCTCCGAGCCGAGAACCCAGGACAGGCCAGCCGCCGCCCGCGGTCTGGACGGTGGCTTCGCCCGGGTGAATGGCTTTCCGACCAGGAGTTTGCCTTATCGCGCCCGAGAGGTGAAGCAACTCCCGTTCTGTCCTCCTGGTGAGGAAGCCAGGGTCACGCGGGCTGATTCCCGGATGGGAGCGATGGACCGATCAGCCGCGCCAGGCATGGGAAGGACCTCGGGTGCGCTCCGGCCGAGCCGGCCGACGGTCCCCACCCGTGGGCTTCTCCACGGCCGCGCGCGTGTCCGCTCCCCGCTCTCTCGGGTCTTCTCCTGGCCGCCCCCGCGCTCGGGGGCTGCATCGCGTTCGGGCCGGCATCACAGTCTCCTAGGAGCGGTACGTTGGGCGGTGCTGACCTCACGCAAGGTCCAGGGCCTCGGCAGGTACGGCGCGGGGGTTGGGCCATTGCGCTCAGGAACGGAGAAGGGAGACGGACATGGCGGTGCTTCGCATACTGAACATCCGGGGCGATGACGCGATCGAGTACGACCCGGCGCTGGAGGACGAGCGGCTTCGCAGGGCGCGCGAGACCTTCGAGGCCAAGGTGGGGAAGGGCTACCTGGCCTTCGTGCCCGGAGACGGCGTGGGGGACGGCACCCAGATCCGGCGCTTCGACCGGACGGCGCAGGAGATCATCCTCCAGCCGGCCATCTCGGGCGGGTAGTCGCGTGGACGCGTTCGCGGACCACCGCTTCGGACCTCTGGCCGACCAGGCGGCGCGGAAGGCCGAGGCGCTCCTCCTCGAGCATCTCAGCCCGGAGCAACTCCGGAGCTATCGCGAGAAGGGAAGCATCTCGGTCGTCCGGCGCGGCGTTCTCTGGCCGATGGTCGGCAAGTACGCCGCGGTCCTGCTCCTTCCGGCTCTCGGGTTCTGGTTGCCCGGCAGCGCTGCGGGCGCGGCCGTGGCGCTGCTCATGCTGCTCATCTTCCTGCTGGTGTTCCTGTCGATCGGCGCGCCGTCGCTCCGCATCGCCTGCTCGCGCCGCCGGACGTGGGAGATCGGCGCGCGCGAGAGCCCCAAGCTCGAGCTCGGCGGCCAGGAGGTCCGGTTCTGCGTGCGCTTCGACATGGACATGCCGAGCGCCGACCGGATGCTGGCCTACAAGAACATCCTGGAGAGCGACGAGCCGTACTTCCTGAGACGGGCCAACGTCCGCCTCTGACGGACGGTAGGCTCACTGCAGGTCACTTCGCGTCGATGGCGTCGGCCTCGTCGTCGAACCCGGCGGAGGCGTCCGGGAGCACGCGCCGCAGCAGGCCCAGCTCGGCCTCATGGTCGCGGCCCACCATGGTCTCGTGGTTGTCCTTGGACTCGTCCTGCTTGATCAGGAAGAAGTTGATCTTGCAGCTCTTGTCGCTGACGCGCGTCCCCTCGACCCGATAGCGCACCTTCTCGATCGACCAGTCGGTCTCGAGGGCCTGCTGGTTCTTCCCACTCGGGTGCGTCTCGCTCGACCGGTTGAAGAGGGCCAGGATCCCGCGCTCGGTCTGCCCGACCTTGTCCCGATCCTTGCCGCCGAGCTCGAAGCCGTTCTCGGCGAGCATGGTCAGGACCTTGGGCCAGGCGGTGTCGAGGTCGACCTGGATCTCGTACTTGTCGAGCTTCTCCTTCAAGTAGTCCTTGCGCGCTTGCGCGTTGCGGATCGAGGCGCACCCCGAAAAGAAGAGGGCAGCGGCGATCCCTGCGGTGGCGATCCAGCGACCAGGCAGCGAGCGGATATTCATGTCCATGGCGGCGAAGTCTATCCGATCCGGGCATGGAGGCCCGGCTCTTTGTTGAAAGTCGCGCGGCCGCGCGGCACCCAGCGTGCCGAGCCTTCTCCGCGGTGCCTGGTCAACAGCCGTCCAGCCGACCTTCATCCCGGAATTCGAGCTCCGCGAGCGCGGCGCCTGGTGCGACGACTCCTGGCGCAGCTCAGCTCAGGGAGGCGCCCAGCTCGCGATGGCGCTGGCGCCGGTGGGGCGAGAGGTAGCCGCTCCGGGCGCGCTCGCGCGCGGCCGCGAAGAAGACGCGGGCATGGTCGAGCGCGCCGAGCCCGCGGGCCGCCGCGGCCGCCAGCAGCCAGCCGTCCGGGTCGGCGCCCAGAAGCGGCTCCACCTGCGCGAGGACGCGCTGGAAGTCTCCCTGGGCCAACCGGACCTCGAGCTGACCGAGGCGCGCCTCGAGGTGCCCCGGAAAGGCCTTTGACGCTGCGTCGAAGGCGTCGCCGGCCTCGTCCATCCGTCCCTGGAGCAAGCGGATGGTCCCGAGCCGCGTGGCGGAGGCCCAGGACGCGGCGCCCTCGACGATGACCTGTCCGACGTCGCCGGGGACCGCGCCGGTCGCGCGCAGGTAGGCGACCGCCGCCCGCTCCAGGAGGCGCGCCTGCGCTGGATCGGAGGAGCCCAGCCCGAGGGCGCGTGTCTCCAGCCCGCAGCCCAGGAGGAACTGGAGATCCGGTCCGCCCCGCTCGCGGACCAGCGCCTGCTCCGCGGTCTCGATCAGCCGCTCGACCGCGCCGGCTCGGAGCGCGGTCAGCCCGCGCGCCACCGCCAGGAGGTGGATGGAGCGGTGGTGCGGCTGCGCGCCCACCTTCCCCCAGCCCGCCTCGGCCGCCTCGGCCGCCTCGGCGAGCTGGCCCGCCTCGAGGAGTTCCATCGCCAGGTAGCCGAACGGCGTGGTGGAGTCGGGCTCCAGCAGGCACCGGCGGCGCAGAAGCCTCAAGTTTCGCTCGCGCTTCCCGGCCGCCGCCCGCAGATCAGGCGCCGCGCCGAGGTGAACCACATCTACCGGCAGTGTATCCAGGCGCGCCCCCGGCTCGCCGAACGACTCCTCCACGCTCTCGTGGATGATCCCGGAGTAATGGACCCGGTCCGCGCGCCGGATGAGCCGCGGCAGCAGGATCGCCGCGCCCAGCCGCGCCTGACCAGTCAGGACCTCCCTCGGCTCGGCGTCGACCCGGGCCGCGTTGTGCAGCCGGAGGAGCCCCACGTCGAAGCCGCCCCGATCCGCCGCGGCGCGCAGCCCCGACGCCGCGCCCGGAGCCAGCCGCTCGTCGGCGTCGAGCTGTAGGATCCAGTCGCCCGTGGCGCGCGCGAGCGCGGCGTTCCGCGGCTCGGAGAAGTCGTCGCGCCAGGGCTGTTCCACCACGCGCGCCCCGGCCTCCTCGGCCAGGCGCCGGGTGGCGTCGCGGCTCCCGGTGTCCACCAGGACGATCTCGTCGACGGCGCCCTGCACCGAGGCCAGACAGCCCGGGAGCATCCGTTCCTCGTCGCGAGCGATCATGCAGAGGCTGATGCGAGCCACGGCGGCGAGGAGAGCAAGGGCGGTGCCAGCGGATTGGGACTCCTCTGAAGTCCGCCGCCCGCCGGGCCCTAAAGGACCCGGCTACGCATACGAAGCCGGCTGAAGCCGGCTGGTAACCGAAGAACCGTTGAAGCCCTGAGAGTGCAGGCTCTTTGAAGTTCTGAGAGCGCAAGCTCCTGAGAGCGCAAACTCCTGAGAGCGCAAACTCCTACCTCTCCCACCGGG
>Ga0302321_100006481_pt1 | contig 10295 bp, 5 predicted proteins | sample Fen_T0_1_FD_202505 | JGI IMG/M metagenome (GOLD analysis project Ga0302321, IMG submission 202505) | Peat permafrost microbial communities from Stordalen Mire near Abisko, Sweden - Fen_T0_1 | ecosystem: Environmental > Terrestrial > Soil > Wetlands > Permafrost | place: Sweden: Abisko... | reverse complement strand
GGTGCTGGCGCTGATCGACGGGACCTTTGGACACGTGCCCTCGGTCTGGCACCACGAGCTCCTCGACGCGCTCGAGGCGGGGGTGGCGGTCTTCGGAGGCGCGAGCATGGGGGCGCTGCGCGCGGCCGAGCTGTCGGCCCACGGCATGGTCGGCGTGGGGCGGATCTTCGAGGCCTACCGGGACGGCCGACTCACCGGCGACGACGAGGTGGCGCTCCTCCACGGACCAGCGGAGCTCCAGTTCCGGCCGCTCACCACGCCACTGGTGGACGTGCGCGCCGCTTCGGAGCGTGGGCTGGAGGAGGGCGCGCTGAGCGCCCGGCAGGCGCGGGCGCTGGTGCGCGCGGCGTCCGACCTTCACTACATGGAGCGGACCTGGCCGCGGGTGCTCGAGGCTGCCCGCCCTGCGCTGGGTGGGACGGCGCACTCCTGGTTGACGGCGCTGGTGGCGTCGCGGCGGCCCGATCCCAAGGGAGAAGACGCCCGGGCCACGCTCGCCGCGGCCTCGGCCTTCGCGCGGAGCAACGCGCCGGTTCTGGGCCGGCCCGTCAGGCGGCCGTCCTCGCTGGTGCGGCGCCGCAAGCTCTCCGAGGCGACGACCGTCACGCGCGAGGGAATTTGCGGCTCGGGTGCGGTGCTGGCGGCGCTGGCAGCGGCTCCAGACGCGGGTGCGCTCCGCGATCAGGGGCTGCGCCGCGCCCTGCTGGCTGGGCTGGCGCGGTCTCTCGGGCTTCGGACCACCGAGGACCAGCGCCGGGCAGCACTGGCGGAGTGGCTGGCCTCGTGCGGCGCTTCGGGTCAGGGCGAGCGGTTTCTGGCGGCCAGCGGCCTGGACGGCGCCGACGCGCTGCGGCTGGCCGATGACCTCGCGCTGGAGGGGCACCTGCTGCGCCGCGCGGCCGAGGTGGTGTCCGACGGTCCGTCGGACGACGAAGGGCTGGCGCTGGGTGCGCGGCTGGCGGGCCGCTGGGCCGTGGAGGCCAAGAGGGAGATCGGGTCATGGGGAAGGAAAAAGGCACCAAGCGAGAGGTCCAAGCGCCTGCGGCCAAGCCGTTCCACGCGCCGTTCTCGGGGCTCGCGGATCGGCTCGGAATGACCGCCGCGCCAGCGCCTGAGCGCGCTGCGACGCCGCCCAGAGGTCCCGTGGCTCCGCGACCTGGGCCGGCCCGCGCCGTGGTTCGGCTGGAGCGGAAGGGGCGGGGAGGCAAGGAGGCCACGGTGATCGAGAAGCTGGAGCTCTCGTCGCGCGAGCTGACCGCCTGGCTCTCGGAGCTCAAGGGCGCCCTGGGGTGCGGCGGCGCAGTGGAGGGGAACGCGCTGGCGCTGCAGGGCGATCAGCGGGCGCGAGTCCAGGAACTGTTGCTGCGCCGTGGCGTGCGCAAGGTGACCCTGGGTTGACGAGACGAAAAGGCCCGAACCGGCTGCCCCAGCCGGTCCGGGCCCACAGCACCCGCTGCTCAGTAGGAGGGGATCAGAAGTTGACGGTCGAGACCACGGTGTCGGTGTAGCTGCCGGCGCCCACGTTCTGGCCCGCGGTGACCCGGCCGTACACGGTCAGGGTGATCGCGAAGACGTTGCTGGTGGTCCCGCCGGAGGTGTTGGTGGAGTTCCAGATCGTGTTGTGCGCCGCGTCCAGGTAGAGCTCGTAGGAGAGGAAGTCAGGGGAGCCGCCGCCGCTGGTCATCCGCCGGGTGCTGCCGGAGGCGTTGGCGCCCAGGTCGAGCGCGACCGTGTAAGCGGTGTTCTTGGTGCAGGCCACGGTGAAGGTGCCGGTCCGATCGAGCGGGGTGGAGGCGTTCACGTCGACGGGATCATAGTTGCCGAAGGCGACCGTACCGGCAGTGAGGACGCAGTTCTTGGTGACGCCGGCGGTCACGGCCAGCGAGCTGGAGGCCGTGGAGGCCGTGGCGGGCCGGACGGCGATCAAGGCGGCGGCGAGGGCGGCGACTGCGACTGCGGAGAAGATCTGGGTCGAGCGGGTCATGTTGGTCTCCAGGGCTGAGCGGGTTGCCAATCTGCAATGACAGGAAGGAGACTAACCTTTCCACCAAACGCGAATAAGCCCACGGACGCGGGAACCGCGCGACAGGGACGGCGCTCCCGGAAATCGTGGCGGATGCCGCAACGAGCGGGCCTCCAGCGCCGGCACGCGCCAGAGAACACCAGGAAGATCAATGGGTGACCTCCCGGACCACATCGGCACCGCGGGCGGGGGTCAGGTGTCCCGCGTTGGCCCGACGGCGAGGCCACGCTCGACGAACTCGACTCTGAGTGTCATCGAGAGGGCAGCGGGAGGAGAAGACAGAACCGCCCGGGTTCGCGTCCAGCGAAGCTGGAGCGCACCCGGGCGGCGGAGCTGCAGATCGACTCGCGACTACTCGACCGTGGCGTCGTCCACGTAGAGATCGACGCCGACGGCCGGGCCCTCGGCGTAGACCAGGACGCCGCCTAGGGTGGTGCAGGTGGGCACCGTGAACGTGCCGGTGATCTCGGTCCAGGTGGAGCTGTTGCCGGTGGCGGTGCCGATCTGGACGTAGCTGTCGGTGCCGTCGCAGGTGATCTTGGCGGTGAAGTTGACCGGCTGCGGGTCGGTGCCGCTGACCAGGGCCCAGACGCTGGCGGTGTAGCCCTGTCCCATGGCCACGCTGGAGGTCAGGTCGTAGACCGCGCCCTGCCAGGTGCCGGTCCTGCTGGTCACCAGCGCGCTGCGCGCGCCCGTGTGGGCCTGCGCAGTGGTCGCGGAGATGCTGGCTCCCCAGGTGGACCAGCCGGCGATGCCAGACTCGAAGCCTGGGTTGGCGATCAGGTTGGTCCGGGCCAGTTGCCGCAGGGTCACGTCATCGACGTAGAGGTCGGTGCCAACGGACGGGCCCTCCAGGTAGACCAGGAAGCCGGTCAGCGAGGAGCAGGTCGGGACGGTCAGCGAGCCGGTCAGCTCGGTCCAGCCGGTGCTGGTCGCGGGGGTGCTGGCCATCTGGACGTAGCTGTCGGTACCGGCGCAGGAGATCTTGGCGGTGAAGTTGACGTTCTGGGCGTCGCCGGAGCCGAGCATGGCCCAGGCGGTGACCGAGTACTGCTGGCCGGACAGGATCACGGCCGTCAGGTCGTAGACCGCGCCCTGCCAGGTCTGGGTCCGATCGGTGACCAGGCCGCTGTGCGCGCCGGAGTGCGCCTGGGCAGTGGAAGCGGAGAGGGTGGCGCCCCAGGTCGTCCAGCCGGCGGCGCCGTTCTCGAAGCCGGGGTTGGCGATCAGGTTGGCGCCGACGCTCGAGGTCTCGTCGCCCACGAACACGTCATCGACGATCAGGTCCACGCCGGCCGGCGCGCCGGACACGTAGACGTCCACCTCGCCCAGGGTGGTGCACTGCGGGATCGAGAGCGTACCGCTGAGGAAGAGCCACTGCCCCGGGGTGCCGGCGGCGCTGGTGAGCGGCGTGTACTGGGTGTTGCCGTCGCAGACGATCTTGGCGGTGAGGCTCACCGAGTCGGTGGTCGCGAGCTGGACCCAGGCGCTGGCGGTGTAGTTGAAGCCGGCCTGCAGCATGCCAGTCAGCGCGTAGACGGCGCCCTGCCAATCGGCGGTCCGGTTCGAGACCAGGAGGCTCTTGGTGCCCTGGTGGGCGGCGGTGGTGGTCTGCGCGAGGGTGGAGCCCCAGCCGTCCCAGCCAGCGGTGTCGCTCTCGAAGCTCGGGTTGGAGACGAAGTTGCTGATGATGCCCGGGACCGGGACGAGCTGGTCCTGGAGGCCCAGCAGCTCGCCGTCATAGGCCGGCTTCTTGGCGTAGGTGCCGTCGAACTGGAGCGGCGCGTCCGGGCCCCACATCGCGTAGATCCAGGAGTAGGCGTCGGTGAAGCCCCAGGAGGTGATGGCGGTGCAGTGCTTGGTCTCGACGCAGGCCGCGGCCACGCGGTTGTAGACCTCCTTCTGGAAGGCCAGCTTGCGGGCCATCGAGCCCGGGATCTTGCTCACGCGGATGTCGAGCTCGCTGATGTTGACGCTGAGGCCGAGCTTGGTGAAGCGGGCGAAGTTGGCCTTGATCTGGTCCTTGGTGGGGGCGCTGGTGGCGTCGAGGTGCATCTGGAAGCCGACGCCGTCGATCGGGACGTGGTGCTTGACGAGGTCGGTGACCATGGCCAGGACGGCGTCCGACTTCGGGTTGATCGTCTCGGTGTTGTAGTCGTTGTAGTAGAGCTCGGCGAACGGATCGGCGTTGTGGGCGCGCTTGAAGGCCTTCTCGATGAACTTGGAGCCGAGCTTCTGGAGGAAGATGGTGTCGCGCAGGCCGCTGCCGTCGTCGGCGACCGCTTCGTTCACGACGTCCCAGGCGTGGGCGCGGAACATGTAGCGCCGCACGGTCTTGCGGATGTGCGCGGCGAGCGCGTCGTCGAGCTGGTCGGCGGTCAGGCTGTCGTTCACCCAGGACGGGAGCTGCTGGTGCCAGACCAGGGTGTGGCCCTTCACCTTCATGTGGTGCTTATGGGCGAAGGCGAAGATGGCGTCGGCCTGGGTGAAGTCCCAGACGTCCTGGGACGGCTGGAGCGAGCCCCACTTGGTCTCGTTCCCAGGGGTAAGGTAGTCGAACTCCTGGGCGGCCAGGGCGGCGTAGGCGGCGTCGTTGGTGAGGGCGCCGTACTCGACGGCGGCGCCGACCAGCCGATCGACGCGCGCGCCTGCTTCACGGAGGGTCGTGGGGGGAGGGGGCGGCGGCGGGGGCTTTCGGTTGCTGCAAGCGGCGCTGACCGCGCCGACCGTCTGGTCTTCGGTTTGGACATCCGACCCGCCGCAACCGAGCAGGGTCGAGCTGGACGCCAGGAGAGTCATCAACAACGCGCGTGTCTTCATCGGATCCCTCGCCGCTTGAGAAAAACCACCGGACACACAGGTCCGGCGCACATGAACTTGGATGAGTCCGGTATAGACCCCCCGGGAAACCCCATCAATGTCGAACCGAGTAAGGAAAGCACGGCATTGCAGCGCCAGGTTCACGACTCGTAACCGTTAGATTACCAACGGTGTACGATGAGGCGGGTGCTCAAGGTGAAGGGGCCGGGGCCGGGGGTCGCGGGGACGGTGAAGGAGAGGCGTGAAAGGGGTGGCGCAAGGCCTTGTTTCTGCGGGGCTATTTCGGTGGGGAGCCGAGCGGGGAAGCGGCCGGCACGGCCAGCATCACCCAGGGTGTCGAGAGATGAGGCGACCAGAGGCAGCACTATTCGTCAACGTGAGGGGCGGGGCTTCTTGGACCCGGGGCGCGGCGAACTTCCCACGAAGCAGTGACATCGAAGATTCACCGGGAGCGTACAGGACCCGGCTCCGAAACGATTCTGGATGGATCTCGACTACATGGTCGCTGGGTGGCTCCAGGCGGTCCGATGCGGATGGCGGCGGTCGCGGGGAGCGGATCCGGGGCAGTCTGGCAGCGGTGCGGACCTGGGCTGGGTGGCGTGGGGCGGCCGAGCCGGGAGGCGGGGCTGGGACGAGTGGGGCCGTGTGGGTCCTGTGACGCGGGATGAACACCAGCCGTCTGGCGGGGAACGCGGAAGGGCGGCGCGAGTGGCTGGCGTGGGCGGGAGGCGAGGCGATATCGCGGCTGTCCGATCAACTGGTGGTTGATGTGGGTGGCGGTGCGCCGCCCGCATCGGTCTTGTGCCCGTGCGCGGCGGTCGAGTCCTCGAATCCGGCGACTCGACGAACCGGCTCACCGTGCTTTACGATGCAGCTTCGACGATCACCGAACGTTGGAGCGAGAAGTGCCGTCGAGCGATCAGTTCTCATCTTCGATGCGTGTCGTTTCGAGCGCCATCCGGCGCGCCGAGGATTCAGGGCGCTCAGTCCGCAGCAGGAGGTCATCGTGAGGCAAGGACCAGTTACAGCGTTGATGCGCTTGGGAGTGGGCCTGGGGCTCGCACTGAGCATGGCTTGTGGGAGCGAATCGACGACGACCCCCACCACCACCACTTCAGTGGTCGTGCCGACCTTCTCGCCGAACGGCGGGACGTTCACGGCGGTGCAGAACGTCACGCTCGCTACGTCCACGGCTGGAGCGGCCATCCGGTACACGGATGACGGGACCACTCCTTCGTCCACCCACGGGACGGTCTACACGGCGGCTATCCCGGTCGGTTCGACCAAGACGCTCAAGGCGATCGCGTACAAGGCGGGGATGGCGGACTCGGCGGTGGTGACGAAGCTGTTCGACATCCAGCTCCCGGGGATCACTTCGGCGCCGGTGATCCTGCCGGACAGCGTCACCATCAACGACGCCACGGACATCACAATCACCTCGACGATCGGCGCAGTGATCTACTACACGACCGACGGCGCCATACCGACCGAGACGGTCGCGAACCTGTACACGGGGGCGTTCCAGATCAAAGGGAAGACGACCGCGACGGTCAAGGCGATCGCGCATGCGAGCGGGATGAGTGTTTCGGCGGAGACGTCGAAGACGTATACGATCACGCAGGTCGTGGATACACCGGCGTTCGAGCCGGACGGCGGGAGCTTCAGCGGCACCGTGACCGTTACCATCAAGGACGCCACCAGCGGCGCAACGATTCACTACACCACCGGTACGTCCCCGGCCGACCCGACGTGCTCGAGTGGGCAGACCGTCGCTGCGGGCGGCACGATTCCGCCGCTGACCGCCACGAGCTCGCCCATCTCCGTTACGGTCAAGGCGATTGCATGCAAGAACGGAATGACAAGCTCGGCGGTGGCGACGAGCGTTACATACAGCATCACTCCGCCGGACCAACTGCTGCCGCCCACGATGTCGCCGGGAACCGGGACGTACAACAACAATCGGCCCGTCAGCATCTCGCCGAACTCCAACGATACGGGCAACCAGGACGCAGTCATCCACTACACCCGCGGCGCTTCCCCGTCCGCCCCGACTTGCTCCAGCACGACCTATTCCGGAGCTCTGACCGTCAGCTCGACGGAGACGATCAAGGCGATTGCTTGCAAGAATGGGAAGACCGACTCGACCGTGACGACAGAGGTCTACACCATGGTCGTGCTCCCACCACAGTTTGGTCTCACTCCCGGAACTTATGGATCCGCACAGACCGCAACCATTAGTACTAGTAACGGCACGACCACGGCGAGCATCTACTACACGATGTCCACCAACGGAGTCGCCCCTTCGGATCCGACCGGCGCCAGCACGGCCTATCCCAACGGCGGTATCTCGCTGCCGCTCCCGGGTAGCGGCGCAACGACTTACATCATCAAGGCGATCGCTATTCAGAGCGGGTACACCAGCTCGTCGGTGGTGAGTGCGAGCTATACGATTGGGAGCGCGGGTGTTTCGATTGTAAAGGTCGCCGATTTTGAGGCGGACACGGTGGGAACGACCTACCCGGTAAGTTATTACGGCTGGCCGAAGACTGGGGTCAACGGTAGTGTCGTCGCGAGCACGGATCTCTTCACGAGTGCTGACGGGACCAAGGGAGCCGGTACGGGAGACAGCAGCACGAAAGTGCTGGCTGTCCCCGCGGACAACTACGACGAGTATGTCGTGCTTCCGGTCACGTTGCCGAATGGAGCTGTGCTGAGCGACTATGCGTACCTGCATGTCCGGGCGGTCTTTCCGCCCAACGGGAGTGATAATGAGAACAAGAAGATATTCGTCTTTGCCGGCAACATAGGTTCGGATGGTAGGCCGCTCTCCGGGGCAACGCTTCTAAACAGTGGAGGCTCTGGCGGGGGTATTCCGATCGGAGCTTCAGCGTTAACCGGTGGGATGAGCACCGCCTGGACCGAGTTCGTTATCCCGATCGCGGCATCGCCGAGTATTAGTTCAACAGGTTTGCAGATAGCTCTCGGTATTAGTCGAGGAGGGGTCGGAGCGTCGGGTGCCACCACGGCGTACCCCTACTATCTGGATGACATCACCCTGATTCCCAACACGGGCTTGCTCGTGGCGGACTTCGAAGCGGACACGGTGGGAACGACCTACCCGGTAAGTTATTACGGGTGGCCGAAGACTGGGGTCAACGGTAGTGTCGTCGCGAGCACGGATCTCTTCACGAGTGCTGACGGGACAAAGGGAGCCGGTACGGGAGACAGCAGCACGAAAGTGCTGGCTGTCCCCGCGGACAACTACGACGAGTATGTCGTGCTTCCGGTCACGCTGCCGAATGGAGCTGTGCTTAGCGACTATGCGTACCTGCATGTCCGGGCGGTCTTTCCGCCCAACGGGAGTGACAATGAGAACAAAAAGATATTCGTCTTTGCCGGCAACATGGGTTCGGATGGTAGGCCGCTCTCCGGGGCAACGCTTCTAAACAGTGGAGGCTCTGGCGGGGGTATTCCGATCGGAGCTTCAGCGTTAACCGGTGGGATGAGCACCGCCTGGACGGAGTTCCTTATTCCAATCTCGGCATCGCCGAGTATTAGTTCAACAGGTTTGCAGATAGCTCTCGGTATCAGTCGAGGAGGGGTCGGAGCGTCGGGTGCCACCACGGCGTACCCGTACTATCTCGACGACATTGCGCTGATTCAGTAGGTGATTAGACTGAATGGCTGAAAGAGGAATGGACCGTCAATGCTGCGGTCCATTCTTCTGTTGTTGGACCACGTCAGCCAGGACGATACCTGTGCTTTGCGAGCAGGCGACAGCAAGGGCCCACGAGCCGTAGTCGGTCACTTCTCCGGCACGCTCACCATCTGCGCCGTGACCCGCTCGACCTTGCCCCCGGTGTCCACGTCCACATCCACGGTCCACCACCCCGGCGTGAGCCCCACCGCGGTCCGCAGCACCGACTTGCACTTGCATTTGCACGGCTTCCCGACCAGCTTCTCGAGCACGACCACGTGATCCTGCTCGATCTTCGCGGTGACCTGCGCCTTGAGACAGCAGTTGTGCGAGAGGTGGTGCGTCACGATCGCGCCGCCCGGCGCCTTGACCACCTCGACCTCCGAGTCGCCGTCGGCAGGGGCTGAGCGGCTGGTCCGGCTCTCCGTGGAGCTCTTCTGGCCCTTGGAGGCCAAGCAGCCCTCTACGGCCATCCGTGTTCCACCCGGCTCCGCCGGCGGCGTCAGCCCGCTGGCCGGCTCTGGCGCGGCGCGAGGAGCGGGCTTGGCGGGAGGGGTGGGCTCGCTCTTTGGCTGTGGCGCGGGCGTGGTCAGCTCTTCGTCCGTCGGGTCGACCGGCTCTGCGTCCTCGGCGAGCAGGTGGATGGTGGGGGTCAGCAGGAGCGCCGCGATGGCGGCAGCGTGGATCCGGGACATCATGGCGGCACCGTCCTGTGCTAGGCGAAGCGGATTGACTGCATCTTAGCTGAATCGCGCACTCGGCCCCTCGGCGTTCTGATGGGGGCCGGAGGCCAGCGCCCCCCGAGGCCGAAAACCCTGAGGGAACGGTGCGGCTCCATCCTCTTGTTTCTGGTGTCACTTCGGTCGCTTGAGCGTAATCCAGGGCACGCCGGATACTGGTCTTGGCCCTCGGAAGCCGAAACCCCATGAAGGCTGCCAGATTGATGGCAGTTTCGGTCATCAGGGCTGCCGGCCTGGCTGCTCCTTCAACACCCCAGGAGCGGTGCCCCCTACCGGATTGGGGGCTGGCTCCCACCACCGGACCTTATGGGGCCCATCCCAGAGTGCAGATGAGTTACTGCTGCCATCGCAAAATCATGTCTCCCACGGCCCAGATGTCGTTCGGCCCATCTCCCCAGACGCCCCCGAGATTGGCGATGACTCCCGTGTCTGGGTAAGTCCAAGTTTGGCCGTCCCAGTGAACCGTCAGCCCTCTGTATCCGACCCCCCAGACATTGGTAGGTCCGTCGCTCCAAAGACCAAACAGTAGAGACCTGCCGATCGCTGGAGATGACAGAGCACTCCCATCCCAGCGGACCGCATTGCTTTGGTACCCTGCCGCCCAGACATTGCTCGGTCCGCTTCCCCCGACCGTGTACGGCTCGAAGATTCCGTCTGTCTTGCGGGGCTTCCAGCTGATTCCATTCCAGTGCAGGAAAATGCCATGACCATCCGTCATGTCCTGCCCAACGACCCAGACGTCGCTCGAGTCATCAGCCCAGAGGTCTCTGATCGTTGGCTTGAATACCTCGTAGTCTGTCGAGACATTCAGGCTGGTTGTCCACGATTTTCCATCCCAGTGAAGGACGGCGTAACCAGTGTCAGATCCATAACTGAGGGCCCAGACATCGCTCGGCCCAATGGGTGCTGCTTTCGTGATGCTGATCGTTCCTCCATTGCCGAGCGTTGTCCAAGATGCCCCAGTCCGGTGGAGAATGTTGCCGGCGGTGTCCACGGCGTAGACCTCGCCCAAGTT
>Ga0302321_100006478_pt1 | contig 10296 bp, 7 predicted proteins | sample Fen_T0_1_FD_202505 | JGI IMG/M metagenome (GOLD analysis project Ga0302321, IMG submission 202505) | Peat permafrost microbial communities from Stordalen Mire near Abisko, Sweden - Fen_T0_1 | ecosystem: Environmental > Terrestrial > Soil > Wetlands > Permafrost | place: Sweden: Abisko... | reverse complement strand
GCGATACAGCCACGATCGCGGACCTGGCGGGTGACGTCGCCGGCCTCGGGGGCAGCTCGGTGATCCCCCTGCCCAACGGGTCGGTCTACGTCAGTGGCCGGCTCATCCTCGATGCCCCGCAGCTCGCCGAGATCGAGTCCGGCCCCGAGGGCAGCGCCGTCGTGCGGGCCATCATCGACCACGAGCTCGGCCACGTCATGGGTCTCCAGCACGTCGACGACCCGAGCCAGATCATGTACCCGTCGAGCAACGGCTCGGTCACCGAGTTCGCCGGCGGCGATCTCGAAGGCCTGGCCCTCCTCGGCCGAGGCAAGTGCTTCCCGAAGATCTGAGGTTGGCGGGGTCAGCCGGTGAAGGCGTCGGCGGCGCTGACCGGGGTGGCCTGCACCGCGGCGGGGGCGGTCGTCGAGGTGGTGCCGACGGTCGTCGTCGTCACGTCGGCCGCGGTCACGGTGAACCGCACCGGGTCGTAGTCGAACGAGAACTCGACCGAGGTGCCGCACTGGGCCTGCACCTCATAGGTGGCACCGTCGGCGGTGGCCACGGCATCGGCCGGGACGTGCAGGGTGCTGAACCACGTGGTGGTCTCGGGCGACAGCGTGACCGAGTCGAGCACGGTGGCCGCACCGCTGGGATCGAGCACGAGCGACACGCTCACGCCCGTGAACTGGCAGGCGGTGCCGCTCACGTCGATCGAGGTGCCGGCCGGCCCCGAGAAAGGATCGAGGTCGAGCACCGGCGACTCGATGATCTCGATCGATTCCGAGGTGTAGATCGGGGTGGCGGAGCTCACGTTGGTCTGCACGCATTGGGCGGAGACGTCGTAGGTGCCACCGGTGTTCGGGAGCGGGATCGCCACCGACCAACCGCCGTCGCCGAGGTCGGTCTGCGCCTGGGTACCGGTCTCGGGGGCCGGACCGCCGCCGACGGTGACGTGGATCGTGCCGAAGCAGATGCTGGTGTCGTCGCTGACGGTGATGACGGTGCTGCCGGTGATCGGTGACTTCGGGCTGATCGAGAAGCTGTCGGGCGGCACGACCGCGCCTGCTGAGGGCGCGACGGCCACGAGACCGGTGAGGATGGCGACGGCCGCGGCCGCCCGGATGATGCGCACGAGTGCTCCGAACATGGGTGGTGGTGGGAGCGTGACCGTATGACGGGACCCCGCCACGAAGCGTGAGTAGCTCCTAATCAATTCGGGCTCAATTCGGGCTCAATTCGGGCTCGATTCGGGCTCGATTCAGGCTAGATTCGGGTCCTGACCGGCCCGAAACGCTCGAGCATCCGGCAGACTCCTGCGACAGATTCGATCGAGGAGACCCACCGTGACGCGACTCGGCTACCAGATCCCCAACTTCACCTACCCGGGCGTCGACTCGGCTGGGCTCTTCGACAAGGTGGCGGCGCAGGCGGCGGCGGCCGACCGGTCGGGCTTCGACACCGTGCTGCTGATGGACCACTTCTACCAACTGCCCATGCTCGGCGATCCCGACGCGTACATGCTCGAGTGCTACACGACCCTCGGCGCACTGGCCCGGGAGACGAAGAAGGTCCGCCTCGGCGCCCTGGTCACCGGCAACACCTACCGGAACCCCGCGCTCCTGGCCAAGATCATCACCGCCCTCGACATCGTCTCCAACGGCCGGGCCCAGCTCGGCATCGGCGCCGGCTGGTTCGAGTTCGAGCACGACTCGCTCGGCTTCGAGTTCGGTACGTTCACCGACCGCTTCGAGCGCCTCGAGGAGTCGCTGCAGATCATCCTGCCGATGCTGCGCGACGAACGACCCACCGTCGACGGCTCCCGCTACCAGGTGAAGGACGCCATCAACCAGCCGCCGCCGATCAGCCGCATCCCCGTGATGATCGGTGGGAGCGGCGAGAAGAAGACCCTGCGCATGGTGGCCCAGTACGCCGACGACTCGAACCTCACCGCCCCGGTCGACGAGGTCGGTCGCAAGCTCGACGCCCTCGCCGCCCATTGCGAGCGCATCGGCCGGGATCGTTCCGAGATCACCGTCACCAAGGCGCTCAACGTGTGCATCGCCCCCACCCACGACGAGGCCTACGCCGACATGACCACGTTCCTCGGTGGCCGCGGCATGGACCTGGCCACCATGGACGACGCCACCAAGGAGATGATCCTGTCGCTCGTCGTGTGGGGCGACCCCGACGAGGTGGGCGAGCAGTTCACCGCGGTCCTCGGTCTCGGCGTCGACGGCCTCACCTGCAGCCTGCCCGCCAACGGCCACGACCCCGACCGCGTCGAGCTCCTCGGCCAGACCGCCACCAAGGCCCTCGGCCTCTGAGGCAACGTTCGCCGGAGTCAGGTCGGAGCGTCGCGCCGGGGACGTAGGAGCCAGACGCTGAGGAGGGTCAGCACCAGCAGCACGACGGCCGCGACCCGCATCGTGGTGGCGAAGGCCTCCGCGGTGCGGGCGCGGGCGGCGGCCTCGAACGGTCCGCGGAGGTCGCGTCCCAGCTGGGCCACGACCTCCTTGAAGGCCGAGCCGCCGAGCGCGACCTCGTCGGCGCCGTGGCCGACCGGCACGTCGGGGGTGTCGAGGTGCACGGCCACCGACAGGTAGGTCGACGTGCCGATGGCGATGGCCAGGGCCGAGCCGATGAAGCGGCTGAGGCTGAGCATGCCGGCGGCCTCGTCGAGACGGGCCCGCCCCTCCGACAGAACTGCAGGGCCGGTGAGGCCACCGTTGGCGATGCCGGCGCCGACGCCGCACAGCGCGAGTGGCACGATGAGCCCGGACTCGGTGGTGCTGGCCGACGTGGTCGAGAGCCAGGCGAACCCCACGATGGCCAGGCCGAGTCCGGTCAGCACCGGGCCCCACAGGCCGAGCCGACGGGCGAGGAGCTCGGAGAACCGAGCGAACAGGATGATCGACACCGCGAACGGCGCGAGGGCGGCAGCGACGCCCAGTGCGGGGGAGTCGAACACGGCCGCGGACTGGGCGAACAGGTTGAAGAAGTAGATGAGCCCGAGCATGCCGATCGACGCGGCGATGGTGGCCACGTTGGCGCCGAGCACCACCCGGTTGTGCCAGAGGCTGCGGTGCATCAGCGGGTTCGCCGCCCGGGACTCGACCCGCACGAGCACCGCGATCAGGCCCCCCAGCACCACTGTCGTGACCGCGGCCGGCCACGACACCCACCCCCAGGACTCGATGCCGAAGGCGCTGCCGATCCCCACCAGGACGACGATCGAGGACAGGACGGCGCCGCCGTAGTCCCGGGTCGAGGGCCTGGGCAGATCCGACGGGTCGCGTAGCAAGGGCAGGGCCAGCACCGCCGCGATCGTGATGAGCCCGAGCTCGAGCCAGAAGATCGCCCGCCACGACAGGTAGTCGGTGAGCACGCCGCCGACGAGGGGGCCGATGCCGAACGACACCGCGTAGATGAGCCCGCGCCACCGGAAGCCCAGACGGGTGCCCCGGACCGGGGGGTGGGCGGCGATGAGCTCGATCGATGCCGGCATGAGCAGGGCGGCGCCGACGCCCTGGATGAGGCGGGCGGCGATCAGCACGCGGGATCCGGGGGCGATCGCGGCGAGCAGGGCCCCACCACCGAACACGGCGATGCCGATCATGAACGTCTGGGTCCGTCCGATGACGTCGCCGAGGCGGCCACCGATCAGGGCGAACGTGGCCGCGGCGAGCAGGTAGCCGCCGACGATCCACGACAGGGACCGGAGCGTCACGTCCAACTCGTCGACGATGCCCCGGCTGGCCACCCCCACCGCCGTCGTGCTGAGCCCGACCACGACCATGGCCACGCCGACCGCCGCAACCGACCGTTCCGGCTGCCACCAGGGCCGGTTCTCGCTCGACGTCGGGCCATCCATCGGCGCGACGCTACGCGTGAGTGCGCCCCGCGGGTCGCCCGGAACGGGTGATCCCCGAAAGCGTGCGCGTGTGCGTCGCGGTCCTTCTAGCCTGACCACCATGCTGAGGGTGACGATCAAGGGACTGCTGGCTCACAAGATCCGGTTCGCGCTCACGACCTTCGCGGTGGTCATCGGCGTCGGGTTCGTGGTCGGCACCATCGTGTTGACCGACAGCGTGCGGGCCCAGTTCAACCAGCTCTTCGTCGACATCAACAAGGGCATCGACCTCCAGGTGCGGGGCGTCGACAAGTTCGACCAGGGCGCCTTCGGTCAGACCCCACCGTTCGATGAGTCCGTGCTGCCCCAGGTCGAGGCGGTCCCCGGCGTGAAGTCGGTGGGCGGCAATGCCGGCGGCATCAAGGCGCTGGTGGTCGGCGCTGACGGCAAGACGGTCGACCCCACGGGTGGCCCGGCCCTGTCGGTGACGTGGATGCCGGACTCGCCGAACTCGTCGCTGATCGTCGTCGACGGCGCGCCACCCTCCTCTGATCAGCAGGTCGGCCTCGACGTCGACACCGCCAAGCGCGCCGGCGTGAAGGTGGGCGATTCGGTCGTGATCATCACGCCGATCTCGCCCGATACCACGTACGAGGTCTCCGGCATCTTCAAGTTCGGGCCGAACAACTCCCTGTCGGGCGCCACCTTGGCCGCGTTCACGCTGCCCGAGGCGCAGCACATCAACCAGCTCGACGGCAAGCTGCAGAGCATCGACGTCAAGGTCGACGACAACGCCTCGGTCGATCAGGTCCAGGCGTCCATCCAGGCGACTCTGCCGGACGGGGTCGAGGTCGTGCCGGCATCGACGGTCGTGTCCGACAGCCAGGCAGGGATCAGCCCGCTCATCGACACGTTCGGCAACGTGCTGCTCGGCTTCGCCGGGGTGACCCTGTTCGTGTCGGCCTTCCTCATCAGCAACACGTTCACCATCGTCGTCGGCCAACGGGTCAAGGAGCTCGCCCTGCTGCGAGCCATCGGCGCGAGCCCCAGGCAGGTGGCCGGCGCGGTGATGCTCGAGGCCCTGATCGTGGGCATCCTCGCGTCGATCATCGGCTTCGTGGCCGGGATCGTCATCGCGTTGCTGCTCAACGCCGTCCTCAGCGCAGCCGGCTTCGGCACCAGTGGGACCAGTCTCGTGATCTCCTCGAGCGCCTTCATCGCCGCCTTCCTCGTCGGCATCGTCGTCACGTTGCTGTCGGCCGTCAGTCCGGCGTGGAAGTCGACCACGGTTCCTCCGGTTGCGGCCATGCGTGACGGCTTCACCTTCAAGGGCCTGTCGATGCGCACCCGATTCATCGGCGGCATGACCATGGCCCTGCTGGGCGGCGTCTTCATCGCCCTGGCCCTGTTCACCGGCGCCGACACGGTGCCGCTGCTCGCCGGCATGATCGGCGGCGCGTTGCTGGTGTTCCTCGGCGTGGCCCTGTTCAGCCCCTCGGTCGCCGCTCCGGTGGCGCACCTCATCGGCTTCGCCCTGCGCCCGTTCAAGACGCCCGGGCACCTCGCGGACCAGAACGCGGCCCGCAACCCCCGCCGCACCGCGTCGACCGCGTCGGCGCTGATGATCGGCCTGGCCCTGGTGACGACGGTGCTCGTGGTCGGCACGTCGTTGAAGGCCACCTTTCAGCAGACGATCGATCGCACGGTCACCGCCGATTGGTATGTCGTGCCCAACTCGTTCGTCGGGTTCGACCCGGCGCTCACCGCGTCGCTGAGCAAGCTGCCCGAGCTGTCCGCGGTCGCAGCGGTCCGGCGGGGCCAGGTGCAGGTCGACGGGTCCACCAAGCAGGCCAGCGCGGCCGACTTCGGCGAGCTTTCCCAGGTGTTCGACCTCGGGCTGACCTCGGGTGAGGTCGGCTCCGGCACCCATGGTGTGATCGTCAACAAGAGCCCGGCCAAGGACCTCGGACTGTCGGTGGGTGACCAGGTGACCGTCGTGTTCAACGACACCGGAGCGGTCACGTTGCCGGTGGTCGGCATCAGCGCCGAGTCCGGCTTCCTCGGCAACTGGATCATCGACCTCGACACGTTCTCGGCCAACACGAGCGCGCAGCTCGACCAGACCGTGGCGGCCAAGACCGCCGAGGGCGTGAGCGAAGCCGATGCCCGGGCCGCCATCGAGCCGGTGGTCGAGCCCTACAAGGACGTCAAGCTGCAGGACCGCGCCGCCTTCACCAAGGCCCAGGTGGGCCAGATCGACACCGTGCTGGTGGTGGTCAACGTGTTCCTGTTGCTGGCGATCATCATCGCCGTCATCGGCATCGCCAACACGCTGGCCCTGTCGGTGTTCGAGCGCACCCGTGAGCTCGGCCTGCTGCGCGCCGTGGGCATGTCCCGCAAGCAGCTCCGGCGCATGGTGCGGCTCGAGGCGGTGATCGTCGCGGTGTTCGGGGCGCTCCTCGGGCTGTTGGTGGGGCTGCTGTTCGGCTTCGCGGTGAGCGCGGCGCTCCCCGATGACTTCATCTCCGGCATCACGGTGCCGTACGGCACGCTCGTGTTCCTGGTGGTGCTCGCCGCCGTCGTCGGGGTGCTGGCCGCGATCCTGCCGGCCCGTCGGGCCAGCAAGCTCGACATCCTCGACGCCGTCGCCCAGGACTGATCCTGAAATCTCGCTCAAAGTGAGATTTAACCAACTCTCTGTAGTGCTTTTGGCTCATGTCGACTACGGTCCGTGAGACGAGGAGACGGAGAGCGTTGGAGCGGCTGGAGGGTCGCTGAGGACGCCGGAGCGCTGGAGGGCGAACCGCATGTGGGCGACAACGATGCGAAGTGGCAGGAAGCACGACGACCGGGACCTCGATCGCGCCTCGGTCATCGTCGAGCCGGACGAGGGACCGACCACGACCCGGCACGACTTCGGGCACGGTGAGGTTCGGGCCCGACGGCACCGCAACCCGGACCGCACGCTCGGTGGGTGGGTGGCCGAGACGGCGCACGCCGACAGCGAGGCCGTGGTGGCCACCGATGCGGTCGTGTTCGGCAACGCCCGGGTCTTCGGGCCGTGCCTGATCCTCGGCCGGGCCCGGGTGTTCGACTTCGCCCGGGTGAGCGGCGGCTCGGTCGTGTCCGACGACGGTGAGGTCTCCGAGAGCGCGATCGTGACCGACGGGGTGGTCGCCGAGTGGGCGGTCGTCGCCGGCTCCGCCCGGGTGCAGGGCGGGGTGGTGCGGGGCACCGCCCTCGTCACCGACGGCGCCCGGGTGAACAGCGGCGCCGTCGTGCAGGACCGGGCCGAGGTGCGGGGCCTGGCCTTCGTCACCGACGGTGCGGTCGTCACCGGCGACACCATCGTCGAGGGAGCCGTTCGGGGCGACGTCATCGTGCTCGACGCCCGGGTCGACGCCGAGGAGGACGTGGTGCCCGCCGATGCGGCCGCCGCCGGGCCGTACGTGGCCGAACACGTCGACCTGCTCGGGGGCGACGAGCTCATCGAGCCCGACGAGGACGTCTCCGCCTTCTAGCTCGCGTTGCCTCCGGCGAGGTGGAGCTTGCGCCGGATCGGTTCGTCGCGTCGGCTCGCCACGGAGGTGGCGGCCCGGTCGAGTCGCACGACCCGGGCCCGGCCCGACTCCTTCGCCTGGTACATCGCGGCATCGGCCCGGTGCAGAAGTTCCTTGGCCTCGTGGTTCTCGTCGGTGGCGATGGCCACGCCGACCGAGCCGGTGATGAGCAGGCGGTGCCCGGCGACCTCCATCGGTTGGGCGACCGCATCGAGCAGGCGGTGGGCGCAGTCGACCGCGCAGTTCGCGCTCTCGAGGTCGGGCAGCAGCACGGTGAACTCGTCGCCTCCGAGCCGGGCGATCACGTCGCCTTGGCGCAGGACGGCCGAGAGCCGGCGGCTCACCTCGAGCAGGAGCTCGTCGCCGGCGCCGTGGCCGAACGAGTCGTTCACCTTCTTGAACCGGTCGAGGTCGAGGTAGAGGACGGCGAACGTGCCGCGCTCGTCGAACGAGTCCGCCGCCGCCTGCAGTCGCTCGAGGAACAGGGCGCGGTTGGCCAGGCCGGTGAGCGGATCGTGGCTGGCGGTGTGCTCGAGGTGCTCCTGGGCGATGCGCCGCTCGGTGAGGTCGGAGCTCAACAGCAACAGCGACACCGGCCGACCGTCGGGGCCGGGCTCGGGCACGATCCGGGTCTCGAGGTGGCGCACGCCGGTCGGCGTCATCACCTCGTAGGTGTGGGTCTGGATCTCGTTGGTGTCGAAGGCCACGGCGAAGGAGCTGTTGATGGCATCCCTGGCCGAGTCGGCGAGTTGGAGGCGGCCGTCGGTGGTGTCGAGGAGGATGCGCTCGGCCGCCGGGTTGGCGTACAGCAGCTCGCCGTCGGGCCCGATGCGCATGACCGGGTCCGGCAGGTTGTCGATCAGGGCGGCGAAGCGGGTCTGGCTGTGGGCCACGGTGCGCTCGAGGGCGGCCTCGACGTGCTTGCGGGCGAGGATCTGGGAGAAGGTCGAGCCGAGGACCCCGAGGATGGTGAGGTCCTCGGGCGTCCAGGTGGCTGATCCGACGATCCAGTCGAAGCCGACGCTGCCGACGGTGAGGCCGTCGCTGACCATCGGCAGCTCGAGCAGGGAGCGGATGCCGTTCTCGTCGAGGAACGCCCGGTCGGCGGCCCACTCGTCGCCGAGGGACTCGGTGTCGCTGACCGCGATGATCTCGCCTCGAAGGCTGCGGACCGTGGTGATCGGCACCGAGTCGAACGAGATCTGCTGGTAGCCCTCGAGCTCGGGTTCGGTGAGCGCCGAATGCCATTCGTGGGTCATCGACTCGGATCGGTCGGCGAGGTCGTAGGCCAGCACGTAGCCGCGGTCGGCGCCGAGGAACCGGGCGATCTCCTCGAGCGCCCAGACCACGGTGTCGTCGATGGCATCGGCCACCACGTTGAGGAACCGCTGCTGGATGCGTTCGAGCAGCACCTCGAGCTCGGTCTTGCGCAGGAGCGCGGCCTCGACGCGACGCTGCACCGTCTCGTCGCGCACCGTGAGCAGGAACCAGATGTGTCCGTCGTGGGCGAGCCGCCGGACTCGGAGGTTGAGGTCGTGCCAGGCCAGTTCGGCGAAGCAGACCCGTACCGAGATGCTGGCGACCGGGTGCTCCCGGCGGTCGGATCGGACCGAGTCGAAGGTCTCGACCATGCGCCCGATGTCATCGGGGTGCACCAGGTCGAGCAGCGATTGGCCGATCACCTGGTGGTTGGTGAAGCCGGTGACGCGGTGCAGGGTGAGCGAGGCGAACCAGCACCGGGAGCGGTCATCGACGATGAGAGCCAGCTCGGGCGACTGCTCGGCGACCTGCATCCAGAGCGAGGCGGGAAGCTCGGCGGTCAGGGGGTCGTTGCTCACCCCTCGATCATCGACCAGAACGGGGTCGGGGAGCAGGAAAATGCAGGCATCGGGCGAAGTTGAGCCGTCGGACCCAAGGCCAGTGGCCTCATCCTGGTCACGGTCCGCGGTCTACTGACCGGTATCTGTCACAGTAGGTGCAAAAAATAGGCCACACGCATCATGGTTGTGTGACCACGGAGAGTGTCATAGTCTCCTGGCAGCACATCCCACGTCGGTTCCCGTTTGGCGGGACGACGAACCCCCATACAAAGGAACCAGACCAGAATGCTCACTTCATACGAGTTCGTCAGCGCTTTCCTGCAGTCCCGTTGCAAGACCGACCGTGGTGCCTCCCTCGTGGAGTACGCCCTGCTCGTGGCCCTCATCGCCGTTGTCTGCATCGTCGCCGTGACCTTCCTCGGCAAGAGCGCTTCCAGCAAGTTCTCGTCGGTCGGCTCGGCCGTCGCCGGCTGATCCAGCCACACCGGCTGTAGCGAAGGGGCGGACCGCGAGGTCCGCCCCTTCGTCGTTTTCAGGAAAGGCCGAGCCGGGCGCCGAGCGGCTCGAGGTCGGCCGGTGCCAGCACCGATCCGGTGAGGCCCCAGACCCCGGCGAACACCTCGGCGGGCGCGCCGGCCTGCATGCCGCCGAGCAGCTCGGCCCGGTTGTCGATGTTCATGGCTGGCAGCATGATCGCCAGCGACTGGGCCATCAGCTCGGGCGGGATGCTCGAGATCAGCGCACCGTGGATCGCTTCGACGGCCTCGATGCCGATGGCGGATTCGAGGTCGGGCATCACCACGCGCTCCTCGAGGTCCTGGTGGTCGAGGTAGGCGCTGGTGAACGAGGCCAGCTCGAGGTAGAGGTGATGCGAGGAGAGCCGCGACCCGGCCTGGCCGGCGGTGACATCGACCTCAGCGAGGAAACGGAGGTCCTCCATCCGGGCCTCGAGCCTGGCGTGATCGGACTCGATCCGCTCGGCCAGGGCGGGCATGTGCACCTCGATCGCCGGCTGCACGTGGCCGTCCTCGTGCTCGGCGTGGGTGGCGAGCAGGGTGGTCAGGTCGTCGACCCGATCGGCGAG
>Ga0302321_100006476_pt1 | contig 10298 bp, 7 predicted proteins | sample Fen_T0_1_FD_202505 | JGI IMG/M metagenome (GOLD analysis project Ga0302321, IMG submission 202505) | Peat permafrost microbial communities from Stordalen Mire near Abisko, Sweden - Fen_T0_1 | ecosystem: Environmental > Terrestrial > Soil > Wetlands > Permafrost | place: Sweden: Abisko... | reverse complement strand
TACACGCAGGTCGATCGGATGGCACAATAGCCATCAACGTAAGGAATTGCTGAGCTTGTTCTCGTTCCACAAAACAAGCAAAATGCGTTGATGGCTATTGTGCACGATAAATTCGGCACCTTCAAGGAACATCGTATTTTTCTCTTCCACCTGTTCATCTCGTTTTGTTATTCTTACGTTGATGGCTCCGATGACTGTAATAGAGTTGAGATGAAGGGCGCCGTCAATGTACATGTTCGAGTTCTATGCTATCTGCAGTAGCGGAGATGGTGATTACCAGTAGCGCTCCTCTAACCAGGGGTTTGCTCGATTGTGATAGCCACGCTGCTCCCAGAAGCCTGGGCGGTCCTGCTCCATAAATTCTAATCCATCCAGCCATTTAGCACTTTTGTAGGCATAAAGTTTGGGAACGAGGAGCCGTACCGGGCCGCCATGCTCGCGTGCCAGCTCTTCTCCATCATGTTTGAAGACGATCATTACATCATCGTCATCGAGATCTTCTAATGGCAGATTGGTGGTATACCCTGTCCATGAGTGCGCTGTAACAAATTTCGCATTAGGAAGCAGTTTAGCGCGTTGTAAGATCTCGCGTATATGAATCCCCTCCCATGCGTTGTCGTAGCGGCTCCACGTCGTTACACAGTGAAAATCAGTGGTGAGATTTGTGTGAGGGAGCGCTAGAAATTCTTCCCAGTTGAGTTCCAGAGGATTTTCGACCAGGCCGGTAACTCTGAATTTCCAGTCTGCTGGCATACTGCTGGGCGTGCGCTCATAGCTCAGAACTGGCCATTTCTTGGTGAGGTATTGTCCCGCTGGTAGGCGATCCAGGCCATCGGGGCGTTTTTCAACTTCGGCTGGGGCTTTCTTATTGAACAAACTCATTGTGCTGCTTCTCCTTCTATCTTCTTGCTTGCTATCTCATATGAGTCGATATAGACACGTATATCTCTATTAATGCTATCAAATTTTAGCACTACATCATTATCTTTGTTAACCTGCTAATCGTGCTGAATATTCCGGCTCAAGCTACCAAAAATAAATAATCTGTGCAGCGCTATTTTGTGTTGTCCGGGGGTAAGAGGTTGTATACCTGTATAAGAGGGCAGTGATATAATCAGTCCGAGTCCAATCAGACAATAGCCGTGATGGACGTATTTATGGAGATAAATTGGAGTTTTATGACGACGATACAAGAAGCCTTACGCCAGGGCGCACAGGCGTTGGCCTCCGCTGATTTACAGGGTGTGCGTCTTGATGCTCAGGTGCTCTTAGCGCATGTGCTTGGGCTGGAACGTGCGCAACTGTATGCTTACCCTGAGCGTGAGCTAACGACTGAGCAAGAACAGGTTTATCAAGTTTTGTTGGATCGCCGTGCGCAGCGTGAGCCAATGGCGTATATTCTGGGTCATAAAGAGTTTTATGGCCTGGACTTCTCGGTCGATCATCGTGTGTTGATACCGCGCCCGGAGACGGAACTGCTCATTGAGTCTGCACTGACACATATCCGTTCGCGGCTGGCGGCTGGTAGTGTGCCTGTTGTGGCCGATATCGGTACAGGTAGCGGGGCTATCCCCATTACAATAGCGGTGGAAGAGCCGCGTCTCCCCTATCTCTTCGCTTGTGATATTTCTGCGGCGGCGCTTGAGGTGGCGCGGATGAATTGTGAGCGTCATCATGTGACCGAGCGTGTACGCCTTTTGCAGGGTGATCTGCTTGCGCCCCTCCCAGAGCCTGTAGATATCTTGCTGGCTAACCTGCCCTATGTTGGTACCCTTGAATTAGACTCAATGTCGCCCGATGTATTGTCTTATGAGCCACATCAGGCGCTCTTCAGTGGCCCAGATGGGCTAGACCTGTTGCTACGTTTATGTACGGAGACTGAAAAATCTGCTATGTTAAAGCGTGGAGGGGTAATGCTCCTGGAGATCGGCTATCAACAGTGCAAACCGTTAACTCTTGCCCTTCGTTCACTATGGCCACAAGCCAGGGTTAGCTGTAAGAAAGATTATGCAGGCTGGGATCGTCTGGTTGAAGTCGTTGTCTGACACTGGCTTGCACACAGGAAGCTGCTTCGCTATAAAGTGCTCATGGCGGCGTTATCTATTATGCGTGGTAGAGCATTGCAGGGTGAAGCAAAGGCAGACCGATGAGGATTTGCCGAGAATGTTTGTTGTTTACCACTACAGGGGGCTTGTTATGGTTCTGGCGAGTATGGCGCTGGCTCTGCTTACTCCAGCGGTGCAATCGGCTGATCCTATCACAGATATTTTCTGGATGGTTGTGGGAGGGGTGAGTGCATTCTTGTTATCATACCTATTTATCTTTGGTCTGATCTTACTGGGCCGGAAATTCCCGTTGGTGCGCAAAGCTGAACCGGGTAGGAAGCAAGATAATGTATCACGCCTGGGGGGGGTTGCAATCTTTCTGGCATTTGTCATTGCTTCATTGCTTTTTTATATACGCGATACCGAACTGGAGACCAAAGAAATAATCATTTACTGGTTGTTTCTAGCTGCATCACTCTTGATTGTGATTGTGCATGCCTATGACGATGTGAAGCCTTTAAAACCGTTGCCAAAGCTGCTTGCACAGACGGTGGCTGTTATAATCATCCTGGGTCCATTTATTAATGGGCGTTTCAATGGTGTTCTCTTGTTTGGCTTTAGTAATCCTTTTCAGGCCATCTTCTCTTTGCCCTGCTGTAATGCATCTGTTGTCAACATTTTCATCAGCGATCCTACGATCAGCTTACTCGCCATACCCGCCGTATTCGTGACGTGGTTCTGGATGGTGGGTATGATGAACACGGTGAATCTTATTGATGGTCTGGATGGTCTGGCGGCCGGCGTGGTGGCGATTACAGGCATCTTCATTACGATTACAAGCTACTTTTTGCATCAGTATACGATTGCGTTGCTCTCGGCGATCTTTACGGGTGCTGTCCTCGGTTTTCTGCCTTTCAACTGGAACCCGGCGAAGATCTTTATGGGAGATAGCGGGTCGCAATTTCTGGGGCTGGGGCTGGCGGTCCTATCTATTATGGGCGGGGCGAAGGTCGCGCTGGCATTGATGGTATTGGGTGTGCCGATTATGGATGTGGCTGTAGTCGTTATAAACCGCATTCGTCGTGGTCAGCATCCATTGCACTATGATAAGACGCATTTGCACTATCGTCTGCAGGCCACAGGCTTGAGCGTGAAGCAGATCTGCTATGTGTTTTATGCTCTGACAGCTATCTTTGGTATTCTCGCCTTACGCTTTGAGCATTTCTATAAGCTGTTAGGCATTGCTCTGGTAGTGGCGACTATAACTATCATGATTGCCTGGATTGATATTCGCCAGCAGAAGCGTGGCACGCCGATTAAGTTGGATGGTCCTGATCCAGATCCTCGCCCGGTGGGTTCTGATGGGAGCCCTGCGATGCCTGTCACACCACCACAGGAATTTTCGATGACAGATAATGTGGATATGCCTCAATTTCAGCTTGGCGATGCACTTGAAACGCCGTAACAGGGTCAGCCCCGCGTGTAGACAACCACAAGGGATTGTCTACACGCGGCGAATGCCGCAGAACGATGTCGGGCGTGTAATAAACGTTTTAGCGATCTATCTACTCGCCGTTAGAGGTGCCTCTCTATTCAGGTCTGTATGTTTTCTGACATCCTCCGCCAGCATATGCTTGAGGAAGTGGCCCGTATAGGACTTTTCGTTTTCGGCCACCTCTTCTGGTGTCCCTTCAGCTATAATATAGCCACCCTTGTCTCCTCCTTCAGGGCCCAGGTCGATGATCCAGTCTGCACTTTTGATGACATCCAGGTTGTGCTCGATGACGACAATGGTATTGCCTGCATCAACCAGACGTTGCAGCACGCCAAGCAGGCGATCAACGTCGGCAAAGTGCAGCCCGGTCGTGGGCTCATCGAGAATATACATTGTCCGTCCTGTGCCGCGTCGTGAGAGTTCGGTTGCCAGCTTGACACGTTGAGCCTCGCCACCGGATAGCGTGGTTGCTGGCTGCCCCAGGCGCATATAGCCGAGCCCTACATCGTTGAGCGTCTTCATCTTGCTATAGATGGAGGGTACATTTGAGAAGAAGTCGAGGGCCTCTTCTATCGTCATATCCAGCACGTCGGCGATGGTCTTGCCTTTGTAGTGGATCTCCAGCGCTTCGCGGTTATAACGCTTGCCCTCACAGACTTCGCAAGGTACATAGACATCCGGCAGGAAGTTCATCTCGATCTTAACGATGCCTTCACCTTTACATGCTTCACAGCGTCCGCCCTTGACGTTAAAAGAGAAGCGGCCCGGCATGTAGCCACGTATGCGTGACTCCGGTACTTGTGAGAAGATGTCGCGCACGATTGTAAATGCATTGGTGTAGGTCGCGGGATTAGAGCGCGGGGTGCGCCCAATCGGTGACTGATCGATGTCGATAACTTTGTCCAGATGCTCCAGTCCTTCTATCGTATCGTGCTCACCTGGCTTATCGTGGGCGCGGAAGAAGAACTGTGAGAGCTTACGATAGAGAATGTCAGTAATCAATGTGCTTTTGCCGGAGCCTGAAACGCCCGTAATAGCAACAAACTTGCCCAGCGGAATCTCCACATCGACGTTTTTCAGGTTGTTTTCGCGTGCACCCCGAACTGTGAGCGTCTTTCCGTTGCCTGCACGTCTGTTCTCTGGTATCTCGACGCGTTTCCGTCCCGACAGATAATCGCCTGTCAGTGAGTTGTGGTTGGCTACGATCTCGTCGTAAGTGCCTTCGCCGACAACATAGCCACCATGTTCACCGGCACCAGGGCCGATATCAATGATATAATCGGCGGCATGCATGGTATCTTCATCGTGCTCAACGACCAGCAAGGTGTTGCCCAGGTTGCGCAGGCGCTCCAGCGTATGAATCAAGCGCTGATTGTCGCGCTGATGGAGCCCGATGCTCGGCTCATCCAGGATATAGAGCACGCCCATCAGCCCCGAGCCTATCTGTGTTGCTAGCCGGATACGCTGGGCCTCGCCTCCTGATAGACTGGCCGCTGCCCGGTCCAGCGTCAGGTAATCCAACCCGACATCAAGCAGAAACTGCAGCCGGGCATGAATCTCTTTGAGGATCTGCCGGGCGATAAAGCGTTCGCGGTCGCTCAATCTGGCCTGAACCAGTGATCCGTGGATATCAATGGGTGTCAGTGGGTCTCCGAGCAGTGATCCATCTTTGTTTGCTTTGCTGGCTTTGCTGGCTTTTTTGTTTGTCGCTGGAAGATGTGTGATGACTGGCTCGATCTCGGCGCTGCCATTTTCCAGATCCTGGAAGAAGTTCTGTGCATACGAGATGGCGAGCCGCGTCACCTGCACAATATTGCGTCCACCAACCGTCACTGCCAGCGCCTCTGGCTTGAGCCGTGCTCCATGACAGACCGGGCAGACACGTACCGACATAAATGCTTCTATCTCTTCACGCACACCATCGCTCTCGGTCTGCTTATAGCGCTTATCCAGATTGGGAATAACCCCTTCGAAGTGGGTGGAGTAGCTGCGCATATGGCCGTGCTGTGGCGTATAGTTAATGGTAAGCGGCTCTTCGACGCCATACAGGATCTTCTGCTTCAGGTCGGCAGGCAGGTCCTTCCAGGGCGTATTGAGATCAAAGGTATAGACTGAGGCTAACGCTTCCAACGTAGCTGCATGCCATTGACTGCCATTAACGACCTTGCTCCACGGCGCGATTGCCCCCTGCAAGATACTAAGTTCGGCATTGGTAATGACCAGATCAGCATCGATCTCTTGCTGTGTGCCCAGTCCGGTACAGTTTGGGCAGGCTCCGTGCGGATTATTGAAGCTAAACGTGCGCGGGGCGATCTCTGGCAAGCTGATGCCACAGTAGACGCAAGCGGCTCGTTCTGAGAAGAGGATCTCCTCGCCCTCGACGACGGATACCAGCACCACGCCGTTGCCTAGCTTGAGGGTTGTCTCCAATGAATCGCTAAGACGCTGCCGGAAGGCTGGATCAATCTCTTCATGCCTGAGTTCGGCGATATCTGGTTCGTCAATGCCATCTTCGTCTCTGTGTGCAATCTGTGCTGCGTTCACTTCATACATCGTAGCAGGTTCGGCCACGCGTTTGAGTTGTGGACGCTTTGTTTGTTCCTGCTCGTCGTGCTTGTTTTTGCGAATCACAAGACGGTCAACAACCACTTCGATGGTATGCTTCTTCTGTTTATCGAGCTCAATCTCGTCACTCAGCTCCAGAATTTTGCCATCGACGCGCACACGCACGTAGCCTGAGCGGCGCATATCTTCGAAGACGTTTTTGTATTCACCTTTGCGCCCTTGTATCAGCGGAGCGAGAAGCAGGATACGCGAGCTATCTGGCAGGCTCAATATAGAGTCAACGATCTGCTGCTGCGTCTGCTGGCTTACCTCGCGTCCACATTGAGGGCAATGCTGATGTCCCACGCGTGCGTATAAGAGGCGCAGGTAGTCGTATATCTCGGTGACGGTGCCTACGGTAGAACGAGGGTTATGGCTGGTCCCCTTCTGGTCGATGGAGATTGCTGGTGAGAGACCATCGATATGCTCGACATCGGGCTTGTCCATCTTATCCAGAAACTGGCGTGCATAGGCCGAGAGCGATTCTACATAACGGCGTTGGCCTTCTGCAAATATAGTGTCGAATGCCAGGCTGCTTTTCCCTGAGCCTGAAAGTCCCGTGATGACCACTAGCTTATCTCGTGGTATGGTCACGTCGATATTTTTTAGATTGTGCTCACGAGCACCACGTATCACTATTTTATCTTGAGGCATACTCTCAAACCGCCCATCCTGTTTACTGTCTTTATTAAAAATACAAAATGATGGCCCTGTAGAAACGGCCTCATTGTTGCCTCTACCGAGCTACGCTTATTTATAAATGACGCATTGTGCCCTATACTGCATGTTGGCACAAACAAACGTTCTATACACACTACTATACTTGTTATCTGGAAGTCAAGAGGTACTAGAATGGGTTGGCAGGATGGAAAGGGAGGCGGCCTTTCTATCCTAATATATGGTACGGAAGAACATTTTTTTGTCGTGCTCAATTCAATGTATCTATAACATAATACGGAGAAGGTGGCTTCGACGTTCTCACTTCTTAATAACAATAGAGAAATAAGCTCTATTCCCCCTATTCCTTGGCACTATACAAAATCATCTGTATCTACAATATATAGCGATGCGTGTAGACATGAGAGCTGCACGTCTCTAACTCTTCTGCAACAAGGGCTTTATGCAGAACGTATGATTTCTATAGATACCTGCTTTATCCATGTGGGGTGTCAGGCGCTATTTGGGTGCCTATATAATGTAAATGGGCCAGAATTTCTCTAACTCAAAATAGCAGGAAAGAGATCCAATGTGGCAGACTCTACGCTTGCAGAAGCTGGTAGGTTTTTACGTTTGTTTGTTTGTTATATATTGTTAGGTATTAAGTCTATCTGATTAAGAGTATAAAATGAAAAAAGGTATTCAAGTGGATAGTGTGAAAATAGAGCAGAGTGCTCAGAAGCGCAATCGTCTTGTGCGTGAGATTGTAGAGACGATTGTTTTGACGGCCCTCATGTTTTTTGTGATCAATCAGGTACTGCAAAATTATGATGTTGAAGGTCCAAGCATGGAGCCGAGCTTACACACTCAAGAACGTATTATGGTGGATAAAATCTCGTACCTGTTTCATACCCCTAATCGTGGCGATGTTGTTGTGTTTGTGGCTCCTCCCCATCCTACCATGAACTATGTCAAGCGTATCGTTGCGGTGCCGGGCGATACTATTACGATTAAGGGCAATACAGTCATCGTCGATGGCAAGACACTGCTTGAGCCGTATGTTTCTCCCAACTATCAAGGCAACCCCTATCCTCCTGTGATAAACCTTGTGGTGCCGCCTGGCGACTACTATGTGTTGGGTGATGATCGCGCAAATAGCTCCGACTCACGCGATTGGGGCTTTGTACCACGCAAAGACATTATTGGACGTGCCGCCCTGATCTACTGGCCGCTTGGTCAGGATAACAATGGCTTCTTACCAGATATGTCAGCAGTCTTCAAGGGTCTTCATTGATCGCTTTCTTATACCAGAGCATCAGGGATTGCTAAAGGGGATCAATGTGTAGTACCTTTGGGGTGGATGATCTCCTGGTGGGTGGAATATTGCAGTTCTTCCTGGTATGCTTAAGCCAGTAGAGAAGGTGCTGTGCCTTTTAATAATATGGCAAGGTTCAAATAACCTTTTTGGGGAAATCTGGTGGATTTAGATTACGATTTTGAGAAGCACTATCGCTTGATGCGCGAGGTTATAGAGACTCTGGTCTTGACCGTCCTGATGTTTTTGGTGATTCGTCTGGCTGTGCAGAATTTTAATATCGATGGTATGAGTATGGAGCCGAATCTGCACAACCAGGAGTTAGTGTTGGTTGATAAGTGGTCGTATCGTTTTAATAGCCCGGGGCGTGGCGATGTCATCGTCTTTGTGGCTCCCCCCAATCCTGCTCAGGATTATATCAAGCGTATCATTGGCCTGCCGGGCGATATCGTGACTATCAAGGACACGCAAGTCTTTGTGAATGGGAGAGCCCTGGATGAGACCTACATTGATCCGCGCCGTCAGGGGAATCCTTACGCGCCGACTTCCAACCTGGTCATACCAGATGGGGCTTATTTTGTGCTGGGCGATAATCGCAATGGCAGCTCCGACTCGCGTGACTGGGGCTGTGTACCGCAAGGGAATGTCATCGGTCGTGCCGCACTCGTCTACTGGCCGCTTGGACTTGATAATAACGGCCTGCTCCACGATGTTTCGCCCATTTTTCAGAATGTCATTTCCCCGCCAGAGAAGGCCGCAACGAAAAACATCTGTACCATCAAGCACAATCAACCCGCAGTGGCAGGACAATCGTCCAGTGGCTCGGACATGTGGCTATTGCTGGCCATGCCTAGCATATACATATCCTTCAATCGTTCGCGCAACCTCTCGAAATTCGTGCGCTCACATAAACATTAGTTCAGAGTCAGGTCAACTTCGTGGTCTTTGAGCTGCACATTGCTGATTGAGCGCTGGAGTTTAGACTGGGCCGCGTTAAGATGTTTGTTTAAGAGATTGGTCATCTCATCGGGCGACATGATAGCTGAAAAGATGCCCTCGGTACCGACTTGATTGACGGCGAGTTGACCATTATTAACTGTTGGTATCAGTGTTATCGCACATGGGAAGTTATACAGTTGAAAGTCCAGGCGAATATTTTTTCCAGTTATACTCGTCGTGGGATGCTGGACAGGGTTTGAAGGCGCGAGATTGAGCACAATTAAGTTGTTGATTGTGTTTTCATTTATGGGTATGGTTATGCCGGGCGGTAATTGTTTTGCCTGGGTTGGAATCTGATCAATCGCGGATGTCAATGCGTTATCCAACTGGCCCTGGGCGATGTCATGTGCATAAGGACGGAGCGCAAATACCCATCCAGCTCCAACGATAAGTAATAGTATTACAAATGTGGTGAGACAACCCAGGATGCATCCTACGCCACTTTTTTTTCTTCCCTGATTATATGGTGCTTTATTGACGGCTGCTGGCAACTTCTGTGACCCTTTCATCGTTGTATTTAATCGATAGTATACTAACGGTTGAGCATCCTCAGAAGGAGACAGCGCTATACTGTCTTCTTCATCCTCTATTGTAGCTGTTTCAGCTATTCCTTCCGAGTCCACAAGTTCTGGATGCGGTATACTACGAGCCTCAAATGGAAGTGTGGTTATATCGAAGGGTGTCACTGGTGTTGCTATATTTTGCTGCAGTTCCTCTTTTGCGGCATGTGCCGTTTGCTCTGCTTTTAGCTTTTCCAGGTTCTCGCGGTCGACTATGATTGTGGGTCCGTCATAAGTAGTATTTGTGTGTATGCTTTGTTGGTCATGCGGGATGACAGCCGCAGGCTCGTCTACAGTCTCACTGAGTGTTGGCTCGACGACTTTTTTATCGACCTCATCAAGCTTTGCAAGTGTTGTGTGTCGTTCATGTATACTCTTTTTCTCTTTTTTGTCTGCATTCTGCAGTGACGGTGTTGGCTGCGTCGGTATTGGACGTTTTGGTGGTCGAACTGGTTGATTAACTTGTTTGGGTCTGGGTGGGGTTACTACGACTGTTTCGTCTGGCGGCGTTGTTGCAGGCAGTTGGCTTTCTTGGGACTCTGACACACGAGCACCACATTTAATGCAGAAGCGTGCTTGCTTTTCTAACGGCGCATTGCAATTCTTACAGGTCATGAGTCTGA